>Ga0307378_10009565_pt1 | contig 12734 bp, 13 predicted proteins | sample UN1MG_FD_202238 | JGI IMG/M metagenome (GOLD analysis project Ga0307378, IMG submission 202238) | Soil microbial communities from Risofladan, Vaasa, Finland - UN-1 | ecosystem: Environmental > Terrestrial > Soil > Coastal area > Acid sulfate soil | place: Finland: Risofladan, Vaasa | collected...
ACTCAAACCATACCATAGCAATAAGCATTTCTTTCATACCACTTGAATAGTTTTCATAACCGTGGCACTCAGGTAAACGAATCTCATTGTAAATGGCTAAGTACTCAGGATCGTTTGGTATGCCACTATTCCCAGCAGCATTAGCCAATAACAAAGGTGCAATAGTAGTACCTAATAAATCATTCAACCACTTATTCTCAATATTTGTTTGTAGTGACGTAAACTGTCCTACATTTTGAGGGGTTGTAGATACTAAATATTGACCGATAAAATCAGATGAATTTATTAAAGTAGCCATTATTTTTTAGTTGGTTTTTTTGCTTTAGGTTTAACTTCTTCTTTTACTTCATTTACAAACTCAACAAATCCTTGTTTTACCAATTCTTGAGCAAGTAAATAAGGTAGTGACTTCTCAAATCCTACTATACCTAACTCACATTCTTTTATAACTTTTACTAATACTTTTTTCATATTTATAGGTTTTTACCTCAAAAAGCCCGTACATTTCTGCACGGGCTAATTTTAGGGTAAAATTTATTAAGCAGTTTCTAAGGCTGCAATAGCAGTAGAGAATGTTCCTTTAACAAATGCAGTTCTATCGTTGTTTTTAACAACTACTGCACCTCTCCATTCAGCTAAGATAGTACGTAAGTTTTTAGTGTAATCGTTACCATCTAATCCCATTTCAATTCTCAATGTTCCTTTTTCATAAAGCGTTGCTTTTGTGAAATCTCCGATTAAGAATGTTCCAACAGTTACTAAAGTAGTAGGTATGATTGGAATACCATCCATAAATAACGACCCTCCAATTTCAGCTAAACGCTCAACATAACGTTTATCAGTTGCACTAACTTTGTACAATTTCAATTTAGTTACATCAGTTGGATGCATAAAAATATGAGTTGGCATATCTTGTTCAGCAATCATAATTTGATTAACCGAAACAACAAGTACATCTACTTCATTAGCATTGTCAACAGTAGCAGCGAATGAACCAGCAGCAAATGTAGTCGCAACAGTACTTACACCGTTCAAGTTTGGAGCAGTACCGTTTCCAGAATAAGCACCTAACTCAACCGCTTTCAATAACTCTCTTAAAAGTTCAGCATTAATTTCACTTTCGATAAAATCAATATCGTCTAACATTTCAGTTGATACTTTAATGAAAGCCGAATATTTAACAACCGCTTGAGATGCAACAACTAAGTTAAAATCAATTTGGTTTTTAGTTGCTCCTTCCTCAGTTGTTCCAGCAGCACCTTCTTTGGCATCTTGATAAACCCAAGATATTAAATTTGAGTTTGCTCTACGTCTTGAAAGAACGTCTAAGAATCTTACACGTCTTGAAGCAATTACGTTCAAGCCTGGTATTCTTTCCTCAACTGGTACATTTCCGCCAGATATGTTAGTAGATTCTAACATTGTTCCAACTGCTTTAATAACCATTTCAAAACCTTCTTTTGAAGTTTTTAAACCTTTGATTTTGTCAAGGTTTGCCTCTAAAGATTTTCTAAGGTCACCAACTGAATTAGCAGCGTTTTTATCCGCTTCATTCATTGCCTCAATTCTCAAACCAATAGACTCTAAAGATTTGTTTAAGGTTTTCATTTGGTCTAATTGTGTAGCTTTGAATTCAGCAATAGCGTTATCCAATTCTGTTTTTGTAGCTTTACCATCAACATTTTTTTCTAATGTATCAATGTATGCTTTCAATTCTGTATTGTACTCATTGTACAAACCAGCTTGTTTTTCAGCATCGAAAACATCGAAAGTTGCCTTGTCGATAGATTTTGATGTTAAAAACTCTAAAAATGTTTTTTTCATTTCTTTTAGTTTAAATTGTAAATACTTATTTTCTTAGGTTCAACTGTGATTGAGTGCGATTTATCGGCAGTTGATTCAGTTGTTTGAGTGACTTCTGTCGGCTCTATTTTTGATTGAATTACCCTAGTAGCATCATTCGACCCTTGCAATACCATACTTCCTTCACTTACTATGCCAGCCTCTAAGACTGCATAAAAGTATATGATATTTTCAAAGTCCTCTTTATTTGCTATTTGAGGATAATATTTATCAAAATTCTTTTTATATTCTTTATCTTCTTCTTTGTCGGAGTTGTAACATAAAGCAATGTTATAATATCTCATTCGTACACTATTCTCAACATCAAGTTTATCATTAATAATTGACTTTGCAATGTCTAATCTAATTTTATCTTTTGCAATCTCGAATATCAATGCTTGAGTTTTACCACTATAAGACTTCCCAACTAATGACCATTCAATGTCTTTAATTAATAGTTTAACATCAGACTTCCAAGCTATCGTTGTAGTGGTTTTTAGTTCGTGATCCGCAACATAGAAAATATTACCTTGTTGCTCCCTTGCAGACTTATTGAATAACCCAGTAATATGTAAATCGTTGTGACTATCTAAATAACCAATAGTGTTAATAACGGGATAAATATAGTTTTCTTTAAATGTAGCATCTGCTTTTATTACATCGGTATCAATTACTGAAGCGGTCTTTATTGAACTACCTTTATCAACTGACTTGTAAATATTAGCTTTTTTAACGTCAATTATAGAGGTGGCATTTTCTCGGAGGGCTTTAAATAAATCCTCTTTGTTGTCGAAATTTCTATCTAATTCTTTGCAATAAATCATTTCAATATATCTTTTTGTTGCTTAATTTCTTCAATCTTTTTTAATAAATCGGCTTTTAACTCTTTGCAATGGTTATTTTCAGCTGCTTTTTCTAACTGTTTTACCACTTGTAAATCATTATTACCGTTTATATTTGTTTTTTTACCACTCATAATTTGCAAATGTATAACAAATAAATGTACATTTGCAAATAAATATTTAAAAATATGAATCAAAATAATTTTTTCTATCGTTTAGGGTCTATTATCATTGGAGGCAAAGACAGTTACACTCAAACAAATTTCGGCTCTTATGTTCAAATGGGGCTACAAAAAGGCGAAACAACGGTCGATACTTCTTGGGAAAACCTTTATGAACTTGCACGTACTACTCCTCAAGTATCAGCAGTAATTGACCGTAAAGCATCAATGTATAGTAATGGTCGTTGGAAGCATTATAAATTAGTAAACGGTAAAAAACAATTAGTTGAAAATTCAGATGCCGTTTATATTTTAGAAAATCCAAACCCAATTCAAAACGGTAGTGAATTTGACAAATCAATGGTTTGGGCGGATGGTGTTTATGGTAATTCAATGGTTAATTTAGTACGTAAATCATTGCCAATACCAACCGCAATATATAACCTACCTATGATGTATGCAGTTGTCGGTCGTACTGGTAAACTGTTTAATCAGGTTGAACGTGACAAAATCATTGATAAAATATACATCGAGTATAACGGTATCAAAGAATATTTTGATATTAAAAATATTATTCACTTTAAAGAATCTAATCCAGACGATCCATTAATGGGAGTTTCGCCACTCGATAAATATAAAATGCCAATAGCTAACATTAGGGCTTCAATGGGGTTTAGAAATAGAATTATAACCAATGATGCTGCTCTAGGTTTTATGTCATCCGATACTGGTCAGAATGGTATGGGTCTTGGTTTAACTCCAGACGATATTGTGCGAATGAATGAGGCACGTGCTGGAATGTTTGGAATGCAAGAAGGTAAAAGCAACATCCAATATGTCGAAGGTTCTGCAAAATGGAATCCAATGTCATATCCAACTAAAGATTTGATGTTATTTGAGGAAGTGGACCAAGACTTTAAACTAATAATTGATGGCTTAGGATTGAATGAAAATATTTTTAGTTTCAGTAAAGCATCGACTTTTAGCAACTATGCGCAAGGTCTTAAAGCAGCGTATCAAGATTGTATTATTCCACTTGCTGAAGATAGGGCATTAGGTTTTACTAAATTCTTTGGTATGGATGGCACTAATGAATGGCTTGAAAAAGACTATTCACATTTAGAAGTTTTGAAAGCAGACCAATCAAAAGAAGCAGCGGCCGACAAAACTAGAGCAGAAACTATTCAAATACTTCAAGCTAATGACCGCACCGACTTAGCCGACATTATCGCATCAGAATTTAAAAAGTGATTGGAAGAATAAAGCAAGACCAGTAACTGAATCGGGAGCATCGTCATTTATATTCTTACCTTCGTGACTGTATTTTGCAAGTGCTTGTAAAAATTGAAAATACTCGCCTTTTTCAGTATTTAAAAAGTGCATATTATTTTTTACAAATGCACTATTCATAAAAATTCTAGTAGTCTTATTCGTACTGTTTGAAATAGGCACTAAATTACATTTAGTTTCATTTTTAAGCAACTTAACAAATAGTGCTCCCATTCCATTTATCTCAATCCTTGTTTGTCTAGGGTTGTTTACATTAAGTATATTTGCCACCATTGGAATAGTAACATCAGTATTACCTTTATTGAATACCACATCGGTAATGTACACTTGTTTATTTACTAAGTGACCAACAACCATACAAAGGTAGTCACCGCCACCATCAGCAACGTCAATATAAGATAAACAACCTTCAGATGCTTTTCGTATCGCCTCAACATCTGTAAACGTGTTTAAGTTCTCAAATAGTCGCCCTTCAATATCAATAGGGGTCTGCATATATTCTGCCATCCATATTTCCTCAGGCATTCGCTCTTTCATTTGTAGAAACTTATCGGTTGTTTGTACCACCTCACAAAAAGAAACACCCTCAACTAACGCTGGAACTACAATCTCTTTTTCATAACGTCCTTCACTTGAATTAACTCCTATAATGTCATCTCTTACCCATCTAGTACCAATGTCTATTTGAGCGCATCCACTTTCTAATCGTGAATCGTGAGTACCATGTTTCCAACTGTGTGTTTTTTCTCTTACTGTTTCACTCATTGCATCTTCCATTGATCTAAATAAATCATCCGTAATGGCTAACTTTGAAGCACCAAAACCAATAATTGTACCACCAACTCCTTGACCGAAATACCCAACCGATTTAGATAGGTTTGTATTCCAACCATCAACTGCGCTTTTGTCGTCTGATAGTTTCACATTTGGGAACACATTTTGAAACTTTTGTGATTTGATTATTTCCCTAGTATCATAAGATAATTTACGGGCTAATCGTGCCGAGCAAGTATTACGCATTACTGATTCAGTTGGATATTTACCTAAAGTCCAAGCGCAAAATAAAGTAGTAATATAAGACTTACCAGCACGAGGTGGAAGTGATACCGCTAATGAGTTTAATTTACCATCGGTAACGTCTTGGAATGATTGTGCAATTTCTTTTAAAAAAGGTCTTGACCTAAAAAAGTCAAAATCATAGTAGTAGCAAAATACTACGAATGATTGATTTGATCCTTGTAATAAAAGTTGTTCAAGTTGTTTATCCACATTATAGTTTGTCTATAATATTACTAATATCCTCTTTTGTTAAAGTAGGGTTAATTGGTGCACCTTGAGTAGTGTTATCTACCCTATCAGTCCATCCGTAATTAGACTTTAAATTCATTATTGCAGTGGCTTCTTTTATGATTCCTTTTTTACTGTCGGAAAAACAATTAGCTTCAAGTCTAGTTTTTAGTGAATTATATAGTGGCATTAACTCACTAAATTTACTTTTAAGATATTTAAAAACATCTGAATAACTATCAAATTCAGCAGCAACTTCACCAATGTAATGATATTTATAACCATCAACTAAGCCGTTTGAAGTATTGTAAGTAGTAATGTCTTTTGATATTGACTTTGCTTTGATAAATAAATCTCTAGCTTCATCAACAGTCCATACCTCAGCATTATTGTTGTCTTTTGGTGCTCCCATCTCTACTAATGAATAAATAAGTTATTACTAAAGCGAATAAGAACGCATTTGATATTTCAGATAGGAAGTATCCGAAGCAGAATAGACCGCTAAAGATAGCTAAACCCGATAGAATTGGAATAAGTTTCTTTTTCATAATTTGCAAATATAGTGATTAATTTTATTAGTTTGTTGTTTTTACCTTTGAAATTTAGTTTTTATCCTTTCAATCGGTTCTATTATAGCCCAACTTTTACTATCCCATTTGCTAATCAATAAATGACGAATCATAATATTCTCTTCAGTAGTTGTATTAAGGTCATCACCATCAGACCACAACATAAAGCGTTCTATTCTCGGTTGCATAGAGTAGTCGTAACGGAATGAAATCATTTGTTTATTAATATGTACTACTGTGCAATCGTACACACCTTTTTTAACTAATACCTTTTCTAACTGACCATTGTCGATAATGGACTGTGCTATTTTTATTGGGTTGATTACCATAATGTTGATAGTGTTTGATTGATTTTATTTTGTAATTCTGTTGCGTGGTTTTTTGCTACCTCTACCCATTCTTTAATTACTCTAAAATCGGGCTTTGCTTTCGTTCCTAAGTTTATTTCGCTCATTCTTCTTAGTGTCTTAACAAATACTGGCTTTATTGATTCGGGTCTGTAGCTAATAAAGTGCAGTTGTTGTAACCGATCATTAACGGTAAAGTAGTGTAAGCATTGGTGTAAGTTATCCAATGGTATTTCATTTTCAATTACCGTTTGAATGTGTCGCTTTGCTTGAGGGCATTTTATTTCAATTGCTTGTGTAAAGTCTGCAGTTATTCCATCGGGGCTAATTCCAAGCAGTTCAATATCTGATTGCATCCATCCACATTCGATAAACTCACACTTAAAGTTTTTGTTTGCCCACTCTCTCGCTTCTGGTTCTAATTGCATACCTCGAAGCATATCATCTGAAATATAACTTTCTTCTTCAATAAACGATTCTGTTTTTTCGGCTAACAAATCAAATAACAAAGTATCTGATTTTACAAACAATCCCTTTGATGAAGTACCTCCGATTTTACCGTGTCTTATTTCGTGCCATTCGTAGCTGCCTTGCTCTATGTTGAAATGTGCTTCCATAATTATTTTAAAGTAGTTTTAAGCGTTTCTTTTAATTCGTTCAACTCCTTGTTAGCTTTTTGCTCTGTTGTAAGCCCTAACCAAACATTTTGTAATTCACCTAATGTTTTGCAATTGTTCATTTGTTGTTTAGGTTCTACTTTCGGTGCTGCATTCGACACTGGCACAACTCGAATAGCATCGTGAACGTCACCAAAGGCACGTACTTTTTTAGTAGTCAATTCGATTTTATGACCTACCCAATCCTCAATGAATGGTGATGATGTTATCTTTTGAATTGCTTTTAGGTTTGTAGCATTTGCAACTATTGACTTGCATTCGTTGAATGATACAACTACACAATCCTCTGTGCCACCTTTGCCATCGTGTACGGCTTCTTTTTTTGTTCCCGAAATGGTAACTACTTTATTTGTAGTCACTCCGTTATCGTCCATCAAATCCCAACTACCTAAGTAGTTCGTGTTTCTAAGTTTCTTAAAATGTGTTTTCATATCTATTTAATTTTTATCAAAGTACGTTAAAATACCTTTTTGTTGTATCAGGTTTGTGATGGGTGGTTGTTATTGGGGATGAGTGGTAAAGTCATTATACCATTCCATAAACATATCAAAGTCACGCACTACAATATACACCGCCCCAACATCAAACATAGCACTTTGATATTCTCTTTGTGCATCACTCATTCGGTCCTTTGCGTACTTAATCTCAATCTCTACCGGTATAGCAAATTGATGTTGAGGTAGTTTAATCTTTGCGCTTATATCTGCTCGACCATTTACACCCGTTCCTTTTATCCATTTGCCTTGTGTTTGAAATTTAGCGTGTCCTTCGTCTATTCGTGTTCCAACTATGAAGCGACCAGTGTTATTGATCCGCTCTGCAAAGTGTCCTGAATAATTAAGAAAGTCCACAACGCATTTAGTCAATCCATTAGTTGAGTTATCGGTATTCTTATAATCGGTCAAGTACTTAATCGGGAATGATGGGTTATCCTTATGTTGCTTTGCCTTCCATAATTCGTTTAAGGTAGCTTTGTTAGTTTTATTCATTAGTTTAAATTTATATTACAATACAACTGACATATCCACAATTCCGAACACATACACAATATTTCATTAGGATCTAACTTCTTTGATATCATATAAAAGTGGCGGTAAGGAATAATAAAATGATAGTTGCAAACGTACTTGTTGTTTAGTTTACGAATCAGGTGTAGGGTGTTGGGGTTGTTCATTTAGGTAGGTATTTATTTATAGTTACCCTACTTACATTTAATAGTATAGCTGCTTGTTTACGATTAAAATTCGGGTTATCATTATACATTTGTTTCACTTTGTCCTCAGTAGATATGTTTACATCCTTAGAAACCTTACTAATTGCTTTCTGTTCAATAGAATTAAACTTAACTTTCTTAGCCATTTCAATAAAATACTTACTTAATTTAATAGCTTTCTTCACACTATCTATTGTAATAAAATCAAAGAATTGTGTTTCTCCAGCAATCGCACTAAGTACATTTATAATCAATGCAAAACGTGGAGTATAACTCTTTTGTTTTGGAATCATTGCTTTTATGTATTCGTTTTCTTCATCTGAGTTTTGATAGTTAGTTAACTCATTAAAATACTTTACCCATTCTTTTTTAGCTTCATCGGTAAATTGTGCAATAATAGGTTTAATTTCTCCATAGTCATCATAGGTTCGTATTTTATCTATTTGACCTTTTACAGTTAGTATTGCGTTCTCATACCATTCTAGTATTTCTTCATCTAATTCATTATCGTTGTAATGTTCAATATCTAATTCAGGGAATGAAAAAAGCATCCTATCTATAAAACCGTTTTCGGAATTATCACCGTTATAAAATAACTCAAATATACTTGGTTGAATACCTCCCAACACTGGAATAAAACCATTTTCAACATAAGCACTTTTGGAAGTCTTACGTGACAAAATTATACTTTCTCCATTCCAACTACTCAACCAATGTTCTAAATCTGAACCGCTTCGATATTTATTCATATCTTTAAACCAACCTGCCAACTCATCTTTTAAAACTCCAACTCCATTAGGACAATCCTCGTGCATATCTACTAACGCTTCTAACGTTACATCCTTTGCAATAAATTGTGACTTCTTAGGCTCTTTTATTTCCTCGTGGTGTTTCTTTTCATCTTTACTTAACTCTTTGTATTCTTCATACTTTTTCATTTCCTTTGCGTAGTTCTTAATTTGTCGCATATTCGAACGTTCCAAAGGATATACAATAGATTTTATAGAAGGTGTTTTACCTATACCTTTAATACCTATTATAGCAATCCAAACATTACAAGGTTCTACCCATCCGTTTTTTACTTTTATCTTTACGGTGTTTCCTATCATTAAAGAAGTCATCCACAACATAGCTGAACCCATATAATCTATTGAGTTGTTTAATGTTTGATTACATTTTATAATGTAGTTCCTTAATTCAGTTGGGTAAATATCAATAGGAAATTGTAATTCGCTTTCATCTATTTTTAAATCTTGGTTTATAATAGGATTGCGTTTTACTCTCGAACCATAACCATCTTTGTAAAGTTGTTTTGCGGCTGATCCAAAATCTCCATTGTGATATTTAAAAGTGTATGCTGCAAATGGACTTACTAATTTCTCGTGTGGATATATTGTGCCAGTGCTAAACAAATACATACATCCACTATCTTTAAAAACATACCCACTGTGAGCAGAAGTTGCACCGTGTCGTTTAATCATTCGTTTATTATTCAAGTCACGAACTATTGTAAATTCACTACCTATAATATCAAAGATTGAAACCTTATTGTTATAATCTTGCCACGTTGTTACTTCTTGCTCTGAATATGTATGTTCAACTGTTTGAACTTCTACTTGTTCACTAATGTAATTGTAAGTAGAAGATATTTCCCAAAGTATAGATATATCTTCTTCGCTAACTAATTGAACATCTGAGTATGTTAAATCAAATAGAAAATTTTCATATAAAAAAATGTAACCGCCTACTCCTCTACTTTCGATAACCGCCTCTTTATGACCTTTTAATTTAGCTATTTTTTCATTACCCTTTGGATTGGTATTTTTATAAATAATATGATAGCCTTCATTTTGTGTTTTAGCTACTACAAACTTTTTTTCAAAGTCGAAAATATTATCTTTTAAAAAATTCAAGTACTCATTCCAAAAGTCTTTTTTATCTTGAGCATTACCAAATACTTTTAAATCTACATCAATACATTCAAGACCATCGTAACCTGTTGCAAAACCTATATTTGTAGTTGGCTGCATTTCTTCGCCATCCTTTTTTACATAACCACCTTTGTAATTATATTGTTTAGTAAATTCATCTTTACTTAATGGTTTAGTCTGTCTTTTTTTCCAACTGTAATTAGGTCTTTTGTTTTCTCCAACTGTAATTAAAGAAAACCCGTCATCAATAAGTTTGCAACATTTAGATAATTCTAACATAGTAATAAAGTAGAAGCCCCCTGAATGATAGTTGACTAAAACATACCATTAGAGGGCTTCAATAAATCGGTTAATATTGTTTTAGTCAATGCAAATATACAAACTTTTATAATACAAAACACATTTAAGTAAAATATTTTTAAGTGTAAACCCAGTGTAAACATGTGTAAACCCCCCTTTACACACCTTAGCCCAATGATAGTAAGCATTTAACCCAATGTGTAAACCCCTTTACACTATTTACACTTTTTTATAAAAAAATATTTTAAATTATTTTTGAAAATATAAGTGTAAACCCCTTTACACGTTTACACTTTCTTTCTTAAACCGCATAAACATTGACTTTTTAAGTGTAAACCCCTTTACACTGTGTAAACCCCTTTACACTTTCACCCACAAAAAAAGCCCCCACAAACGAATCTGTGAAGGCAACTTTATATATGATGTACAAATATAGTAATTATAACGATATGTACCCTTTATTTTTTATTCTAATTAACATCTCATTACGATTCCCAGCCATCACTTGACCGCAAATAGAACGTACTACTAAATGATCATTGCAATGTATTATCTTCCATTGCTTACCTGCACACTCAAACTCTGGTCGTTCGTCAACGTAGCAACATTGCTTGGAGATATAGAAGCGACCTCTGTCTTCAATAATAGCAAAGGGCAATCTATTTTGTGTATGGGTTTGTTTAGCCATTAGAAAAGAGTTAATACACTATTTTTTTCTTCAGCAAATGCACGATGATTGTAAACATTCAAATTAAAATACGACTTCTTTAATTCGATATTAATAGACTTTCTATCCATTTTTAATGCTTGGCAACCTTCACTACCTACACCACCAAAAGGACTTAAACAAACATCACCAACATTTGACCAAAGTAAATAACAATTTCTAATTACTGTTAGTTGCGTTGGGGTCATATGTTTTTCGTCATTGTTGCCCCTTGCTTTTCTAAAGTTTGAAATTGTATCACTTTCGTTTATATCCATCCATACTGGTTCAGCAAGTTTACACCAAGTATCAAAGTCAATATTGTTTTTAATAGGTACTTCATTTTTTCCTTCTTTTCTAAAAGTAATAATGTAGTCAGCAAGTCCAGGTCTATTAATCGAACTATCTCTTTTTGTTTGACCGTGCATCAACTGAGTGTTTTTAGTTCGTATTGCTGCTAGTTGTGGACTTTTTCTAATCATTACTTCAGCGTGAAAGTAAAAGCCATTCTTTTGAAATAGTCTTATTAAATCACCTCTTAAATCTTTGATAGATAAAAAGCCATCTTTTCCTATTCCAGTAGTACCTTGCATAATGTGCATTGAAATTAATCGACCTGGTTTTAAAACTCTATTTAATTCAGGCACTAAAAATTGAAAGTGATCAAAGAACTCATCATCATTTTTTACGTTACTGAAATCTCTAGGGTCATCGCTATAAGTGTAAAGGTCACTAAATGGAGGACTAAAAAAAGAGTAGTCAACGCTTAAGTCTTTTAGCTTTTTAATTTCTTCAACACAGTCTCCATTGATTAACCAATAGTTATCTGTTTTTATTTCTTTTTCTTTTACTTCAACTATATCAATATTTTCTTTATAGTCTTTTTGTGCGGTATATTTTGCCATTTGTTTTATTCTTTCAAAGTGTTGTTGTTGTTTTTTTAAAATAGTTGCTCTTACATTTGTTTGAGATTCAGGAATAAGAATGTGAACGGTTACTTTATTCTTTTGACCAAATCTGTATGAACGTCTAACCGCTTGATAAAATGCTTCAAATTTAAAGTCATAAGACATAAATATCATTTCATTACAGTTTTGATAGTTCATACCAAATGAAGCAATTGAAGTCTTTGTAACTAATGTTTTAAAATGGTTCTTTGCGAAGCCGTTAAGGTGTTTAGCTTTATATTCGGGTGTGTCACTTCCTTGCACATTAATTGCATCGTCTAATATCTTTACAATAGTATCAGTTTCATTGTTTTTTAATCCCCAAACAATTACTTGACCTTTGGAGTTATTTACTATTTCTTTTGTTTTTTCAATACGCAAATCAAATGAACGATTTAAGTCTTTGTGTAAATCGGTTGCACTTACTGCCACGTCACCAAATAATGTTTTAGTATTATTTTCAACTGGTATAATGTGTTCAATGTATTCAATCTCAGGTAAGTCATATCCATTGTGACAAAAACCCAAAGTTAATGGATTATCACAAGCCATTGACCAACAAGATACATACTTCCAAAACTCATCTTGTGCGTGTTTTCTTAATCTCCATTTATCGTTGCTT
>Ga0307378_10009566_pt1 | contig 12734 bp, 11 predicted proteins | sample UN1MG_FD_202238 | JGI IMG/M metagenome (GOLD analysis project Ga0307378, IMG submission 202238) | Soil microbial communities from Risofladan, Vaasa, Finland - UN-1 | ecosystem: Environmental > Terrestrial > Soil > Coastal area > Acid sulfate soil | place: Finland: Risofladan, Vaasa | collected...
GGTGAAAAAGTGCTCGGAACCGTCAATATAGGACTTGAATTTCACGCCCTCGTCGCTGATTCGGCGGATGTCGCTCAGGCTGAAGACCTGGTAGCCGCCGCTGTCGGTGAGGATCGCCCGATCCCAGCTCATGAACTTGTGCTGTCCACCGGCCTTCTCGATCAGCTCATGGCCCGGTCGGAGGTAGAGGTGGTAGGTATTCGCGAGGATGATGTCGTAGCCCAGTTCCCGGAGTTCCTCCTGGGTGGCGGCCTTCACGGTGGCTTGAGTCCCAACCGGCATAAAGACCGGAGTCTCGATGACGGCGTGGGGAGTGGTGAGTTTCCCCAGCCTCCCCGCGCTATCGGAGCTTTTCTTGATCACCTCGAATTTGAACTGTTTTCCCATCGGACATATCAGTATAGAGGCAGAACCGAAGGGGAGTCAAATGCGACTGGGCGAATCCGGAGTTCACCGCAAAGGCGCAAAGAACGCCAAGTAAGAAAGGAGTTCTTACTTGTTTGAGAGCCGGCTGAGGAGCTTGGAGGCGATGAGGTTGTTTGGCTCGGCGGTGCAGACCTGCTGGAGGGTCTGGATGGCGAGTTCGTGCTTGCCGTCCTTCTCGTATGCGATCGCCAGGTTCACAGCGGCGGTGATGAAGTTCGGGTTCAGCTCGAGGGCCTTGGAGAATTGCCCGGCGGCAAGCTCCATCATGCCCTGGCGCATGTAGCACAGGCCCAGATAATGCCTTAGGTCGGCATAGTCGGGGCAGAGGGAGATCGCCTCGAGGAACGCATTGGTCGCCTCGCCGTACTCGCGGTCTCTCATGAGCTGCAGGCCCTTATTCACCAGCCCGCTGATGTGGTCCACGTCGGTCTCCGCCACCTCCTCGAGATAGCGGATTGCCCGTGTGGTATCGCCCTGCCGATAGAGGAAGAGCGCCTGGCGATATTCCTCATTCTGGTAGGCGGGCTCGATTGCCACCGCCCACTCGATGTCCTCTATGCCAGCCGAATCTTTCCGATGGAGGCGTGAAAGACCCAGGTACATCAATCCGCGGGCATACTTGGGGTTGATTGCAATGGCCTTCTTGAGCTGCTTCTCGGCCTTCGCATAGCGACGCTGGCGATAATAGACAAGCGCAAGGTGGAAATTGAGGTCGGCATAGTCCGGGTGGATGGCGAGTGCAGCCTTCAACTCCTCCTCAGCCCGCCGATATGCAACCATGTTCAGGTGGGCGAGGCCGAGGGTTGCGTAAGCCTCACACATGTAGAACGACGCGAGCTTCTTCTCAGGGGCATCGGTCGCGAGGGCGGATTCCAGCACGCGCTGAAACTCGGCGATGGCATCCACGTACTGGCCATCGTCATACAGAGCGATCCCCTTGTTGTAGTGCTCATTTCGGCTGAGTGTTCCGATCAATGCCTGACTCCTGCGACTGGTCACTACAAACATTATCGGCATCTGGCTGGCAGACTTAAGGGATACGGGGAGAGTATGGGAGTATGGGAGTGTGGGAGTGGCTAGTGGCCGTTGGTGGCTCGGCCGATGCCGTGGTACTCAAAGCCCATGCGGCGCATGCGCTGGGGGTCGTACATATTCCATCCGTCGAAGATGAGCGGCCGCTGGACGACTTCCTTGATCTGATCGAAGTTGAGGAAGCGGAACTCATTCCACTCGGTCACCAGGAGGATGGCGGATGTGCCGTCGGCGGCCTCATAAGGGTTCTCGCAGTAGATGATCTGGGGAAAGATCCGCCGGCAGTTGTCCATGGCGATGGGATCATAGGCCTGGACGACTGCGCCCTCGGAGATCAGCTTACCGATGACGTCAATAGACTTCGCATCCCGCATATCGTCCGTATTCGGCTTGAAGGCGAGGCCCAGGACCGCGATCTTCCGATCCTTTAGGCCGCCGAGAACGCTCGAGACCCGATCAACAAAGCGAATCGGCTGATTGTCATTAATGTCGAGGATGGACTGGAGCATCTGCAGGTTGCATCCATGCAGGCCGCATTTGTGGATCAGCGCCTTCAGGTCCTTCCCGAAGCACGAGCCGCCGAACCCCAGGCCAGCCTGGAGGAAGTGCTCGCCGATACGCCGATCATAGCCCATCCCCTTCGAGACCTGGAGGATGTCGCCGCCGACCTCCTCGCAAAGGGAGGCCATGGCATTGACGAACGATATCTTCATGGAGAGGAAGGCGTTCGAGGCGTATTTGATCACCTCGGCGCTGGTGACGTCGGTGATGAGCATGGGCCGCTCCAGGGGCGCATACAGTTCGAGCAGCTTCATGGCGACGGTCTGGGAGGGCGCTCCGATGATGATCCGGTCGGGATTGAGCGTATCGTGGATCGCCGAGCCCTCGCGGAGGAACTCGGGGTTCGAGACGACATCGAAGTGGACGTCCTGAGTCCGGTTGGCCTCGATGAGTTCACGGACCAGATTGCCGGTGCCGATGGGGACGGTGCTCTTGTTGACGATGACTTTGTACTTGTTCAGGTGGCGGGCGATTTCTTTGACGACGCTGATGACCTGGGTGAGATCGGGCTCGCCATTCGGGCCGGGAGGGGTACCGACTGCGATGAAAATGATCTCCGAATCGCGGATCCCACGAGCGATGTCGGTGGTGAAGGAGATTCGGGCATCCTCGACGCTGTGGTGGACCATCTCCTCGAGGCCGGGCTCATAGATCGGCATTTTCCCGGAGGTGAGCATCTCGACTTTGCTCTTGTCGGCGTCTACGCAGATGACCTCGTTGCCGAGATCGGCGAATACCGCGCCGGTGACCAATCCCACATATCCCGTGCCGATTACGCAGATATTCATCTGTCCCCTGTTCTCTTCCCTGGTGATGACCGGAGATGCAACCGCTAAGCCAACCATAGCCCTTCGCCCTTCCTGGTCTCAATGAGAGACGTGAGAGGTATATACCCGGACGGAGGGGTTGTCATACGTGATGAGTGATGAGTGAATGCTTAATCCGTAATCCGTAATGCGTAAATCGGATCAGGCGCCGTTGGACATTTCGAACTTGTAGCCGACGCCCCAGATGGTGGTGATGCGGCAGGCGGTATGATCGTCTTCGATTTTTCGCCTCAATCTTTTCACATGCTGGTCAACTGTGCGCTCGTCGCCGAAGAACTCCTCATAATCCCATACTTGCTTCAGCAATTCCTCGCGGGTGAAAACGCGATCTCGATGCCTTGCCAGGTGCCAGAGGAGGTCGAACTCCTTGGGAGTAAGATCCACACGCTTATCGTTGACTCGCACTTCGCGGGAAAGGAGGTTCACATAGAAGCCGGGGAGGTTCAGCATCTGCTGGTCGTCGGATGACTGGCCGGATTGCGCCCTTCGGAGGACGGCTTTTACTCGGGCGGTGAGCTCGCGAGTGCTGAAGGGCTTCACTACATAGTCATCCGCACCCATCTCCAGGCCGAGGACTTTATCGAACTCATCACTTCGGCCGGTGACCATGATGACGGGGACATTGGTCGTGCGCCTGAGCTCCCGGAAGACTTCCAAGCCGTCCATCTCGGGCATCATGAGGTCGAGAATCATGAGCGAGGGTCTTTGCTCCTTGGCTACAGCGAGGGCCTCCCTGCCACTCTGGACGCAGAACGCCTCGAAGCCCGCCGTATCGAGCTGCATCCTGATCATCTCGCAAGTGTTGTTATCATCGTCAACGATGAGAATCTTCTGCCTTGCCACCAGCGTCATCCTTTCCGAGGGGCGCTAATAACGATTTCTAGCTAGGGATATAACCGCCTATTTACATGCCTGACAGATGTCCGCCTCGTGGGTACTTAACCGACTGTCCTAGCCTTTAACTGTATAAGTACTGAAGAATCCACGGTTCGCTGTGGTGGCGAGGTAACGCTTGCCTGTATACCCAGCGGACTCACTGCAGAATGCCGGTAATACTACCGGGATTCGACAAAGGCAGTATAGGGCAATTTAACCGTTTTGTCAATAGGCAAACAAAGAGTTTTCCGAATAATCCCCGGTTTTTTTCTTGGGCCGTCAGGAAGCATGCGCCAAAATGAGTTCAGAAATGGCCGACATTGTGCTCCGTCCGACCTCTTCCAGTGATTGTCGGGTTTCCTTGCCCTGTTCCAGGTCCGGAAACGTCAAAGGCTTGCCATACACAATTTTGACACGACGACGATACAGACGCTTCGAATTTGGCGGCAGGACCTTATCACTTCCTATGATCGCCACCGGCACTATCGGCGCTCGTGCCCTGAGCGCTATGAGGCCGATCCCCAACTCGGGCTCCTGGAGCTTACCGTCAGGACTCCGGGTACCCTCGGGGAATATACATATTACCCTACCCTGGGCAAGTAAGTCAATCGCCTGCTTGAGCGCTTTTCTGTCGGCAGTGCCTCGCCTGACCGGGAACGTGCCCACCCGGCGCATCCAGAACGCCATCAGCCTGGAACGGAACAGCTCCTCTTTCGCCATGAAATGAACCTGCCGCCGGAGATAGCATCCGACGATGGGAGGGTCAACATAGCTGATGTGATTGGACGCGAGGATGACTCCGCCGGTCTTCGGGATATTCTCCAGGCCGATGAGCGTCACGCCGCCCGTGAAGCGGAATATCACGCTGAGTATGAAGGTGCTTAGGCGATAGAGCATGGCGTCAAATGCGTAATCCGTAACGAGTAATCCGTAATCCCAATTCCTTACGCATTACTCCTTACGCATTACCTGGCCGATCACTTTCTCGATCACTTCCTCGACCGTGAGATCATCCGTGTCAATGACGACGGCGTCGGGAACCTGGGTCAGCGGGCTGTCGCTTCGAGTGCTGTCGCGGATGTCACGTTCCTCGATGTCCTTCTTCAGCGCCTCGATATCCACCTGCATGCCCGCGGCTTTCATTTCCAGGTAGCGGCGATTCGCACGCTCATCAACCGATGCGGTCAAAAATACCTTGGACTCGGCGTTCGGGAGCACGACCGAGCCGATGTCCCGCCCCTCCATGACGACGCCGTCACCTGCAAGCTTCTTCTGCTGGGCAACAAGAACCCGCCGGACGCCCGAAATCGCGCTCACCGGCGAGGAAAGCCTCGTGACCTCGGGGGTTCGTATGGCCTCCGAGACATCCATCCCGTCAACGAAGATCCGGCCATCGCCCGGTCGGAAGTCAATATTCATCTTGCCTGCCATCTCGGCGATGGCAGCTTCATCATAGAGCGGGATGCCCTCCTGCAATGACTTCCATGCGACCGCCCGATACATCGCCCCGGTATCAACGTATCTGAGCCCCAAGCGGCGGGCGACCTCCCGCGCGATGGTAGTCTTGCCTGCGCCAGCGGGACCGTCTATCGCAATGCGGACGTTCATCGTACACACCAGTATATCACGTCCAGGCCATCAATGTCGCCGCTCGTAGATCGTGAGGTGACGAACCAGCGGGGCGCTGTCCGGGTATGGCGCTTTGAATCGGGCTGCCTCCCTGTAGGTCGCATGGAACTGCGCCTCCTTGGCCGGCGTCAGGAAGAGCGGGCCGCCGTTGAAATGATGGTTCGTATCCACCTCGAACGAGCGCAAGACGATATAATCAGGCTTGAAACCCTGCAATATCCAGTCGAAGATTTGACCATTCCGGCTCGTTTGGTGCTTAAACTCGACCGACTTCGGAGTCACCAGCCCGGCCATGTCTATGATCCGCCGCTCGGAGAAAAACCCCTGGTACCCGATCGCCTCCATCGCGACTGACGCGTTCGGCGGAGTATTGTTCCGCAGCCAGAGTCCCACCTCCCGCCTGAACTGGTCCTCGTTCTGCTGGGCCTTCTGCAGGCGATGGATCATCAGCGGCGCCTGGGAGCAGTATGCGAGCCCAAGGATGATGACCAGCCCGACGCCAACATAGGAAGACAGCCTGATTCGCCTGTACGCCTCATAAATGCCCAGGGCGGCCATCGGCATCGAGGCGAACGTGATCGGCGCTAGATACCACTCATAGCGTGGAGCTCGACCAAGATACATGAGTACCGAGTAGACCAGCGGATAGGCCGCGACTATGCCCAGGCCCCGCTTGAATGCGTGCCACGCCCCGAACGCCAACGCAGGCAGCCAGAGTATGAGCCATGCCCCCCACCCCACTCCAGTGCCTGAGAGAAACCATTGAGCGTACCGGACGATCCGCATGGGATCGGTGAGCGCATGAGCCATCCCAGGTCGGACGACTCCCTTTGCGAGCATCGAGTTGGGCTCAGGACTTCCGAAATACAAAGTGGCAAAGATGACCCAGGGTGATAGTATCAGCACGAGTGCGGCGCCCTGAAGCAACACTGCCTTTCTCGACCTGAGCAAGACCGTTCCGAAGATGAGCATCACCCAGATCAGTCCGTCAATGCGGCACATTACAAGCAAGCCGCAGAGCATGCCGGTGACCACGGGTCGCTCGCCGATCATTGCCCATAGACTGGCCGCCATCAACAGCAGAGCGAGGGGCGTCTCCATGCCTCCTATCCCCGTGCGGATGACCTCTGTGTTGGCATACAGGAAAGCCATCCCAAGTGCGGCCGCGGCTATCGGCACATTGCGCTTGACTAGGGCCATGCACATCACCAAGCCTGCGCCCAGCCCAAAGACCGGCATTAGGATGCGCGCCACCTCCGGAACCGCTCTCGGCCCGAAAGGATATGCAAGAACCGCAAGGAGAAGCGTCTGCAGCGGGGTCGTGGTGCCAAGCACGTGCTCGCCCGGATTGAAAACAAATCCCTTGCCACCGATCAGATTGGCGGAGTAACGGAATGTGATGTAGGCGTCTTCCAAAGTGAATCGAGAGTGGAGGGCCGTCAAGGTCCAGAGAACAGCGCCAAAGAGGAATGCCAGCGACGGCATCATTACGCCATATGCTCGGATTCTGCGTTGCTCCATCTTCCCACCCGGCCGGTTGGTTTATGTTCAGAACAGCGAGTCACGCAGCTTCTTCGCGGATGAGAACCAACTGTCGAATGCCTGAGCGTCTTTCGACTCGATGAGGCGCACTCCCTCTTCGAGCAGGCGCTGGAAGGCTGCGGCGGCTTCTTTGATGGCGTCGGCGTTGGTCATGCAGATGTCCCGCCATAGCTCCGGCGAACTTCCCGCGACGCGAGTCATGTCCCGGAAGCTCCCAGCAATCAGTTCAAGAACCTGGGAATCGCGAGTCGAGCGGTCTTCGGCGAGTGAGACGAGTGCGATGGCCAGGAGATGAGGGAGATGGCTGATCACCGCCACGCACCGATCATGGGTCTCCGGATCCATGACGATCACCCGCGAGCCGACGGCTTCCCCGAGGCCTCGAACGAGCGCGAGGGCGTCGGGATTCGTGCGCTTGGTGGGAGTGAGGACGTAGGCGGCATTGATGAAGAGATCAGGACTTGCGGCCTCGACCCCGGTCGCCTCCGAGCCTGCCATCGGATGCCCGCCGACGAAACGAGAATCATCCACTCCCCGGCAGATCTCGCCCTTTGTGCTGCCAGCGTCGGTAGTGACGCAGCCGGGCTTCGCATGCTTGGCAGCCGAGCGAATGAAATCCAGTTCCATTCCCACGGGGGTTGATACGTAGATGAGATCAGCGTCCCGGACTCCCGCCGCCAGGTCGGTGGTCCATTCGTCAACCGCCCCAACCTCGACCGCCGTCTTCAGGCGCTCGGGATTCCGGCCCACGCCGATGACTCGATTGGCTAGGCCCCGCTTCTTCAGCGCCATCCCGAATGAGCCGCCGATCAGGCCCACGCCGATGATCGCCACACAATCCACACGCGATTTCACTGGCCGCTCCAACCAGGAGTTCTGCCGATAGCGCGAATCAATGGGACAAGCTCCGTCATGAGCTTGGCGAACGTGTCCAGTTTCAGCGACTGAGGGCCGTCCTTGAGTGCGAGCTGAGGCTCGGGGTGGACCTCGATCATGAGGCCGTCCGCGCCTGCCGCGATCGCCGCCTTCGAGACCGGCCCGACGAGCCGCCATCGGCCTGTGCCATGGCTGGGATCGGCGAATATCGGCAGGTGGCTGAGCTCATTGACCGCCGGAATCGCATTGATGTCGAACGTATTGCGAGTGAACGTCTCGAAGGTTCGAATCCCCCGCTCGCAGAGAATGATGTCATAGTTCCCGCGAGAGGCGATATACTCCGCCGCCTGAAGCCACTCCTCGATGGTGGCGGACATCCCTCGCTTCAGCATGACGGGCTTGCGTGCCAGGCCGATCTCCTTGAGGAGTGCGAAATTGGTCATGTTGCGAGTGCCGACTTGGAGAATATCCGCATACTGGAGCACCAACTCGACATCACGCGTATCCATGACCTCCGTAATGATCGGCATGCCGGTCTCGGCGCGGGCGGCATCAAGTATCTTCAGGCCATCCTCGCCGAGGCCGTGGAAGCTGTATGGCGAAGTGCTCGGCTTGAATGCGCCTCCCCGAAGGATCTTCACGCCGGCGGCCTTGCATGCCTTCGCGCTCTCGAGGGTCTGTTCTTCGCCCTCGATGCAGCAAGGCCCGGCCATGACGACGATCTCGTCGCCGCCGATGAGCACGTCCCTCACGCGAATGACCGTCTTCTCGGGATGGAACTCGCGGCCGACGATCTTATAGGGCTTGAGGATCGGGACTACCCGCTCGACGAACGGATATGCCTCGAACTGCTGAGCGATGAGGACCTTGTCTTCCTCGGGCGCGCCGATCGCCCCGATGATGGTCTTCTCCACCCCTCGCGAGAGATGAATCCCGTAGCCGCGTTCCTTGAGATTGCCTATTATCTTTTCGACGTCCTGGTCGGTTGCCGACGAAGAAAGGATTATTATCATTTGAGGACCTCACTGAGCGCCTGGATGAGTCTTCGGTTCTCCGACCCGGTGCCGATAGTGATGCGGAAGAAGGTCGGGAAGCCGAAGATATCGCCGGTTCGCACGATTACCCCTCGCTTGAGGAGTTCGGTGAACACCGTCCGGCAGTCGGTCTTCACGTCAACGAATATGAAGTTGGCTTCCGAGGGCACATATGGCAGGCCCATGCGGTCGAACTCTCGATACAGGTACTTCTTCCCCTCCGAGTTGCACCGCACACTGCGCTCGACCTGCTCGGGGTCACCGAGGCTTGCCAGCGCCCCGGACTGAGCAATGCTGTTGACGTTAAATGGCTCGCGGACCTGATTCAGGCATTCGATGATCTCCGGGCGAGCGATGGCATACCCAATCCTCAGGCCAGCGAGGCCGTAGATCTTGGAGAACGTCCGCAGGATGATGACGTTCGCGCCCGCCTTGACGTAGTCATACATCCTCGGGTAATCGAGGCTTTCCACGTACTCATAGTAGGCCTCATCGAAGACGGCGATCACGCGATTCGGGAGGCGAGCCATGAAGCGCTGGACATCCTTGCTCGTCACCGCGGTGCCGGTCGGATTATTCGGGTTGGCGACGAAAATGAGGCGCGTGCGGTCGTCAATCGCATCAGCCATGGCCTCCAGGTCATGTGTGTAGTTCTTCAGCGGGACCATGGTGCAATTGCAGTTGTTCAGGACGGACGCCGATTCATAGCGCACGAATGAGGGATTCGCCTGTATCACGCTGTCGCCCTCCGAGAGGAACGTCACGCCGATGTAGTGAATCAACTCGTCCGAGCCGTTGCCGGGGAGGAGTTCGTTCTCCCCCACCCCCCAATGCGCGGCGAGAGCCTTCTTCAGGAAATAGCAGCTTGCGTCGGGATAGAGGGCGACCTTGTTCAGGGCGTCCTTCATTGCCGCGACCGCCTTCGGGGACGGGCCGAGTGGATTCTCGTTCGACGCCAGCTTGATGCTGTCCTTGATGCCGAACTCGCGCTCCACTTCCTCGATGGGCTTGCCGGGGGAATAGGGCTTCAGCCGGCAGATATTCTCCTTGACCAGATCGCTCATCGCCATGTTCGTGCTCCAAACCGTTTTGCCAAGTTTAGCACAGACGTGATGAGCCGCGCAATATCCGGTGGCTGTGGTATACTTGGACAAGCAAGCTTACGAGAGGGATTCCTATGCCTGATATTAGGTCAAACGATAATAGCCATTCTGACGAAGTGGCTGACTTGCATAATGCCAATCGGCTAGGTTGGGATGCAAGAGCGCCTGAGTGGAAGCGACTCCGTGACGAGGATGGGATATGGCGCAGGTTGCCTGAGGAGCCCCATCTGGCATTTGAAGGCCAGGCGCTTGAAATAGTCCATGAGTTCATTGGGGTGCTGGAAGGAAAGAAGGCTTGCGTCGTCGGCAGCGGTGACAACTACGCTGCATTTGCCCTCGCCGGACTAGGGGCGGAAGTAACGTCGGTAGACATCTCGGAGCGACAGCTTCAGGATGCCGAAGATCGTGCCTATGAACTGGGCTTGGAGATCCAATTCGTGCTTGCAGATGCAGCGGACCTTCGATCCCTTGCTGAGGGCAGCTTCGATCTAGTATGCTCCACCAACGGGTTCTTTGTTTGGCTTGCGGACCTTACGATGGTTTTCTCGGAGATCGCTCGCATTCTCAAGGCGGGAGGATACTACGTCTTCTACGATAGCCATCCTTTCCAGAGACCGTGGAAAGACCAAGTCCAGCCAATCGAGATGGCCAAGCATTATTGGGATAGAGATCCCCACATACCAAATCATGATGGAACGGCTCACCGATTTCACTGGACACTTGCCGACATCCTGAACGCCCTGGTCGAGTCAGGGCTGGACTTGCGCAAGGTCGTTGAATCACCGCCGATAAACTCCCGCGCCTGGGAAGGGGCTTCGTATGGACCAGGCACTGATGAGAGTTTGCAGGATTGGACGGTCAATCCTCGCGCGGGACTTCCCCACTGGCTTACTGTGTCCGCAGTGAAACGCTAAGTGCCGATGCGATGAATCGGGCTTGCGCGCTCTTGCATGGTGACGGACAGGGCGACGCTGTATTTGACGATCTCTTGAACGAAGGTCACCTGGGGGGATGGAGGGCCGTCGGGCGACAGCTCGGCGGCGCATGCGAGGGCGACTTTGGCGAGGTCCCCGATAGATCGGGGCAGGCCGGCTTGATCGGTCTTGAGGAGGACGTAGGCATTCTCCTCCAGGCGGCGCTTGTAGCGGGCACGGACTTCGAGAGTGAAGATGGTCTCGCCGGCAGTTCGGTTTATCCGCTCGATCCGCTCTTGCTTCGCGGCGTCAGAGAGGACGATGGGGCTCTCCTCTGCTTCGACGATCTGGGAGACAAACGGCTCGATCTGGTCTTTCAGAAACCAGGTGGCGAAATCCTTGATCTGGAAAAGCTCGTGGGCCCTGCCGGCGAGTGAGGGATCCACCTGATCTATCTCATCATAGACAATCGGGCGATCATACTCGCGGCCGGGGGTGTGGAACAACTGTCGATAGATGTGGTAATCAGAGGGCAGAGGCAGGTTTTCCCGGCGGCTGATCTCCTCGCACTCCCTCACCCGAAACAGCACGTAATCCGCGGGCGCGTCAGTGACCGATGCCTCCTCGCGCATTTCGATCACATGCTCGTCGTACTCGCGCCTAACGATGCGGACGGCGGCCATGTCGAGGATTCCCTGCAAATCGCTTCCCACCAGGTCAATCCCCTCAAGGCCGGTCATAGGCGCCGAGGTGAGGACGGAGAGGTATTGGGTGCCGCTCCCGTCCACCGAGCTTAGGAGCGATCGGAGGATCCGCCGTCCGCCGACAAGTCCCATCTCGGCCGGCGGAGGCACGACTTCGGGGATCTCGATCCCCTGGGAGCGGAGTCGGTGAAGGGCGCGGCGAGCCGACTTGACGATTGCTTTCGGCTTGTCAGGTTGATCGAGGGCCTGAAGAAGCGGGACGGCATCCGCCTGGAGTTTTTTGGCGGTTTGGATCAGAACTGACTCGGCGGTCTGGGGAGGGAGCGATAGGACGGCCTGCACGGCTTCATCAATATGGCCGGATGTCACAAGCTGTTCGATGTGCTCCTGAGCCAACTTATCCTCCGCCGACTCGATCAATCTTCTGCTGTGCCAGGAGACCCGCCTCGGTGCCCGGGGCGATATCCACGGCCTTGTTCCACCAGTCTACCGCCTCGTTGACGTTGCCTCGCTGATAGGCGGCATCTCCACGACGGTGATAGATCACCGCTATGTTCTCCCGAGCGCTCATGGCAGCCTTCCCGCCCTGGCCGACCTCGATTGCCTTACGCCATGCGTCCATCGCCTGCTGCTCATTATTCATGCTGAAGTAGGCGTTGCCGAGGAAGAGATAGGCATCCGAATAGGTTTCATCGTTGATCACGGCCTGCTTGTAATAGCTCACGGCCAGAATGGGATTGCCCGCGTGTTCGGCATCCATACCCACCTTCAGGTAGGTGGTCGCGATATTGCGCTTGATCTGCTTGATGGTGTCCGGATCATTGCTCAACTTCAGCGCCTGCTGATACTCGTCAATGGCGGCCTGATAGCTCTGCTGATCATAGTGCTTCCTGGCGGCGTCGAGATGGATGGCGACTTCCTGGCTGCGGGCCTGCTTCTGATAGCCCTGATACCCGGCGCTGAGCAGCCAGATAAACAGCACTACCATGCCGGAGGCAGTTATGACCGCGAACATCACCTTCAGGAAGTACTTGGCCTCTGCCGACAGGAAAGGCTTTCCCGGGATCGGCAGAGACAGGTCGCCGGGCTTCATGCGCGCGAATGGGTCAGACGACGGCGGAGGGGCCGGAGACTGAGGATACTGGCTGGGATAGGCCGGTCCGGGCATGGTGGTGACGCTGAACGGATCAGGCTGTGGGGCCTGGTAGAC
>Ga0307378_10009568_pt1 | contig 12731 bp, 9 predicted proteins | sample UN1MG_FD_202238 | JGI IMG/M metagenome (GOLD analysis project Ga0307378, IMG submission 202238) | Soil microbial communities from Risofladan, Vaasa, Finland - UN-1 | ecosystem: Environmental > Terrestrial > Soil > Coastal area > Acid sulfate soil | place: Finland: Risofladan, Vaasa | collected...
GACCATCCACTCACCTATCGGCTGGCCTGTTAAAGAGATCGACGGGCAATCCGGTTCAGTACTAAATGCCTTTTTTTGATTCTGATTATACATCTACTTTGGATCCATTCATTAATTGTAGTTCCTTATCCTCATAATGAGTCAACGAGTTAAATAATCGAAAATATGCAACTGCGGCGATGGAAGAAACCACAGCAAAGATGATCACTGCTGTCCATTTCAAAGCCAACAGATAGCCGATCGCACAGAGAAAGCCGAACATTCCGACCACTCCGGCCAGCCAGGTAAAAAATATATGCCACATGGAATCCGCAGGCAGACATTCATCTCCACATAATCTACGGATTCGTGTCCACCCGGGCCCCGGAAGGATGACTCGTTTGTAAAACTTTTTCAGATGCTCATCATCAACTGGCTTTGTCAGAAGCGTGACAACAAGCCAGATCAGCGTCGTCCCCGCCAGGATCGTTAGAATCTTCTGTCCGAAATACACCCACCCGTCCGGTGAATCCCAGATTCCGAAATACTTCACCAGAACAACGTCCACAAAAAAAGCGAGAAAGATCGATGCTAAAACGGCGGAAATTTCAGACCAGATATTGGTCCTATACCACAACCACCGAAACAGCCAGATAAGAATGCCGCCGGTCATATAAAGGGGGACCTTTAAGAGCATCTCTGTGATATTTTCAAATTGAAAGGCAAACCAGCCCCCGAAGATCGCCAGTCCAAGCGAAAAGGCCCTGGAAACCCAGACATAATGTTTCGGACTCTTGTCTCGCACAAGGAAACGTTGATAAAAGTCATTGACCATATAAGACGATCCCCAGTTTAACAGAGTCGATATGGTCGACATAAATGCCGCTATCAACGCCGCCGCCATAAGTCCCCGCATCCCCATGGGCATCAGCTTCAGGATCATGGCAGGATAGGTCTCTTGCCAGTCTGCCAGTCCTGCGGCCTCATTGGTCGCGCCAAGCACGACGATGGAAGAGAGCCCTGTAATGATCCAGGGCCAGCCGTTCAGAATGTAGTAGCATATTCCAAACCATAGCACCGAATGAGAAGCGTGGTGTTCGTTCTTCGAAGCATAGACTCGCTGGCCGAGAAATTGCCCCGCAGTGGCATATTGGCAACTGTAAATAATGACATACCCCGCCAATATCCAGAAGGTATATTTCGGATCCCAGGACGAGGGATTGGGCCAGACATTGAGTTCGTGCCCACTCCAACTCTGAACTGCCAAGAGTTTTTCATTCAGTGCACGGAGGCCGCCACAGTATCGAATTGCCGCAAACGCCAGATAAATCGTGCCAAAAGTCGCAACAATATATTGTATAAAATCCGTTGCCACTACACCCCACAATCCCGAACTAACCGAGTAAAGAACTACAATGCCAAGCAGCAGCAGTGTCCCCACGACCCGGTCTATCCCGAGAAGCGATTCCACGATCACCCCCATGGCAAGCGTTACCCATCCCATAGTCAGTGCCGCAACAAAAACACCGCCGTAAACCGCATTAACCCCGCGAAAAATCGTTGCCGCTTTACCCGTATACCGCATTTCAAATAACTCGATCTCGGTCATCACACGAGCTCGCCGCCAGAGACGTGCGAAAAGCACAGAAGCCAGGATAATCCCGAATCCGGGAGCAAAGAAAAGCCAGCCTGCATCCATGCCGAACCGGCGAACATTCCCCGTGTGAAAGAGCGGTGTGTCGGCTGCAAACATGGTCGCCACCATGGATGTGCCTGCGATCCACCAGGGTAGCGTCCTGCCGGCCAGAAAGTATTGCTCGATACTCTTGCTGCCGCGCTTAACAAAATACAAGCCGACAAACAGGATGACAAGAAAGTAGAAACCTACAAACATCCAATCCACGGTATTGAGATTTGCCACACACAGAATCATAAGCTTACCCACACAATATCTAAACGTGTCTTGAACTCACACGAACATTCAAATTAACATCCTGCCACCCGTATTTAACATGCCATTTGTACCCCGAGAATGACCTTTGCCAGTATCAGTCTCCTTAGCCGTGTCCATATGGGCATCAAGGAGAAATACCTATGACGATTTACGGTATACGCATACCTCAAACTCTCAAAGAGATTTGCTCGTACCAAACTCATTTCTTCGATAAACCAGTTTCTGCTTCGGTTCAGGCCGCTCGTACCCGGCGAAACCGAAACACTATGACCTATATCAACCATGTTCGTTAAAATGCGACAATAAAGGAAGACCATTTCGTGCCATTTTCTTACCATTTTGTACTAAAAACCGTGTCTGTTGATATAGATCCAACTAATACTTGAGTATGGTGAGGCGGTGTGTAATATACGCAGGCAAGAAAAACCTGAAATAGTAAACAGGGCAATTGCGTATTTGTGTAATAGCGCTTATGTTCAGCGCGATGAAGACTATGGCAAACGGTTTTTCCTTCGATAATCCAACGGAGTTAGCCCGGTTTCTCTTTTGAAATACCGAGATAGCTTTTCCGGCCCGCCAAATCCGAATTCCATGGCTATTTTGGCGATCGATAGATTTGTTTCAATAAGCATTCGAGCAATCAGCCTGATGCGAGCTATCCTTATTTGCCTGCTCACTGACAGATTCAGGGTTTCTTGAAATCTGACATACAGGCGGCGGCGTGATAAAGCCACAGCGTCGGCCACATCAGCTACCTGTAGCGGGCGTCTGGCGTTTTCGCGGATAAACCGTAAGGCCTCGGCTACCTCGCGGTCGTCTAATGCCAGCACATCGGTCGATACTCGCGTTTCGACCCGGGCCGGCTGTACGACCACTTGCTGTTTTGCCACCTTCCTGCCTGTCATAAGCTTGGCAAGCAGTTCGGCGGCCTCATATCCTGCTACTTCCGTGTTCAGATGTATGCTTGAAAGCGGTGGATCTGTCAGACTGCATATGATCTCGTCGTTGTCTACTCCCAGAACGGCGACTTCTCCCGGAACGTCGAGACCTGCCACTTTGGAGGCCTCGAGAACATGCCGTCCAGCCTCATCATTGCATGCCATGAGCCCAAGCGGCGTCGGAAGCTTCTCAAGCCAAGTTGCCAAAAGAGCTTGTTCGTGTGACCAGGAACGCTTGGCTCCGATGTATCGGCGTTTGAACGTGTGGATCTTATACCCAGCCTCTGAGATTCTCTTGCTAAAACCCAGAGCTCTTCGTCTCGACCATTCGATATCGTCGAAGCTGAGAAAGGCAAAATGTCGGAAACCACGGTCGAGGAAATGCTCGGCACCGATTTTGCCGATGGCCTGCGAATCACTGCTTATGTTTGGATAAATTGAAATTTCAGAGGACGCTCCTATGGTGATAATCGGCGTTTTGTCGCCCACCGCTTGTTGCAGTTTCTTTGACTCACGGATATCGGCAATAATGCCGTCTGCACCCCAATTTCTAACATAGTGGAGATCTCTTTTGTGCTCCTCTACTTCGTGAAATATCGACCATGGGCCGTGAAGATGCGCATATCGGGCAATTCCAAGCAGGAGCCGCCTGTCATATGCTCCCTCGGGCTTGACCAATAGAATTACTTTGAATTTAGGTCTCATGCTCGGCATTATACATAATTGTTGCCAACAGCCCAGCGCGAATTTGGAGCAAATCCATCAGTTGAAGCAACGACGAGGCGGACTCACCAATCTCTAAAAGTACTGAGCGGGAAAAGCAAAATGCGCCTGAATCCCGCAACGTGGGACGACCGGATAGCTGGCAGCATTGTTTGTATCCCTAAACGCTCTTAAAACCGCTGTTCGTGATAATTGAGTCGATTTCTGATTAGTAACTGCGCTTGCCCGGGTCATCTCGAGCGAAGTGCAGCGGAGTCGAGAGATCTGGTTACTGTACATGGATTGGTTTCGTATACCGGATTTCTCCGCTTGAAGGCCACTTCGTGGCCCTCCGGTCGAAATGACAAAAGTGAACAATTTAATCGTATTTGGCATGAGTCGATTGCAACAGACACGGTTCTCAGTACAAAATGGTAAAAAAATGGCACAAAATGGTCTTCCTTTGTTGTCGCATTTAGACGAGCATAGTCAACTTAGGGCATAGTGTTCCGGTTTCGCCAGGCACCAGAAGTGATAACTACGTGAATATGAATGGTGGGACTCAGTAAAAGGAAATTTGGGTATCTCAATGTTGGATGTGTAGCCATATGCATTCAAAACATACATGAACTGATATTTCTGAAATAGGGACAAAAAAATGAAAACAAGAGCTTTTACCTTGATTGAACTATTGGTCGTAATTGCAATTATCGCCGTACTGATGGCGATTCTTATGCCTTCACTACGCCTTGTCAGAGAGCAAGCCCGGAGTGTTGCATGTCAAAGCAACGTAAGAACCCTGACCCTGGCATGGCTCATGTACAAGGATGAGAATGACGATAAATTGGTTTACGGCCAAAATCAACCTCCGTATGGTTGGGCATGGATACCAGATAACGCGCAGAGCAGCAGCGTCGAGAGAAAAAAGGAGTACATAGCAAAAGGTACATTGTGGTCCTTTATCAAGAATATAGATGTGTACCACTGCCCTTCTGACCGGCGGGAGAAAAGTCCGTACCATAAAGAAGCCTATCGCACCTATTCGATTGCCGGCGGAATGCATGGAGGATCAATAAATGGTGGGCAGACTGCGGGGGTTCTGCCGTGCATGAGATATTCCGATATAAATGGGCCCAGCACCAAATACGTCTTTTTGGCGGAGTGCGACATCCGGGGAGTCAACTGTGGTTCCTGGCTGATAAATCCAAAGGACAGGAAGTGGGTTGACGCATTTGGAATCTGGCACAGTAAGAACCGCAGCACCCTGGGCTATGCTGACGGCCACGCAGGAATGCACAGATGGTATAGTGAAGGCTTAATCAAATGGAACGAGTTAGCCTTATGGAAGCCTACAAGTTTCTATTTCCATAGAGACCCAGCGAGCAGCAATGATAGTCTGGAAATGGAAGACTTCGAATCTGCAGTGAAGGGATATGCATACAGGGCTCTTTCTGAATAGGGCCGAAACCCGGATAAGCTGCCGGATTTAGAAAAGACACATTCTCAGGTTCTAAAAGCATGCTTTTTGCCGGCATTGCACTTCACTGAAAATTGTCATCGTTCTTGGATACAAACTTGATACTTGACGTAAATGGCGGACCTTGTATGATGCTTAAATTCTGCAGATCTACTTAAAGACCAGAAGGAAGCAAAACATGAAAAGGAACATCGTGATCGGCCTGTTGCCGGTGATTTTGACTGTAGTCCAATCGGCCGCATGGGCCACCGACACCACAATTCCGCAACTTTGGGAAACGCCGGAACAACGTGAGGAGCGAATGCAGTGGTTCCGCGACGCCAAGTTCGGGATGTTCGTGCACTGGGGGCCGGCCTCCATCAGCGGGGAGGAAATCAGTTGGGGCATGGCGGACCGCATAGAGGGCGGACATAATCACATGAAGGTTCCGCGCAAGGCCTACATGAACCTGTATAAGCAATTCAACCCGGTGAAATTCGACGCCGACGAGTGGCTTCGGTTGGCCGGGGAGGCGGGCATGAAATACATCGTCTTTATCACCAAGCACCACGATGGATTCTCGATGTGGCCTACGAAACAGGTGCGGTTTCCCGAAGGGGATGAATTCGCTCCTCATTACAGCATCGCCGACACACCTTACAAGAAAGACATCTGCCGTATGATTCAACAGGCGGCGAAAAAGCACGGCCTGAAACTCGGCTGGTATTACTCCACGCGGGACTGGACCCATCCCGATTATCTCCAGGGCGACAACAAAATCTATAATGACTACTACGAATCACAGGTGCGCGAGTTATTGACGGAGTACGGCCCGGTGGATGTGCTCTGGTTCGACCACTGTTTCGGCAACTGGGACCAGTACACTATTGCCCGCCTGTTTTCCACGATGTACCGAATCACCCCCGGGCTGATCGTCAACAACCGGGCTGCACGCGGCCTGAAAGGAGTCCCACCGGAATTTCGCGCCCTGGTCGCCGCGGATTTTGACACGCCGGAAAACCGCATGGGCACATTCCAGTATGGTCGCGCGTGGGAATCGTGTATGATTTTGTCGCCTCATCCCGACCATGGCGGCTGGTCTTATCGCCCGGACGGAAAAACGCGCAGTCTCAAAGAAACCATTCAATTGCTCTGCTCGGCAGTCTGTGGCGATGGCAATATGCTGTTGAACATCGCCCCTATGCCCACCGGTGAGATTCGCCCGGAAGAAGTGGCGATCCTCAAGGGCCTGGCCCCATGGACGAAAAAATACAGCCAGGCCATCTATGGTACGCGGGGGGGACCGTGGGTCAATGGGCCGTGGGGCGGCTCGACGCATCGCGAAAACATCGTGTACCTGCATGTCTTCCAGTGGAACGATACCCACCTAACCCTCCGCCCGCTGAAAGAAAAGATCCTCAAGGCCGAAGTGCTCACCGGCGGGGAAGTGGCATTCGAGCAGACCGGGGGCGAAGTAACGTTCACCATGGCACGCAGCCACCAAAATCCAATAGTTACCCTGATCAAACTCACGCTCGACCAACCGGTCAGCGAGATCCAATCGGGCCAATGATTATGGCCAGGGCGGTTGCCGATCCCGACGAAAAGATCGCATGCTTCCGGCCACCACCTCCTAAATCCGACTTTGGACGCGTGCATCATAATTGGGTCGATTTCAACAGGCATGGCCCTCAACACAAAATGGTAAAAAAATGGCACGAAATGGCCTTCCCTTTATTTCACATTTTGACGAACATAGTTGACGTAGGACATAGTGTTTCGGATCCGCCTGGGCATGAGCGGCCTGAATTGAAGTAGGTTGAAGTAGGTTTTAGTTTATCGAACAAATTAATAAGGAAGGAGGTTTTATCGAGTATATAGTAGTTTATGCTTTGATGTGTAGTCAAAGAACCTTTGTTTCTATTAGCTTTTGTTGTTTTGTAAGGAAGGAGAATTATCATGAGTAAATATTTGGTTTATTTGTTTTCTTTTGTTCTGGTGTTGTCTCTGGTTTGTGATGTTCAAGCCGGCGGTAACTGGATCGGCGGTGCCGACAATCTCTGGAGCACGCCTGGAAACTGGGAAGGCGGTGAATTACCCATCGATACCGATAACGTCGCAATCATCGACCTGCCCGGCCCGACTGTCGTGAACGAAGTCGGCATAACTCGCTTTATACGCATTTACGACGGTGCGCTGACAATGGACGGTGGAACCGTTGGAACAAAAGAGTGGGTTGTAGTGGCTCAAAACCAGGGTACTAAAGGGACAATTTACATGAATAGTGGCACCCTAAATCCTGGATGGAATTTCGTTGTTGGGGAATGGGGCACGGGCACCCTCGAAATGACCGGTGGTACTATTAATGCACTCGGTGGCGGCGGTTTAATTATTGCAAGGACGGCTACATCCGTAGGGCACGCGAATCTGCATGGTGGAACTATCAATGCCGTGGACTTTATGATGAGAGGTACTGATGGTGAGGGCCCAGGTTCTGTCGGCACAATGGACGTCAGGGCCGGTACGCTGATAATAAACGGCAACAGGGTCTCGAAAGTCCAGGGATACATTGACAATGCCTGGATTACCGCCTATAGCGGCAACGGCACGCTGCAGTTGGATTATGACGTCACCAATAAAGGCAAAACCACGTTGACGGCTATTTCCGCGCTTAATCCGATTCCGGCCGACGGTGGTATAGCATCTCCCGGCGCAGTGGAGTTGAGTTGGACTTTGCCTGATCCGTGTGTGCCGGGTGAGCCGGTGCCGGTTGACGTCTACTTTACCGACGACAGAAGTAAGCTGGTAGAGTTTACCGACCCGGCAGCAATCCGGGTTGTTAACAATCTGAACGTTACTTCCGTTGTCGTGCAAGCGCAACTAAAGACGCAGTACTACTGGGCCGTCGATACTTATATCGGCAGCGATAATGATCCGGTCCTGGGGCCTATCTTTAGCTTTTTTGCCGATAACATGACTCCCGATGTGGATGCAGGCAAGAATGTAGTTACCTGGCTGGTAGACGGTGTCAAGACCTACAATCTGGACGCGACCGTTACCGATGATGGTTTTGTAAATCCTTATACGGCGCAGTGGACGGTTGTTAGTGAACCCGATGATCCAAACAGCGCTGACGCCGTGATTGCCGATACAAGCGCCGAGGATACGAGTATCACCATGTCGGCCTTAGGCGAATATGTCTTGCAGTTGGATGCTTTTGACGGTGAATACACCGGTTCGGACACGCTCACGATCAATGTGTATAGCGACGGTTGTCAGGCGGCACAGTCACTGCCGGATTACGAGCCGTTCCCCGGGGACGTCAACGGTGACTGCATCTTCAATCAGGACGATTTGGATATATTAAATGAAGATTGGTTGAAGGATAATTCATTGACTGAAGACATGCTGATTGACTAACACCTTGATTTCGTGGGGGGTACTTAAGAATGCCAGGGCGTTTGAAACGCCTTTCAATCAAACGCCCTGGCTTACATTTTCATGTTTGGTTTGGAACTACATGTGATGTAAGGTTAGCATAGCCGGCGGTCTTGTCCTTTGTGCTGAAAAGACCGCCTTTAATAACCTCAGGAACTTTACGCTGCATCACAGCAGAGATTACACAGTAGTTTCTCAAAATTAGAAAAGTGAATCGAGAAAACCAAATCTCTCTCAGAAAAACGGTATAAAAATTATGCAAAAACGAAACGGATTTACATTAATAGAGCTATTGGTGGTGATTGCCATTATTGCATTGCTGATGGCGATTTTAATGCCGTCGCTTGGAAGGGCCAGGAAAAGTGCCCGGACAGTTGTCTGTGTTGCGCACATGAAACAATGGGGTCTTATCTTTACATTGTTCACCGAGGACAATAACGGCTCTTTTCCTGTAGGTGTCTGGAACGGGTGGAAGGGGCATTGGATGGAATCGGTACGAGGTTACTATAAGGACCACAAAATACGTTGCTGTCCTGCAGCATCTAATCCCGACAAAAACGGGGGAACTTTCGGAACATGGGGGCCCATGCCGGGGGGTGGTTGGGCAGTGGAAGGCGACTATGGCAGCTATGGTATAAATTCCTGGATTTATAATCCGGCAAAAAATACCGGAATGGACACCGGAATGGAGCCGGAATATTACTGGCGGAAAATCAATGTCAAAGGGGTCGCTCGTGCGCCGATCATGATGGATTCCCCGTGGGTCGATGGCTGGCCAATGCCCACAGACTATCCACCAAGGGCCTCCGGAGTATTCGAAGCGGGTTTTAACAGTAACATGAAAAGATATTGCCTCAACCGGCATGACGGTGTTGTCGGCGGTGTTTTTGCAGACGCATCAGCCAGGAAAGTACATCTTAAAGAGTTGTGGACACTTAAGTGGCACCGGGAATTCGACACAAATGGCCCAAGGACTGTAGCCGGCGGCCAAACACGGGAAGATTGGGAACGAGATGCACCCTGGATGGTGAACCTTAAGGATTTCTAAAAAATCAAGGAGTATAATGGCTTTGATTTGTTGCCAAAGCAATAAAGGCTATGGGGTGCTGAATAATTCCGGTCAATAAGGGCAGCAGGCACTTTTGGGGAAATTATGAAACACCCGGTAAGGACAAAGAACATCAATCAATGGATTATCGTTTTTGTTGCCACATTTCTTTTGTTTCAGGGCCTGGCCGCCCGGGGAATTGAGCGGGACGAACTTACGGATATTGACAAAATCATCCTAACCGTACCGGATTTCAATCCCGCCGGTCAAAGTGTAGATGGTCCGGTAGAGTTCAAAACCAAATCTTTTGTACTGCGATTTTCCGCCGAGGGCAGACCGATATCTTTCAAGACTTCGCCGGAAGCAAAAGAACTGCTCGATACTGCAAGAACCAGTGACGGCTTCTATCTCAAAAGCCATACCGGAAAGATACCCTTTACCAAGCTCTCCAGGCGGAAGGATGGCAAATATGTGGTGATGACCAAAAACGAAAGCCAGAGAGTCGTTTTCTCAGTAGAAGAAAAAGATAAATACCTGACATTCCGATTTGAGGAGCTTTACGGCATTCCGAAAGCCAATACCCTGACATTGCACTTTGATATGCTGGCTCCCAGTGACAGGGTTAAAACCATGGCGCTGGATTATATGACCGATACCCGAGATGCTCTTAAGGTGACCTGGAAATGGTTGTGGCATCGCGACAAAGGAATTCCGCTGGGTGGATTCGCGCTCTATCTAAAGAAAAGCGATGACGATCAAGATGATACTATGATGCGTATCTGGGCAAATGAAAACTTGCCGCATCCGAAAGTTAATTGGGAGTGGAACCTTGAAGGAGTTAGAAGGTGGTTGGATGAATGGAAGGAAGAATTCACCGATACCAGCGTATTGTGGTATACCTTCCCCAAAAACGCGGAAGAATTCAAAAAACTTCTTCCATACATGAAAAAGGCTGACATCAAACAAATACATCTGGCACCGTGGACCTGGCACAGCGGCAAACATCACTGCGAGATTAACGATAAGTTTTTCAAAGGCGGCTCAAAAGGTTTCAAAGAGATGACAGACTTTCTCAGAGAAAACGGTATCGGTGTAACTGTCCATTATAATTTTTGCGAAATCAAGTTTGACGATCCCGTTTATGTAGGGACCAAGCCGAATAAAGACCTGGCAACATGGGGAAAGGGCAAACTGCTTAAGTCTATTGACAAGAAAGATACCACAATAATATTCGAGCCTGCTCCGGGAGTTGAACTGCCATTTATCCCACCCTGGTATCACGTCATCAATCCTCCGGCGCTGAGTCCTGCAAGCAACTACAAATATTTCCGGATCGGCGATGAGATGATCAAGGTTGGTGAAATTCTTAACAGTGATACCAATATATGGATTCTGAAAGATTGTACCAGGGGACTTGGCTCAACAAACACTGACTCCCACGACGCCGGCAAAGAAATGCTGGGTATGGTGGTAATGCGAAACTACTCGTTCATGCCGGGCTTCGATACAGAACTGTTCGATACTATGAACTCGGAACTTGCATACCTGTTAAATTACTATGGCCTTCCTCATGTTGAATATGACGGTTTAATGCCTTGCTACATGGGCAATTCAGAGTGGTCATACCGGCAGTGGACTGCCGACACTTATAAAAAGCTGGATCACCCTGTTACCTATTTTTCCGGTTTTGGAGATGCGTTGCCATTTGCTCATTTTGAGCTCCGTTTCAATTCCGTGAAGAAAATGCGAGGTTACGCCGGAGGCTTCCGCGGCTCCATTGGCGCGCGAGTTCGCACTGTCTGCCTCTCCAATACAGCCAGCACGCTGGATGAAGCCCATTTCAGAATGAGCCAGGTGGCGGCACTCGATAAGAATGACTTTCCGATATATTTCGCTGTTCACTATCCGGCGGATTGGCAGAATTATGGAATTTTTGATGAGCTGTGCCAAACGGTTGCCGACTGGAAAGCCGCCAGTAAACTAATGACTGACGAACAGCGCGCTCAAATCCACAAGACCCTGTACCCGCCTTTCCATCGTGGTTATCAGTCCGACATCGTTTGGCGCATAAATAAGAATGGGAAAGAATACAGGATTACTCCCGGCAAAAATCCGCTGACACGCAGAAAGGGAGATGTTCGCTGGGGATGCGGCCAAGGTGAATCCGGCTACATTACCCCATGGCAGTATGTCAAGACCGGCCAGGTAATGGAACTGGAGAATCCATATTCGCCGCAACCGCCTCAATTTGAAATCAGGGTAATGGCGGCAACAGATTATGGAAACAGCGAGAACATTTTGATTCAACCAAAACTATCTGACATCGACAATCCTACTGAAATAATAATTAAAAGTCTGGACAATGCTCTTACGCTCTCAGAAGACAACAAACGCAATGATGTACAGGAAAAGCGGATAGCGGATATCTTGTATCCAATCTGGTACCGGAACCTGGATATGACCTCCCGCCGTGCTATAGGAATGTGGGTGACAGGCGATGGTTCCGGCTCGATATTGCTCCTGCGTTTGCCCCAAATTCGCGATTATGCAGTAACTCTTGACTTCAAAGGTAAACGCTATATTGAAATTCCCAATGGTGAAGCCTACTGGTCCGATGCTAACTGGGGCGGCCCGACAAGAAGTCCCTCAAGCGAGTTTAACTACAAACCGAATTGGTTCAAACTCGGCTTCGGTAGTATTCCTGCCCGGACCACTGCAAAAGCTGCGGTCGAAGGTATCAAAGCACTCAAAGAGATACACGCCAAACTCGATAATCCCGTTATCCATGTTGATGATGGAACACTTAAGGTAATGGGGACTGTTGAAACAGGGCAATACATCAAGTACACAGGCGGCGACAAGATTTCTGTGTATGACAATAACTGGAACAAACTCAAAGAGCTTCCCGTTACAAAAGACAACTATATTATGGAAAAAGGCTATCATAAGCTGTCCGTTACTGCCGGCCAGGATGCCCCATTGCCGTGGTTGGCAGTCCGTTACATAACCGAAGGTGAACCAATCATCATAACGGAAAGATAAGGAATCAATAATTTATAAAGATACCTAAAATTCAATCTAAAGCGCCACAATATTTTCGCTCGATAACACCTCATTGGATGGCTGAGAGGAAAAGAGCGAATCGAACCGCCCAACTTAAAAAATCTTCGTATCCATCGGTTGAATTCGGGGATAATTGTACGGCAGACTTTTTGG
>Ga0307378_10009570_pt1 | contig 12730 bp, 13 predicted proteins | sample UN1MG_FD_202238 | JGI IMG/M metagenome (GOLD analysis project Ga0307378, IMG submission 202238) | Soil microbial communities from Risofladan, Vaasa, Finland - UN-1 | ecosystem: Environmental > Terrestrial > Soil > Coastal area > Acid sulfate soil | place: Finland: Risofladan, Vaasa | collected...
TTCCCACAATGGGCATACAACGGCGAGATAACAACCAAGATACACAAGCATATTTTTTACACAGGTATTAACTAGTGACCACGACATGGACTAATGTTTTAACTCCAGAACAAAAAGAAGAACACCGTAAAGAGTTAGCAAGACAAATAGACGAGTACTTAGCTAACGGCGGTACGATAACCCAGTGCCCCCGCAATGCGTTTACTGAAACTGATGTGGAGGGTAAGCCCAAGCGTAAGTTCGACAGACTTATCACGCCGGATTCGTTAACCGACCCTACTAATAGGGACGTAGGTGCATACCAACCGCCGTTTAAGGGGAGTAAAGACTAAATGAAAACTCGCATCCACGTTAATCAGCATAATATTCGAGCCAATGCTAAGGGTGCTGATCTGCCAGTGCTTACGGTCAAGACTTACAAACAAAATCGCAGGTGCAATAAGGTAAAAGTACATGGCCCTAGTGAGGTAGTTTATAGCCCAGACAAGCCGCTTTCTTGTGGGGCGAAGGTGTGGATTGAGACGGAAGCTGAGGTGGAGATAGACGACCCAAGGGCGCGGTATAGCGAATGGGTGCTCGGCGAGGAAAGACCGGCAGACTGGCCTAAGAAAAGGAATAAAAAATAAATGTACGAATACGACTGTAAGATCGTTCGAGTTGTTGATGGAGATACAGTAGATGTTGATATTGATCTTGGCTTTGATACTTGGCGTTGCGGTGAGCGCATACGTCTTTATGGTATTGATACTCCAGAGTGCCGCACGAGAGATGCAGAAGAAAAAGCTGCCGGACTCTTGGCAAAGGAGTTTGTCGAGGACGCACTGCACGTCGGAGGAACGTACACCCTGACTACCAGAGAGAAGGGTAAGTTCGGAAGGTACTTAGGCGTTATAATGTTAAGCGATAAGACTTCAATTAACGCCGCACTAGTAAGCGAACACCTAGCTGTGCCGTACTACGGACAAAGCAAACAAGAAATAGAAGACGCACACGCGGTTAACTATGAAATTCTACAAGAGAAGGGATTGATATAACGTGGACATAATAACGGTAGACTTCGAGACGTACTACGATAAGCAGTTTAGTTTGTCTAAGCTGACGACAGAACAGTACATACGAAGCCCAGAGTTTGAGGTCATTGGCCTTGGGGTTAAAGTAAACAATGAGGAGACTGCATGGCTAAGTGGAGCTTTCAGTGCGGTCAAAGAGTATTTGCATGATAACTACGACTGGAAAAATTCTGCTGTTCTTGCCCATAACACTATGTTTGATGGTGCTATTCTTAGTTGGCTGTTTGATATTCACCCTAAGTTATACCTTGATACGTTGTGTATGGCTCGCGCACTTCATGGTACGGAAGTTGGCGGCTCGCTTAAGTTCCTTGCTGATATGTATAACCTTGGGGAGAAAGGCAACGAAGTACTAAACGCCATTGGTAAACACAGGAATGAGTTTACTGATGAGGAGCTAGAGCGGTACGGGGATTACTGCATACAGGATGTCGAGCTGACCTACAGATTATTTAACCGTTTTATGCGTGGGCAAAAGTTCCCCAAAAAAGAACTTAAAGTTATAGATATGACCCTGCGTATGTTCATCGACCCTGTACTTGAGTTAGACGTTGATAAATTGGAGGGGCACCTAGACACCTTACAAGCGCAAAAAGACAAGCTGTTAGAGGAGTGTGGTATCAGTAAAGACGAGCTAATGTCTAACCCTAAGTTTGCTAAGGCACTTGAGACGCTGGGGGTTACGCCACCTATGAAAACAAGTTTGCGCACAGGTAAAGAAGCCTTTGCGTTCGCCAAAAGCGATGAGGGTTTCAAAGCATTGCAAGAACACGAAGACCCAAGAGTACAAGCATTAGTGGCGGCCCGGATAGGACTTAAGAGTACGCTAGAGGAAACACGTACTGAGAGGTTCATCGACATAGGAATGCGCGGGACGCTTCCGGTACCTATAAAGTACTACGCAGCTCATACCGGACGGTGGGGTGGTTTGGACAAGATAAACTTACAAAACCTACCAAGCAGAGGAGAGAACGCAAAAATTCTTAAGTCCTGCATTCTCGCACCAAAAGGCTACACTTTAATACAAGCCGATTCTGCACAGATTGAGGCACGAGTTCTGGCGTGGCTAGCCGGACAAAACGATTTAGTAGAGGCATTCACCAAGGGTGAGGATGTGTACAAGATCATGGCCTCCGCTATATACGGCAAACTTGTTGATGAAATATCAGGTAGTGAAAGGTTCGTGGGTAAAACTACGATTCTCGGAGCCGGATATGGTATGGGGGCTATAAGATTCCGTGAGCAGCTAAAGGGTATGGGTGTAGATGTAGACGAAGAAGAGTGTAAGCGTATTATAAACGTATACCGCAGCGCGAACAGTAATATAACTAGTCTTTGGCGGCAAGCTCAGTTTGCTTTAGAGAAAATGTACCAAGGATATAGTGGTGATCTTGGTAAGGCGGGAGTGCTAGATGTTAAAGGCTACCTTAAAGGTATACAACTCCCATCAGGTCTTATGATGTACTACAACAGGTTAAGCGCGGTGCAAACCGAGAAAGGCGTGCAGTTTCAATACAAGACCAGAATGGGGTGGGTAAAGATATACGGTGGTAAAGTTATAGAGAACGTGTGTCAGGGAATAGCACGTTGTGTTATGTCGGATCAGATGTTGCAAATATCTAGAAAATATAGAGTTCTACTAACTGTACACGACTCTGTGGTATGCTGTGTCCGAGATGAGGAGGTTGATGAGGCAGCTCATTATATCGACTCTTGTATGCGTTACGTACCAGATTGGGCAGAAGGTCTCCCAGTCCGCGGTGACGTGGAAATCGGAAAAAACTATGGAGACTGTATTGAATGGATACCAAGCCAACATGGTCATTCAGCAGCATAAAGACGTTCGACCAATGCCCCAAGAAGTATTACCATACCAAGGTAAAAAAAGATTACGAAGAAAACTTCCAAACGGAAGCCATACTTTATGGAAACGAATTCCACAAAGCCGCAGAAGACTATGTGGCCGGGGTCAGTAATGGGTTAGACCCAAGGTTTGATTACGCACTAGCTGCGCTAGACAAACTAAAAAACATGAAAGGGGATAAGCTCTGCGAGTACAAAATGGGGCTTACCGAAAATCTCGAACCTTGCGGCTTTTTTGACAAAGGCGTTTGGTACAGGGGTGTAGCCGACCTTATTATTCTGGACAGAGAGTCTGGGGTAGCTAAGGTATTCGACTACAAGACAGGAAAGTCTGCGAAGTATGCGGATAAAGGGCAGCTTGAACTAATGGCACTAGCCATATTCAAACACTTCCCTGAAATAAAAGTAGTAAAGAGTGGGTTGTTATTTGTAGTATGCAACGCATTTATAAAAGAAACTTACACTGTAACGAATGAGCCAGACCTGTGGCGTAAGTGGTTAAGTGCCTACGGTGCGTTAGAAAAGGCTTACGAGAACGATGTGTGGAATCCTAAACCTACGGGTTTATGTAGAGCGCATTGTGTCGTCACTGAATGCCCCCACAATGGGAGGCGATAACAAAGGAGATATACCGATGTTTGATGAAAGAAATGTAGCGGCGTTTGAGGATAGCGAAAATAATAAAATATGCGAGTGTTGTGGTGCTAAAGTAGTTACCTACACGCATAGAATAAACAAGGGTCTTACCATAGCAATGAAACGTATGTACGATGCGGGGTGTACGGCGCATCTGGAAAGTCTACCATTAACCACTAGCCAAAGAAGTAACTTTCAAAAACTAAAGTACTGGGGTCTAGTTAGACAATCATCAGAACAAAGTGGGGTATGGATGTTGACGAATAAAGGGATTAGTTTTGTAGAGGGTAAAACTGCCGAACTGTCTCATGCAGCTTCTTATCGTGCGACTCCTGTGGAATTGTCAGAGGAAAAGAAAAAACACGCAAAGCTCGTAATGTTTAAAGACATTTACCCATACGAAATTCAAGATAAAGAAACGGTGCGTTATAAACAACGCGAAGAGTACGCAGAAGATGCGGAGCCATTTTATACGGGGTGACTACCATGCCATACGTAAACAAAAAACGTCCTTACAAGAAAGAGTACGAGCAACAGAAAGTCCGTGGCGAACACGAAGATCGCATGGAAAGACAACGTGCGCGCCGCGAACTTGATAAGAAAGGTGTTGATAAAAACAAGAACGGCAAAGCCGACAAGCGAGAGGGTAAGGACGTTAGTCACAACAAACCACTGAGTAAAGGTGGTACAAACAAAGATGGCTACAAGGTAGAAAGCAGCAGTAAAAACAGGGCTAGAAACTACAAAAAGAAATCTAGCAAGAAGTAACGACAAGGACATTTAATGGAAATTGTAGATAACAGAGGCTTGCTTCTGCGGGTTCGTAGTCCCGATAAAATTACAGCAGCAATTCCTAACAGTAAAAAACTAAACGACAACGATGTTCTTGTTAAGTGGGGCGTGGACGAATCCCGCGTGCTACGCAACTTAAACATAAAGGAAGTACCGTCCCCCATACTAGGTAAGTACGAGTGGACGGGGCGGTACACGCCTTTCGACCATCAGAAAACAACTTCCTCTTTCTTAACTTTAAATCCCCGAGCGTTTTGCTTTAACGAGCAAGGTACAGGAAAGACAGGCTCTGCAATTTGGGCGTCTGACTTTTTGATAAAAGAAGGTATAATCAACCGCGTTCTTATTATCTGCCCAATATCTATTATGGATTCGGCGTGGCGTGCCGACTTGTTTAACTTTGCTATGCACCGTACTGTGGACATAGCGCATGGAGCGAAGAAAAAACGCCAAGAGATAATCAACAGCGACACAGAGTATGTAATCATAAACTACGACGGGGTGGAGATAGTAAAAGACGACATCGCTGACGGCGGGTTCGATCTGATTATTGTTGACGAAGCTACCCACTATAAGAACGCGCAGTCCAAGCGGTGGAAAGTGCTTGCCAGTATTATAAAACCAGAAACTTGGTTGTGGTTAATGACTGGTACTCCTGCGGCCCAGTCCCCCGTAGACGCATACGGCTTAGCCAAACTTGTTAACCCCAAGGGCGTACCGAAGTTCTTCGGCGCTTTCCGCGACATGGTTATGTACAAGGCCACGCAGTTTAAGTGGGTACCAAAAGAAGGGGCTAAAGATATTGTATATAACGCCCTACAACCCGCAATCCGGTTTACAAAAGATGAGTGCCTTGACCTACCCGAGATGACCTACGTTAAACGTGAGGTAGAGCTAACCACACAACAAAAGAAATACTACGAACTACTACGCAAGCAGATGATGACTACGGCGGCGGGGGAACAAATCACTGCGGCGAACGCTGCGGTTAACATGAACAAACTCCTACAAATCTCGTGTGGCGCAGTCTATACCGACAGTGGAGAGACGGTAGAGTTCGACATAAAAAACCGATACAAAGTGCTCCAAGAAGTCATTGCCGAATCTAGCCAGAAGATACTTATATTTGTTCCCTTTAAACATGTGATAGACGTACTAGCGGACAAATTAACTTCGGAAGGTATAACTAACGACATCATCCGTGGGGACGTAAGTGCGGCAAAACGCACCGCTATATTCGATAGGTTCCAAACTACTCCTGACCCTCGCGTTCTTATCATCCAACCACAAGCCGCCGCACATGGGGTTACTCTCACTGCTGCGAACACAATCGTATGGTGGGGGCCAACATCTTCATTAGAAACTTACGCACAGGCTAACGCACGCGTACACCGATCAGGACAAAAGCATCCCTGTACTGTGGTTCAGTTGGAAGGCTCTAATGTAGAAAAGCATATTTATAAAATGCTAGACCAACGAATAAACATCCACACGCAAATGATCGACTTGTATAAAAATTTACTTGACCTATAGGTCTAACAACAATAAACTTAGTTAAACCACATAAAACTGTGGCGAACAAAACAACAAAACACAATTGGAGATAAGTATGCCCGAGGTTATTTCTGACCTTGATAAGTTGGTTTCTGTCTACGTTAAGATAAGGGACAAGAAAAATGAAGTACTTGCCCAAGCCCGTGAGCAGGAAGAACTCCTCAATTTAAAACTCAAAAAGATAGAGCAAGCCCTACTAGAACACTGCGCAGACAACGGTATCGAATCTGTCCGCACGGAGTCTGGTACGTTCTATCGTTCTGTAAAACAAAAGTTTTGGACTTCTGATTGGGAGTCTATGAACAAGTTTATCCTAGAGCATGAAGTACCCGAGCTACTAGAAAAAAGAATCCACCAAGGCAACCTTAAGCAATTCCTTGAGGATAACCCCGAGTTGCTACCACCGGGATTAAATTGTGATAGCGAATATAGTGTAACTGTGCGGAGGAAGCGATGACTGATAGTTACGTTCCGGTGGAGGAGCTAGCTAAATATCTCTGCGTCAAAGTACCTACCGTCCGAGATTGGGTGGGGAAAGGGTATATACCGAAAGATACTTACATAAAAATCGGACAAACATACCGTTTCAACATCCCACAGGTAGTAGCTGCTTTGAAGCAAGAAGCCCCTGAACCAACCAACGACAACCAAAATGAACCAGTGCAATTAGAACTGGACTTCAATGATGAGGAAGATGTATGAGTGAATTAACTTTGTTTGAAAATATGCCGGACGAGTACAAGAGCCTTCTAGCTCAACTGCAACCGGATACTAACGCAATAGGACGCCAATCTGGGGGCATGAACAGACTCAGCATTCGTGGCGGTGTATTCCGAAAAGTCGTTAACGGTCAAGAGGTTGGCGAGCTAGAACAGCGCGCTATCGGAGCAGTACTCGTTAAGACCGCACCCGTATCCCGTATGTATTTTGAGGGGCAGTACGTGGCGGGACAAACTAATCCCCCTAAGTGTTGGTCAGCGGATACTAAGACTGGTCGCCCTGCGGACGATGTGCTTGCTTCTGATAGACAATCAGAAACATGTTTTGATTGTAAGCAGAACATCAAGGGTTCCGGTATGGGCGAAGGGCGCGCTTGCCGCTTCTCACAGCGCGTGGCATTACTGCTTGCTGATTCGGAAGGTAAGATCAAAGCCGATCAAACGTATCAATTATCTCTACCTGCTACTAGTGTGTTTGGGGATAACAAACAGAAGATGGGGCTGCAAACTTACGCGCGTCATTTAGATGGCATGCGGGCACCCCTTGCTGCGGTACTTACAGAAATACGTTTTGATACTGACTCGTCTACACCTAAGTTATGTTTTAAACCAATCCGTATGCTTGAAGCAGATGAGTTGAAGATGTCTGTAGGTAAACAAAAAGACGAAGATACAGAAAAACTTATTGCACTCAGCGTAAAACCAAAGGAAGATAGTACCCCCGTTGCAATTCCCAAAATGCCCGACCTAAATGTGGTGGCAGAACCCGCGCAGCCAAAAGCTGTAGAAGTCGCAGCGGAAGTAGAAGAAGTAGAAGAACCAACAATTAAGGTCTCTAAAAAGAAGAAACCGGAATCACCGGCTGATGTAGACCTTGCGAGCTTACTGGATGAGTTCGACGATTAAACCCGATGGGGCACTCCGGTGCCCCTATTTCTCTGATATGGAAACTATATGGAAACCAAAGAGTTTCTTAGTACTATCCTCGGCGACGAAGGCTACTACTGTGTAGTAGGGATAAAGAAATTTATAGACGGGGAAGGCAAAGAACAAACAACAGTAAAACCTAATTTTTTCAAGTCGGTAGACGCTCTGGCAGAAACCGCACACAATTTAGATGTAGAAGGCTACGATGCCTACTACTCCCCCGCTACTTTCGTAGATGCTACGAAGGGGCGCAAAGCCGAAAATGCCTTGCAGGTAAAGGCTCTGTTTTTGGACTTAGATTGCGGACAAAACAAACCGTACGCCACCCAAGGCGACGCGGTAATCGCATTACGTAAATTTAGAAAAGAGTATAACCTACCTGCGTGCACCGCAGTTGTTAATTCAGGACGGGGGCTTCACGTTTACTGGGTTCTTACACGCCCGTATTCTAGGGAGGAGTGGCTACCCGTAGCGGAGCGGTTGAAGTCGGCGTGCGCTGAATTCGGCTTAGAGGCTGACCCTGTAGTAACAGCAGATGCGGCGCGTATTCTACGCGTACCAAATACCCATAACTGGAAGGGAGACCCCGCGCTTGATGTAAAAGTCGTGGGGGAAATGAAAGAATATGTGGACTTGGAAACGTTTGCTGCTTGCCTACCAGAAATATCGACACCAGTTCTCATTGCAAGAGACTACAGTGACGAAGACGCTAGAGACTTGGCTCGGGCCAAAGGTAATGCAAATTACATAAAGAAGTTCTCTAAACTATTAACTGCAACTGCGGTCGGTAAGGGTTGCGGACAAGTTCACCGCGCAATAATGCAGCCTAACGATCTGTCTTATGCCGACTGGCTCCACGTACTGTCAATCGCCAAGCATTGTGAGGCTGATGGTGAGCAAGCCATACACTTAATTTCCAAGGGTTATGACGGCTACACCGAAGATGAAACCAACAAGATAGCTTCGTCTATCGAAACCCCCCACCTCTGCATGACATTTGAGAAGGATAATCCTTCTGGTTGTGAAGGGTGCCCACACAGGGGAAAGATAAAATCTCCAATTAAATTGTGTATGGAGATACGCGAAGCGGAATCCGACGCAGTAGAAGTTATTGAGCCTATTCAAACCCCCGAAGTTCTTTCAGAAGGTGAAGAAGCAGCAGACGACGGGATAGAACCTATTGCGCCAAAGACAGTCTCTGTATCCATACCTGAGTATCCTTTCCCTTATAAGCGTTCTGCTAGTGGTGGGATATACATTGCGATAGAACACGAAGACGGTACGGTAACTGAAGAAACAATATACAAAAGACCTTTGTATATAACTAAGCGTTTATTAGACCCGTTTGAGGGGCCATCGTTTGAGTTTAAACATCATACGGATAGGGAAGGGATAAAGACGTTTGTAGTACCTATGACCGAGCTTACTGCAAAAGAGCAGTTCCGTAAGTCTATGGGAATAAACGATATTTTTGTTCTTAGTAAACAGGCAGATGCACTTATGAGCTACGTTGGGGCGTGGATAAATAGGCTACAAAGCAAAGAGCACGGGCAGGATTTTGTTCATGTACGTACTCAGTTTGGGTGGACGGATGACCTGAAAGGATTTGTGCTAGGCGACAGGGAAATAAAAGCGCACGGCATAGAAATTAACCCTGCAAGTTCGCGGACTGCGCAGTACTTCCCGATGTTCCAGAAGAAGGGGACACTGGAGGGGTGGAAGAAAGTAACCAAGTTCTATAACCGACCTAACTTTGAAGAACACCAGATGATGTTTGGGTTAGCGTTTGGTTCGCCACTAATGCAGTTCATACCAAATATAGCGGGGGCTATATACCATTTAATGAGTGAAGACTCTGGCTATGGTAAGACCACAGGTATGTACGGTGGGGCTTCGGTGTGGGGTAATCCCAAGAAGCTAGTGCTTCGAGGCAAAGATACTGGCAACTCAGCTTGGAACCGTGCGGAGATATGGAAGAACTTACCCCTGTACATCGACGAGATTACAAACTATGACCCCAAACCGGCTAGTGAATTTTGTTATGCCGCAGTGGATGGAGAGCAAAAGAACAGGTTAAGTAATACAGGCCAAAACGAGGAGCGATACAGAGGTGCAGAGTGGTCGTTATTAGTTGGTACTAACGGAAACACAAGCCTACAGGACATAGTGTCGAAGCACAGGGAGCATGCGAAAGGCGAGATCGGACGCATGATCGAAGCTACCGCTACTAAAAAACTCTTTAGTGAAGAAGACACCATGCTCGCCAACTCACTGAATGACGATTTGGCAAATAATTACGGGCATGCGGGGGAGGTATTTGCACAGCAGCTAGTCAAGAACCCTAAAGCAGCAGAAAAACTTGTACTGGCTACTAGAGACCGCATGTTAAAGGATGCGGGTTTGGACACCCAACATAGATTCTGGGTAGCTGAAGCCTGTACGGTGTATGCCGGATTATTACTGGCAAAAAAGCTTGAACTACTCGACTGGGATTTAGACGCGTTCTATGCGTGGGAGATATTCAAGCTAAAAGAAGCTAAACAAAAAATGGAGGCCATGGTCATAGATATTCACGATTTGGTAGCACAGTACTTAAACGAACACCCTCGCGGCATCCTGCGCGTAAAAAGTACGGACGATGCCAGAAGCACTGACGTTAACATGGAAAACATAATTATGCCGGATGCGACTCCCCTATATAACTGGGTAGCTAGATTGGAGTACGACATAAATAGACTGTACTTAGTCCCCCACACTTGGAAAGAGTGGATTATGAAGCGGGGGCATACAACTAATTCGGTGTATGCGCTTATGAAGCGGGACATGAACATGGAGACAAAGAAACAGCGGCTAGGAAAAGGCACCAAACTAAAGACCCCATTGCAACACTTGCTAGTGGTAGAGTGGGAGGAGAAAGATGACGAGGTTGATGACTACTGATCTGTCACCGGATGGGGTGCGGATAGTAATTAACTGGAACAAGTTTGTCCCCGGGGCTTCGGTATTTATACCCTGTGTTAACACAACAAGAGCTATTGACGATTTAGTCTCGGCTACCGGGGTGGATAGAAAAGATATAGTCAAACGTGTACGTATAGAAAATGGAAAGTATGGCGTTCGCGTTTGGAGGATAAAATAAGTGTGTTATCATGCACTTGCACGATTTCCTTGTCAGAGGACTTAGCCCCCCAATGGGGGGCGTTTTTATTCATACCCTTCTTCAAACTCTCGATTTGATTTCAGTATTTCGTTAAGCACGTTTCTCTCTACCGGCGCACCGCCAGTTAACGCAGCAGTGGCGGACCTTCTTGCTTGTCCTTTCATAGACTGCGTTATAGTAGAAACTTGAATCATGGTACTCGGGTGGTCAGCATTGTACTCCCGCGCATCTGCATACCCTTCGGACACCATTTCCGGCAAGTTATTTTGTAGACCGTACGTAATCTTAGCTATAATTTTACTGCGGCGTTCTTTTCGGCCGGATTCCTTGCGTATATTGAGTGACAACCTATCCCGTGCTGCGCGAGTAGATATTGGAGAGAATCCAAGTGCTTGCTTGAGCACATCCCCCGCAGGTAACGTACCAGTAATGATGTCGTCCCCGCGCCCTGTCTCGTAGCCTTCGGTAGCAAAACGGTAAGACTTAATGATGTTGGAGATACCGGTAGGCATGATAGCTTCCCAAGCCCTTTCCTTGTTCTTCGGGTCATCCCCAAACAAGTCTAAGAGGCCCCCACCAAATCGTGTAGTTACCCCGTAAGCAGGACCCGCCCATGCGTCTATAAGCCCTTCCACTTGACTAGTTGGCTTGTAGTTACCACGGTCTCGTACCATTAAGTTGGTCAGGGCAATACGATCAGTAAGGTCTACGCCCGCCATCTGCGCTATTAACCCATAGTACAAATCTTCACCCAACATCTTAGCAATGATGGTGTTGGCGTCATCCTCATCATCTTCTAGGAACAAGTTCATAAGGGCGATTACAGAGCCGTACATTGGCAAACCCTTAACCCCAACCAGCGCACCACCCGTTGCAGTGAGATAGAAGAACGTGTTTCGCATTATTCTAGCTTCTTCACGCTCAGCTTCTGTCCTTGCTTTACCCGTCATATCCTCGAATATAGCTTTAATCATACTAAGGTGTGTGTACAAGAATTGCCCCGGAACACGTTTGAATTGCCAAACTACAGACCCCGGGCCGGTTTGCGCTATGCGTGGAGCCGTTGTAAGAAGCGCGGAAGTGTTAACCCACAGCATAGTATCTATGGCGGTTTCGGCAGCTTGTTCACCCAGAGCTTCTACTTCGGCGAGAGTGATGTCTTTAAACGCAACGCTTCCTTCCATAACTCCTCTAGCTTTTGCTACTAAGTTCTCTAACTCCAAACGATAAATACTAACACTACTAATTTGACGTATCGCTCTTTCGGAGTGGTTGAACAAGAAGCCAGACCAATAACTTAGCTTGTTTATCCAAGGAGTTACGGGGTTATCTATCTGAGATGTTTCCCCCGCTAGTGTACGAGTGTCCATACCACGATCTTTTAGTATGGATATAAGCGGTTTAACCGCCGCAAGTTCTTTTTCTTTGTCGGGGTTGCCGGAAAAGTCGTTTGTGATTGAGAAGCCACCCAGTTCACTAACCTCACCTTCCAGTCCTTGTCTAGTCACTTTGCCGAATGACCGTGCGTAGAGAGAACCCGCCGCTGCTGTGGACATGGTTGCCCGTTTAGCCCCGTACTGCCCTGCTAGTCTGGACTGAAGTACCATAGGTATGATTGACGCGTTGACCACAGTAGAACTGATGTTTGCGCCCAGTGTCCATATAAAGCTACCGGCCCGCAGCCATCTAGCGTAAGAAGGAAGATATGGGTTTTTTGCAAACTGAACGTAGCTAGGCAGGTTACCAAACGCTTGCATATTTCCGGTTTCTTCTTTGGTACCCGCTACTATCGTAGCTGCTTCACGTACTAATGCTTCGCTTTCGGGTAAAGAGTCTCGTTTTTCACGGACTTTTCTGGCTGCTGCTTCTAGTTCTACTATGTTAGAAAGATTAGCAAGGCTGTTGATGAACTGAGGTCCACGTTTCTGTAAAGACCCTACAGCATCCCCATCGAAGAAAGCTATGTTTTGGCGTACCATACGGGACTGGATTAAGCTCTGATCGGGCAG
>Ga0307378_10009573_pt1 | contig 12729 bp, 12 predicted proteins | sample UN1MG_FD_202238 | JGI IMG/M metagenome (GOLD analysis project Ga0307378, IMG submission 202238) | Soil microbial communities from Risofladan, Vaasa, Finland - UN-1 | ecosystem: Environmental > Terrestrial > Soil > Coastal area > Acid sulfate soil | place: Finland: Risofladan, Vaasa | collected...
CGTCGTGTTTGTTGGGGAACACGAACTTGACCTGGCCGAGCACGTTGCCGGGACCGGGCGGCTGATAAAGATGGAGACTGCGGATATCGATGCGGTTCCAATCGAGCGAACCGGGATCGACTTCGCGTCCGCCATACTTGATGCGAAGGTTGTGGCGCTGGAAGACGGATGTGTTCCAGCCGCTGCCGCCGAACCAGCCACCGCCGGTCTGACGGACATAGGGCCTGATCTCACCGGTCTTGATGGAGTTCGGGACGTTCCAATACGGGCCGAACACGACCGTCTGAATTTCGTTGGAGAGAACGGGCGTTTGCGTGCTGGGCTTGCCGACGACCACGCGCGTGGTGTGGATCGTCTCGTCGTCGCTGACCACCCGCAGGGTGAATTCCGGGATGTTGACGGTGACGTAGAAGCTGCCCCGATCATGCGGAAGCCAGCGCCAGCGCTCCATGTTGATGAGGATCGCCTTGATCTGAGCCGGCGAACCCATGTTGCGCAGATGGGGCTGATTGAGTAGCCGCCGCGTGCCCGAGCCGACCACGCCGTCCGCCGCGGTATTGTGCTCGCGCTGGAACGTCTTGACCGCTTCGAGCACCGCCTCGTCATACAGCTCGGGGTTCTGTCCTTCGGGAACTTCGAGCCGGGTCCGCAGAAGCGCCACCTGGGGATCCGCGACGCCGAATTTGAGGAGCGGGCCGTTCGGGATCTTGACCGTGGGTTTTTCTGCATCGGCCGGCTTGTCGCCGCCGCGAAGCTCGACGAGTTTCTTGCGGAGCAGTTCGAACTGCGGCTGGTCGGGTTGGAAGCTTCGCAGATACGCCGCAGGATCGGAGCGGAAGGCGATCGACTCGATCACTTCCAAAGGATTGGGCAGCGCCAGCGTCGGATCGAGATTTTTCGAAAGGCGCGAAGGCGTGATGCGTCCGCCGCGGGCATCGTAGGCGTAATCGAGCACGGCGTAGCTGATCTTGATCTCCGCGTCGGCGAGTTCCTCGGTGGCGGTCGTGCCGCTCGCATCGAAGTTCGCCATGCGCGGCAGCTCATAGTCGGACGCGCGCAAGCCATAGTCGTCGGCGCGCCTGATCTCGGCGACCACGGCCTTGCCGCGGTCGGTCAAGCCGTTGGCGTCGACCCAGAGCAGCTTCTGATCGGAGGTGGAGTAGTAGTCCACCAGAGCGCCCTTCTCGTCTTTCTTGTGTTCGGTGGTGGCGGAGAATTTCGCCGAAAGGCGATTCTGCACGGCCATGCGGATCGCCTCGGCCCTGGTGACCAGGGCTCCGGGTGCATCCGGCTCTGCAGCAAAGGCCGGCGCGCTCAGAGGCGCGGCCAAAAACAAGGTCAACGCGATACCGTAGATGGGCCTCATGAAACTCGCTCCGTCTGGCCGAATCACTGGATTCGGCAGTGCCCGGACCCTATCCCGGGCCCCCATTACCTGGCCACACTGAGCCGTGGATTAAAGACTCTCCAGACTTGCTTTTTCTCCCAGTGTGGCTTTCGTGCCGATTCTAATAGGTTTGCCCCGACGGGCTGATCGGCGTTGCCGATCAGCGGACCAATTAGTTCGCTCTCGCTTCGAGTCCGATTTCGCGCATCTTCCGATAGAGGGTGGACCGGCCGATCCCGAGCCGCTTGGCGATCTCCGTCATCCGTCCGCGATAGCGGCCGAAGGCGAGTCGGATCATGTCGGCTTCAACGGCTTCCAGCGAACGAATGTCGCCCGTGTCGCTGAGCGCGGCGATGCCCACGGCGTCCTTGCCGTTGGTGGACGGCACATGGATCGTAGCGGGAGTGTCGGCGGACTGACCCAGCATGACCGGGCCTTCGAAACGCGGCGTCAGATCTTTCGGCGCGGGTGCGGGCGGCACGGTGACGGCATAACCGTCCACATGGGCGGCGACTTGCGGAAACTCGTTCACCGTCAGCATGGGCGTGTCGGCGAGGACGACGGCGCGGAACACCGCGTTCTCAAGCTGGCGGATGTTGCCGGGCCAGGAATAGCGCTGGAGCATGGCGGTCGCCTCGGCGTCGATGCCGTCGATGCGCTTGCCTTCCTCGGCGGCGAAGCGCGCGGTGAAATGGCGCACGAGCTCCGGTATGTCTTCGAGGCGCTCGCGGAACGGCGGCACCCAAATGGGGAAGACATTCAGCCGGTAATAGAGATCCTCACGGAAGCGGCCTTCCTGTACGAGTTTGATCAGGTTCTGGTTGGTCGCCGAGATCAGCCGGATGTCGACCTTGACCGGCTGCTTGCCGCCGACCGGATCGATCTCGCCTTCTTGCAGCGCGCGCAGCAGTTTAACCTGGGCATCGAGCGGCAGTTCGCCGATCTCGTCGAGGAACAGCGTACCGCCGTCGGCCTCGACAAACTTGCCAATGCGTTTTTCGGAGGCCCCGGTGAAGGAGCCCTTCTCATGACCGAACAGGATGCTTTCGACCAGGTTCTCGGGGATCGCCCCGCAATTGACGGTGATGAATGGCTTTGATTTCTGGGCGCTCTCGCCCTGGATGGCGCGGGCGATCAGCTCCTTGCCGACGCCCGACTCGCCCTCGATCAGGACGGGAATGCCTGAGCTTGCGGCGCGTTTGCCGAGGTCGATGACTCGCTTCATGGCCTCACTGCTGGCGATGAGATCGCCAAAGCCGAGATCGCCGTTGGCGGTAGCCTTCATGCGGTTGATCTCGCCGGCCAGCGCCTCGATTTTCAGCGCGTTCTTGATGGAGACTTCGAGCCGCTCGGGGTTGACCGGCTTGACCACGAAGTCGACGGCGCCGGCGCGCATGGCGCCGATCGCGGCGTCGATGCTGCCGTTGGCGGTCTGGACGATGGCGGGGGGTTTGCGCGGCAAAGAGCGCATGGCGGCCAACACACCCATGCCGTCGGTGCCGGGCATGACGAGATCAAGCAGGATGAGGCGGATATCTCCCGCATTATCGGCTTTCAGCGCAGCAAGTGCTGCATCGCCGCTGTCGGCCGTTTCGACGTGATAGCCGAACCGCTTGATGGTCTCTTCGAGAATACGACGTTGTGCTGGGTCGTCATCAACGACCAGGACGCGCTTGGGCATGACGCAAAACTCACTAAAGTTACGCAAATACTAACGAGGCAGAGGCGCCCCCCAAGGCAACACTTAACCCTGAGCGGGCCCCTGCTGTGCCAAAACTGTGCATTGGAAGGGTAAACATCTTCTTTAACTCGGTTCGATTTTGGGGAAGTTGCTTTCACGCCATGGGCCGAATTGCATGCGCCGCGCGCCGAAATGCACGAGGAAGCGTCAGTTTGGGCCTTGCGGGCGCGGACGCGCCTTCCCACACTAGGCGTTGGCCACCGCTAACGAGGATTTTCCATACCGATGCCGTCCATCCCCACGACTGCGTTCCCGCGTCCCGTCTTTGCCGCGGCCCATGCCGCCAAGACCAAGGCGAAGCATGACGACAAGCCCAAGCTCGGCGACCTGCCGGAATGGAACCTCGCGGATCTGTATGACTCCACCGAATCACCGTCGCTGAAAGCCGATCTCGATAGGGCGGAGCGCGACGCCGAGGCGATGCATGAGCGCTACGCCGGCAAACTCGCAGGCCTTCTGGACGAGGGGCGCGGCGGGAATGCGCTGGCCCAGGCGTTGCGCACGTTCGAGGCGCTGAACGACGTGATGGGGCGCATCGTCTCCTATGCCAGCCTGCTTTATGCCGCCGATACGTCCGATCCGAAGCGCCAGAAATTCTACGGCGACATCCAGGAGAAGATCACCGCGATCTCCTCCAAGCTCCTGTTCTTCCCGCTGGAGCTCAACCGGCTCGATGACGCCGCACTCGAAAGCGCCATGGCGGGTTCGGAGCTCGGCCATTTCCGCCCATGGATCGAGGATCTGCGGAAGGAGAAGCCGTATCAGCTCGAGGACCGGCTCGAGCAGCTGTTCCACGAGAAGGCAGTGACCTCGCGCGGCGCCTGGGACCGCTTGTTCAACGAGACCATGACGTCGCTCAGGTTCAAGATCGACGGTGAGAAGCTCAGCCTCGAGCCAACGCTGAACCTTCTGCTCGATCCACGCGAGAAGAAGCGCAAGGAGGCGGCGGAGGCCTTGGCCAAGGTGTTCAAGGAAAATGAGCGGCTGTTCACGCTGATCACCAACACGCTGGCCAAGGACAAGGAGATCTCCGACCGTTGGCGCGGTTTCGCCGACGTCGCCGATTCTCGTAACCTGGCGAACCGGGTCGAGACAGAGGTGGTCGATGCGCTGGTTGCCGCCGTGCGCGAAGCCTATCCGCGCCTGTCCCACCGCTATTACGCGATGAAGGCGAAGTGGCTCGGCAAGAAGAAGCTGATGTATTGGGACCGCAACGCGCCTCTGCCCGAGGAACCCAAGCGGGTGATCGGCTGGTACGACGCCCAAGAGACGGTGCTCAGCGCGTACGGCGACTTCTCACCGCGCATGGCGGATATCGCCGGCAAGTTCTTCGCGGAAAATTGGATCGACGCGGCGACGCGGGAAGGGAAATCGCAGGGCGCCTTCTCTCATCCGACGGTGCCGAGCGCGCACCCCTATATACTGCTCAACTATCAGGGCAAGCCGCGGGACGTGATGACGCTGGCGCACGAACTCGGCCACGGCGTGCATCAGGTGCTGGCCAACGCGCAAGGCCCGCTGATGGCGCCGACGCCGCTGACGCTGGCCGAGACGGCGAGCGTGTTCGGCGAGATGCTGACCTTCCGCAGACTGCTCGATCAGGCGCCGAGCAAGCGGGAGCACAAGGCTCTGCTCGCGGCCAAGGTCGAGGACATGCTCAGCACCGTGGTCCGGCAAATCGCCTTCTACAGTTTCGAGCGCAAGGTGCATGAGGAGCGGCGCAACGGGGAGTTGACGTCTGAGCGGCTCGGCGAGATCTGGCTCGACGTGCAGCGCGAGAGTTTGGGGCCGGCGATTGAGCTGCGGCCCGAATACGGGACCTTCTGGTGCTACATCCCGCATTTCATCCATGCGCCGTTCTACGTCTACGCATATGCGTTTGGCGACTGCCTGGTGAACTCGCTCTACGCCGTCTACGAGAAGGCGGATGAGGGCTTCGCCGAGCGCTATCTCGCCATGCTGGCGGCGGGCGGCACCAAGCATCACAAGGAGCTGTTGGCGCCGTTCGGCCTCGATGCGACCGAGCCGCATTTCTGGTCCATGGGCCTCAAGGTGATCGAAGGCTTGATCGATGAACTCGAAGCCATGGACGAGAAGAGCTAACCCGAGGCCCAGTCGCCATGTCCCAGGTATCGCTGGTCCCGATCCTCGTATGGGTGGCGGCGATTGCGTGCTGGGGCATCGCCGTTTGGCGAGGCCCGCGGCCGATTATGCAGACCTTCGTCATCGACCGGCTCCTGCGCTACGTGTTCATCTTTCCGCTAGGGCTCGCGGACCTATGGGCCTTTGTCGGGCATGTGATCTTTCCCGAGCGCGCCGCGGAAGCCATCGGCTGGGAGGTGAGTCCATTCCAGTTCGAGGTGGGTTACGCCAATCTCGGGATCGGGCTGGCCAGCCTCTATGCGGCGTTCACCGGCTTCTACCCGCGGGTCGCCGTCGCCATCGCCGCCTCGTGCTTGCTGATCGGCGCCGGCATCGGCCACGTGCATGACATCGTGGCCTACGACAACCTCACGCAACGCAATGCCGGGCCGATCCTGGTCAGCGACTTCCTGACGCCCATGGCCGTGCTGGCGCTATTGCTGGTGGCGGCGCGGCGGCCGCGACCGAAATCGCCCGATACGTTAGCTCTGGAAGCTGAGCTCGAAATCGCCAGCCGCGCCATGCGGGACTACCGGCAAGCGCTCAAGAAGTTTGTGAAGGAGTGAGGCGCACGCGTCGCCGCTCAGTGGCGGGCGAAGACCTCTGTCGAGCCGTCCTTCTTTACCAGCAGCACGTCGTAGGCTTCCGTCTCGCCGTCCGGCTGCTCCATGCCCGGCGAACCGATGGGCATGTTTGGCACCGTGAGGCCAATTGCGTCGGGATGCTCTTTGAGAAGCCGCTTAATGTCTTCGGCAGGGACATGTCCCTCGATGGCATAGCCGCCGGTCAGCCCCGTGTGGCAGGAGGCGAGCTTATTCGTGATCCCGGCCTGCCGCTTGATGCGGTCGAGCATCGCCGGTGATGTGTTCTTGGCCGTCACCGTGAAGCCGTTCGCTTCGAGATGCTTCACCCATTTGCCGCAGCAGCCGCAAGTCGGCGACTTCCACACCTCGAGGGTGAGCGGGCTGTCGGTCGCAGCGATCGCGGGCGACGAAACCAGGAGAACAAGACAGAAGGCGAGGGCGGTTCGCAACGGCATGGGGCGCTCCGGATTTGGCAGGGGATGCGGATACTATTTGCTAATGGCGATGTCGGCGATCACAGGGCGGTGATCGGAGCCGAGCCGTGGACCGACCATTGTCCCCATGGACACGAAGTGGGGCGAGGTGAAGACATTGTCGATCGGCACCAGCGGCAGGAGCGGCACGCTTTTCCACTGCATCGGCCAGGTGGGATGGAATGTGTTGGTGCGCCCGAGCCCGGTCGCGCGGGTAAAGCCCTTCAGCTTCCAGGTCCATGGCGCCATGTTGAAGTCGCCGGCCAGAATCAGCGGCCCTGACCGGCCTTGCACGAATTGGGTGAGGCCGACGATGTCGGACTGCTGAAGCTCTGGATAGAACGGTCTGGCGAGATGCACGCCGGCAAGCTCGACCTCGGTGCCGTTCACATCGAGCCGCACCCAGCGCACGATGAGTGACATCCAGGACGGGAATCCGGCGCGGTCGACGCGGCCGTCGGCCTGGATCGGATATTTGGACAGGATGACGAGTCCATCCGCACCGACGCGATGCGGGTAGCGCAGGGCGAGGTCATCGAGAAACGCGCGGTGATGCTGCCGCACCTCTTCGAGTACCAGCGCGTCGGGATCGGTCTCGGCGAGAAATGTCTTGATGCGGTCCGCGTGGTCGTTCGGGCCCCACAGATTAAACGTCGCCACGCGCAAGAAGCGCTCGCTGCCTTGGGGCGCCTCCGGCGCCGCGCCGGCCACGCCGGTGAGGAGCAGCGCGAAGTTGACGGCAACCAGAAGCGCCGCCGTGCCGATGAGCGTGCGCTTGCCGGTAGCGAAGGCAAGGCCAAGCAGCGCCAGGCAGCCGACCGTGAGGACGGGAAGGCCGTTATTGACGATGTCGAGGGCGGTGCGCCAATAGGCCAGCACGCCAATCGCCGTCAGCGCTGCTGCGGCCGCAAGGCCGGTGACGACGATCGCTCTAACTAGTCTCGACATTGTTTGGCTGACTTTCACGCTGATTGAGGCGGGGACTGGGCGCGGGCCGTTATCGCCCCCTATATGGGGAAGACTTATCCTTGCTTGAAAGCTCAAAGTGACATGAATGACGGCCCCTCCGACCGCGAGAAGAACCGGTTCACCGCCCGCGCCGCCCGCTATGCGTCCGTGGGCGCCAATGTCGGCGGGGTGGCCGCGCGGATTGCCGGACGGCGGCTGTTCGGCCTGGACCCTGATCGCGACAAGGACGCCGCGTCGCTGGCCGCGGCACTCGGCGACCTGAAAGGGCCGATCATGAAGGTGGCGCAGCTGCTTGCCACCATCCCCGAAGCGCTGCCGGCGGAATATGTCGCCGAGCTCGGGCAACTGCAAAGCCAAGCCCCGCCCATGGGCTGGTCCTTCGTGCGCCGGCGCATGGCGGCGGAGCTTGGTCCCGACTGGGAGGCGAAGTTCGCCGGCTTCACCCATGAGGCGGTGGCGTCGGCCTCGCTCGGCCAGGTGCATCGCGCCACGACCCATGACGGGCGGCAGCTTGCGGTCAAGCTGCAATATCCGGACATGCAGTCCGCGGTCGAAGCGGACCTCGTTCAGCTCGGCGTGCTGTTCTCCATCCATCGCCGCATGACCCCCGCCATCGAGACGTCCGAGATGCTGAAGGAGATCACCGCGCGCTTACGCGAGGAGCTCGACTACGAACTGGAGGCCAAGCACACGCGGCTCTACGGCCTCATCTTCGCCGACGAGCCACTGATCCGGGTGCCGGAGATCGTGCCGGAGCTGTCGACGCGGCGGCTGCTCTCCATGACGTGGCTCGAGGGCAAGCCGCTGCTCGATTACACCGACAGGCCGATGGAAGAGCGCAACCAAATCGCGCGCGCCATGTTCCGTGCCTGGTGGTACCCGTTCAGCCAATTCGGCGTGATCCACGGCGATCCGCATCTCGGCAACTACACTGTGTTTGACGATGGGGACGGCAAGGCCGCCGGCATCAACCTGCTCGACTATGGCTGCATGCGGACCTTCGCGCCGAAATTCATCCAAGGCGTAGTCGATCTCTATCACGGGCTGTTGCGCGGCGACCGGGCGCTCATTGTGCACGCTTACGAAACCTGGGGTTTTGCCGGGCTCTCAAACGAGCTGATCGATCTCCTCAATATCTGGGCGGGCTTCATCTACGGCCCGATGCTCGACGACCGCGTGCGCACCATCGCCGAGGACGTGAGGCCCGGTGCCTATGGCCGGCAGGAGGCCTTCAAGGTGCATCAGGGTTTGCGTGAGAAGGGGCCGGTCACGGTGCCGCGCGAATTCGTGTTCATGGACCGGGCGGCGATCGGGCTCGGCGGCGTGTTCCTGCATCTCAATGCCAAGCTCAACTATCACCGGCTGTTCGAGGAGGCGATCGCCGGCTCCGATATGGCCGATGTGGCCAGCCGCCAGCGCGAGGCGTTCGTTAAAGCGGGCGTACCGTTACCTGAGGGAATAGCGCCGTAAGGGTTGTGATCGTCAGCCACTTCGCCGAGGCTCGTGACTTCGCGAATCTATCGAGAGGAGGGCTGACGATGGATTGGCTGATCAATGACGCGTTGTCGGTGCTCGCGCGGATTTTTATCGTCTGGATCTTCCCGTTCAGCTTTCTCGATAAGGTCTTCAACTGGAACAACGCGCTGAAGCAGGCGAATTCCGGCGTTCTGCCGGGCGGGGCGGTCCTGCTGGTGCTCGCCATGGCGGTCGAGCTGCTGACCCCGCCGATGATCGTGTTCGGCTTCTATGACGGCTTCGCGGCGTTCATCCTCGCCGGATATTGCGCGGTTACCGCTCTGGTTTATCACAATTTCTGGAGCTACCCGCGCTTCTGGTCGCCCTCGAGCGAGGGCTACCCGCATGTCTGGGACTTCTTCAAGAATTTCGGTTTGGTCGGGGGGGCTCATCTTCGTGATGTTTGCGAGCGGCTTTATCCAAGAGGTTGGCGGCGAGATCGAGAAGGTGTCGTTGCCGCCTGAGGTCACCGCCCCGAGCAGTGCTGGAGGGTGACCGTGACAGGCGCGCCGCCGAAGCTCGACTATTGGCATGTGTAGACTGACGACGCGGGCGTGACGCACCAGACGCGCTGTGCGCTCACGGACTTCAAGATGCAAAGCATGGGCGGTAAGGCGGCGCCCCAGTGGAACGATCATTTGCTGACATCGGAGGCGAGCATCCTGTTCTGCGTTCTGCCGGTCGGCTGGGTCGGCGATTGGCACGAGAACCCCAAGCCACAATGGATCGTGCCGCTGTCGGGCCGCTGGTTCGTGGAGACCATGGACGGCTGCTGCGTGGAGATGGGGCCGGGGGAGGCGTCCTTCGGCGGCGATCAGAATTCCAAACCCGACGCCGAAGGCCGGGTCGGGCATCGCTCCGGCACGGTGGGCGATGAGCCCGCATCATTGATGGTGGTGCAGCTCGGCGCGAAGACCTATGCCGGTGTCCGCCCTGGCGGCTTCAAGTAAGGAGCGGGCAGGCATGCCGGTCACGCAACTCATTAGAGTCAGTATCACGGTGTCGGACTTGGCCGCCGCGGGCGCCTTCTACCGCGATTGGCTGGGGCTCGAAATTGGGCCGGAACGGGAGCTCGGCGACCTGGCCTGGAACCGTCTGCTGGGGCTCGATCCAGGGACTACGGCGCGGGCCGCCGATGTCACAATCGGGCAGCATGTCGTGAAGCTCGTTGCGTTCGATCCGCCGGGCGCACGCCATCCGCCCCAACTCGCCTCGAACGATCAATGGTTCGAGCATGTGGCCCTCGTCACCGGGGACATCGATGCCGTGTGGCGGACGCTCGAAGACGGGTCGCCGGGCGTGGTCACCAAGGGCGCGCCGGTGCTGCTGCCGGCCAATACCGGCGGCGTCACCGCCTTCAAATTCCGTGATCCCGAGGGCCACCCGCTGGAGCTGATCTACTTTCCGCCAGGCGTCGGCGCACCCGTCTGGCATCAGACCGCGGGCGCCGGAATAATCGGCTACGATCACACGGTCCTTTCGGTGATGGATCTCGACCGGAGCGTGGCCTTCTACACCGGCCTGCTCGGCTTCAAGATTGCCGGGCGTTCGCTGAACCAAGGCCCGGAGCAGGACCGGCTCGACGGACTCTCGGACTGCCAGGTGGATGTGGTGGCGCTGCAACCGTCCGAGGTGGCGACGCCCCATGTGGAGCTTTTGCACTACCGGACGCCGCCAGGCCGGACCTTGACCGCCCCGGTCAAGGCCAATGACGCCGCCTCGGTCCGCCAGGTCCACGCGGTTGATGACCTTTTCGCGCTCGTCAGACGGCTGGAGGCGGCGGACGCGCCTTTCGTCTCGCCGGGGATCGTGAACCTCAAGAATGGCAGGAAAGCCGCAGCAGTCCGCGACCCAGACGGCCATATGATCGTGCTCATGGCCTGAACGGGGCTGGGCGCCGCAATTATTGCGGGACGCGCCGGATTTTGCTATTTCGCTTGGGGGCGAGACGCCGCGATCAAGCAAGAAACGACTGGGGGTTAGTGGAATGCATATCGATCCCAAAGAAGGCAGTCCGGAAATGGACTACGCCGAGCACATGAAAACTTACGGCCTGTTCTGTAAGATGACACTGTGGACCGTGATCAGCGTTGCTGTGCTTATGGCGCTCATGGGCTATTTCCTGACATAGTCAGAGCTTGCGCTCTCGGCACTTTAGCTCATCCTACCCGCTGAAATAATTCACGCTGACGATTGACTGCGGTGCGGTCGGTTCGTCGGCTGACGGAGCCACGATGATTGCGATTGGCGTACCCGCCGAAGGCAAGGACGAACCGCGGATCGGACTAACTCCCGAGACGGTTAAGAAGCTCGTCAAAGCCGGGGCCACGGTCACCGTGCGCACAGGCGCAGGGCTCAGGTCCCATTTCTCCGATCAAGATTACAGCGATGCCGGCGCCAAGATCGCCAAGACTGACGCGGACGCCGTTTCTGGCGCCGACGTCGTCTTCACGGTGCGGCGGCCGCCGCTCAGCACCGCCAAGGCCATGAAGAAGGGCGCGGCCCTGGTTGGCATGCTGGATCCTTTCTCGGATGCCGAGGGACTCGACGCTCTCGCCAAGACGGGCGTCGCGCTGTTCGCCATGGAGCTGATGCCGCGCATCACCCGGGCGCAAAGCATGGACGTGCTGTCGTCGCAATCGAATCTCGCCGGCTACAAGGCCGTGGTCGATGCCGCAGCCGCGTTCCAACGCGCGCTGCCGATGATGATGACGGCGGCAGGCACGGTGCCCGCGGCGCGCGTGTTCGTCATGGGCGTCGGCGTTGCCGGGCTTCAGGCCATTGCCACCGCGCGCCGGCTTGGCGCCATCGTCACGGCGACCGACGTGCGTCCGGCCGTCAAGGAGCAAGTGGCTTCGCTCGGCGCCAAATTCATCGCCGTGGAGGACGAAGAGTTCAAGCAGGCGGAGACCGCCGGCGGTTACGCCAAAGAGATGTCGGCTGACTATAAGAAGAAGCAGGCTGAACTCGTCGCCGAGCATGTGAAGAACCAGGACATCGTCATTACCACGGCGCTGATCCCCGGGCGCCCCGCGCCGAAGCTGATTTCCAAGGCGATGATCGAGAGCATGCGGCCGGGCTCCATCATCATGGATCTCGCCGCCGAACGCGGCGGCAATGCCGAGCTGACCGAGCCCGGCGAAATCGCCGAGCATAAGGGCGTGCGCATTTTCGGCCCGCTCAATCTCGCGGGCCAAGTGCCGGTCAACGCCTCGAGCCTTTACGCGCGCAATCTCCAGGCCTTCATCGATCCGTTCATCGATAAGGAGACGAAGGCGCTGGCGATCGATTGGGACGACGAGTTGGCCAAGGGCACGGCTATCGCCCGCGACGGCGCCATCGTCAACGCGATGGTGGCCGAACGCCTGGGCGGCAAGCCTGCGAGTGGCGCGGGGGCAGCGGCCAAGGCGCCCGCCAAGACTCCGTCTAAGAGGACGGCCACGAAGCGCCCGCCCAAGGGAGGCAAGGCACCATGAAGAGACGGACCCTCTATGCGGGCCTCGTGCTCGGCGCGCTGGCCCTGCTGGCCGATGCGACCTGGGCCGGCGGCGCGATTGCGGCGGAGGCGGGCGCGCCTGAAGGCGGCCACGACTTCCTCTCGCAATTCTCCATCTTCGTGCTTGCCGTGTTCGTCGGCTATTACGTGGTGTGGAGCGTGACGCCGGCGCTGCATACGCCGCTGATGTCGGTGACCAACGCGATTTCCTCGGTCATCGTGGTCGGCGCGCTGCTCGCCGTGTCCGTCGAGGCCGCCGACGCGGTGGGCTCATCCGGCCATCTCATTGCCAAGCTGCTCGGATTTGCGGCGCTGATCCTAGCGTGCGTGAATATTTTCGGCGGCTTCCTCGTCACCCAACGCATGCTCGCCATGTACCGGCGCAAGGATCGCTAAGATGTCGAGCGAACTCGTCACCCTTC
>Ga0307378_10009575_pt1 | contig 12728 bp, 8 predicted proteins | sample UN1MG_FD_202238 | JGI IMG/M metagenome (GOLD analysis project Ga0307378, IMG submission 202238) | Soil microbial communities from Risofladan, Vaasa, Finland - UN-1 | ecosystem: Environmental > Terrestrial > Soil > Coastal area > Acid sulfate soil | place: Finland: Risofladan, Vaasa | collected...
GAAGAATTGTATCTACAAGACTCTTTAAAAACAGCTCTGGGCTCCGAAACGGAAACATTGACACCTCTTCTACTAATTTCATCAGTACTTACCTCTAAATGGAGCGGACCGGTACCACTCAATAAATTTTCTCCATTTTCTTCATTGATTTCAAATTTTAAATTTGGATCTTCGATCAATAAATTTTCTATTAATTCTTTCATTTTATCAAGGTCTCTTAGATATTCTGGTTCAATAGAGACGGTCACAACTGGTGTAGTGACATATTTCACACTTTCGAATGGTACCATACCATCAATGCTATTACTATCTATTATTGTCTCACCACTTTTTATCCTTTTGAGCCCTTCTATCGCTACTATATTCCCAGCAGGTATTTTTTCTACTTGTTCCCTTCTCTGTCCCATAAAGATGGCAATTCTTTGAATTCTATCATAACTATTCTCATTTAAAAGAAAGATCTCTTTCTTATTTACACAACTTCCAGAAAATATCCTGCCTGTTGAGATTAAACCATGTTTATCTACTTGTACTTTACTTAAACATACTATTAAAGGACCATTAGGATCACAATTAACCATAGCTTTTCCTAAATCAGTATTGATATCTCCATCCCAAATCTTTTCAATTCTATACTTTTGTGCTTCTTTCGGATTTGGTAAATGATCGACCACCATTTCCAAGATTGCTCTATAAATTGGAAAATAATTAGGTAAATCTGCGTATGTTTCTTTTGTATATGTTTCCTTTTTATATCTTTCTCTAATATCCTTAAACTTCAAGCTACTTTTTTCTAAAATCTTTAATGTAAAGCCCCATTTATGAAGAGCTGAACCAAAGGCAACATTTCCCGCAAGAGGAGATACCTTCCATCTTTTATTAAAAGGATGTACACCATATCTTTCTATAAGTGTATTGAATGATTTAATTATTCGAATATATTTATCCTTTATTTCCTCATCAGAAAGCTTTAATTCTCTTATTAAACGATCGATTTTATTAATGAACAATACGGGTTTAACTCCTTCTTGGAGTGCTTGCTTAATTACTGTTTCAGATTGTGCAATTACTTCTTCAACAGCATCCACTACTACTACAACGCCATCAACTAGCCTTAACGCACGAGCTACTTTTCCGCTAAAATCCAAATGACCTGGAGTATCTACCAAATTAATAAGAAATGGATCATGACCTTCAAGAGATTTCTCATAATATAAAGATATGTTTGCAGATTTCATAGTGATGCCTCGTCTTTGTTCTTCTTCAAGAAAGTCTAAAGCTCGTGCTTCACCTGCCAAATCTGATGATAAAAATCCCGCTTCACTAAGTAAAGAATCAGAAAGTGTAGTTTTTCCATGATCTATATGACCAACTAAACCAAAATTTCTAATATTCTCTGTTTTTTCCATTAAATTCAGTATTTCTGAGATTTCCTTTCTTCGAGGCATGATCAAATTAGATATTTTACTTTAATGTTATTTAGGATTATAAATACTCTGATTAAAATTTTAGGTTTCTTATTGAACAAAGATAAGCGGGAAATGACTTTTCTCGCTACTCAAGATCTTCTTCATCTAATTGATAAAAATATTATCAATTTCAGTTGGGTCAGATAGCACATTAAAAAATCATTTCCCTATTATTAGTAAGACGAATTTATAATTTAACTTCACCATTAATTCGTACTATTCTTCCATCAATATGTAATCTCCCATCACAAAACAGCTCGATTGCTTTGGGAAATGCTTTATGCTCCCATTCCAAGATCCTAGGGGCAAGAGTCTCTTTTGTATCAGTATCATAAACAGGTACAGGGTGTTGAATGATAATTGGACCATGATCTTCATGATTATCGACAAAATGAACAGTGACTCCAGAAATTTTAACCCCATAAGCAAGAGCATCTTCATGCGCATGCATCCCCTTAAAGCTGGGCAAAAGCGCGGGATGAATATTCATAATATTTCCTTTAAAATGCCTTATAAACATTTCACTAACAAATCGCATATAACCAACAAGGACAATAAGTTTACACTGGTATTTCTCTAGCATATCTATCATTTTTTGGTCAAATTCTTCTCTTGTTCCTCTATGCTTGTCCGATTCAATTAAAATAAAAGGGATATTATGGTTTTTAGCTCTTTCGATACAATAAACTCCAGTTTTATTACAAATTAGTACTTCTACTGTTGCTTTATCTTTTAAAATCCCAGTTTCACATGCATTAACTATTGCTTCAAAATTCGAGCCCGAACCAGAGGCAATTGCTCCTATTTTTACTTTACCCATAATATGATCTATGATTTTCTATCAAAAAAATATAACTTATTAATGAAGAATTATTAAATGGGAAAGTGTTAGAAAAAGAATATATAATAATTTTTTGGATATCCTATAATGATAATGTTTTTATTTTATCAATTCATATTTATCTTAGAAATTTAGTAATATTTCATTCTAAAAATTATTCTCTTCTGAATATAAACTATATTGTAAGAGAATGTAATACTATTTATTAAAAATTAGCATTTACAGATTAAAAAACGATATTTACATATACATGAAATTTCAAGTGTTATTAATAAATACACGAATATAGAGTCATATTAATAGGAGAGACAAATTATAAAACCAAGAAGATAGTATCTAAATTTCACAATTTAATTGTAAAATTAAATTATCAAATAGAAAAATTAATTAACTACAATAATGAAGATTTATGAGTTTTGAAAGTGAATTGGAGCGAATTAAAGAGGAAATTACCCAAAATCTACCATCAGATATTAATATCAAAAAGATTGAATTTGAAGGTCCTGAAATTGCTGTATATTCAGAAAATTCAGATGTAGAAGCCACTGAAAGTTCAACAGTATTAAAAGATTTAGCAAAAACCATGCGAAAACGTGTTGTTTTTCGATGGAATGTAGAAAAACGGAAAGATCCCGCCGAAACCGAGGCTTACATTAGAAATTTAGTAAATGAAGATGCTGAGATTTCCGCTATTGAATTTGATCATACAAGAGGCGAAGTAATAATAGAATCTGGGAAACCAGGGCTCGTTATTGGCAAAAAAGGCGCTAATCTAAAAGAGATAAGAACCAATACATTTTGGCAACCTAAAACTATAAGAACTCCTCCATTAGCTTCAAGAACTATACAATTAATTAGAGGAATGCTTACAAAAGAACGCCAAACTCAAAAAGACATTTTATTAGAAATTGGGAAAAGAATTCACAGACCTGCTCTCTTTAAGGATTTAAATATTAGAATGCATGCCTTAGGTGGTTTTAGGGAAGTAGGAAGATCGTGTATATTAATACAAACTAGGGATAGTAATGTATTATTAGATTGTGGATTAAACGTTGGGAATCCAAATGACAAATTTCCATACTTCGACGTACCTGAATTTTCAGTAAGAGATCTCGATGCCGTAATAATTTCACATGCACATTTAGATCACTGTGGACTTGTACCATTTCTATATAAATATGGATATCGTGGTCCAGTCTATTGCACATTACCCACACGTAATCTATCAACAATGCTACAATTAGATTTTATTCAAATTTGTGAAAAAGAAGGAATTCCATCACCATATTCAAAAAGAGATGTAAAATCAACTGTACTTCATACGATTCCTCTTTCTTGGGGAAAGGTAACCGATATCGCACCAGATATTAAGTTGACACTTCATAATTCGGGTCATATCTTAGGATCTTCAATGGTTCACCTTCACTTTGGAAAGGGAGATTATAATTTTGTGTATACAGGCGATTTTAAATATCAAAAAACTCGGTTATTAGAAAAAGCAGCTGTTAAATTTCCAAGAGTAGAAAGTTTATTAATTGAATCTACATATGGAGGACCACAAGATCGTATTCCTAGTAGACAAGAATCTGAAAAAGAACTTAAACAGATTTTGAATGCAACCCTAAAAAGAGAAGGAAAAGTTCTAATTCCTGTTTTAGCAGTTGGGAGAGCTCAAGAATTATTAATAGTCTTAGAAGAATATATTTCAAAAGGTTTTATCGATAAAGTACCTATTTTTATTGATGGATTAATTAGTGAAGCTACTGCTATCCATACTGCTAATCCAGATTTCTTAAGTAGTGATCTAAGAGAAAAGATCTTACATCAAGGGAAGAATCCATTTTTAAGTGATTATTTCGAGACAGTATCTGCTCAAGAAGAAAGATTAGATATTATTAAAGGAGGACCTTGCATCATTTTGGCTACTAGTGGTATGCTCATTGGTGGTCCTTCTGTGCAGTATTTAAGAGCTCTTGCAAATGATGCTAATAATTCGCTGATTTTCGTATCTTATCAAGTTTCTGGTACCCTAGGTTCCCGCATTCAACGTGGATTCCGAGAATTCCAATATGTAGATGCGAAAGGGAGAACACAGCTAGTAAGGCTGAATTTGAAGGTATTCACATTAGAAGGATTTTCGGGTCATTCATCCCGTAGTCAAATCTCCCAATTCTTGAGGAGAATCCAACCACGCCCTAAAACAATTATAGTAAATCACGGAGAAGAAAGTAAGTGTATAAGTCTGTCAACTATGATACACAAAAAGCTTAGAAAGTCAACAAAAAGCCCTAAAAACCTGGAAACTCTCTTTCTCAAGTAAGACTTCAACAAAAAAGAAATCCTACTAAGAGATATGATTTAAATATCTAAAAACTCTTTTATTCTATAAAAAAGAACATTTAATATTGGATTAGGTATCAATTCCAAATTAATAAATATATTTCACTGAACTGCAATTTCTTTTTTTTTTGTTTTTTCTGAGAAAAATTAATTTTTTTAAACAGTATTAATTAATCTTTTTAAGAAAAAGAGTGCTCAGTGGTAATTTTTGGATTTAAAAAACTTCAAGTTAAAAAATCATTTGATAACTATATTTAGAAGAATTGTTCAGATTTGTGCATTTATCCTTATTAATTATGTTATCTTGGAATTAATCTTTTCTATTAATTTGATTGGATTAGAGGGGCTACTAAAAGTACTTCCAATTTTGAATTCTCCCAGAAATCCGCTTTCAAATGGTGCAGGAATGCTAGAATATATTTTCTTTTCTATTACAGAAGGAATAATTCCAATTTTTCTAATAGGAATTTTAATTTTAATAATAATATTCACAAATAGATTTTTTTGCGGATGGATATGCCCTATTGGGACAATTCAAGATGCCTGTGCGGCAATTCCAACAAAAAAGAAGACTATAAAACCAAGCACACATAAATCATTGTTGAAAATTAAGTATGCAATAGTGATTTTTCTCGTTATTATACTTATCCCTCTAGGAATTACAGCAACTACAAGTGTATCATTTTATATTGATTATAGAGCGAATCTAGGTGACTTAGGAAATAAACCCCTTTCTTATTTTTCCTTAGCGGAATATATTTTTGTCTTCTTTCCAAATATGATTGGTGAAATTTTTCAAACTAGTAGTTTAGGACCAATTTTTTCCAATCTTTTAGTTTTTTTCATTTCAATCTTTTATTTGATTCTTATAATTGCTTCGGTATGGTATCCTCGAGTTTATTGTAAATATATTTGCCCATTTGCCGCAGTATCTTCTGCAATTAGCGAATACTCGTTTTTGAAGTTATCTCGAAGCCCTGTAAGATGTGTTGGACGAACTGATTGTGGAATATGCGAAAGAGAATGCCCAAAACAAATAAGAATATTAGATGAACCTTTTGAATTTTTTACTGGTAAAGGGGAATGCAATTACTGCCTGAAATGTAAAGAAAGATGCCCCTATTCTGCAATTGATGTAAAATTTGGTTGAATTTTTATATATATTTCTAATTTCTAAAAGTAGAACTCCAAAAATTAAATCAAAATTTTAACTTCTAATTCAGAATATAAGCAAAATCTTTATAATAGCCTATCTAATCTTATATCAATAGTATCGAAGATATAAACATTGAATATTGGGTTTTAAAACAATGGACAAACAAATGATAGATTTGTTGCGAACGCGGATGAAAAGAGATGTTAATGTCGGAATTCATGGTATATTAGATTCAGAATCAATTAGATTCTATAAAGAAACAAGTGTAGATATACGACCTCCCTTTTTTAGAGATGTAGATCGTATTGTCCATTCAAAAGCTTATGCTCGCTATATTGATAAATCTCAGGTTTTTTTCAATGTAAATAATGCTAATATCACTCATCGTTCGCTTCATGTTCATATAGTTTCAAGAATGGCCCGCCAAATTGGGCGAGTTTTAAGACTCAATACAGATCTAATTGAAGCAATTGCCTTAGGTCACGATATTGGGCATTCTCCATTTGGGCATTTAGGTGAAGAAATACTTAATGATATTAGCAGTAATTATAATATGGGAAGTTTTAGTCATAATGGTCAAGGGGTAAGATGGCTTTCTTACCTTGAAAGAAGATTTCCGGAAAAACCGGCGAAAGGACTTAACTTGAGCTTACAAGTTCTTGATGGAATACTTTGCCATGATGGAGAAGTAAATGAACAAAATTTAAAACCAATCAAAAGAAATGGAAAAACATGGGAAGATCATTTTAGAGAATATGAAGATTGCTTTAATGAGAATAAAATTAAGAGAATACCTATGTCGTATGAAGCTATTGTCACTAGATTTGCTGATACTATCAGTTATATTGGAAGAGATATTGAAGATGCGATACTATTGAAATTTATTAAAAGAAAAGATATTCCAGAAAATTGTAAGGAAGTTCTGGGGGATACAAATCCTAAGATCATTAATACACTTATGACTGATTTATTAAATTATAGCTTAAATACTGATGAGATTGGCTATAGTAGTGAAATTTTTGAAGCTTTAAAGGAATTAAAGGATTTTAATTATAAGATGATATATGTTAGAAGAGACCTACTTAAAAAAAACTCTTCAGATAAAACGTTCCTAGATAAATTAAAAGCAAAATTTGAACTCATCTTTGAAAAATGTTTAAAAGATTTAGAAGCAGATAATTATAATTCGCCTATTTTTAAAGATCATATTGAATATATAGATAATCAGAATTATAGTACCTATTTTAAGCCTCTCAAAAAGAGTAAACAGTTAACCTTAATAGCGAGAGATTATATCGCAGGAATGTCTGATAAATATTTTAATGATATAAATGATATATTTCTGAAAAATAAATGAATCTTATTTTTAATCTTTAGAAATACTTTCATAAACATAATATATCAATATCACATTGATATTTAATTTAAAAAGGGTGGATCACACCGTGGAGGAATAATGTAAAAAAGTTTTTTCAGTTTATACGGGGTTTTTTTTTTCAGTCACACGGGGTTATTAAAAATTAGGTTTTTAAACTGATCTCTTTTTAAGTCCTCCAGATGTTATGGTGTGGTCCAAGTTATTATATAGTACTTAGTAAATAAAAATTTATCCTAATTTTTTTATTAAATAAAAACTCCTTTTAGTTAAAAATTATAATAAAATAAAGCCAGATATCAAATCTAAGGTAAAGTTTTTTAGAAATTTTAAATAATAAAGAATTAATTACAATAGATTTTATTAAATGCAGTCTAATCCCTTGGAATGTAATAAATTTAGCGGATTGGTGTAGAGGTCAAGCATTTGGGACTCTGAATCCCGAGACAGCGGTTCGAATCCGCTATCCGCTATAAATTTTTACTTTCTGAGATCTTTTATTATTCAAACATCAAACTTCATCTGTACTAATTTTTAAATAGGATGGTTGATGTTCAAATATAAATTCAATGATTATTAATTACCAAAAGATTGAGATTTAAATGAAATTTCCCTCACTTAAAGGAATTTTACTATTATTTGCAATTTTATCCGCAATTTGCAGTTTTATTCTCTTTAACTTAGGCGGTATAATGGCATGAGGACATCCAAACGAAAGATTATATATTCCAGCATTTTTTTGGTTTATCTACGCAATTACCTTTTTTATATCATATCTGGTAATAAGATCAAGCGATTTACGAAAGAAAAAGCAATCTAAGTTAATCAACTAAAACCCGAAAAAGATGAGTTCAATAAAAAAAACCTAGTTATTGGATGATTATCCCTGCAATGGCCTCGGGTTATTTTCTATTTTTATCCTGTACGTTTAATAATATGATATCCAAACTTAGATTTTACAGGTTGCGAAATTTCGCCAATTTTTAGTTTAGTGCTGGCATTCCAAAATTCGGGGACCATATCACCTTTAGCGAATTCGCCTAAATTTCCGCCTTTATTCTTACTTGAACAAGTGGAATATTGCCTTGCTAACTGTTCAAATGTTTCTCCTGCTTTTAAATCTTCATAAAGCTCTTGTGCTTTACTAAACTTCTCCACTAAGATGTGGCTTGCTTTTATTTTTCCACCATGAATAGGATCCCCTCCTTGTTTTGAACTTCCTCCCTTTGGTTGTGTTCCCTTTTGGAATCCTTTTCCATATTTATTTTTTCCCATAATGCTTTCACTAAAGACAATTAATCTAATACAATAATTTTATTGAATAAATTTTGGTCTCTCGTAAAGATAACCAGTACTTAATTTATAATTAAATACCGAAAATTCTTGATTTCTTCAATACTGTTTATTTCAACAACAAGTTTTTGGAAATCATGAAGATTTCCCTCAAAAACCATGAAAGTTATAAAATGTGGATTAACAAAATTTAGGTTCTTACTAATAATTTGGTCTTTATATTCACTTTCAATTCTGTTTAATTTCTTCTGGATATTATGATCATTAGGAGCAACAATAATCATATTTCCAATTATGTTTTTTGTTAAGGGTATTAGCTCACTTGACCCATCAAGACTGGCAGAGATCTCTTCTGTTGACATTAAACGTAATAAAGCGTCTCTAATTAATTTCGATTTATTTTCATATTGATTTTTACTAACAAGTTTATTAATAAATTTTTTAAGATTCTCATTTAACGATACACTAATGATCGGAACTTTTACCACCAAATTTTAGTTTATATTATAAAATATAGATGTATAACTTAATAAATCTTTTTTGATAAAAAATAGGCTTACAATTTAATCGATCTTGCGATAACATTTCTAAAATTTTCAAGATCGTTTATTAATTTATCAGCCAACTCATCTGTTATTTTATCATCTTTTCCAAATTTGTTGAGTTCTGTAAGCCAATATTCCATTCTCCCTAGAATCGCTTCATTTTCTCCTAAAATCTTTCTTACACGGACAAAAGTATCATGTAACTTAACTCTAATGTTTTGGGCTTTCCATCTTAACATACAGTAATCAGACATTTCTGCTAGGTTCTGAGTAATAGCCATTACATCAATAGTTTTTTCTCTTTCATCCGATTTAATCTTCCTTATTATGTTGATTTCTTCAAATAATAACTCAATTATCTTAGCAAGGAAACCTGTTAGCTGTCCTGGATGGTTACACCAAACTCTAACCTCTAATGACTGATTAGCCTCAGAAACGTAGATTCGAGTTATGATTCTACCCCCTCCGACCTTCGCTTCCGAGCAATGCCAACTTTCTGCCTCATACTTTCCTTTAGTATCATTGCCTTCATGAGAGGTTACAGTGCTTACCTCAAAACGCTTTATTGTTCTGACACCTGCTCGAAAAGCTAAACGTGGATCTATGTCTGCAATTAAAAATGCTCGAGCATCATTGGGAAGATCTGCAATCGCAATTTGAATATCCTCGATTGTTGCTAAACACGACACAACCAAGGGGCATTTTATTTGGACCTCTTTTTTTCGAATATGTACAGTTCTTTTATCCCCTGAGGCTGTTTTGTAGATAACATCACCACCGATATTTGAGATTCCACATTCTTTTGGTTCTAAATAGAAATCTACACCCCTAGAATTCTTTGCTTCGATAAATGGGATATTTATGAGAGGATCTTTAGTTTTATAACTAGAAGGAACATCTAAAAGGACTTTTACTGAATTAATCGCCATATCACTTTGATTCCGTACAACTATCTTCATATGTAATTGTCCTCCGATAAAATCATAATCACGAACTACTTCAACATTCCCTCCATCAGTAGATTCTGTAGTTGATTTTAGTTCCGCATGAGATTTTGATTCAATTGGGACAGAATAAGCTACAAATGTTCTTTTTGACATGTCAATATAACCATCAATATCACCACGCGCAATAATCTGTGCTAAATTCTCTTCTATACTTGCTTCAGTAACTCCTAATCGATTTGAAAGCTCTCTTAAAGGCATTGTTCTATAAGCTCTAGCGATTTCCCTTATTTTTTTCTCTAAATGCTTGTTAGTCATGAATTCTCTTCTTTGAGTAAATATCCCCTTGATCTTACCCGTTTTAATTAACTCGTGAAGACTTTTTCTTGCTAACTCTACAGCTATTTTTAATTTTAAGGCAAGTTTAGAAAGTTCAAATAACCCTGTTTCTTTAGAATAATCTTTAATGTCTATATAAATTTGATTTGCAGTAATAATTTCATATCCACGATCTGCGAAAAATCCATTTACTGCTTTTGCTCTCATTAAATTGACACAAAATGATTTAATAAGTTCTTTTGGAATATTAAAATTATTAGCCAGTTCTTTTAAAGCGACTCTCCCTTTCTTATTAATTTCTTTGATTAGATTGTCCATTATGTATTTTTGAGTGTAATAGATCTCTTTATTTAATGTGAATGAACCTTTTATCTGGAATTGGTTAATTAACTTATAAATCACCTTCGTGGCAATCTCAGAACTCATATCAAGCATTATACCTAAATCAGCCACGTTAATTATACCTTCATCATGGAATTTCGCAATTATTTTTTCACGCATTTCTGAAGATATATAATAAAACATCTGATTTTTTTGATCAATAATACCATAGATTCGTTCTTCATCCATATATTTATTAATAAATTTGATCATTTGTTCAGCAGAAATATTGAACGAATTCATAATTGTAGAAAAATTAGTAAGCGGAGCTCGTTTTAATAAGTCTAAAAAACAATTAGGACACACTTCTTTTCCTATTATAGATCGCAATCTTTTACTACATAATATTAATCTATTTCCTTTGATAAGGTTATATCGTATCGCTTCCCGAGCAAGCTTTTCCTTTGAAGGAAAGAATAGTCCAGGGGTTTTTAAATACGAGTTCCATGACTCAGGGCAATTAGGATTGGTGCATTCTAAATAATACTGTCCAGATGACAATCTCTCTAATCTTAAAAGATGTTTGCATATGGGACATTCACTATTTTCTACAACTGTACATTTAAAATTTCTTTCAACTGCTTTAACTTTTGAGTAAAACAGATTATGTTTTTTACACTCATGTGTTTCAGTTGTAGCTATATGATTAATACAGAAACTGGATTTGCATTTTTCACATGTAAAATCGATTTTTTGGTTTTCACAGAATAAACATTTCATAGTATGAAATACAATTTTAATTTTAGAGTCTATATTATATTAGAAAAAATACTAACTTAATATTTTATTGGGGACCAATTTTATTGTTTTAATTTCAATGGAATTTTCTATAAGTTTTTAAATTTTTTGTAACAATTTTCATTCTATTCTGAAATTTACCTAAAACGTTACTTCAGGGAAGACACGCACTTTAAGAAATGATAATATCATTACAATAGAATTAAATGCGATTATTATCAATATCATCACTATTAATATCCATTTCCTTTTAGTTTTACCAGATTTAATGATTTGAGATGTTCCATGTTTTGCCAAGGCTAAAGGAAATAATCCGATAAACGTCCCTAATGAAAAGTAAAATACTGTAAAAATCCCATCAATAAATCCAAGTCCACCACCCAATGAATATGTTAAACATTGAGAATATATGATAAATTCAAAGATACAAGGGGCAAATCCCGCAACGATTCCAAAAAGGTATGGTGTTTTCTTCTTTTCCCAATTAAATTGAAAAATCTCATCCTTATGTTTCGAATGGGGGATATAGCCTTTTCTTGTTATGAAAAACAATAGAATAAAACCCGCAAACATAGAACTTACGGCTCCAAAGAAATTTATGGTGTAAGTGTCGGGAATAAAACCAGGGATTAAAATCTTTGGAATGAAACTAATCAGTATTGTTCCCGTGGCAATAATTAAATTCGAAGACATCAATCCCAATCCATAAAGTGCTAAGATAAAAACACTTTTTTGTGGTGTTTTAGATATTCCAAATGACCAAAAAAAGAATATTGCTTTGTCTTCGCACGGAATTAGAGTGTGTAGGATTCCTAAAAGGAACGCTGGAGCAAATATTAATAATAAGGGAGGTGGATAAAATTCTAACATAATAGCTTTGCGATTGAAATGTGTCTTCTTTTAATAGGATTTTCTTATCTGTTTATATATTTTCAATGATCATATTTAGAATTTATTATTATTGATACACAGATCTTTTATTAGACAATATTTACATATGGCATAAAATAATAGTAATAGAAAGATAGAAGTTACAAAATTAAAGGGAAAGAATTCTTGTAAAAGGAACCATATTCCCATAAATGCTAAATCAAAAAAACTCAAATAGAAAAAAGTAGGTTTCACAAATCGTTTTGTTAAACTCGACTTTCGGGGTAAATTAAATATAATGATTATCAAAAGTGGTGTTAAAATTAACAGATAGTGATCCCAAGAATCGAAATATCCGAGAAGCATAATTAGAATACCAAATGTATATCCATATATTAAAGAATAATTATCAATTCTTCTAATTAGAAAGAAAATAA
>Ga0307378_10009576_pt1 | contig 12727 bp, 14 predicted proteins | sample UN1MG_FD_202238 | JGI IMG/M metagenome (GOLD analysis project Ga0307378, IMG submission 202238) | Soil microbial communities from Risofladan, Vaasa, Finland - UN-1 | ecosystem: Environmental > Terrestrial > Soil > Coastal area > Acid sulfate soil | place: Finland: Risofladan, Vaasa | collected...
TAAGGGAGAATGGGAATTCTTATCATCTCCACAGGTAGCCAAATTCAAGATTCATTCCTAAGGTGTTCTTCTGGAGTTGACGCTGGGTGGTAAGTAACAGAAGCCTGTTTTGTTCAATAAGTTTCATTAGCCTTTCTTGATTAATAAGTCACGGTTCATGGGAAATGTCGCCCTTGGATTGCTATGCCGGACAGATAGGCATGCAGGTAACTTGATTTCTTTGGTTCCTGTTTGTTATAATCTCTCAGGAAGGAGGCAAGCGGCCTCCACCTTCTGACAAGAGTGTCTTACACACAGGAGGTCAGAGGTTCAAGTCCTCTACCGCCCACTCCTAAACACCAAGATTCCCATAGTGAATGCTTTGTAGCTAAATGGTCATAAAAGTTCACAACTGAACTGCTGGAGAAGTTCAGCTCTTCTTACATGATAATCTTTCCGTATGTGAGTTTAGCTCGAAGATTATTGGCTGATACAGAAATTTGGCTTTGTGAAACGCGAAGTTATTCTATGGGCTTCAAGCTATCCTCTGCTTCTCTTCCAGTCGGCTATTGCCTTATTCAACTCCTTGAGGAAAGACTCCCGATTGCCTGGCGAAATCACCACACACATTCCTTTGCTTCTCACGATTTCCATTATATCTTTGGTTGAGGTGGTGAAGCGAAGCCCCCAGAAGCCCAGTGCCTTCTCTCCTCTTGCCTCTCTTGCTTCTTTGATGGTGTCAAACTTGATATTGACAGAGACTGGCCCACCCAAAACTATCTTAACCCTGTCCGTAAAGATTTGATACCTTCTGGGAAAGGTTGCCCAGAAAAGCAACAGGACGAAAACAGCAGTGGCGAACAGGACTATGGAGGCGTTTCTTGTCTCATCCTCAGACTCGGCTGGCAATACTCCGTAATAAATTGAAATGCTGAGAACTATGAGTAGAAGTGGTGCAAGGGCGAATAAAGCTTTGAGCCAGAGGTCATACCTTGGTCTATCTTCATAGAGGACGAATTCCATATGTGATTTCGTAGCGTACTATACTCCTGCGGAACAACATAATTCCAGCGGGACAATTAAGCTACCGGAGAAGCCCGTCTTTTCCCTCATGATAGCCCCTCCTCTATTACCCACCTTTCAGGTGGCTAAAATCAGTCCTACTATAGACAGCCCATACCATACTCCCATGCCTCCTCTGCAATCTGGAGTTTACCACACAGGCCTTGACCGTTTCAGTAGCAGCAGATACTGGCTTCAGCATACTCACAGGAGGAATGCTCCGAAGAAACTGTGATGAGCGCCATTGCCAGTGCTCCTCAGCAGGAATTTCAGGTTACCATGATAAGGGCTATAATTGGCAAGATACTAGCAGCTTAGTATCTACGCCGTCTATCTCCTCCGCCAAATCCACCACCTCCATAGGGTCGCCTGCCGCCGCCGCCTTCGGAGCGAGGGCGTGCTTCATTAACACTGAGTGTCCGCTCTCCCAACGTTGTTCCATTCAGCCCGTTAATTGCCGCCTGGGCCTCAGATTTCGTTGCCATCTCAACAAACCCAAAACCTCTAGATTCGCCGCTGTATTTATCCTTAATGATGTTCACCGATGTGACCTGCCCAAAAGCCTCAAATGCCTGACGCAATTCACCCTCGGTAGTCTCGCGGGATAAGTTGCCTATATATATATTCACAATATTAACCCCCCTTTCTGTTTCATAGTATTGCCCCTCATGCAGCCAAACTTAATTAAGATGCACTAAGCTCTTTTGCTTCTGAACCTTCGGGGGCTGGATTTGGTTCCAGTCCCCCTTTGAATTCCATCTGCATTAAGTCACGGCCGACTGCCCGATTTCATCTTGCTGTAACACTCACTACAATATACTGGCCTGCCCTCTCGAGGCTCAAAAGGAACTTCACATTCTTTACCGCACTCAGCACATACGGCGGGATATATTTGTCGGCTAGACCTGTATCCGCTGGAGTTATTGCGCTGGGTTCTTCTCGCTTCGCGGCAAGTAGGGCAGCGCTTGGGTTCATTAGTATATCCCTTATTGGCATGGAATTCCTGCTCATCGGCGGTAAAGATGAATGTCTCACCGCAGTCAGAACATTGCAGTTTTTTGTCTGTAAATCCCATTGGATGACCTCCTTTCCTATAATACTTGGCTTGAGTTTCGGTCATCCAACGGTCGCAAATGGGCCCAGAAGAGCTCTTACTGAGACGAGATAACCTACACTTATAAGCGCCAATTCAAGTATAATAAAGCACTCAAAAAATTGCAACTTTTGGGAAATCGCTGTCTGTTTTTATCTTGAAGCACTGCTAATAATGAAATGACTGGCTGTGAACGACAGCATAGAGCAAGGAGGGGTATGTATAAAGGAAAACTAAAGTTGAAATTCATGGGCTGCCTGGTAGGGACTGCAATCGGCGATGCCCTGGGTGCCAGGCGGGAAGGCGGGGGCATGTCCAGAAGCGAGGATATCGTTTCTCTTGCAGAAAAGCTGGAACAGCTAATTTATACCGATGATACCCACATGACCATCGGGGTTGCCGAATCCCTGGTAGAAAATAAGGGCTTTGATGGAGAACACATGGCTCAGAGCTTCATAAAAAATTATGAGGCTGAGCCGTGGCGCGGCTACGGGCCAGGACCCCCCATAATTTTTGGGATGATAAAGAGCGGCGAGGCATGGTATAGCGCCGCAAATGGGCTTTACCGGGGCGGCTCTTTTGGTAATGGCTCAGCCATGAGAGTAGCGCCGATAGGACTTCTATATTCCCGTAACCCGCAGAAGCTAAGGGAAATAGCTTACCAGTCAAGCTCCATCACTCATTCTCACGAATTGGGCAAGGAGGGAGCAGCGCTTCAGGCTTGTGCTGTAGCCCTGGCTCTCAACACGCCTTCAGATGAAGATATTGACAAGGAAACTTTTCTCGCCGGGCTCCAAAATTTCATCCAAAACCAGTTATACAAGGAAAAAGTAGCCCGGATAAGAGATTTGCTCGACGAACAAGATAAGGCAAAGGTGGTCGCCATGCTGGGAAATGGTATAGAAGCACCAAGGTCGGTGCCTACGGCTATCTATTGCTTCCTGAGGCAGCCTCAATCCTATAAAGATACTGTGATTTACGCTATAAGTCTAGGCGGCGATACCGATACTATAGCGGCTATGGCCGGGGCTATTTGCGGGGCATATTTGGGTATAGAAGCCATTCCCTCCGAGTGGCGGGCGAAGCTGGAAAACAGGGAATATATTGAATCCCTGGCGGAAAATTTAGCCACAAAGATATAATGCCTGTCTATTGCAGATACGCGTTTGAGGGGTATGGTAGCAGCCAATCCAGTGATGGTTATATATGTAGGGTTACCTTCTCAGGATAGCTAGTATACCCATCACGATAAGGGCGATTCCCAGGATCCATCGCAGCAAGTCGGGTACAGCTAGAATCAATATTCCAATAACAATCGCTATTATCCCCATCCACAATCCAGTTATTCTAAGCATGATAGTCTTTTACCTCCTTTGGTGAATTTGAAGCTACAGCCTATATTATGATTAACGTAGTGTCAGAAAGTCGATGGCCTGTCGTGAGTCCAGGGCTTGCTCCAACACTGTACCGGCAGTGGGGATGGCACAACTTGTCAGGGCCAGAAAACAACTACGCGAGCCTAGATATGAAACTCGACTATGTCGCCGTCCTGAAGTACATGCCCCTTGCTGACCCTTTGCCCGTCGTACTTCCCCGAGCCCCAGACGACTGCATACTTCAAATTTTGATAGAAGTCCTTGTGGAGGCTCTCAGCAGCTTCTTCCAATGTGCTGCCCTTCTCCAGTATCATAGGGTCAGTCATATCGGCCTTGCTGCCGGGAGTCTTGGTATAAACCCGGATGATATTCAAGACTTGATAAATTGCTCTTTTAAACTCCTCCAGGCCGCCGCCTTCCCTGGCTGAAACGGAAACCAGGGGAAACAGCCTGGCATATTGTGAACACAAGCGCTGCCAGTTTTCGTTTGAACCTGCCAGGTCATTCTTGTTCCCCACGATTAACATCTTCCTGGGATAACTCCCCGGAGTCACTTGTGTACCGTCATCTGTTAAGGGCTCTATTCTTGCTTCTCTTAGCCCTTGAAGAGCTGCCTCTACCTGGCTTACTGGCTCCCGGGATAAATCTATTACAATAGCAATAATGTCGGCGTTTCTAAGGCTGTTTGCCAGTAGTACTCTCACTTCTTTGCGACCGATGGGCGGCGTATCCACCAGTTGTATCTGGATATCTTCAAACTTCATCATACCCGGAATCGGGGTTTTGGTAGTGAAGGGGTATTCGGCTATTTCCGGGATAGCCTCGGTTAGCGTCGCTAATAGCTGTGATTTTCCGACACTGGCTGGCCCGACAAGCATTACCTGTCCGGCGCCCTCCCTGCTGATATAGAAGCCTGCTCTCCTGGCTGTGGCGTACTTTCTTTCTGCCTCTTGCGAAAACCTGGCAATCTTCTGCCTCAGCATGGCATGGAGCTTATCGGTGCCTTTATGCCTGGGCATAATGGCGAGCATGGCTTCTAGAGCCGCAATTTTTTCCTCTGGCTCCCTGGCTGACCTGTATCTCTTCTCAGCCTCGAAATACTGTGGCGGTAGATTCGCTGGCATATAACTAATTTTAACATTATGCCACTTCTATCGAAACATCTAGTGCTCTTTCCCTTCCTTCACAAAAAAAGGATAGAACCATCCGTCTTTAGTTTATTTTGGGGAGTAGTAATTGTAGTAGATGGGGAGAGCGGAGACGTTCTCCCTTTTTTATGCCTGCGGAATGCCAGACTAGATCTAGAGTTAGGCAAATAACTATTTCCCTAATTAAACGAGTTCTAATGCATTCTCATCGTAATCATCTAGAAACGCAGGCTGTGCTTCTTTATCTACATCTTGCGGAATTATCCGACTCTGTAACTCCGTACTAACTGCTTTAGCACGTTCCTGAATAAAGGTTTCGTAATCGTCTGTCCATACACCAAAATCATCCAAGTCTAGAATAACGTGTGTTTTCATTGCTTCTGATAAGCGAGGGTTTATTCTCTCAAATTTCCTCATATATACTGATGGTGCTTGAGCTCTAATCTCTCTTTTGTTAAGGAAATCATCGACAATAGTTATGTTTAGAACATTATTTGCTTTATCTTCCTTTCCAACGCTCCTTAAATAAGCTCTTGGAAAGAAATGGTGATAATTCTTGCTGTTTGCTTGCTTCAACCAGTAATTGCTGATATTGACAATTGAATTGTTATTAAAAGTCTTTGGTTGATGATATGCATAAATACATAGTATTGCTTTTATGTAGCTTCTACCAGCGCTGAACCAACCGTTCCTGATTATGAATTCTGGCGAAGTATCTATACTCCAATCATATACTGGAAGCTCATCTTTAAGGATTCTGTCAATACGTTTCACGTCTTGAGCGAGTTTGCCTTCTACGCCTGAAGAGTATCTTCCCGAAAGGGAACACCTCCAGAAAAAATCTTCCAAGTATCGCTGTTGATCTCCAGCTGGTCTATCTGGATGACGGGAAAAGAAATAAGCGAAAGGCACAAGCAAGGCATTATAGGGGAGTATTTGGGAAACTGGTATTCTGTAAAATCCCCTAAAATACTCAACAGTCCTTTCAATGGCATCCATTGCCTTAGACCAAGTATTAATGAACTCATCTTTATCCAATCTTAAAATAGTCTGCCTTTTACATTCGTCATCGATCAACAGAGAGATTGTTTGGAGAACTGTGGCATCCGAAATCGTTTCATAATCTAGTGGTCTAAGGCGGTCAATAAGCTCGTTAAACTTTTCAGATAGGTCAAAATCACGCTTAGGTTCGAAGGTCTTCGCAACCATGATTTCAAACAGGGTTAGCGGCTTGCCCCCAACGTTAATTCTTGTAAAGATCTCGGTTGCAATATCAATAGGGGCTTCTCTTATCTGAATCGTTGAGTAATTATAGGATGATATTCGATTCTTGTACGTATCCAGTTTCTTATGATATTTCTGCGGGTATTTTGCTAGTGTGGTTATTCCTCCATATAGGAGTTCCGTAATCTTAATGACTGAACTTGGATCTTTGCCTGACACGTCTGTTATGACTATTTGTTCATCCTCTTTAGCTTGGAGATCAATGTATACCTCAGCGAAATCATCAACCTTAACGGTATCTCTTTGAATTTTAAGTCCCTTTAAGCTCGCAAAGAGTGCTGTCAATCTTTGTTGCCCGTCCAGAACGAATTCAACGAAGTCTCCTTCTTGCGGTTCTGGTAAAGCACAGTCCCCAATATTCCTTATAGACCTTAGTCTGTCTTTCGTTTTCCAGAAGATTAACGTTCCGATAGGATAGCCTTTTACAATGCTATCCATTAAACTTGCGCACTTCCTTAATTCCCAGACAAATTCTCTTTGAAATTGTGGAATCTTTATCTGCCCCTTCTCAATATCACCTAGTATAGTGTTAAATGTCCTTGTTTGTGGTTCTGGTAATATCATATCCCCTCCATGATCAGCTTTTTGCTTTGAATTCCATCCCCTGTAGTAGCTGTCCCTTTTTTGTATATGTGGGCTACTTTTTGTAGTTAAGTGTTTATTGACTTTGTTAGTGGGTTATTGCATTTCATATTGAGGTGTATAACGGGTAATCTTTGCATTACGTTTATTACCTTTGGAGTCAGTGCAAACATATTTAAATTCAAAATCCTTGGCTATTTCAAAACTCTGTTCGATATCTCTATCTAGATTCTTTGTTAATTCAACAAACTGTTGGTAGAGTTCTGGATTAGTTGCCCCAAGTAAGTCTTTGTCAAGCCATAGAACGTATATGGAATGTAGCTGTCATCGAAGCGAATATGTAAATGCGTCCAAGTATGGGTCTATACCCTCCCTAAGCAGTTTACTTGTTTCTCCAACAAGAATGACTCCGATTTTTATATTTCGAGAGATGCACTCTAGCGGAACATCCTGACCATATCCTTTAGTAGCTATTTTATAGAGGAATTCAATTAAACGAGATATTTCATTGAACATATTTGGTGAAGATGGCTTCCCCATTATTCGCTTAGAATATTTATCCAGTTCGACAAGCAACAGCCTTGTAAAAAGTCCCCTTTCGTCAATTTCAACAATTTTCCCATTCCATTCTCTTCTAGCCTCAGATTGATTTAGAACAGGTTGATATTCGTTTCGGAAAAACCAATCTAAAACTCTTCTGTCTCCGATTTCCTTGAGTAGATTTTTGACAAGGTTCAAGTCCATAGACAGTTCGAGAGGTTCGTTAATGATATGTCTAATTCCAGCAAGTGATGTTTTCTTAACCAAAGCATCAGAGAGTAATACAATATTCTTTTCCTCCAATTCTGCTGGGTCAAGACGAATAAGCATCTCGTTGTCATTGATGGAGGATGCCTCTCCATGTCCACTCTCTACCCATAGAACATTTATGCTGTGTGGTAAATACTCTTGAGAAAAAGGCATATTGCGGCGTGCCAAATTAATACGACTGCTTACGTCATTGGCTATGTATTTCTTCTCTGCTTCACTTCTCCCGGATACTCGATATAATACCCTGTAAATCCTTGCACGCCACGCTGCACTTCTGTCCTCATCTAAAACAACTCTTACTAGATAATATATGATAGCAACAGCTCCTACTACGAGTGCCCATACTCCATATTCACTTACGTAGCTTATAAATGTTGTTGGATCTAGCATTTATATTTCCACCTCTTTCAATTTTGAAGCTAGTTTCTGGACACAAAATTCTTTATCACAGCAAAATAAGAATTTGCCTGATTTCTTAGCAGAGGCTTTAAAATTCTCAAGCGTAATTTGCTCTCCACAAACATCACAATGAATTTCGCCACGCTGTAATGTTTCCAAGAGACCGATAGACTCAAAAAAATTAGCTACCTCTTTGTGATAGATAGCTCGAATGATTTCCTTTTGCTGTTTATTTTTCATAATATTTCACAGTGTTAATACTTACTTACGATGAGATTATATCCCCCGCAATAGTGGGTGTCAATGAGTAGAGATTATAGAGGCGACAATTTTAACGGCTGTATCTTTATTTGTGCTTATAAGAAGCTGGGGTAGAACTCTGTTGCGGATTGAATATCCAGTTCTCTAAGTGTAGATAAGCCTCTCGTAATCGCTCTTGGTATTCATTATCGGCTTCTGGTTGTGTGCTTTGCCACAGTATTTGCGTCACCAGTTTTCTTACTTTTTCGTCGTGAATCGTGGTTGCTGCGGAAATATCGTCCACAAGTTGATCCACATACTTCTTTCGACGTTCCTGGAGTTCTTTCTTCCGTTCCTCAGAGTTCTCTACTGTTTCACCTTCATAGCCCACCATGTCAGCAAGTTCGAAGTAAGACTCGGCATCCCATCTACGAGTTGCTCTATCAAGTGCTTCAATAATAGGTCTGGCACGTTCTTGTCTGAACCTTACTATATCTCTGCGTCCTTCTCTGAGTTCTTCTTGCTTCCATTTTTGCGTTTCAAGTTTTGCACTCTGTCGTGATGTAAACCATTGTCCTAAGAAGACTAGTGAACCACCAATTATGGCTGCCCCTATGCTTCCTAAAATTAGTATTATACTTTCAGTATCCAATTGCCTACACCTCTCTTTGCCCAGATTATTTTTCTTTTCTTGGATTCTATCCCTCGCAGTAGTGGGTGTCAATGACACACCTTTGCGTAGATTTGGATTATGAGTGCTCCCTTATTGTTTAGAGTAGGCCGTACAGGATGCGAACCTGTGACACCCTGATTAAAAGACGGAGGCACAGGGTTCCGCCTTTCCAGCTTTTTTGAAACTTTTTTATAAATATCCGCACAAGGACTTGACAAAATTAATTAATGGCATTATAATATATTAAGATATTTAACTTATATATTGATTTTAATAATGGAGACCAAATGACTACAGAGTGGAATGAGTTAACAAAAATGACCCAGGGTAAGCCCGTAACGGTTGAACGGGTCCGTGTGGTCGATAGCGGTATCGCCATTGAAGGTAGCTTCGCATTGCCGACTCTGGCCAGCCTTTCAGCCGAGGACCAGGTGTTTGTGATGGCATTTATCCGCTGTCACGGCTCCATCAAGGAGATGGAGGAAATGTTCGGCATAAGCTATCCTACAGTGAAAAACAGGCTTAACCGCATCGCCAGGCAATTTGAGTTCGTCGAGATCGTTAAGATTACCACTTCGGAGGAAGTGATTGACGAGCTGAAGCGCGGTGAAATCTCTGCCGAAGAAGCAATAAGGAGGTTAGCGAAATGAAGAGTCCGCCTATGTTGATGCATGTGAAAATTCGAGGTGAGAGAAGGGGATTTAATTTGTGGATACCCATCTTTTTACTACTGCCGCTGGCGCTGGCAGTATTTATTATCGTGGCACCACTGATATTAATCGCAATCCCCATTTTCTGGCCGAGCGGCTGGCGGAAAAGGGCGCTGCACATTTTCGGAGCTGTTTTCGAGATAATCTGCTCTATGCGTGGCATCAAGGTCGATATGCAGAGTGACCATGATTATGTGTATATTTCTGCCGTATAAACTTTGAAGGAGGATATTAAAATGGATGAGAACAAGAAAAAAATCTTAGAAATGCTTGCCGAAAACAAGATAAGCACTGATGAAGCTTATCGACTCCTGAGTGCGCTGGAAACTGAAGGGAGCACATCTGAAGGCACTCCAAAGGCAGGGACAGCAGCAAGAATGAAGTCCAAATACCTGCGCGTCTGCGTAGTGCCTGGCCTTGAACACGAGCATGGTGGTAAGGGCGATCGTGTCAATATACGTGTGCCTTTGGCACTAATACGCTCCGGCATGAAGTTCACTTCTCTGCTACCACCCGAGGCCAGAGATAAAGTTACCGGGGCTCTGCGTGAGAAAGGTATAGATTTCGACATGCGTAATCTGAAGCCAGAAGACCTGGACGAACTTCTCGAAGCTTTGAGTGACCTTGAAGTGGATGTGGCGAGCAGTGATGGAGAAACGGTCAAAGTTTTTGTCGAATAGCAGTGCCACAAAGCAATTCTCGAGGAGCTACGTACCCGGTTCAGTACTCTGCTTGAAATTTAGATTAGGTGGTGCCATTCGGTACCACCTTGCCTTTTGTGGTGGTGAAAAGTTCGTTAGCAAATTCTGATGATTTAGCTAGTGGGCCGTACAGGACTTGAACTCGGAACCAGTTGGTTAAAAGATACAAAAATGGGGCGGTGGCTTTTCGTGCTTATCCGGATTGCTTCACTTATCTATGCTTCTTCTTTAATGCCGGCAAGCTTCTTGGCGAAGCCCTTCTTCTCGTCGATGTTTGCGTTCCGCAATACAGTCATTCGGTGTGTCTCGGGCGAGCCTGCTCCATGGATATTGGAGACGATGTCCCTGCTTTCGAAGGCAAGTTTCTCAATCAACCTGAACATCCGTATTCTGTTCTCTGTGGATACGTTCTCCGCACCTTTGAGGTATTTTTGGAGAAGCGGGCCGATCTCCGGGTTCTCGAAGTCCTTATCTGACGGAACATCAGTCACCATGCCTCCAGCTATCTCGATCATCATCCGGATTACCTCTGCCAGCTCCTTGCCCTCGTAAAGCTTGGAGATGTTCGACTGCACAGCATCAACGGCGTAAATTCCTGACGGAGTCGGCTTGGACTCAACAGAGGCAGCGATGGAGCATCCGTAGATGGCCTCGGTGACCTTGAGCATTTCGGCAAGCTTGTGGTTGATATGTGAAGGTCTCTTCGCCATGCCATTGTAGTCACAGGCTGTGGCAGCAGCGCCGATGAGAACATCACCAACGCCACACTTGCAACCGCCGTGTGAATGCCGGTGATAGTTGCCGAAGTTCCTCACCATATCGCCGGCGTATTCATATTCGCCACACAGGAATACATTCTTCCAGGGCACGAATACGTCGTTGAAGATGACCAGAGGAGCAAACTTGCTGAATTCGACATTGCCCAGGTCGTAACCCTCCGTTGGTCTCATTTCCAGTGTCCCCCTGCCGTAAACGTGGATAACTCCCTCAGCATCCGTGGGGAAAGCGAATGAGACGGCATAGTCTTTGTCACTTTCGCGCATCTCTCTGGTGGGTACAACCAGCCCCCAGTGGGCACAAATTGAACCGGTCTGGTGAATCTTTGCTCCCCTGACTACGATGCCGTCATTATTCCTGTCCACTACGTGCAGATACATATCAGGGTCTTTCTGCTCAGATGGACGAAGCATTCTATCACCCTTCACATCTGTTACACCGCTGAATACGACAAGGTCGTTCCTCTGAACGTATTCAACGAACTCCTGTAATCTTTCCCAGTAACTGGTGCCGTATTTCTGGTCGCAGTTGTATGCTTCTATACCGATTGAATTCATCGCATCCATGCCCGTGCATCGCATATAACAGGTACCGATTTGGTGGGAGAGAAATCTGAGCATTCTCACTTTAGCGAGAAGGTCTTCGGGGCTCCTGTAGAATTTGACAAAGCGACTCACGTCCTCGTCGATCAAGTCCGACTTTGTCACCAGGTATTGGCTACCTTCCGGGTCATTTTCCATCTCATAGGTCTTTGCCACCCCTGCTATCATGTATTTAATCAGTGGATGCTCATGAACCTTATCCACTTTTTCTCCCAGAATATATGCTGTAGGTTTAATGTCTTTCAGTGACTCACGGTACTGCTCAGCGGTTTTGATTGCCATCTTTGTGTCTCCTTTTGCCTTTATATTATCTCACACTCAGATCCTCGAGGACCGCCTTACAGTTTACCACTTACCTCTTTTCCTTACAAAATGTGCCTGTCTGATACTTGCATCGAAGCGTGGGTTCTTTTCACAAAATTGATACCACGGCCTCAATCTGATATTCTTTAACGCCGGGTGATGATAGCCTATGAGATTATATGAATTTGAAGCAAGCGGATTGTTTACCCGTAAGGGTATCCCGGTGCCGCGTAATGCGGTGGTGACCTCTCCGCAAGAGGCTCGGGAGAAGGCTGAAGAGATTGGGTTGCCTGTAATGTTGAAAGCTCAGGTGCTGACAGGAGGTCGAGGGCTCGCTGGTGCTGTGCAAGCTGCTGAATCGCTCGACCAGGTAGACAGAGGCACCGAAAGCCTGCTGGCCTCGTCGGTGAGAGGATTGCCTGTACAACAGGTAATGGTGGCTCAGAAAGTCGACGTGGCCAAGGAGCTTTATCTGGGGGTTACCATAGACGGGTACCGCGGCACACCGGTGGCAATCGTCAGTTCCGAGGGCGGCGTATCCGTGAATCAGTTAGTGATGGAGCAGCCAAAGTCGGTAGCGATGAGGCCCGTCTCTATTAGTAAAGGACTTCATCTCGCGGAAGCAAGAGAGATGTGCCGTGAAGTAGGCATGGAAGGACATGAAGTGACTCCGGTAGCCAGTATGCTCACAGCACTTTACCGGGTATTTGAAAGTTACGATTGTCTGGTTGCTGAGATAAATCCCCTTGCTCGAACTACTCAGGGTAAGTATCTGGGACTTGACGCCAAGGTGGAAATCGATGATTCAAGCTTGTATCGGCATACCGACCTTAACCTGGACGTCGAAGGCCGGATTGATAGTCCACGGGAGCGAAAGGGACGTGAGATAGGGGTTACATACGTGGAACTCGACGGTGATATAGGACTTATTGCCAGTGGAGCAGGGTTAGGCATGGCCAGCATGGATATAATCAAACAGAAGATGCGA
>Ga0307378_10009578_pt1 | contig 12726 bp, 17 predicted proteins | sample UN1MG_FD_202238 | JGI IMG/M metagenome (GOLD analysis project Ga0307378, IMG submission 202238) | Soil microbial communities from Risofladan, Vaasa, Finland - UN-1 | ecosystem: Environmental > Terrestrial > Soil > Coastal area > Acid sulfate soil | place: Finland: Risofladan, Vaasa | collected...
CTAGGTTACCTTTAATTGACTGAATTAAAGATAAATATTCCTTCTTACCACCTAAGACTTTTTTTAGATTCATTTCTTCACCTTTGATTCATCAAACTCTACTTTTAGAAGAGATTCCTCAAATGGTATATCAATGAACTCACATAACTTTAATATTTCAAATCGTGGGTGAACTACCAACTCATCAAAGCATACTTCACAAAAGGAGTCGGGTGGAAGATCCTTCTTGATCTTATTCCAATATGCCACCATAGTTGTATACCAACTTTCAAGTATATCAATATGGTTTGGACACCATCTCTGGGTTAACATAGATTGAACCGTGTTATCTCTATCTCGTTTTATACATACTATTTTAGAATCAGGTAATATCTCCAAGAGTTCCCTGGCAAAGAATATATTCCATGTATTATCATCAACGAAATAATTTTTCTCTTGAGATTTTAAGAAATCACCTATGACATTATTTAGATAGTGTCTGAATATACCAACTAAATCTTCATCTGGCATAGGTGCATTGTGTCTAATTGTACTCACTACACTATAACTTTCAGTCCCAGGATAAACCCCATCATAATAGAAGTCACATAGATCACTGATTAGCATATCATTCCGTATAGCAAAGTTTGGAAAATATTTGTTTAACTCCCAACCAATATATTTATGAGGTGAGATTAGTTTCCCACTTTCATCTATCCATCGAAGTATTTTAGCTATGAGCTTCTGAAAGAATTTATCATATGATACATTCTCAAGTAATTTCTCCAATCGTTTAATCTTCTTATCTATAACAAAAGGTGACCACATACTTTTCATTGAAATATAGGTATCAATGATCCCATCTGGATCAATAATGAATCGTTGTTCAAATGGTAGAGTTGCTACCTGTGAGTGAAATGAGAATATTTCTTTTAGTAAGTTTGTCCCACATCTACCTGTGCCACCTATAAATACTGTTTTCATTTTATCACCCACCTTATTGCTTCGAAACATTCCGCAAAATTATTTCCACTTTGAATACCTCTGAGTAAAGCAAGACTCATGATTGCCACCCTTGTCATATATGGTTTCATACCCTGACTCTCATACTCTTTGATAGCATCTATTTTACTCTTAACATTAAATTCATTGATATTTATAAAGACATCTGTACTAAATTGTCGATTGTTATTTGGTAATTCATATCCAAACATAGATGTGTGTTTGAATGCTCTGAATCCTTCCTCATATATAACCTTATGGTCTTGGTGGGTATCATAACTACATGGTAGAAATACAAGATCTGGTTTCCATAGATCTCGTAGTTTGATTATTGAATCTAATATATTCTGTCTGAATTCTGGAAAGTTTCTCACAGGAAATTTATATATCAATAAATTGCTTGGTGCTATACCTAAAATGAATGTTGCTCTCTTCACTTCAATCTCAGTAGTTTCCTTTGTAAACTGTGTAGGAATAGATTCCTCAGCTAACGAAAAGGCAACATATACTACTTCCTTACCTTCTTGAATAAATCTATTTATAGTTGCACCACAACCAAGTTCACCATCATCAACGTGTGGCGATAGAATTAAGATCCGGGTATGCTTTTCCACTTTTTACCTCTTTCAGATAGCTTGTTCCTTTGTAGTAGTCTTTTAAGTTGGTATGCTTCCCATGAACTTTATAAAACTCCAGTCTATCGAGAGTACCTCTCTCACCAAAGGTCTCTTTGTAATACTCTTTATATTTAGAATTTGTAAATCCCTCATTCTGAAATAAAGCACATGGTTTACCTAAATGAATTCCCTTGATTTCATTATTCTTATTCAACCATTTGCATAATATGGGGAATGGACCAACAAATCCTTTAGTAAATGCCATTTCACGAAGTTTGATGTTATACTTCTTAACTACTGATTTTTTTATTGCTAACCCTGCTCCAACTCCTGATCCTCTCATTGTATTTACAACTGGAGGTCTATACCAACCATTACTCTTAGTCTGAACATCTTTTCGGGGGAGTAGTTTATGAGCTGTCAACTTCTTCATTAAAAGACAAAATATATAGTCTGGTTTCAAGTCCTTGTTGACAAGTCGAAAGTTTTCAAACCAACCATCCATAAGAAAATAATCATTACTCAATGTGAAAACCCAATTACAATCATCAGATGCTTCTCTGAATGCTTGGTTGATTGCTTTACCAAGATGGTAATTCTTAGGGTTTAAGATTAGTTTATCAATTCCTTCCATATTCTTTAACATTTCAACTGCACCATCTGTCGAATTGTTATCTACTACAATCAATTCATAATTCTTTTTTGGTGTAGTTTTGATAATTGAATTGATACAGTATTTTGTTAGTTCTTTTCTATTATATGAAGTTACACTAATTGATATTTTCATTCTAATCCTTTTTAGAAAACATAACCCATGATTGACCATTTGGGTGTTCGTATGACATAGAGTCACATCTCAACCCATTTCTGTTACTTAACTTCTCAAAAAACCTTGGGGTATATGTAACACAACCTGGATATGTCCACGTTTTATCTATGTTGTTAACTTTTCCTTTTTTATAAGTAGCTATGAATAAACCATCTTTCTTGAGAACTTTGGGTATATCGGACATACATTTAGCTACCTGACTTGGTGAAGCATGTGAGAATATTGATTGTGCTATAATGTAGTCAAACTTTGTTTTAAATACAGATAAATCAAAATCTCCATTACAATTGAGATTAATCTTTTTTAGTTCAGCTAACTCATGTGATACCTCTCTTGTTATCCCTTCCTCAATGACCCATGATTCAGGATCTATCCCATAATAGTTACCAGGGAGAAGATACATGATGAAAAATCTTCCTGCTCTAAGAGAACCACATCCAATATCTAATAGTTTATGATGTTCCCTCAACCCCATATCTGTTACGATTTTAAATTGAAGTGCGCCAAGAATATCATACTTTGCCGGAGGTCCAACCCACTTTCTATGATTCATCATTATCCGCTTCTCTCTAATGAGGGGTTAATGTGATTCTTTGCTGCTTTGGTTACCTTAACACCTAAAAACTTTCCTATTTCATTCACTACTTTGGGATCCTTGAGCATTTTTTCATATGCAACATGAATCCGTTGGATTTCTGGATATAGTCTAGTATATTCTAGACACTGGGTTTCATACTGTAAAGCAAGTCTCATTCCTCTATCGACTGTTAGATTATGCTTTGGTCTTGCTGCTAGAGAAATACCACTTGATAAAAGATTCCTATGTATAAACACAAATCTCACATCTTTATGATTTAATCTTTTCAAATATAACGGAAGTGTTAAAACAGTTCTTGGTTCCTTCCACCCCCACATTTTGTTTTTATTTTTCTTCTTGAGTAGAGAATCTATTTGATCTGACAACACCTTCCCTGCATCAGCAACTCTAGGGTATGCTGGTGGTCGATCCCACCTACCACCAGCTTCAGCAAGAATCTTTCTATTAAGAACAAGAAAATCTTTATCTTCATAAAAACCAACTGGGTTTTCAGGTCCTGATCCTACAAATCTGGTTCCCATATTGATCCCCATCTTATGGATAATACCAGAGGTCATCGAAGAACCAGAGCGAGGGGACCCAAGAACTATGACTACCATATACCCAACTCCCTTTGAATGATATCAGTGAATTGTTGAACTCTTATCTTAGAAGAATGATTCTCTCTTACGAAGTCCATCCCTTGTCTCGCTATCTTTTCCCTTATAGCATTATTTTTCATATAATATGGAATTTTATCTTTAAGGTCTGGTACATCTTTGTATAAGACTAAATGTTTACCATCTACATATCCTAACTCATCAAAATCCTCTGGTTTATCTGCCATTAGGAAGCTTCCGCATGATAAACATTCAGTGTACTTCATGCTAAGTGAGTTGAATATGTTATTACTTGTGATGACTATTTTAGAAGCATTGATATACTTGACATACTTCTGGTGAGTGATTCGTTTAGTAACTGCCTTCACCTTAGGCATTTTAGTGACCATTTTCTGAATTCTTTTTCTACGAGGATATACATCAACCCTATTTGAAAATGATGCAAGAATACCAATAGTCTTCTTATTCTTATTTGATTTTTTGTATATATCAGTGTTGACACAGAATGGTAACAGATGTGCATTCTTTGTAACACCATTTGATAGGAGAGTATCAACAACTCTACCAACTACACCAAAATAGAGATCAAATTTCCTCTCTGCAAAGAATGTATGTTGTCTAGGCCAACTACCTCTATAACCACCTGTCTTAGGAAAGTAGTCTACTACGACATGAGCTTTGGGGATGTTTCGTATCTGCCCCAACCCTTCAAATGGTAGGGTGTATCTTAAACCATACGTAAAAATTAAGTCAGGTTTTCCTGTTTTGTTAATGATCTGTCGAACAGTAAGGTTTGGATTATAATTTGGGAATCCAGCTCCATAATATGTTACATCATGTTGTTTGCCCACTTCGTCTCTGAATAATTGATGTCCCCAGTTATATCTGCTTCTTTGATTTGGACTAAGTAGCAATATCTTCATCAATATCTCCTATACTTTATACTCTAGTTTTCTAACTACAAATGCCTCAGCGTATTCTGAATCATCTGATATAAGTGCTGCCCAATATGCCTCTTTTTTTCTTATGATATCAAGGTTTACAGCACCACATTTTAACTGACTCTTAAAGGATTCTATCAATTCCATCTTCCTATTGAAGTTGATCTTACAAAATACTTGCGGGTGAAAATCATATGAGCTCCCACTGTCATAGTAATAAGTAGTTATATTCTTTTTTCTACCAACAGCTGTTCCTATTGACGATGCTCTTCTATGAGCTTGATGTGTGTCACGGTGATACATTGTGAATACTATATCTGGATTCAGTTTATCTAGTTTACCAACTACATCAGATTCAACATCATCATTATAAAATCGAAGATTTGAGGTACCAAGAATTTTACATGCTGCTTCTTGCTCATCTAATCTATTTTCAGGTCTTCCTGTTCTATGTTCATCTGCACTAGTCACAGCTAAAACGAGAGTGTGACCAGCACTCCTATGTCGCATCAGAGTTCCACCACACCCTATCTCCACATCATCGAAATGTGCACCTATCGCTAAAATCTTCATTAGAAATTAAACCCCTCTGGATATCCTTTTATTCGTCTGAGTGGATTCCCAACATATATACCCGATTGTTCAATATCTTTGACAACAACAGATCCTGCTCCAAGTATAACATTATCGCAAATATTAATGTAATGTTTGATTATACATCCAACTCCTATCCAGCAATTTCTACCAATATTAACTGATCCACTAGTGATTGTTCCTGGTGCTATAACTGTATCATTCATGATGTTGTTATTGTGACCGATATTAACTTTGTCACCTATTTTGACTCCAGAACTAATCACTGTGCTATCTAGTGTACCTCTATGGATAATTGAATATGCTCCAATATCAACAGAACCAAAAATAATAACTTGCCCCGAATGTTTGAATTTGATTTTTTTACCATCAGGATCTAGGATGTATTTTAGACCATCCTCACCTATTAATGCCGTAGGATGTATATTGCAAGTCTCTGGTTCAAGAAGAGTGGCGCATCGACTATGTAATTTGGAATTTTTCTCTAACACCCAATGGTGAAAAAGGGTGAACTCATACTCGGGATTTCTGGTGGGGATAATGGTGATATTCTTAGGTAGGTCATCTATCTTACTCGGAGCTAACACTATCAGATTCTTCTTGGTAACTCTCAGGTGCCCGATGTGAGTAAGACTCCTAATAAATGTTACAGAGTTATTAATAGGATTGTCTATTGAACATGTCTTGTGGAATTTCGGTGCTAACATCTCCAGTTCGCTAAGCATTACCTTTTCTCCTTGCTGGGATTCCAGTGTAGATTCCTGGAACATCAATGCTCCGACTGACGTAAGCCATTGCTCCCACAACTGAATGAGGAACAATATTCACACCTGGTCCAATTACAGCAGCTGTACCAATATGACAATGATGCCCAATAAAGGTACCTTCTATTTCTTCACCTTTATGGTTACTATAGATAGTCATTACATTTGGAGAGATGAACACATAATTGTCAACGATAACACCTTTAGCTATGGTGCATCCATATCTAAGTATAACATTATCACCAATCACATTATGTCCAGATGATCGAACATAGCTATCTACAAATACATTGTGACCTATCCTGGTACCTTTCTTCAAGAGTACAAAGTTCTCTATTGTAACATTATTACCAACCTGAACGTCTTCATCAATTACACAAAATTTTCCAATCTTAAGTCCATCTCCATGTTTAAATGATGAATGGATTTCATTCATACCTTCTCCTTTATCGAGGTGCCCACTTTAGAAATTGTTTACCATCTCTAGGTTTCTTAAAAGCACTTCCCTTTCGCCACCTATACCCAATCTTTCCATCAACTAACTGAGAAGCTCCAGGTTTACCATAAATTGCATACTCCCATCTCAAAACATGTTCTCTCAATAGTTTATTGCTAACTCGGAATTGCTTCTCTGGATTCTTAGTCTCAACCATTTTTGGTAAGGCATCAACTATAAATTTCTTCTTTATAAGAACTGGATTGAGTCCAAACTGTCTTCCTCTATCTACAGCTATAAACATTCCATCCTTATGGTATATGTATTTAGTTTTCCACTGAGAAAACTTTCTCTTTCTTGGTATCCTTTTATTTAGCATTCTTAGGGTGGCCACTGACTTATGTTTCTTTAGTATATCAATCATCTCATCAATATCAATTTTTTTATGTAGTAACCAATCATCTTCTAAATGGAAAACCCAGTTAGCTTCAACTTGGGACCAAACCCATATAACAGCACGAGGAAATAAAGGTTTTTTTGGTACATTGTATACCACGTTATCGAAAAATTGCTGACAAAGTTTTATAACATGTTTTGCTTTCTCACCTTTGTCTCCAACTGGGTCTATATTAACAATCAATCTGAATCTATCAGGTTTCTTCCAAAATAAATTCTCACTGAATGTTTCAAGAGTCTGTCTGAGGACAGATGTTCTTAAAACAGCAGTCATTGTTATATCAACTTTTTCACTCATATATATGTATCCTTATAAGAATTTTTTGTATTTATGTGACTCACCTTGAAGTCTTAACTCTAGTTTGTTACTACTAGGCCTGATAAAAGGTGTTAATCTAATAGGAACTTCTCCGTGCAACCAATACTCAATTACAAATCCAATATCTATTGCTCTACCGCCAAGTTCCTTTATCATTCCAGAGTATAACCTTCCTAGTTCGCCTGCAGCAACTAACCATAAATCATATTTATTAACTTTTTTCTTTATTATTTCTATGACATATTTGAATGAATTTTCATAGTGACCTTCATATTGCTTAACTATTGGTATTGGACTTATATCAAAGTCTTTTAAATGAGATGTTACTTCAGGAAATGAAGTTATACATGCTACTTTTCTATTTTCAAGTATATTGAATAAATTCTTTTCTCTATGTCTTTTCAGAATCATTAAAAAATTAACTTCAGGATTGCAGTAACTTGTATTATCAAACTCAGCTCGATTGTATAACTCTTCCCAACCCTCGAGTTTGCCTAATGTTTTCTGTGACATTTGTTTTGTTGGACCTTTGAGTCTAGGCCAAAATTCATTAGTGAAATAAACCTCTGGTGAATCTATATAATTCGCTTGTCTTGCATACAGTCCCCATAACTCAAAGACTTCAATAATTTTATTTCTGGGGATTCCTTCTTTATCTACTATGACTTCAAGTTGATCTTCGTCATCATTAATAACTGCCTCAATGAATTTGAGTCCGCCATCCCCAAATCTTATCAACGAGAAAGGTTTAGATTCAATTATATGTCTTTCTAAATCTTTCAAAATATGCGAAATCTTGTGAATATGGATCAACTAAGTCTCCTTTCAAATAAATCAAACATTCGTTTCATATTTGTTATCCTATCTCCTAGTGATAGAATCTTCAACCTTGCTTTATGCCCGAGTTCAACTCTTAGATCTTTATTTGAGACTAACTTGTCAATACTATCAAGGAAGTCGGTATATTTATTTTTAGAAATCAACCCTGTAATACCATCTTCTAAATAATCATGTAGGCCAGACATTTCAGCATTTGTTCCTACTACTGGACATTCAGTTATCATTGCTTCAGCAGGACATATGTGCAATCCTTCATTTGTAGTTGGAGCTAACCAAATGTCACATTGATTGTAAAATCTATTCTTATCTTTGATATTTGGGTTTCGTACATAATTAGTCACAAAGGAGTCAGGTTTATTATTAGTTCCCATCATCCAGAGTTCTATATTTTTATGCTTAACTTTCAAATCAGAATAAGCGCTTAAAACCCAAGATGTTCTCTTTGATGCATGTTTTGTATTACTTAATCCACCAATTACGATTGATTTATTTGGATTTTTATCTAGTGGATATATTTCATTGAAATCATATCCGGGTCGGATAATATCAGACTCAACTCCAAACTGCTTTAGTTTCTTTTGTAGGCATATACTGTTGACTATCTTCATTGTTGGAGTTTGTAGAATCTGCTTATTGATATTTGCCTCACTGATCTTCCATGTTTCCCATCCTCTGATCCAATGAGCTTTCAGACCACACCGCTTTGGTAGATTGATTGTACTTAGAACTGTTGTGTATCCTGTGGCGATGACCACATCAGCATTTGGAATATCATTTCCATTTTTTACAATAATATGTTTAGCTTTTAGTGGAGTCCATTTATGTTTATTTTTCATAGAGTCAATGATATAAACATTATGACCCAAATCAACCAGTGTATTAGCAGACTTAACTATAGTCGAAGAACCACCATTCTGCCCAAGCGAGCAAGACATCAAATTAAAAATGATTCTCATTTTTTCTCCAAAAGACTAGATTTAATAAGTTCACCTATGATATTTGATTGTCTTGTTTTCACGATGTACATCTTTGTATTCTTTGGATTTAGTAATTTAATAGCATCTTTATCTCTCTTTTCATATAGAGAAACCAGTGGAACACCAACTAAAAGCGATAAATGACTATAAACTGAATTTAAATTTCCTATAGTCAATGTACTTTCCTTCACTAAATCGCACAACATTCCAAACATAGTTGTATTAGGTTTTGGTTCTATTTTGGTAATTAAATTTATAGTTGGAAATCGCATCCTAAGTGAGTTTGGAAATTTTGGATCGAACACAACCATGTTACATTCAGTGGTTGTTTTAACATTGATTAATTGATAAAGAATTGTTTCTTTCATTTCTCTGGTGAATTGTGAGAGATCTACCAAAACAAGTGGGTTACCATCTAGATATTTGATGATTTTCTTTTTGTTTTCTGCTCTCGGACAAAATGAGTAATCCATTAGTCGTCTTGGAAATTGCCATTTCACCTTTCTAGCATAAGATTTCACATTTGGATACAAATGTTCAATAATTTCAAAATTAGTCTCATACTTTTGTTTAAAGATCGTTGCAAGAAAATCAATTTCATAATGACTTGTTCCTTTTAAACCAAAACAAGACGAATCGGAATCTTTGTTTGACATCTTCAGTGGAACAAGAATATCAGCATACTGTCCATACATATCGAATCTATTCTGTCTAGTAAATATAATTGTTTTGACATTACTTTTCTTTTTCAAATATATTGCATATGGAGCAAACCGAAACATTTCCCATGCAAGTTCACCAACGAACGGACCAAATAAAATAGCTTTTTCCATTTTTTATCCTACAGTTGTATTTGGACTCCCAACGACTGACATTCCAACACCACACATTTCAGATACAGTATCGCCTAATCTATGTGCTCCAAGATTATTAATCTTCTTGAGTACACTAGATGATATTGCCATTCCAACTCCACAGTGGGGACAGGTGTGCATAGAAAAATCTGTAAATCTAACTGACCCCAAGTTGTTACATTGATCATTTGGGGATGTACTAAACCACATACCCATTATAACATGAGGACAACACGGTAGTCCATGTGATCCTTGACCAATGGTAATATCTGTAAGTCTAGCTTGCCCAGATGGCATGACTACTACCTCCTATGGTGATGTCCATGTATCGGTGTAAGTTGACCAAGTAACTGATAGAGCTGGATCAGACCATTCTGGGTGTTCATATATTGCTTTAATTGCAGGTGGGCAATTAGCATCATTTGTAATCATGAAATCTGTTCCGAATATTGAACCCCATCCGACTGGTTGAATCACAGGACCTCTATCATTATCCAAGTCCTGGTTTGCCATGAATTCTGCAGCTAAAATCATAGCTTGAATGATTGGAATCCATGTAACTGTCAAATGCTCGAAGTCTTGCATACCATGGTGGTGATAATCATGCTCATGAACTGCAGTCTTCAGTAAACTTCCAATATTCCAAGTTGTACCAATTTCATCATCTACACCAAGAATATTTTGCGCCCAAGTCATGAAACTGTGACCATCATCCTTCTCTGCGATTGCGCCAAGAATAGATTGTAACCATGCAACAAGACTATTGCCAGCATCTCTTTCTGTTGTATCTCCTAACATCTCTTGTAACCACTTAATTAAACTATTGCCAGCATCTCTTTCTGTTGTATCTCCTAACATCTCTTGTAACCACTTAATTAAACTATTGCTATCATCCTTTTCAGATATTACTCCAATTACTGAATTCAACCAAGTAACAAGACTATTGCCAGCATCTCTTTCTGAGGCAGTTCCGAATATATCTTTACCCCATTGGTAAAGACTTCTTAATCCATCTCGATCATCGTAATCCCCAATGACAGATTGAATTACATTTAAAACTGCAGTTGCATCAGATTGACTACTATCATATATATAGTCAGCAGTTTTCGCACCACATCGTGCATTCTTATTATCCCAAAGTTGGCAATCATTACTTTGAGGACATTGAAAGAATCCATTTGCATCAAACGTTCCTGGAGTACCTACATCTGTCTTATAATTTATTGTATCATTTTGATCTGGAGTCAACGCAGTTGGAACATACACCACAGATTCAGTACCATTATTCCAGGTTGGAGGATCTCCAGCATCACTACCGCTATTATTATATACAACTCCAGTCGCATTACTTGATACACGCGAAATAGTACTAACTTTAAATGATAAAATTGGGCAATATCCCATTTTATTTTACCTCCACATTATCCTGCGAATCATCTGCAATTTTACTCTGCTCACCAACTTTCTTCTTCAATGATTTAATCTCATTTTTCAGATCATCAATTGTTATTTGCATAGTTGTAACTTCTTGTACTGCACTTTTAATAAATGTAATGATACCAAATAGATTTAAATTTCCACCATAGGATCCCCTCAATCTGTACTCTTCACATTGATAAATGGTGGCATTGATAAATTTTTCATTCTGTTCAATCCATGGATTCTTCATTGTTTCTTCCCTCTCTTAGATAGTCGTTTATTCATGTTTTTGAATATTGTCTTCGCTTCAGTTTTATATTTGGAGTCATCTATAAAAGTAATCTTAGAGTTGAATATGTTATACGTATTTGTATGCAATGTTCTTTGGTGACCCCACTCCAACACTTCTACCTTAAACAAAAGAGAAATATTGGGAATTCCTGATTGTGAACCTACAGTAAATACTGCTCTATTAAGACACTCTAAAGTAAACCCAATTAGGGATGTATTTTTCGTTTGTCTAAAATTGTTTATGTCAAAAAATCTTCCTTTTTTATCAGGAATATGGTCAGGTAATTTACCACAGAGAACAAAGTAAAACTTTTCCATTAAATCACTATCAGCAACCATATCATATAATTCTTGCCAATGAGGCCAATTCCTTCTAAGTCCAGGTCTGAACCTAGGTGCTATGACAACCAATGGTCTATCATTAGGAATGATTTCTGAAACAATTAAACCATTGTCAACACGTGGTCGAAAATCATCAAAGACCATTTGATCTGTACTGAATTGATATTTGTTTGCAAAGTTCTTACCCTTTAAATTAGGATATAGATGATCTTTTATTTTATACCGATTTTCAAATTGTTTATTAAATGCATTAACCAAGGCAGTATAATTTTCGGGTGGGAACTTCTGCAATCTATAGCAATCACCCTTATACTTTACACCATCTCCTTCTATTCTCAACGGAACAAGGATATCAGCATGTTCCCCATACATATCAAACCTATCTGGCCTTGTTAGAACAATTAGCTTTCGATCTGGATTTTGTTTCTTTTTCCATATAGCATGTGTGGCAAATCTACCAATCTCCCAGTACATTTCACCTAAACAAGGTCCAGCAAGAATGGCCTTCTTCATCACCACTCCATTAACATTCTATATGAGATAAATAACCAGTTGAACATTTTTCTCCGCCGTGGGCATATTTATAATGACATAGTTTACAACAAGAAATTCCATAGTCTGGATCTAATGCAAAAAATGGTTCCAATTTTTGTGTCCTTATATGATGAACATGTACTGCCATTTCTCCACAGTATAAACATTTGTAATCATCACGCTCTAAAACTTCATGTCTAAATATTTGAAGTTCTGAGTCTATGTATGAGTGTGGATTTATTTTTTTTGGATTGAATAGTGGACAAACATCCTTGCACTCTTGAGAGCAATAGAGATAACCTCCACCATAACCATTATATATAGATCGCATTCTT
>Ga0307378_10009579_pt1 | contig 12725 bp, 12 predicted proteins | sample UN1MG_FD_202238 | JGI IMG/M metagenome (GOLD analysis project Ga0307378, IMG submission 202238) | Soil microbial communities from Risofladan, Vaasa, Finland - UN-1 | ecosystem: Environmental > Terrestrial > Soil > Coastal area > Acid sulfate soil | place: Finland: Risofladan, Vaasa | collected...
ATGTATAATTAGCATTAATAAAAATATCATATATAGATTTAAATTTTATGCCAGCATCAAGATAGCACCCGCCATATTCCAATTGGACAACTTTTGCTTTACCTTTCTTTATAATTTCGATTGCGCCATTAACAACATCAAGCTCGCCACCTTCTGTATCTACTTTTAAATAATCTATTTTTTTAATTTTATTAACTTTAACGAAATTATCTATTGTATTTGTTTTTACTTTTATAGTTCTTGAAACCATATTTAATTGCTTTTCTATCTTATTATTTCTTTTATAAAACGTACTTAATTGAGAAAAGAATGTACTCGTTTTTCCATAGTCAAAAAATTCTTTTTCTCCTACCGTATCTGACATAGCTACATTAAAACACTTTGCAACGGGAACATTTTTAATTAATTCGTTAAAAATATTTGGTATAGGTTCAAATGAATATAAGGAAATATCAGAAACTACAGATAAAGCTTTTTTGCTCCAGTTTCCAACATTTGCTCCAACGTCAAATACAATATTTTTATTTTTTAATATTTGTGATAAAAAGAAAAATTCTCCATTAGATTCGGGCCTATCATCTTCATGAGTTATTGTTTTTGGTTTATTTTTGTATATTTTCATTTTATATTCCTTAAAATTAACATATTATGAATCCAATCAACCATAATCGTATATTCTTTAGCTTTTTCAAAATTTTCCCTAACATATGGCAACATATTTTTATATATTTTAGGAGTCAATACATTTCTTTTGTTTTGCAATTGTGCTACATTATTAAATCTAATTAATCCTTTTGGATTAAAAAACTTTTCAATATTAGTACATCCCCAATATATCGGCACACAACCGCACAAAAAACAATCAATAATTTTTTCAGTAAAATAATTAGGCACAGCACTGTTTTCAATCGCAACAGAAAACATATAATCTTTCATTCCAATATCTTTTGTTTTAATCCAACTAAATTTAGAACCATAATAATCTATATTTTTTATAGCTTTACACATTGCGTGTCTAATTTTATGACCTGGAAACATATTCTTTTTTGAAACAACACTAGAAATCAATTTTGTTTTGGGATATACGTGTTGTCTTTGCATGGGTATCCAAGTGCCTCCAGCAGGCACAAATATATATTTTTTATGTCGTTTTAGCAAACTTTCATCATGTGTCAATATGTAATTATATTGCTTTTCATGTTCAATTATTTTTTTATACATTTGAGAATATACAACTTTAGGCTCAACAAGCCATGCAATTTTTATTTTAGATTTTATAGTAGGTGCTGTGTTTTTTACAATGTGTTTATCTGTAAAAATCGTTATCCCATTAAAATTTTCTCTATCAATTACCCATTCAACATACTGTGAACCAAATTGATGTCCGGATACGGGACTTCTATTTACACCATTCATATCAAATAAATTAATTTTCATTTATACCTCTACTTTTTCCCATTCTGGTGGAATTAAATCGTACCAATCTGATGGGCACTTTGGCCCAAACCATACAGAAGGATATAACACAATCTTGTTTGGATTTCTATTTAACCATGCACCCCACCAACTAAAACTACTGTTAGCTATTATATTATGATCACACAAATACATTATAGCCAGGTCAATAAATTGATTTTTGCTATTAGAATAAAATATATTTTTTCCTACAATATTTTTTTTACACCATTCTATATCATCAGAAGTCACAATAAAAACATAATTTCCCAATTCTAAAAATTCATTTATTGTTTTTTTATAATAATTAATACCACAAAAAGGATGAAATTGTGGCAACTTAAGATAATCACCCCTTCTAACATGAAGGCTAACGGTTCCCATATTTTTTGCATCCCCATAAAAACAACGACCCACAAAATCAACAGCTTGTTTTTCAAACAAAGGACTAACCGTAAATTCGTTTAATATATCACTATAAATATTTTGAAAATATTTATATGATTGAAAATATCCTTGATAATCTGTGCCATCAGGTTGGGCAAATGCGCTTCTATCGAAATGATAAAATTTTTCTTGATATTTATTTTTAAGTTTATCTTGTTTGTTTAAATTACCAGAAGATAAGTTTAGCTTTTTAATATCGCATTTTTGTTGTGATGTTTTAAATTCATACCCATTCTGTACACTTATTCCCTTGATAGAAGCATACTGAAACATCTGATTTCCCAGACGACCGTAATTACCTAATTGTGTAAAGCTGATAACCAAAATTATAATTCCTACTACTAGATATATATACGATCAATGAGCAAAGTAATATTATCTTATTCCTTGTTCGATCAAAAAGATAAAAAATTTGATCGTTCCGGTCATGACCCCTTTAATAAAAACGCAAATAGATATTGGACAAATATTCCATTTATATTAATTGTAAACAAATTGTGCATACCTAATAGTGAAACTTATTTATACGTCCCTAAAGATTTAGAAAATAATCCAATGTATTTCTTTTTAGATCTTTTAAATCAAAATGGTCATATAAATCTTAAAGTAATAGATAAACCTCACTCAGGAACAGAACCTACAATATGGAGAATGAAAGCACTATGGGAAAATGCGGATTTTTGTTTCTGTAGAGATATTGATTCCGTATTAAGTCCATCAGAAACCAAATCTATGCTTTTCTTTATGGATAATCAAAATTATTGGATTCACAACATCCGAAGCGTTAAACAGCACAACGTTGAAGGCACATCTATAATGGCCGGTTTATGCGGCTTCAACACAAATGACTTGAAAGCAAAATTACCACTTCCAAATTCGTTTGAAAAATATGAAAATTTTTATAAACAATTATCTAAAAAAAGCTTTTTTTTAGATTGGCGAACAGATCTTAAAAACGCAACAGATAAGAACGGACATTGGGGTTGCGATCAAGAAACGTTACTTACGTTTTTTATTAAAACAAGAAGTCAAAGAGTTATATCTAAAATATTAGACACTTATTCTCAACCAGGAAAACGCGTTTCAAGATCGTTTAAAGGTATTGTAAAACCAAATAAATATTACAAAATTAATTCAATAGATATTTCATCTATAAATGAAAATTATTTATCTAACATCAACAAACAAGCACTCGCAATTATGGACAAAGCCATTGCTTGGAGTGGACAACCAATAAACACAAGCGGAACAATATTAAAGGAACTTTTAACCCTTCCTATTAAAGAAACTAATTATATTAAAAGAACAATACAAGGAAATAATATGTTAAAAAGATTTTATTTTTAAATTATTGATTTATATTTAGGTTTTCTTTTAATAGATGTAGCACTAGATAATTGCTTTTTAACACTTACCTTATCATCATTTATTGTTGTTTCTCTGTTGTAAACATAAAGGATATCATCAATGAACCCTATTCTACCACCACTCATTTCTGCCATAGGAAACATTAAAGCTAAATCTCCAGCCATAATATAAAACTTTCCATTTTCATCTAAAAAGTCTTTTTCTTTAATATTTTTGAATAATAAATACTTATAAGTTCGCAAGTGTGAAAGATTCCACTCATAACTTCTATATCCATTTCTATTTTTTATTCTTTCAGGAATCTCCTTACAATGCCCTTTGCCGCCTGATGGATAATAGATATACTGTCCATGTGTCAAATACACCTTTTGTGTTTTGTATACATTATTAACTTTTTCTAATACATGCTCATCAAACAGCCAATCATCTCCGTCTATGTTCACAATAACATCTTCATCTTCGCAATTCATTTTTTTTATTCCATTAACAATATTAAAAAGTGAATTCTTTCTTTGTTTGTTAAAAACAAATTGCCATTTATTAAATGTACTATTATGTTTGACGCAATAGCTTTCTATAATCTCTCGACCTTCCGTTTCTGAAGAGCAATCATCTACAATGCAAACATCATACTTTTTATATTTTTGAGAAGCAACAGATTCTAATGTTCTTGCAATCCATTTACTATTATTATAACAAGGTATAACAATTTTAAATCTAACATCATCTGCTGAATATTTTTCAATAATTTCTTTTGGAGTTTCTTTTTCTTCTAATTTCTTATTTATTCCATTAAATTCATCAAATGTATAGGTTGGTTTTTCAAACTCTGCATTAACAACAATATCAAGAACATCAGAAAACGCCACGTTAGATAATAATATTTTTTTTGTTGTTTCATTTTTAATTTTTACGTATGTTTCTAACAAATTTTTTACTTTTTCATAAAGTTTACATTCACAAATTATATGCTGAGCTTTAGTTGAAAGATATGCAAAATGATCCCTATCATAATTATAATGAGGAATTTTGATAACATCAATATCATAAGTTTTAGCTGCTAAAGCAAACAAATCGTTATCTTTTACAGACCAACAATTACCAACTATCAACACAAATTTATTAAATATATTACTATCTAATTCTAGTTTTTCAAAATCAACAATGGAAACATTTTCACAAACAGATGACATTATCGATAGTGGAAGTAGCTTTTTTTCATCAGGAATATTAAGTTTTAGGATATTTAATATTTTTTCTAAATCAATACTATTTTTTATATCTTCTTTTGATAATAAATTTTCTATACGAGGATGATCAATGTTTTCCAAATATTCATCAATAGAAATTTCAAAAACCTTTAAATCATGAACATAAACAAAATCTTTTTGTTTATTGCTTACACCTACAATAAGTTTGCATGGTTTATTAGGCGTATCAATGCTAATATAGAATTTATTATTTTTTAATATTGATGATGATTTAACTTCCGATTTTTGTATGATTCCATTATCCAATCCAACATAATATTGAAAATATGATCTAGTTCCGCTTCTTGCATTTGTTTCAACACAATAATAATTGCCACCAGAAGAGGTGATTGGAATTTGAATCTCAGAACCAGGAGATACTAATAATATTTTTTTCTTGTTATTTGTTAATAATTTAAAACCGCCAAATTTTCTGTTAATATTAGAAAAATTACTATTATTAGAATTATAAATTATTTTTCTTTGAAGTACTTTTGGTGTTTTCGACACTTGCGGAGCAATAGTATTATTTGAAATATTCACGGATTGATTTGCAGCACCAAGCATTTCCATAACTTTTGTTTTATCAAAATCATCTTGAACAAGTTTTGCAACAGATTCAGAACGATAAGTACCAAGTTCATTTATTTTTAATTTTGTTATTAAACATTGAGCCGGAAACGTTATGCGATTTCTTTGAATTATATAACATTTTTCAGGTATAGTTTCAATCAAATCATTTGGCATAAAATTAGTTATAAATGAATTTGCATTTGCAATAACCTTACTATCAATTACTCTTATTCCACCATATTTACATTTACTTAATTCTTTTAATAAAGTACTCATATTACTTTCATATGCACAACCTATAAATAATACGGAAATATCTCCAACAGCATCTTCTGTTCTTTCTATTCTAATTCCGGCCGATTTTGATATAAAAATCTTATCTATATTAAATATCTCTCTATTCTGAGAAACATCATTATATTTAATGTTAATTTTTCCATTACCAGATATTTTTTGAATAGAAATGAAAATATTTTCGCATTCAATGGGATTAAATTCAATATATCCATTCTTCTTTATTCCCAAGCCACCGCTAACTTTACAATTAAACGTTCTGTTGCTTGCTTTTATATATTGATTTAAATCAACTCCTGAAGCTATAACATATTCTTCCATTTTATACTTTCTTTTTTTTATATTAAACCAGCAACAATATCGCTTGTACTAAAATCATCTTTTTGAGTCCACTTTCTTTTTTTACTGGAACCCGCTATATCAAATGCGTCTTTCAACTCCCATCCAAAATCATAATTTCCCCCAGCAAAAATTTTTTCACATCCTAATATTGCTGCGCTTAAATAAATATTAGGATCTGAAGAATATATACCTGAAGATAAAGATACCAGAACCAACCAATCAAATAAATCCATATTATACCATGATGGTATAATACGTGTATTGTTTACAAAATATCCATGTTGTTCTTTTTTATTAGAAGAAACAACACATTGATATTGTTTATACCCAAGCGTTGCTCCTATAGATTTTAATTGATATGATGCTAGCGTTTTAGCAATTGATGCTCTCATATCAGCTGTATTATAAGAAATATAATTATTATCAATTAAAATATATGGTTTTGTACTATCAATCTTAAATTTATTAAAAACTTTTTTTGATAAACTTTTTAAAACATCTTTATCAAACCATTGAAAATTATTATCATAAGGAAAACAACAAGTGTTTTTCAACATCTGTTTCCAAAATGATTCGTTATTTCTATCTTGCAAATTTGCATTTGCATTAAAAGTTTCTCCATAATTAAATAAAGAATTAAAATAAATATTGTTTTTTCTATCCATAAATATTGGGGCTGGAAATGCCTCAACAGCTTCTCTTAATCTTTCAAATTCTATAAACAAATCATCATTTTCTTCCGCAGACTTTATTTTCATTTTAAAATGTTTTAATATACTATTATATTTTTTTGGTACAATATAACTTTCAATATTTATTCCATTTCGCTTCAGTGTGCTATCAAACAAAATGAGCAACAAAATCTCAATCAAAAAACCAGGACATAAAACATAAGCCTTTTTAGTCGATACTATTTTATTCCAAACAGCCTTTGTAATAATTGGTTTTATAATCCCACCTTCAGTCTGCCATGGTATGCCAGGAGAAAATGGATAAAATACAACATCATCTATTTTTGATATACCACTCATACGTTTCTTGCAATCCCTCCAACAATCCAATTTTTGGTGTCCAACCTAATTTGTTTATTTTGCTAGTATCCAACAATTTTTTAGGCGTTCCATTCGGCTTACTTGTATCCCATAAAATATGCCCCTCAAAACCAACAACATCCCATTTTATCATTTCAGCTAATTTACGAATACTTATGTCCTCACCAAAACCAACGTTAATCAAACAATCATTTTTTGTTGCATTATAATTCTCCGCAAGAAATATCAAAGCATCTGCCAAATCATCAACATATAGAAACTCTCTCATAGAACTACCATCACCCCATAGAACCACGTCTGTATTATTTTCTTTTGCCTCATGAAATTTTCTAATTAGAGCAGGGATAACGTGAGAAGTGTTCAGATCAAAATTATCTCTAGGCCCATAGAGATTGGTTGGCATGGCTGCTATAAAATTTGTGTTATATTGTTTATTATAGCTTTTACACATTTCGATGCCAGCAATCTTGGCAACCGCATATGCGCTATTGGTTGGCTCCAATTCCCCAGTCATCAAATAGCTTTCTTTCATTGGTTGCTTTGCAAGTTTTGGATAGATACATGAAGACCCCAAAAAGATAACCTTTTTAATACCATATTTAAAACAATTTTCTAATACATTTGTTTGAATTTTCAAATTGGTTGTAATAAAATCTACCGGATTTTCGTTGTTGGCAACAATACCTCCAACCTTTGCTGCGCAAAGAAAAACTACATTTATTTGTTTAATTATACTCAATTTGTAAAAATATAAATTACATGATTTTTGATTTGATAAATCTACATGTTCTCTTCCACATTTTAATACATCCTTACAACCCTTCTCTTTCAGTTTTGACACAACATGAGATCCAACCAAACCCTTCGCTCCAAGCACCAAAATGCGTTGATCTTTTATTTGCAGTGATCCTATCATTTTTTTTGCATCCTTGATCTTTTTTTAAAAATTAACTGAATTATCTCGCATTTAATTAAGATTGATCTTTAACAATTTATGGAGTATGATGCTGAGATATTTGCGCATTTTATTTTACACTTTTATTATTATTATATCACTTTCTTGTCCCAGCTGCGTAAAAAATCAATCCATAAAATATTCAATTATTCAAGAAATAACAATTGCAACCGATGTTGATAGACCATTAAAGTTTCCAATAGATTTTTATATTACCACAACTTTTAATGAAACTCAGTTTGAAGTGATTGAACAATCTATGGAATATTGGAAAATTGTTACTGACAACATTGTTCAAACAAACTTGATACAAAGCTGGGAGCCGCCTCGCGGATTTGATGATAAATTTTATAAATATTATCCTTATAAAACAGCATGGCTTTTAAAGAAAGATAGTGATGCTGTACAGGACATGTTTAAAAAACATGGAAATTTTAGAGGTATTTCTTATGGTAATTATATTGTGGTTGTTGATGATCCTGGAGTTGATGCTTTAACGGATTTTCAATTGTTTGTTATATTTTCTCATGAATTTGGACATCAATTAGCAATGCAACACATAAAAGAAAAATATGGGGCTCTTATGAATTCTTCATGTTATGATGGGAGTATAACGGCTTGGGATATGATTCAATTTTGCTATCTTTATGATTGTAGTAAAAAAACTATTCCTCTTCTTCAAAATCTAAATATAGTCCTTTAGTTCCTCTACTATAAGCATACATATCTTCAACAAACAAATGTCGATTTTTATTGAAAATTTTTGTTTTCATATCTCGATATTCACCAGTATCAATTTCTCCCTCGCCCAAGTGAATTCCATCTTCAGCTAGATAAAATAGTATTTTATTCAATCGCTTAACGCGAACGAACCAGTTGGCGTCCTCGTGTCCATAAACTCCATTTGCATATCTTTTAAAATATCCCAACTTTTTCACAATATCTTGCTTGAAAACTGTACAAGCTGTGCCCGGAGTGTTAATAATAATTTTTACTTTTATGTCCCGACCATCTTTTGTCTTCAGGGTAGTTTGAGGAAACGGTTTCTTCTCAAAATTCACAGCACAGCAGCCATATTTATCACTAATATCCAAAACATCACAACAATCTTGCAACCAATTTTTATTAGGAATAGCAACGTCATTATCAAGAGTGCAAATATATTCTGTTTTTAGAAAATATTTTTTAGTTAAATTTAAACATTTATTTCTACCGTAAGCAATGCCTTTATTTTCTGATAGTTTCTTTAGTACAAAACCAGCTAAATTTGGCAACATATGAACACCTTCATCTTGAATCCATTTTATAGTATCATCAGAACTATTATTATCACAAATTACAAGATTGAACAATTTGCCAGTATTCATTAACGTTTTTGTAAACGTTTCTTTTGTAAGTTCTAATCTATTATAAGTTACCATCCCTATGGTTACATTGCTGTGTTCTACTTTCATATTTTTATTCTTTCTTTTACGAATTACTCATTCCAGTAATTTGTCCTATCAAGAAGAGCGAAATAGTCATTTTTGGTAATGCCTACGACTATCTGATCCCAGTAGCGACCCTTACGAAAATAATAATTACGCCGTACTCCTTCCTTTTTCCAACCCAATTTGTCACAATAGAAAGCTACGGAACCGGTATTATATTCAATCATGGATCCATCAAGCCGCTCCAAATGCAGTTCATCAAACGCGTATCGCATCGTGGTTATAACAGCATCAAAACCATAACCTTTTCCTCTGATATCTTTGTCACCCAACATTACCCCATGCCAAGCATGGTTGTTCTTCCAGTCAATTTGAATAATACTAGAAATGCCGATAATACCCTGCTCCTTTGCTGTAATAGCAAATCTTTGATTAAGCGTATCGAACTGCAGCTTCTTAAACCAATCTTTGTGAAATTCCATAGAACTTGGAAAGTGTATATCACCGATAATATCTTGTGTTGGTGGATCATTAGCCCACCGATGAAGAATCTCCAAATCCTCTTCTTCTATAGCACGTAGCGTTACTTTATTTCCAACAATATTCATATTTTATTCCTTTTCGTTTATAGCTAGGCCGAAGCCATAACGCCCAAATTCATTGCCGTTGTAAAGCATATACAAATTACCGTCCAACTCGAATACATGAGGATAATGCATATCCTGCGAATCCCATCCACTTTCAGCCAGTCCAATACCAGCGTTTTTGTCATCGCGAGTCCAATTTTCCAAATCATCGGAGTATGCGTAGCCGAGGCGATAGCCTCGGTCATTGCCCCTAAAATCGAGCCCGTAGCGGTAACTGAAATACATATGGTATTTGCCTTCGAAAAAGAACACGTCTGGGCCAGCCTGACACTCATTCTCCTCCAAAACCGGAACAATGATGTTCCTACCATTCCTTTCCCAGTCAATGCCATTCTCAGAATTTGCCATTTTAATTTTATATATTGACTCGGACTTACCTTCTTTAGTTCGTAACCAACGCTCGCCTGCAATATAATACATATAGAGCCGACCGTTAAACTCTCGCACCTTGGGTCCGCTGGCCTGAAAAGGCTCGTGTAAAGTCTTAGTTAGAATTGGACCCTTACCCATCCGTCTGAATGTTTCGCCGTCATCGCTTACTGCTACGCCAATAGAGAGATCAGCAAATATGGATACCAGGCGAGTCCATCCAGCATAATAAAAATAGACCTGTCCATTCCGCCTGATAACCGAACTTGGATATATACCAAACTCATCAAAAGTCCCCAAATCACCCAATTCCAAAATTGGCTGGTCGGCTAATTTGATCATTTTAGTAATATCTTTCCTATCAAAGTCAGCGAAGCTAGTATAACTCACGCAGTAGCCCTTAGTATCACGCGGAGGTCGGCAGGAAAAATAGATGCGCACGAAATCATCGTACACTAAAGCAGACGTACATTGAGCAAACTCGTGCATCCAAGGTCTATTGTTGTGTTTTGAAGGATCGAATATTCTACCTAGTTTTTTCCACTTAAACATAATTATTTACCTATATAGTGAACTCAACAAGTATTCCACAGCACAATTCAGGATAATGTACGCCCAATTCGCACAAAGCGGCAGTATACTTCGGCTGTAAATCAAGTGAAATCATTTGCTTAGTTGAAAGAGGTTTTAAATATATACCTTCTGTCCGGGTGATATTGTATCCGTGACGAACAATTTGTTCTGAAAGTGTCCGGACTGTATAATAACGCTTATGCCCGCAAATTTTATCATGTTCAGACAGCAGAAAAATATTCGGTAGGTCGCCAGCATATTTCCCTAGTCGTCGATTCATTACCTCTGCATTAGGAACCGAAATAAAGACTCTACCTTGAGGACTCAAGAATTTTTTATATTTTTCTAGTATGAGGTCCGGGTCATCCACATGTTCCATAATGAACCCTAATATGATGATATCGAACTTTTCTTTGCTTTCAAAGTCTTCAAAATATGACTCAACTACATTGGCTTTGCACTGACTAAACTGCTTTCGAAAATTGTCGATCACAGCGGGAGAGGCTTCAATCACCTTATATTTTTTAAAATAATTAGAGAAAATGTTGGTGGAAACTCCGTGTCCTAAACCCAACTCCAAAACTGAACTTTCAGGATCCGAAAATGTGGTAATCCGTCCTGGATACCAATTCATTTGTATCTGATTATCAAACTCATAGATATATTTTCCCTGGTAAGCTTCCAAGTGAGTATCCAGCGGATTCATAGTTACTTCGCACGTATCTTTTATCTCAAACGTTTCACCTTTTTTATTTTTTTCTATTAGAAAAAGAACTCGATTTTTTAAACATCTATCATTTATATGGGCTGGCCCTGGTAATGAATCCCAAATCTCTTTAGGAAATTCTGCCAAACAAGATTCTAACTCGGTACTTGTTATTTCTCCATCATAAAAATGAATAAGTAACTTAGTGACCTCTAACAATTCTGTAGTTTCCATCTGCTAAATACCTTTCCTCATCCACATCATACTTACCATCCCAATCTTTTCTGAACAAAGCGCAATTCTGCTTGAAGAAAAATTGATTAATTGGGTTTCTTTTTAATGTTTCGCTTTCTCCATGAGTAATAACTGTTTGCCCACAATAAATAATTTTTTTGTTTTGAATTTTACAAATTTGCAAACAGGTATTTACATCATCCCAACACCACACATATTTCTCATCCATCTTGCCACCAGGAAGAGCATCAATACAGGTCGGCTTTACCATGGCACAGGCAAATGTAACAGCTTGAAACTCTCTATTTACCTTTGTATATACATCATCATTGCGACCCCTCTTCAGATGAAAAGGAAGATTTCCCATTTTCTTACTAAAGATTACACCAGCATGCTGAAGCTTTCCAGAAGGATACAGAAGTTTCGCTCCCACAATACCAACATCATCATTAAACAAATCCAACATCTTCTCCAACGACTTCGCTCCATCATCAAAAATGATGTCATTGTTCAAATACAAAATAATATCTTCATTTTTGTTAAATTTTTCAAATTTTTTTACTTTTTCATATAAATAATTATTTCCTTCTGCATAATTATCACGGTTATCAACAAACCTAAAATACTTAATCCAATCTTCGGTCCATTTCTCAGTAAATGTTTTTTCTGTTGCGTCAGATGAGTTGTTATCTTTGACAAACCAATAAAATTTAATTTTAGAATCAAGATTTTTAACTACATTATCTAGGCTTCTTTTTAGCCTTTTCAAGTGCTCAAGGCCGTTCCAAGTTAAAGTTATTGCAAAAACATTCATGTTATTATTATATATCTCTTTACAATATAATTAGATTAACATATGTGGATCAATGATGATGACGAAGAAGATGAGCTTAATTTATATTACAATTATAATGCAACTATTGAAGCTGAACATGATACAGAACCACCAACAGCGGAGGATACGCCAATCGTACATATAAAAGGTACTAATTGCAGAGCATGTAATAATTATAATCATTATATGGATGCA
>Ga0307378_10009581_pt1 | contig 12724 bp, 14 predicted proteins | sample UN1MG_FD_202238 | JGI IMG/M metagenome (GOLD analysis project Ga0307378, IMG submission 202238) | Soil microbial communities from Risofladan, Vaasa, Finland - UN-1 | ecosystem: Environmental > Terrestrial > Soil > Coastal area > Acid sulfate soil | place: Finland: Risofladan, Vaasa | collected...
GCATATCCATCGCCGGCCCCCACCGTTCCTCCACCCTTGGGCTCGCGGAACCTCCACCCGTCCTCCACCAAACCTCCACCGATCCTCCACCGCCGCCCGCTCGTCCCGAGTCTGACTTCTCGCCTCCCGGGGAGCCGGTTTCTCCAGCAATCATCGGGGTAAATCGCGCCTCGTTTCCCCTAGATCCGCCATGGCAAGAGCGGACAAGAAGCCGCGATACCCCTGAAATCCTCCACCAATCCTCCACCTTTCCTCCACCGCTGGACCGACAACTCGGCTTACAGGCCCACTCCACTCTCTCTGTTACCACCAGAGCGAGAGCCGGAAAAGCCCGATGATTGCTGGCTTTTTCGGCTCTCCTCATCTCGTGCTCTGAAGCGCCGCGCGCCTCCTACAACCGCTCATCGGCACCCCTCCCTGCGCGCCCCGTGAGGGCCGGAAAACCCAGGTACTTGCTGCATTTTCCGGCTCTCGCGCCTTGTCTGCCAATGGCGACATAACAAGGATTCCGCGCCCACAGATTCCTCTCGACTTTCTGGCACTTCCAAGGGATGTATGTGACACGAGATCTGGGCCAAGGAGGTGCAGAGATGACAGAGGCAACGGCGACCGCAGAGCAGGAGCTCGGCTACGATCAGGCGGTGGCGGAGTTCCTGGACTACCTGAAGGAGTACCGGAGCTTCTCGAAGTGGACGGTCAGGGCCTATGGGACGGACCTGAGGATGCTGCGGGAGTTCCTGGAGAAGCGGCTGGGGCGGGTGCCCCGGCCAACGGAGCTCACCCGGGAGCTGATCGTGCAGTTCGGGGTGAGCCTGAGAGGGGCAGCCCCGCTCACGCTGCGCAGGAAGTACGCTTGCATTTCCTCCTTCTTCGGCTTCCTGCAGGACATGGGATACGCCCATGCTAATCCGGCTCGGCGACTCCCGCTGCCCCGGGTTTCTGAGTATGTGCCGGTCTACCTGACCGAGGAGATGGCGCAGAAGCTGGTCGCGGCAGCCGATAGCCCGTGGACCAAAGCGATGGTGCTCCTGCTGCTCTCCACTGGCATCCGACGCTCCGAGGCCGTGGGCATCACCCTGGACGACGTCGACCTGGAGAACCGGCAACTCTTGATCCGCGGCAAGGGAGACAAGGAACGGGTGGTGCCGCTCACGGACCAGGCGGTGGAGGCGATCCAGGCCTACCTACCCCATCGCACCAAGACCCAGAGCCGGCACCTGTTCGTGAGCGCATGGAAGGGCCATCCCATCCATGGCCGCTGCATCAACCGCATGCTCAAGATCGTCATCCAGAAGGCCGGCCTGGAGGGCCAGGGGATCACCCCCCACAAGCTCCGCCATACCTTCGCCACACACCTGATCCGCAATGGCGTCGACATCCGCACCGTGCAGGAGCTGCTGGGGCATGCCGATCTCGAAACCACTGCCAAGTACCTGCACTCCGATACGCGAACCAAGCAGAGCGCGGTGGGGAAGCTGAACGGGCTGCTGGGAACGGCGCTTCACACCGGGACCGAAGCTGCCGACGATCGCGGGGCACAAGGATCCGCAGAGGATGTCCTGCCAGGCCCCGACCTGATCTAGCAGTCGCGGTTCCCTGCCGAAGGGGCTGCAAGTGCGACGACGAACCTGATCGTGGTTCCCGAGCTTCTGTCCTCCGCACGCAGAACAGAGAGCAAGCTGGCTGCTGACAAGGAGGGACGAGAGCATGAAGGGTCCTCTGTGGTTTCCTCTGATCGCGATGCTGACGGTCATCGGCATGGTCGTTGCCGGGCTGACGTGTTGCGCCGCGGAGGCGCCTGCCCCAGCCCATGCACCCAGTGGCCTGGCGTCGCTGGGCATTCAGGTCTCACCTCCAGACCCCGAGGGGCCGCCGCCCAACCGCAATCAGCGGTACCTAGCAGCTGCAAAGAGCGACTATGGGCAACGGGAGTGGAGCAGGGCATTCTGGGAGTACAAGGACGCGCACCTCTACCATCCCGAGGATCCCCGCGACCCCGAGGCATTGCTGATGATCGCGGATTGCGCTATGAAGGCGTTGCCTGGGTTCGCGGTCGTGCTGAGAGCTGGCCTCGACGCGGAGTACACCTATGGTGAGAAGGTGATGAGATGGCTGAGGAACACCTACGGTTACTACGTCGTGACCTCGGAGGGCGATTCAGCCTGGCGGTACGACAAACGAGCGCTGAGGGAGTTGCTGCGCCGCTATCCAGATCACGAGCAGGCTGACAAGGTGGCCTATGTGCTCGTCAAAGAAGATCTCATGTTCGTGAAGTACGACCAGGCCGTGTTCTTCACCCCCGACGCACGCGCGCTGGCTTGCGCCCGCGAGTTCATCGCGCAGTACGAAGCGATTCTGCGTCGGTACCCGAGTTCCACCATCAAGAGGCAGATCGAGTCGGAGATCGCGCTCTTCCGCGCTTACGTGAAGTCCGGCGGGCCTTTGCCGGCATCCATAAGCAATCCCTGGTGATGCCAACCGGCAGCTGGGCCGCGAACGGCACTTCGCGGACCAGACCGACCCTCGACCTCCACATTCGCCACACACCAATACCTGTGGTCCACACAATGCCGCCGACTGTCCGGCCGGGATGCGACGTGCACACAGACACATGCGGACTCGTACTATCGACTTCGGAGGACAGGCAGTACCCAGCTCGTTGTCGAATCTCCGATCGTAGGCTCAATAACTTCGAGTCGCGATGGACCGGCATCATCCACATGGGAGACTTCCAAGAGCGCATCCAGACAGTGCGATGTGAGCACCCCGAGGCGGAGGTGTGGCGACACCTCGGGCTGCTGGCCACGCCCAGCTATGCAGAGACCGCCCTTCGAAAGCTGTTCAAGGATTCCCTGGGGAGTCGTCTCATGGCTGACAAGCTCGACGGTTTTGCCAAGTGCATGTTGCAGGCGAGGGAGTACTTCTACGCATCGCGATCAGTGACCGCCGCTACGGCACCCACACTGTGCTACTACGGAATGGTGAGTCTGTGCGCAGCCGTAGCCATATTCAAGAGTCGAGACCTAACGCTTCGCTCGACCCCGAAGGCCCACGGCCTTACGCCTGAGGACCTGACTCCGTGTACAAACGTGCTTGACGCGGCCTGTCGAGTCGACTCCTCTGGGATGTTCCCGCTGATCGGCACGCTCAATGTTGCCGACTATTGCACCTATGAGCGGTGGCTGCCTGTTTCGGATGACTACATACCCGTCGGCCCCGCTCACTTCGCGGTGGCCGTTCGTCACGGCGATTCACGGGTGACGGAAGTTACGGCCAAGAGACTTGTCCTAAGTGATCTTCTGTCTCGGCTGCCCGACATCGGATTCGAGGCCTGGACCCATCCCGAGACGAGCCTTGCGGTGCTGGACTGCACCGTGTCCGTGGAGAGAATGAACGACCGAGAAGTGACCTCGGCCAGACTGCGCGCATCTTGCGAGGATTCAGGGCAGGTGGAGAGGCTGACGCAAATGATGAGCACCAGCTATCCGAGTTGGCAGCAAGCGGCGGTAGGCCAGGAAGTATATGAATACGAGATCAAGAATGTAGCAAACCCGTTTGCCGACCCATGTCCTCCCCTACGGGACTCCGTCTCGGGTAAGACGTTTATCGCCTTGCCGGGCAGCCGCGGAACACCCGTCATGCCTGAGATGTGCGACTGGCTGGGTGCCGGATTCCTGACGGGCACTCTCGCACGTTACTATCCACAGGTCTGGCTCGGCAAACCGAGGGCCAGGCCGGAAACGGCCCTTCTCACGGAACGGTTTCTGGAGGCAGCGCCACGGCGGTTCCCGAATCTCGTGCTGAATGCCCTCTACGGTCGTCTGTTCCGTTTCATCACTTGAGGGGCAGTGGCTACCGCCTATCGACACGGTTCGTCAAGTGCGTCGGCCAGAGGGGCCCGCTCAGCCGCGGAGAACCCCTGCCGCTACCAGTCTCCACGATCCCTCGTCTGTCCGACCGCAGACGTGCAGTCGCGCTCCACCTGAGCTCTGCTCGACCCGCGTGATACGCCGCGACAGAAGGAGCGTTGCGTTCGCACCAGCGCCGGCCTCACGGGCCCTCAACACCTACAACCGGTCTCATCGCCCCTTAACCCGGATTATTCACGACCCGTGAAGAAAACGCCCTCGGGGTGTCGAAAGATATAGGTGGTAGGCCCAGATCTAACGACACCGGTGAGGACGTTTTCAATGACAGAGTGTTCTACCGCGCTCACCCTTTTCCCCCTTCCCCGGAAGCCCGTTGTGGTGCTGGCCGATGGGGGGGCGTTGACCTCGGATGCGGGAGCGTTGCTGTTGCGCCAGCTTGATGAGCGCCTGGGCTTGACCAGCAGCTTGGCGCGGTGTTTGGTGGATCGCCGTGAGCGGGGAAAGGTGCGCCACAAGCTGGCGGCCTTGCTGCGCCAGCGCATCTACCAGATCGCGTTGGGCTATGAGGACTGCAACGATGCCGACCATCTGCGATCCGATCCCGCGCTGAAGCTGGCGGTGGGACGGGCGCCGACGGAGGCGGACCTGGCGAGCCAGCCCACTTTGTCGCGGTTGGAGAATGCAGTGGGCTGGCGGGAGTGCTGGCGGATAAGCGAGGTGCTGCTGGGGTGCTACCTGCAGCAGCCTCGCCGCCGGCCGCCGCGTCGCCTCCTGCTGGATGTGGATGCCACCGATGATGAGACCCACGGCCATCAGCAGCTGGCTTTCTTCCACGGCTACTACGACGAACACTGCTACCTGCCGCTGCTGGTGTTCGCGCAAGCCGAAGGGAAAGGCGAGCAAGAATTGATCGGGGCACTGCTGCGGCCGGGCAATGTGCATGGGGGCCACCGCGCGATGGCGCTGATCCGGGCGCTGGTGAGGCGACTGCGGGCAGCTTTCCCCGAATGTGTAATCGAGCTGCGCGCCGACTCCGCGCTGGCTCTGCCCGAGGTCTACGAGGGCTGCGAAAAGATAGGACTTCCCTACACGATTTCGCTGCCCAAGAACGAGCGACTCAAGCCACTGGCCGAGCCCTGGATGCACCAGGCGCGAGCCCTTCACGCCGAGACCGGCGAGAAGGTGCAAGTCTTTGGCGAGTTTCTCTACGCCGCCGAGAGCTGGTCCCGTGAGCGCCGCGTCATCTGCAAGGCCGAAGTGATGAGCCAGGGCGATAACCCCCGCTTTGTGGTCACCTCTCGCCGCGACCTGAAACCCCAGGCGCTCTACCGTTTCTACTGTCAGCGAGGCGATCCGGAGAATCGGATCAAGGAACTCAAGCTCGACCTGAAGGCCGACCGGCTGTCGTGCCATCGCTTCTGGGCGAACCAGTTCCGGCTGCTGCTGCACGCGGCGGCTTATGTGCTGATGCAGGCGATGCGAAAGCTGCTGGCGGGCACCGATCTCGCCCGCGCCCAAGTGAGCACCTTGCGACTGCGGCTGCTCAAAGTCGGGGCGCGTATCCGAGAAAGCGTGCGTCGGGTGTGGGTGCAGTTGCCCTCCGCCTATCCCTGGTTCGCGCTCTGGCACCAGCTGGCGCGGGCCGGACCGGGCTGAACCAACCACCGCCAACAGCACCCCGTGCTAAACGCGGAAAGTGGTCCGGTGTGCTCACCCACGTCTCGCCACACCTCCGCGCGCCTCGCGCAGCGGTGGGCACACGCGTGCTCACGTAATCGTGGCGGATCCATCGTCCCAGCTCACCTCGCACTGACGCGAAAGCAGCCCCATTCGGTACTTCATGAACACTCATGAATAATGCGGGTTAGGGCAATGCTTCGCAAACGCGTCCCCATGAATCTCCTCCTCTGCGCCGGCGATTTCCGGCACCCGACCTTTGACAGGTCGCGCCGACCAAAAGTATAATCCGGCATACCGTCCGGGGCCGAGGGCGATGCTGCCCCCTGCCCCGTAGCGGCGCCGATTCTACGCTGTGTATACCACATCACGACTTGTTGTTGCGGGCGTCTTTGCTTTGGAACACTGTCCTCACGAGAAGCTTGTCTGCGTTTCGCGCTCGGCCGACGAAACCCGCGCTCTCGGCGCCGGCCTCGCCGCCCATCTGGCCCCAGGAGACCTCGTCTGCCTCTATGGCGAGCTCGGAGCCGGCAAGACCACCTTCATCCAGGGGCTCGCCGCCGGGCTCGGCGTGTCCGATCCCGTCACCAGCCCCAGCTTCACCCTCATACACGAGCACCCCGGACGGCTGCTATTCTATCATCTGGACCTGTACCGGCTGGACCCCGGGGACCTAACCGAGGCCGGCATCGAGGAGGTGCTCGACGCCGACGCCGTCGTCGCCGTCGAGTGGGCCGAGCGGCTCCCCTCGCGCCTGCGCCGGGGCGCGGTCCAGGTGCAGATTGCCTTTGGAGACGAGACTCCCGACTCGCGGCTGCTGTACTTTCGCTCCTTCGGCGACCGGAGCGCTCGAGTCGTCGCCGGCCTCGCAGGGGAGACAGATGCTCACTCTCGCTCTTGAGACAGCAACCGGAATGGCGAGCGCCTCCCTCGCCGAAGACGAGCGGGAGATCGCGGCCTGGCAGGCGGAGGCGGCCGGGAATCTCTGCCAGCAGCTCGGCCCGGAAGTCGCCGCCCTCATCGGGCGCGGCGGCGCCTCCTTCGACAGACTGGACCTCATCGCCGTGGGGCTCGGCCCCGGCTCCTTCACGTCGCTTCGCATCGGCCTCGCCACCGCCAAGGCCTTCGCCCTGGCTCAAGACCTCCCCCTCGTCGGCATCTCCTCCCTCGCCGCCGCGGCCTGGCAGGAGAGACGACGATTTCAGGGCCTCCTCTGCCCGGCCTTCGACGCCAAGCGCGGCGAGCTCTACGCCGCCCTCTACCGCCCCGGCCCGGACAGCCTGGAGCAAGTCGAGCCCGAGTTCGTCGCGGAGCCCGATGACGTGATCGCACGGCTCGCCCGCCGCGACGAGCCGGTCACCATCTTCGGGCAGCTCGATTCCAAACAGGTGACCAGGTTCGAGCAAGCGGGCCTCCGCGCATGCACTCTCCATCCAGAGCCCATCTTCCCGCGGGCACTCGCCGTCGCCCAACTCGGACGTCGTCGCTATCGGTCACACGGGCCCGATGATCTCGCCTCCCGCCGACCTCTCTACCTTCGCAAGTCCTACGCCGAGGAGCACTTCGACATTGACCTCGGGCTTCGATGAGACAGCCGCGCTCGACGAGATCGTCATCGTCCCCATGACGCCGGCCGACCTCGACGAGGTGCTCGCCATCGAGCGCTGCTCGTTTCCCTCCGCCTGGAGCAGGGGCTCCTACGAGCGGGAGCTTCGCAGCCGCAATTCGCACTACTTCACGGCCCACCATCAGGGCCGGCTTCTGGGTTACGTCGGCATGTGGCTCGTGCTCGGGGAGGCCCACATCACCACCCTCGCCGTCCACCCCCATTTCCGGCGAAGAGGACTCGGCTCCCGTCTCCTGCGCTTCCTCATCGGCGAGGCGCGCGGAGGCGGCGCGACGAAAGTGACACTCGAGGTCAGAACGCAGAATCAGGCCGCCATCTCCATGTATCGCAAATCCGGCTTCGAGCAGAAGGGAGTGCTCCGCGGCTACTACGGCGACACCGGAGAAGACGGCATCGTCATGTGGACGCTGCTCGATCCCGAGGCCGACCGGGAAGCGGCCCCGTGACCTGTCGCCGCCTGCGAATCGCGCCCGCCGACCCGCGGCCTCCGGGTCAAACGGCGCTGCCGGGGTACCATGACTATGGCTCAGCCGCGCGCTCGCCGGAAGTCTAGAACCTATTTCATAACCCGCCTGGCAGATGATACGTGGCTTCTTGGGCAGCTCTCTGCGGGTTATGAAATGAGCTCTATAGAGTTTCTTGCATTATGGCTCGGAGCACCCATAATGCAAGAAACTCTACCGCTCACGGCATGAGGCTCACACAGCAGATGCTCTTGCATTACGGCCGTAACCCTTATGCAAGAGAATCCGCAATAACACGCTGAAGGGACTCGCCTGGTGGGATCGGTTATCTACTGGCTCTTCCTCGCCTCCGGCGCCGCCGGACTCATCTACGAGGTCGTCTGGATGCGCATGCTCATGCGCATCCTCGGGGGCACCGTCCTCGCCTACACCATCGTTCTCTCCGCCTTCATGCTCGGGCTCGCCCTCGGCGGCTGGCACTTCGGCCGCCGCATCGACCGGCGCGGCCGCCCCCTTTTGGTCTACGCCGCCCTCGAGGTCGGCGTCGGCGCCTGGGCCATTCTCCTCCCGTTCGGATTGGCGCTCGCCGTTTACCTCTTCGCTGCCGCCGCCCGCGGCCTGCCCGACGCCCCCCTCTTGCTCCACGCGGTGCGGTCCCTGCTCGCCTTCGCCGCCCTGCTCGTGCCCACCACCCTCATGGGCGGAACACTTCCGGTGCTCAGCAAGTTCCTCGTCCAGCGAGAGCGCGACCTCGGCCCCAGGGTCGGGCAGCTCTATGCCATCAATACCGTCGGCGCTCTCTTGGGCGCGGGCGCGGCCGGCTTCGTTCTCATAGGCACAATCGGCGAAATCCGCACCACTCTTATCGGCGTTCTGCTCAACCTCACCGCCGCCGGGGGCGCGCTCGTGCTCGCTCGTTCCGGGCGGCGCGAGGCGGCCCCATCGGCCGACCTGCCGGCCGAGCGGGAAGCCGCCCAAGCCCCTCCGGTCTCCGGGTGGCGGAACGGCCTGCTGCTCGTCGTCGTCGCAGTCACCGGCTTCACCATCCTCGCCTACGAGGTGCTCTGGACCCGAACCGCCGTCCTCCTCCTGTCCAACACGACCTACAGCTTCAGCGTCATGCTCCTCTCCTTCCTCACCGGCATCGCGGTGGGCAGCGCCGTCATGGCCTCCGTCCTCCGCTGGTGGCAGCCGAGCTGGGACGCTCGCTGGCGCCTCTTCGCTGCGCTCCAAGTGCTCATCGGGATCGTGGCCCTGCTCTCCCTCGCCTCCACCGTCCCCGTGGTCGGCCTGGTCTACCCACTGTGGACGCGCTTCGGCGGCCCGCTGGTCGACTGGTTCGCCGGCCCCGTCCCGGCCGTCTTCCTCCTGCTCGCGCCGCTCACGCTCCTCAGCGGCGCCTCCTTCCCCATCGCCGCCAGCCTCTACGCGCGCGGCCTCTCCCTCGTCGGCCGCTCCGTGGGCGCGGTCTACCTCTGGAACACCATCGGCGCCGCCGCCGGGTCGGCCGCGGCCGGCTTCCTCTTTCTCCCCAGGCTTGGAATCGCCCACAGCTTTCTCGTCTGCATCGCCATCAACGCGGTCGCCGGCATTGCCATGATGCTCTCTCTCCCCACCCCTCGCTTCGTTCAACGCCTCCGCCCGGCCCTCGCCTGGGCCGCCATCGCCGCCCTCTGCCTGGGCCTGTCGGCCCGTGCCACCGGCGGGCTCGATCTCCCCCGCACCCTCCTCAGGAAGCGGCTGGAGCGACCCTACCAGCGCGGTATCTTCTACCAGGAAGATATCAACGGCATCGTCAGCGTCTGGATCAACCCCACCGAGAGCGACCCCTGGCTCAACAACAAGCGTCTCTACATCGATGCTCAGCCCATGGCCGCCGCCTACCGCTTCGGCATGCTCTACGAGCGCCTCCAGGCCCACTACCCGCTGCTCCTCCACCCCGATCCCCAGGATGTCCTCGTCATCTGCCTCGGCACCGGAACCACCCTGGGAAGCGCCGGCCAGTACCCCGTAGCTACGCTCGACTGCGTCGAGCTCTCCCCTTCCGTCGTCGCCGCCGGCACCTACTTCGAGGAGGAAACCCACAACATCCTCGAAGACCCCCGCCTCACCCTCTACGTCGACGACGGGCGCAACTATCTCCTCGCCACCCAGCGCAGCTACGACGTCATTACCGCGGAGCCCATGCACCCCCACCTCGCCGGCACCGTCAACCTCTACACCCGGGAGTACTTCCAGCTCGTCAGGTCCCGCCTCCGACCGGACGGCATCTGCTCCCATTGGATACCGCTCTACAAGATGCGGCCCGACGAGGTCAAAGCCGCCATCCGAGCCTTCTCCGAGGTCTTCCCCCACACCATACTCTTCCTGGAGAGCGGCGATGCCATCATCTTGGGCTCCGACCAGCCGCTCACCATCGACGTCGCGCGCTGGCGTCGGGTGCTGAGCAACCCCGCCATCGCCTCCGATCTCGCCGAGGTCGGCCTCTCCAGCGTCCCCCAGTTCCTCTCCACCTACGTCATGGCCGACGACGCCGTCAAAGCCTACGTCCGAGACGTGCCCCCTGTCACCGACGACCTGCCCACCCTCGAGTTCTACGGCTCCCAGGCCGCTGCCGAGACCGGCACCCAGGACAATATCTCTGGCCTCCTCCCCCATCGGGCGCGCCTGGACGATCTTCTCCCCCGCCTCCGCGGGGCCCTCACCGACGAAGAAGCCGCCCGGCTCGGGATCCTCTACCCGCTGGAGAAAGTCTATCTCCGCGCCTTCGCAGACTTGGCCTCCCGCGACGCGGAAGCCGCCCGCACCGGCTTCCTCGACGTGCTCCGGCTAGCCCCGGACGACAAGCGCGCCGAGGTTAACCTCAAGATGCTCCAGATGGGCCGCGGCCTCCCCCAACGCACCGCCGACATCCCCAGGCAACCGGCCCGGTCTCCCTGAGCCGATCTCATAACCCGCCCGCTGCAGGACACGCATCTTCTTGGGCCGCTCTCTGCGGGCTATGAAATGGCCGCTGGTCTCTGTCTGCCGGCCCCACCTGTTCCGGGCGAGGGACATCCAAACCGCTCCAATCGCTTGACGTCTCCCCGTCCGGGCCTTACAGTGAGGCCTCGATGCCAGCTGACGAACGAGACGAGGAGCGGCAACTCGACGAAGCACGCCGGCGGGTCCAGCGCATGGTGCACCGCTATGTCGCCCGCGGCCGCTACCTCCTCAATCCCGACCCCGTCACGGTCGAGCACGTCATCGCGGGGCTGGTCCGCAACCTCCTCCGCCACGGCCGGGCCTACTGCCCCTGCCGTGAGGTCACCGGCGACCCGGCGCAAGATCGCAAGAACATCTGCCCCTGCCCGCAGCACCACGCCGACATCGCCCGGGACGGCGTCTGCGAGTGCGGCATCTTCGTCAGCGAGCACTACGCGAAGGCGCAATCGGCGGCACCGAATCCCCAACACGAGAAGGAGGCATGATGGCTTGGAAACTGGAGCTTGGCGCGAAAGCGCCTGACTTCAACCTGAAGGGCGTCGATGGAAAGATGCACGGCCTTGCCGACTACGCCGACAAGAAGGCGGTGGCCGTCATCGTGAGCTGCAACCACTGCCCCACCGTCATCCAATACGAGGACCGCATGGTCGAGATCCAGCGGGACTACGCCGGCAAAGGCGTGCAGTTCATCGCCATCAACCCGAACGAGACCGACGGGCACCCCACCGACAGCTTCGACCACATGGTCGAGCGCGCCAAGGAAAAGGGCTACAATTTCCCCTATCTCCGCGACGAAACGCAGCAGATCGCCAAGACGCTCGGGGCCGTCCGCACCCCCGAGGTCTTCCTCTTCGGGCCCGACCGTACTCTGGTCTACCACGGCCGTATCGACGACAACGCAGACGATCCATCACGGGTGAGGCGCCGCGACCTGCGGGAAGCCCTCGACGAAGTGCTCGCGGGCAAGCCGGTGAGCGTCCCCGACACCCCGCCGGTCGGCTGCACGGTCAAATGGTGGGGCAAAGACCCCCACTGGATGCCCGACGGCTAGCCTCGAACGCGAATCGGCAGAAAAGAAACGCGCGGCGGGAGCCGCGCCCCCCTCAACATGGACGACGGCTGTGTCGAGTGCCGCGCCTGCGAGCGCGCCTGCCCCATGAACTTCGCCATCGTCGGCCAGCGCCGCGACGACGCCACCCTCCCCCTCCCCGGTTCCCTCGCCGCCGATGGTATCCCGGTAAGCGCCGCCTGTCAAGGTCATGCCAGCGCCGGTAATGGGCAAATCGAAGTGTCAAACACAGGAACTATCAAGCAGATATTGCGCAAGGCGTGACAGGGAATGATCGCCCGCGCCTCAACAGCGCGGCGAACCGTCAGGCCTTAAATGGCACTGGCGGTAGATCGAACTGAGCGTATCTTTGGCGATCGGGGAGCGGTTGATCGGAACGGTGATGCGCAACAGCCGACCACAATTCGGGCACTCTCGATGGAAGAGTTTGCCGTGATTGCCGCGACGGGCGAAGGTCGCCCCGAGTTCCGAGGTAAGCCAGTGCTCAACGTCGGCGGAACTCTCAAGCCGGGGCATAAACCGGCATAACCTCCCGGTGCGTGAAGAGGGGCGCGTTCGCCAGGCCCATGGGCGGTCGCAAGAACTCCGCGATGGCATCGCGCGTCGCCGGCCGCAACGGGACCGGAATCTCACTCATAGCGACGCAGTCCAGGACATAGAGCTCGATCAGCCCCTTGAGTGCCTCGATAGCGTCCTCAACAGACTGGCCGCAGGCGGCAATATCAAGTTCGAGGCAGAGGCCGGCAAACTCTCCGTCGTGTTCCTTCACTAGGAAAGTCAAGTCGAGGGTGCTGGTTGTCGTGTTTCCAGGGTCCGGCTGACTCGCCATTGTCTGCTCCTCGTTGGCGCTGCTTGTGACCACTGGTTTGACCCGAAGGAGTAGCATTGGTCCAATGTATCGTGTGTCTTCTGCGAGAACTGCGCCATCATCACTATCATTATAACCAACGGAAGGTATGCTACAACCTCCCAGGCCGATCTTATGGCATGGCCATTCCACATTGGCGGTTAGACTTCCTACCGCGCTTTCAGG
>Ga0307378_10009582_pt1 | contig 12723 bp, 13 predicted proteins | sample UN1MG_FD_202238 | JGI IMG/M metagenome (GOLD analysis project Ga0307378, IMG submission 202238) | Soil microbial communities from Risofladan, Vaasa, Finland - UN-1 | ecosystem: Environmental > Terrestrial > Soil > Coastal area > Acid sulfate soil | place: Finland: Risofladan, Vaasa | collected...
ACAGTCCCCCACCTCAGGGCCTCTCCGAGGCACGGCGGGGCAAGGAGGTTTTTAGCATTTTTCGGCCTTGTTGAAATCATCTTTTTTTGTGAATTTGTTTATTCTCTGCAGCAGCTTGGAGGGTGACCCCCTCACTCCCCCAGTGGGGGAAGCATCCCAAGGGGGGCATCCCCTTGACCCCCTCTTTTGTTAAGGTTTTTCATCAACCTTATCAAGAGATATCGCAATAGGGGGATGCCCGAGCGGCGGGGGCGGAAGCATGAAATGCAAAGAGCCCCCAAGAGCGATTGTTTGTTTCTATGAGGATTTCTACAAAGCCCTTTTTTCGTCACTTAAACACGCCAGAGGGGGCGCCCGCCGGCGTCGTCGTCGTTCATCGCAATGGTAAAAGATGGGCTCTGTTGAAATCCTTTTTTTCCGGTAATTCGCTTCTTCTCTGCTGCAGTCAGGAGGGTGACCCCTCTCTCTTAAAAAGAGGGGGAGGCAGCATGCGGGGCACATCCCCTTGACCCCTTCCTTTTTTAAGAGTATTATTTTCAACCTTCTCCGGGTTATCGTATATGGGGGATGCCTGAAGAGGCGGGGCTAAAAGCACGATGTGCTGTAGCCGCCAGGAGCGATTGATTGTTTCTCCAGAGGATTTCAACAAAGCCGGTATGATCACAAGCACGGGTATCTGGAACTGCAAGACAGTCGGTAAACTAAAAAGTTGCGAATCAGGTCTATGCCAGAATTTAGCATCAACCAGGTAAAAATGGTCAGGTCAGGATTCCCTGAACGAAGTTATCTTGTAAAAAACAGGGGGTGCTCATAAAAAAAAGTGATTATTTCCTTTGTGCTGCAGCGAGCACCAACAGCCCGATCACCGATGCACCTACGGTAACAAAGGGGGATAATGGTGACTTTGTTGCAGTCGGAAGCGGTGTTGGGGCACTTGTTGTCATATCGGTTGGAATCACAGTCAGGGGAGCGGTTGTCGGCTCCGGAGTTACCATCGTTGTCAGGGGAACCGGTGCAGCATTATTCCGCTGGGAAGAGGTCCCCGTCTTAAAGACCGTGTCTGATCCATACTGGTTCGAAACGGTCAACCGGACATCATACGATCCTTCAAACGGATATACGTGGGTCGGGTTCTGTTCGTTTGATGTCCCCGCATCACCGAATTCCCAGGCCCAACTGGTCGGCATACCGGCACTGAGGTCGCGGAATTTCACAATAAATGGTGCCTTGCCCTGCCTGTCGTCTACAGTAAACTCGGCAATGGGTGTCTGGGTTACGGTGATGTAATCCGCTTTTGTTTTCTTATTCTCACCGTTGATATTTGTTGCCGTGAGGCTCACGGTATATCTGCTGGTTACGGAAGTGCCGGACGTAGTATAGACGTGCGAGGGATTCTGATCCGTTGATGTTGCCCCGTCACCGAAATCCCATTTCCATCCTGTCGGGTTACCCGTTGACATGTCCGTGAAATGCACGGTGAACGGTGTAATCCCTTTGGTCTTGTCTGCCACAAATTCGGCATTCGGGAGATTTACGACCGTGATGTAGCCTTTCTTTGTTAAGGAATTTGTGGTGTACCCATCCGATGCGGTCAGCCTCACGGTGTAAACACCAACCTGGCGGTATGCATGGTCGGGGTTCATTCCTGTTCCTGAAGATCCGTCACCGAAATCCCATTTCCAGTCAGAGGGGTTGTTTGTGGAAAGGTCAGTGAAGTGGACATACTGGTTCACGCTCACCCGTGTTCTGTCCGCTTTGAAGTCAATCCTCGGCCCTTCCCGGACCGAGATCAGGTTGGTCTTTGTCTCGGTGTCCTCCCCAAAGGGATTTTTCACGGTAAGTGATACCGTATAGAGCCCGTCACGGTTGTAGAGGTGGAGCGGTGGGGACTGGCCTTCAAAATTCGTACCATCGCCAAAGTCCCAGGACCAGAGATAGGGATTACCAATCGATGTATCGATAAACCTGACATACTGCGTCCGGCTTCCTTCCTGGTAAGATGGAATTTCCGTGATAAAGTCTGCCATCGGGGGGATGCCAACGGTGATATAATTCACTTTCTTCTCGGTATCCTTGCCGAAGCTGTTCGTAGCAGTCAGGGTGACGGTATACACACCCTTTGCCGAATAGACCCGTGTCGGGTTCTGCTCGGATGATGTTGTCCCGTCACCGAAATCCCAGGACCATGCAGTTGGCGAATTGAGCGTTTTGTCCGTGAATTTTACCGGAGTGTTGACACTCACCGTGGTACTGTCCGCAACAAAATCTACTGAGGGCACGCCGCCAACAATGATTGTCTGGGTTGTACTGTCCTTATCCATCCCGCGGGTCACGGTAAGCGTGATATCGAATGAACCTGCTGTGGTGAATGCATGAACCGGATTCGGGCCCGTTGAGGTGCTTCCATCGTTAAAATCCCATGTCCATGATTCCGGGCTGCCGGTCGACATGTCAGTGAATTTTACGACCAGCGGGATTATCCCGGATTTTGGATCAGCGGTGAATTTTGCGGTGAGGGGGGGCATAACGTGCACGTAATACGGCTTGGATGCACTGGTTGCGCCATAGTCATTCGATGCCGTCAGGGTCACGGTATAATCTCCACCGACCCAGTAGGTGTGTACCGGGTTCTGATGTACGGATTCCTGGCCATCGCCAAAGTTCCAGTTCCACATCGTAGGATAACCACTTGAACGATCGGTGAATGCTACGGTCAGGGGAGCATTGCCGCTTGTCGGTTCACCGCTGAAGCCCGCATTCGGAGCCATTCCGATCGATACATAATTTTGTTTTGTTTCGGTGCTGGACCCGTAAAAATTCGTTACCGTGAGTCTGACCGTGTATAACCCTTTGCGCATATACGTGTGCTTGGGGTTTTGCTCGGTCGATGTGGCCCCGTCACCAAATTCCCAGGCATAGGTCATGGGAGTAGTCCCGGTTGAATGATCCCGGAACGTGACTACTGCAGGAACCGTGTTATATGCATAGAGTGCATCAAAACTGGCAACCGGTGCCAACCCGACCGTGATGTAGCCCGACTCCGCAGCGGTATCGGCAGATACCGCGGGGAACATCAGGGCAAAGAGCAGGATTGCTAACCCTGCATAGACGCCATAACTCTTTCGTGTTATTTTTTTCATGGACGAATGTGTTGTTAATAGAGGTTATAATCCTTAGCGGAGTTTCCAATTTCTGAAACTTCACTATTCTACGTAACTCCTGCTGTCGTGACACCCCCTGTCACAACCGTGCCGTTTTTAAAAATTCATCAGGATCGCATGCACAATAACCGGCTAACAAAGCAGAGATGCTCCTTTCTTTCTCCGGGATACCATGAGGGCTTTTTAAAAACAGGTACTGGCCAATGAACTACCCATGATGACAGGCAAATCCATACACGATTGTCTTCCTGAACTACGCCACGGAAATTACGGTTCGATTCAGATTTTGAAACAACCGGTAAGAGTTATATATATCTCTGCTCTATGCTGGATTGCTCTGATATGGGTATAAAAAATTCATTATCTCAAAATAGCGCTTCAAAAAAATCATATCAGGGAAAGAAGTTGAAAATACCCATGACCGACAATCTGAAAGTGAAGGCCAGTAATGCTGTCGATGACGCCCGCGTTACTGCACATGCTGTATATGATGATGCAACAGTTGTTGCCCACAATATACTCAAAGGTGGAGGAACGAAAGCACAGAATGCATCAGATGATGCAAAAATCATTGTCCACAAAGCCGTTTCTGATGCTAAAATCGCGGCACACAAGGCCGGATCAAAATTGAAAAAACATTAGGTGGTAAAAATGCTGATTGAACTTGCAGTTCTGTTCCTTGTACTGGCGCTGGTAGCCTATGTACTGGGTTCACGGGGTATCGCAGGGTTTTCCATGAATATCGCGAAGTGGCTTGTAATAATCTTTGTCATTGTCGCCATTATTTCATTTATATTGTAGCGGATCAATGAGGGAAAACACAGGATACAGCGATGCCCTGCAGGAAAAAAAAGTGCATCTCCGTATACACCTGTTTCTCCCTCGGGTCCGGTAAAAAAAAAAATATCGAACACACAGGGAATATCTTCATTACCTATGACAAGGATTTGATTTCTATGGAAACATCCCTGATTACCGATGATGTTAAACTGGGTCTCCTGATTATTACGATTTTTATCATAGCGATCATTGCGTTCTGGCCTCTCCATCCTGTGTTCATATGGGCAGTCGCAATTGCGGTCGCACTTTTACCAATTCATAAACGACTCTGCGGTTTCCTTAAGCCTGCAGTGTCGGCCACGTTCATCACGGTCTGGGTCCTTCTTCTCATCCTGCTGGTAATGTCACTGGCAGCAAGTGTACTGATCAACAACGAAGAGCATATCGGTGATATGGCGGTGTCGATGATAACCGGATTAAAAAATACCGGGTTATCCGGATTCCTGCCATCATTTACCGAGGCACAACTTTTGAATTTTGACGAGACCCTTAAAGACCTGATGTTAAAAGCTGTCCTTGCCCTGACAGGTAATATCCTGCAGACACTTCTCTCGATTGTCATCTTCTTCCTCTCGCTATCGATGCTGCTCTATTATGGCGAATCTGTCTGGAACACGATAACACATGCCCTGTCCCCAAAACTACTGGACAGTGTGAATAAAATGTCTGAAATTTCTGAAAACACCATTTATGCCCTCATTATTGTCCAGATTTCAGCGGCTATGATTTCGTTTATCCTTGCAATCCCGTTCTTTTACTTTTTGGGCTATGGGGACATACTCCTGTTTTCAACTATGATCGGGTTTGCCATGCTGGTCCCTCTCATCGGTGCCCAGATAATGATTCTTATCCTTGCTTTGTACTTCATGAGCATTGGTGACTTCACCAGCACGATCATAATGCTTTTTGTGGGATATCCCCTGCTCAGCGGGTGGATTGATTTCTATTACCGCCCGGTTTTGATGGGAAAACGGGTTGCAATTCCCCCGGTCATGATGATGATCGGCATCTTTGCCGGTGTCCCGTTTATGGGCATTGTGGGTTTCATTCTTGGCCCGGTGCTCGTCGCACTCATGGTGACGGGGTATAAAATACTCGCAGAATAGGCATGCACCCCGGCATGCCGGATTTACCAGCATAATTTTTTGTTGGTACAATAGCATCAGGTTCATTTTTGAGAATTTCAGGTACTGCCCATCAGCCATATGTGAGAAATAATCCTGATGGGTTTATACTTTCGTAATTATGTTCAAATAGTCCGGGCACTATAACCAGTGTTGTGAACAGCATGACCAACGAACAGATGCTAATGGAAACTGCTTCTCATCTCAAGGAGTTCCTTACTCCAGACAACGTAATGGGTGCACCTATCGACCTCGGGGAAAAGGTTGTGATTCCGATTGCCAGGTTCGGTTTTGGGTTTGGTGCCGGAGGCGGCCAGGGAAAAGATTGCACGGGCCAGGGAGCCGGTGGCGGCGGGGGAATTGAACCTGTCGCGCTTGTCATTCTCCACAAGGATGTCAAAGGGCCGGAAGGTGTGCAGATAATGTCTTTGAAAAAGGATAACCCGATTGCACAAATCATATCCGCATTAAGCGAAACACTTGCCCCCCAGGTCATCGACGCAATAAAATCCATGAACCAGGACCGGGCAAAGGTTTCACCTGCAAAGAAAGAAGACCTCTGATCCTAGTACCACCCTTTTTTTATGGACGCGTTTCTCATCCCGGTTTTTATCATTGCCTGTACGCTCCTTATTTTCCTGTTCCCCGCCCTGATTCTCTACCTGGTCCCGGTGCGCTTTGCTCTCCATCTGGTGCAAAAAGAAGGCCAGCGGGAATATTCGGTCACTGTTTCCTGGGGATTTTTCAGGTTCCGGACCATACACCGGCATGATGGGCGGAGGAATCAGGTTTTTATCGGAGGCAATGTCATGTATTCCCGGGCAGGTGTGGATGAGCAACAGAAAGGTGAAGATGCGAACCTGCCCGCTCCGGCAGATCTCCGTTCCGTTGAGGGGTATCTCAACCTTATCCCACGACTGATTGCACCGATGGGAAGATTCGTGTCGGTGCTCTACCATGAGAGCAGGTTAGAGAATTGTACCGGCAGTATCCGGATCGGCATGAAAGACCCGGTTGCGACCGGCATTTTATATGGCGGGTATTGGGCAACACGGTTCGTACTTATGGCATCCCGTATCTTTATCGATATGACTCCTGAGTTTAATCGGGAAGTCTTTGAGATTGAAATGGAACTCCGGCTCCGGGTTAACCATCCTCTCCGTATCCTGATAGCCGGAATTCATGTGCTTACTACTCCAGGTATCAGGCAGGGCATGATCCGTGCAAAACCCCGTTCCCGTGGAGCGTCAAAAGTGTGACAACTGCTGTAAGGATGCTGGATCCGGTTGCCTGCGGCGAACGGGTATTTTTACCGATTGTACGTGACACGACGGTCTCGTTTGAACAGGGAGCCGTGGTATCGGTGAGCCCGGTTGCTTTACTTTATTCAGAGGCAGGCAGGTGGATGTTTGTCCCGCTTGAAGAGGGTATCTGTCCTGATATCCTTGAAAACCTTTCATAAAAATAATACATTGGATTTTTTTTGTGTTTTAAAAAATAATTTCCGGTAACATTCAATCCGGTGTAACCAAACCAATATTTTTTTATAATGTTAAAGACTGTAATTTAATATGACATGCTATAACATAGCATTGTGGGATATATCATGAAGTATTCAGTCCTTTTCATCGTAATACTGCTCATTGCAGCATTCTTTGCTGGATGTACGCAGCAGGAACAGGCCCCGGCACAGGCAACCGAGATAAAGATTGGTGTTATTGCATCACTGACCGGTCCTGCAAGCAATGTAGGCAAAAACATGTGGCAGTCAGCACAGGTTGCTGCTGATGAGATCAACGCAAACGGCGGTGTTTTGGTTAAGGGATCCAAAGTCCCGATCAAGTTAATCGTTGGTGACGATGAGTCTACCCAGCAGGGTGGGCAGAAGGCAGCTACCCAGCTGATCACCAGTGATAATGTAGACCTCCTTGTTGGCGGCTACTCGAGCGCGGTCACCTCATCGTACGAGCAGACCGTTGCGGAGTATAAAGTCCCGTTTGTCGTGACCGGTGCATCGAGCCCGATTATCACCCACCGCACGGATATCGATACCAGCTATATCTTCCACCACTGCCCGACAACCGATTCCTACGGTATGTATACTACTACATTCATCGATCAGGTTGTCCGTGCTGCAGTGAACGAGAAGACTGGCGCTGCGGCCGACCGCCCGTTCCGGCTCGCCCTGCTCTATCAGGACACGGGATTTGGCAAGGGCGTGCAGACAGCGGTAATCGATACGATCACGAAGAACAAGCTCAACATCGTGCTCGTCTCCCAGCAGGGCTACAAGATGGGGGAGAGCGATTTCAGGACGCCGCTGACCGCGATCAAGGCTGCCAAACCGGATGCCGTTTATATCGCGGCATTCCCGAACGAGGGAGCCCCGGCAATCACGCAGGCGCGAAGGGACATCGGGCTGGATACGATATTCCTATCCGTAGAAAACAATGACAACCCCCAGTTCTACAAGGACCTTGGACAGTATGGTGAAGGGTCCATCATCGAGAGTCGTTTCTCCCCCTACACAGCTCCGGCAGGGGCATTAGCTGATGCTCAAAGCAAATTCAAGAACAGCTATACTGCAAAATATGGAGTACCCCCGGACATGATGGGTGCATCCACGTACGAGGGTGTCTATATCGCAGCAAAGGCAGTAGAGAATGCGGGCACCACCGATAAGGCAACCGTCAGGCAGGCGCTTATTGACCTGAAAATGCCGCAGCTCATCGAAGCCATGAGCGGCGGGACGATCTCGTTTAGTAAGGACTTCTGTGAGTCACAGTTCGATCTCTGGATGGAGCAGCTGAAGTATAACTCCACTATCGGGGAGTGCAGACCGGATATTGTCTGGCCAGATAACCTGAAAACTACCGATTTCGTTCTTCCTGACTGGTACCAGCCGGGGAGTCCGTAACCAATTATAATTCTTTTTATAACTGCCCGACGTATAAGAAACTGAATACCGCATGTACGATCTTGGGATCCTGTTACAGATTGTTTTCTGGGGGCTGTATGCCGGCTGTATCTATATCCTGCTTGCCACCGGTCTTAACCTCATCTTCGGGGTTATGAAAATTGTGAACTTCGCGCATGGCGAATTTCTCATGATCGGTGCATATGTAACAGCCACCATTTTTTTTCTGACTGGTTTAAATCCCTATGTAATCATCCTGTTGTCCATGCTGGCCCTGATTGGTATAGGGGCTGTGGTGGAAAGGTTGTGCTTCCGCCCTATCCTGGGCACAAGCAAACTCAACGAGATATTCCTCTCAATCGGGCTGATTTACGTCTTCCAGAATGGTGCTGCTATGATCTGGGGCGACGAGTGGCAGAGTGTCAAAAGCCCCTATGCAGGTATTACCCTCCCCTTCGGAGCGCTTACCGTACCGCTGGATTATATCATCATCATGGGTTTCACTGCTGTAATCCTCTGCGGACTGTACCTGTTTTTGAAAAATACGAAAACCGGCCGGGAGATGCGGGCGACAAGCCAGAACCGGAAAGGAGCAATGCTTGTCGGTATCAATGTCGAGCGGATGGACATTCTGAGTTTTGGTATCGGGTGTGCTCTTGCAGCTGCAGCCGGAACTCTCTGGGTAGTAAGCGGGCAGGTGTTCAATCCCTATATGGGGTCTATCCCTGCAGTAAAGGCATTCGCCATCATTATCCTTGGCGGACTGGGAAGTATCCCTGGTGCGATCATTGGTGGTCTTCTGTATGGAATCGCCGAGAATGGTGCTGCGTATTTCCTCGGAGGGGTCTGGAAGGATGCGATCTCGTTTATTATCCTCATTATCGTGCTCGTCATCAGGCCAACCGGTCTCTTTGGGGAGTCAGGTGAGTGACCGGCGATGAACCTCACACGCGATGCGATGATCAGGTACGGGTCCATTGCGGCGATTGCACTTGCGATTGTTGCACCGTTCCTGTCAGGCAATTTATTCCTCTTAAACCTTCTTTCCCTGATGCTGATCTTCATCATCTTTGCTTCAGCATGGAACCTGCTCGCCTATTCCGGGCAGGGCTCACTCGGGCACGCGGCATTCTTTGGAATCGGTGCATACGCCTCAACACTTATTGCGGTAAACAGCGGCATTTCACCCTACATCTCGATTTTTCTTGGGGCAGGAGTTGCGGCAGGTATCGGGATCCTTATCGGGCTTACCTGCGTCCGGCTCAAGGAATGGTTCCTTGCCATGGTCACGTTCGGGTTTGCAATCATTGTCCAGACAATCACTGTCAGCCTCCTGACTCCTGTTACCGGTGGATGGGACGGGATAGCATCCCCCCGGCTCCTGAGCCCGGACATACCCGGGTATCAGCTAATCGAATATTACTCGATCCTGGTGATTACGATTGCATCTATCGTTATAATCTGGTATATCCTGAAATCGCGGATAGGGCTTGCATTTTCGGCAATCCGTGAAAACGAGCTCGAGGCCCGTGCAGCGGGTGTTGACCCTGTACGCTACCGCCTTTTAGCATTTGCGTTAAGTGCGTACCTTGCAGGCGTTGCCGGGGCGCTCCAGATCCATCATATCGGGTACATCACCCCGGAGATATTTGCAGTCGATCTCTCGTTCTGGCCGATGACCTATGTCATCTTTGGCGGTCTGTGCACCCTTGCCGGCCCGGTCATTGGGACAGTCGTTCTTACCATCATCTGGGAAGGGCTCAAAATGTCTGGTTTTACGTTCAGCCGGTATGTTATTATCGGGATACTGCTGATCCTTGTGATCATATTTTTACCAAAAGGGCTTGTGGACCTTCCGGATAAGGTGCATACATGGTGGAAGGTTCACAAAAAACCAAAGCCTGACCAGGAACCACTGAAAGAATAATTATTTTTTCGACAATTGTTTTTTAGTAATATGCAATTTTATCATCTGAATCAAAGAAGGATTTACGGAGTTAAAAATGGCAAAAAATGCAAGTCCAAAATGCAATCTTAAAAAATCGGGTGATTGTGGAACCAAATGATTTTCAATAATCAGGATTTTTTATTAGAATGGAAAAATCCTTCATAAAATAACGGAGGGGATAGTGCCTGTCCCCTCCCTTTACCCACCCCTGCGCTTTGCGATACTGAAGTATTACCTGTTCAGAGGGTTATCGCAATAGGGGACGACGCCAAAGTGGCGGGATCAAGCCGAAGGCAAAGCCCCCTGGAACGTCAGGTTCAGATGGTAAACTGGCATTTCACCATTTTTTTAAAAAAAAGCCACGCATGCCAGCGCTTTTTTAAAAAAAGATTTCTCTGCTTTGGTTTTTATCAGAATCCAAGATAGGCTTTCTGGATATGCGGGTCGTGCATGAGCTCTTTTGACTTTCCTTCCTTTATGATCCGCCCGTTTTCAAGGACATAGCCGCGGTGGCACATGTTGAGCGCATGCCGGACGTTCTGCTCTAAAAGTAATACCGTGATCCCTTCACGCCCCAGTTGCTCAAGGGACCTGAATACCTGGCCAACAAGGAGCGGGGAGAGCCCGGTTGAGGGTTCATCGAGGATGAGAAGCTTAGGATTAGACATCAGTGCACGGCCAATAGTAAGCATCTGCTGTTCCCCCCCGCTTAAGGTGCCGGCCATCTGCCGCTCGCGTTCCTGCAGGATCGGGAAGAGTTTGAAGACATGGTTAAGACTGGCAGAATAGTCAGTCCGATCACTTGCACCCAGCATGAGGTTTTCAACCACGGGCATTTTTGGAAAGATCTCACGTTTTTCCGGCACAAGTGCAAGGCCTTTATTGAAGAGAACATAGGGCTGCATCCCAAGAATATTTTCTCCGAGAAATGTAATGGAACCGGTGGCTTTTCTGTTCAACCCTACGATGGTCTCAACCGTAGTAGTTTTCCCGGCACCGTTTGGTCCGATGAGGGTGACCAGCTCACCCTTGTCAACATGAAGGGAAAGATCCCAGACAACCTGGAGGTTTGCGTGAAATACATTCAGCCCCGAAATTGACAGCATGGAGCCCGTTGTTTCAGAAAGCATGCATGTCACCAAGGTAGGTATCAATCACTTTCTGGTTGTTTACCACTTCATAAGGATGTCCTTCCGCAATCTTTTCCCCATGATCCAGCACTACAATCCGGTTCGACACACCCATGATGACACTCATCACGTGCTCGATGATCAGGATGGAAACACCATTATCGCGGATTTTTTTGATCAGGTCCACCGCTTCGCTGCTCTCCTTTGGGTTAAGCCCGGTTGTAAGCTCATCGAGCAGGAGCAGTTTTGGTTTTGAAGCAAGCGCCCGTGCGAGCTGCACCTTTTTTAATTCAACCACATTTAAGTTTTTGATGATCGTTTCTAGTTTATCCTGGGGAAAACTTACAAAATCGAGGATCTGTATTGCCTCAGATTTTGCCTCGCTCATGCTGATCTTTTTGTGGTTGCCAAACAATGCACCAATCATCGTGCATTCCAGTGCCGTAAGTCCGGGGAAGGATTCAGCGATCTGGAACGTTTTCGCGATCCCTTTTTTGCAGATCTGGTGAGCCTTGAATCCGGTAATCTCCTCGCCGCAGAAGGTGATCGTTCCCGCAGTCGGGACACTGATGCCGGAGATCATATTGAGGAGGGTGGTTTTTCCCGCTCCGTTCGGACCGACAAGTCCGACGATTTCGTTGTCCCCTAAAGAGAGATCTACGCCATTAACGGCACACAGGCCACCTATCTGCTTGGTCAGACCCCTGGTAGTGAGCATTGGAACACCGGCCATGTAATTATCATGCTAAAGTTTAGCACGGAAAAGTCTTAAAGATAATGCCGATCTTCGGTGAATGAAAATGAGATTGATGCATGGTGACAGTTGCGAAAAGCACGCAATTAAAAAAATCAAAAAAGGCTGCTCATATTGCGGGAAATTCTTATGATGATAAGAATCCTGCACAGCAAAAAGACGGTTATGCAATGGCCGGGGGTGCTCCTGAAAATACCTGTTGCGTTTTTTCATCCATGCTTACTACCTGCCTGTTAACGACGGCGGGAACCCTTCTTTGACCTCAAAAGAATGTTTTTTTGTCCGGTATGTAAAATGGTTTTTTCAGAACCTTATATTTTCAGCACTTTAATAGTTTCCTCGACTCTGTTGAAACCCTCTTTTCCCCCGTTATCTGGTAATTCTCTGCGGCAGCTATGAGGATAACACCCTCTCTCCCCATGGGTGGAGGCAGCATGCGGGGAGCATCCCTTTGCCCCCTCCCTTTTTACAGAGTATTATTTTCAACCTTCCCGGGGGTTATCGCACTATGGAGGATGCCCGAGTGGCGGGGTCGGAATCACGATGTAAAAAAGAGCCTCCAGGAGCGATTGATTGTTTCTTCTGAGGATTTCTACAAAGCTGTTTCCTTGTGAAAATGCCTGTTTGGCATGTTCATTTTGTATGCCCGTTTCAAGGGGGGTTCACCATTGGCTGGCATGAAAATTTCAGTAATGATTTTCCCGTGTACTAGTAGTGTTTACAGGTCTCATGGGTGTTTTTTTCATGTCGGTGGATTTTTTTCCTGGTATTAACGATGTTAACAGGATTACGGGCAGATCCTTTCTTTTTGTCCTTCCCGCGAAGTTTTTTTATGAACTTCCCTCAGTC
>Ga0307378_10009583_pt1 | contig 12721 bp, 4 predicted proteins | sample UN1MG_FD_202238 | JGI IMG/M metagenome (GOLD analysis project Ga0307378, IMG submission 202238) | Soil microbial communities from Risofladan, Vaasa, Finland - UN-1 | ecosystem: Environmental > Terrestrial > Soil > Coastal area > Acid sulfate soil | place: Finland: Risofladan, Vaasa | collected...
GAGGAAATTAAAGATGATATTCACACAAAGTAAGCCGATAGATGAGGTCTTAGAGTCACTTGGCAAGGGAAAAAACATCTTTTTGCTCGCCTGTAACGGTTGCGCTGAAGCTTGCGAAACCGGCGGGGAAAAGGGGCTTTCAGCAATGAAAACCGAGCTGGAAAAAGCCGGCAAAAAAATAACAGGAGTATGTTTAGTTGATTTTCTCTGTAATAAAGTGCTGGTAACAACGCGACTGTCCAGAGAAATGGATAAAATCCAACCGGCCGATTCTATCGTGGTATTGACTTGCGGCATTGGTGTCCAGGCGGTCTCCACCGTTGTAGATAAGGTTGTACACCCTGCAGATAACACTGTTTCGCTGGGTGGACTTCAGGGGCTTTGGCCCTCCGATGAACGCTGTCAGGCGTGTGGAGACTGTGCTTTGGATTATACCGGAGGCATCTGTCCGGTTGCTTTTTGTGCTAAGAGTCTGCTTAACGGGCCTTGTGGTGGGGCTCGGGACCGAAAGTGCGAAGTCGACCCCGAGAAGGATTGCGGCTGGCAGTTGATTTATGAGCGGTTGGAGAAGATTGGGCGGCTGGAAAACTTTAAGAAAATTCGTATGCCCCGGGACCATAGTAAGATGCTGCCATCAGAGCAGTTGCGCAAGACATCTTTTTATGATATAGAACTATAGGGTCAAGTTCGAAATTTCCAATTTGAGGACGCCGGGCAGGACCAGAGCAAAATAAGGAGACATTTGAGCTATGAAGCTTATTGAGCGTTTCGAACAAGGTAAGTTTGTAATTACTTGTGAAGTTGGACCGCCTAAGGGTATAGAACTTGAAAAGTGCATAGATGAATTAGAGCCTCTGCGAAGCAAGGTTGACGCATTCAATGTCACTGATTTGCAAAGCTCAGTATTAAGGGCGGGCTCTTTGGCAACCTGCCGGCTTTTGAAGGAAAAAGGTTTTGAACCTGTTATGCAGCTTACCTGCCGGGACCGCAATCGTCTGGCTTTACAGTCGGATGTCTTAAGTGCCGCAGCATTAGGTATTGAAAATCTGTTGTGCCTCACCGGGGACCATCCAAAATTGGGCGATCACCCCAATGCGATGCCTGTGTTTGATTTGGATTCGGTACAGTTGCTCTCGGCAGTCAAGGGGTTAATGGACGGAAAGGATATGGCCGGGAATGATTTGGAAGGTCGGCCGCCGCAATTTACCCTGGGGGCAGTGGTGAATCCGGGCGCAGACCCGTTAGAACCTCAGATTATGAAGATGGAGAAAAAGGTAAAGGCTGGGGCGGAGTTCTTCCAGACCCAGGCAGTTTATGAAGTGCAGGAGTTTGCTTTCTTTTGCGAGAAGGTAAAGCATTTGAAGGTGCCGGTTATGGCCGGAATCGTGTTCTTAAAGTCGCCCGCTATGGCGAAGTTCATGAACGCAAATATTGCAGGAATTCATGTCCCCGATGAAATTATTACTGAATTGGCCGGTGTGCCCAAAGAGAAAAGAGTCGAAAAAAGTCTCGAAATCTCCGCCCGTCTAATTAAAGAACTTCAAGGTTTGTGTCAGGGAATCCATATTATGTCTTTGGGGTGGGAGCGGCATATACCTGCCGTTTTGGAAATGGCTGGCTTATAACGGCCAAAACTAAACAAAGCTGACGAAACTGTCACTACCTCTTATTGCTGTGTTGACTTCCCGCTCCTGCAAACTGCCATCTCTTTTTGAATTAGCATAGCTGCTCTTATCACCAGAAGTGCTATAACCGGTATGACCGGCCTATGTAAAATATGCAGACCGATAATTTGTCTCTCGCATTTTATACTTATACTTTATATAGGAGCTGATTGGGCACTTACAGGCACAAACTCAACACAATGAGAGACTGTAAACTGACTGCATAAAGTCTTTCTAAAGTGGGGGCGTTAATTGTACGAATTTCCATTTGGGCTTCCTGAGAGTGAAATTGCTCTCTGAGGCCTTTGGGGCAGGTTCGAAGATGGTTTTGAGTTGGTTGGGTGATTTGGTAATGAGAGAGTTGAAATTATTTTCGCTGTTGCGATGCAAACATAAATACCTTGTGTTTGTTTTGGTCTTTAGTGCTGCTCTGTTTACAGATGCTTACGCAGCTGGCAAAACCCACGCACATAAAAAAGCACCCACTTCGAATAAGCTTAGAGGCTTGGCAAGAATTTATATGGCATACGGGGATTATGACAAGGCCCAGCCGCTTGCAGAAAGAGCCCTGGCCGTCGCAAAAGCAGCCGAGGACCATGATTTACAGGTCTCCTCGTGTCTGATTGACTTGGCATGGCTGTATAAAAACCAGGGCAGGCTTTCTGAAGCTGAAAAAGTGTGTCGGATGGGACTCGACCTTCAGAGGAAAATCTACTACAAAGAACACCCATATCTGGCGTATACCTTGCGAATTTTAAGTTCGATTCATCAGGAGCAGGGCAGGTATCGCCAGGCAACCACTGATATGGACGAGGCTATGGCTATTATGCGACAAAGTCATCTACCTGACGACCCAACTTTAGCTCCGTTTCGTGTCGACATTGCAAGGTTGTGTGTCGTCCAGGGCAGGTTCACTGAGGCTGAGCAGTATTACAAAAACGCGCTTGATGTGGTCACTGAAAGCTACGGCCCCGACCACCTTTACACTGTGGGCGTCCTTGGTGGGATAGCAGAACTCTATGTTCAGCAGGCCAGATTTCACGAGGCTGAAAATCTTATCAAAAAAACTCTTGCCGTACAGGAAAAAATATACGGCAAACAGCACCATTTTGTCGTTCCTGCTTGGTTGACAATGGCCGAGATTTGCCAGGCAAAAAATGATTATGTCACTGCTGAAGAATTCTTGAAGAAAGCTTTGGATGCCGTCGAAAACAAATGCGGTGCTGCGCATCCTCTTACGGGAAAAGTATTGAATTGCCTGTCTGCTTTTTACATTGCAGCCGGACGATATGATGAGGCCGAGAATGTTTGCCGACGCGCCGCGGCAGTGCTTGAAAACTCACTCGGCACCGAAAATAACTATACGGCGATGGCTTTTAACAATCTGGCAAGGCTCTACATATACCAGGAAAAATACGCCGAAGCTCAGAGTCTTTGTGCCAAGGCACTTAACACCCTCGAAAAAATCTTTGATGCAGACCATCCGGGTATAGTAAAGGTGCTTGAAACATTGGCACAATTGCATAGCAAGGCCGGCGATGTAACTGAAGTAGCCAAACTTACCTCACGTATCGAAAGCATCAATGCACACAGTCAACTTGCGTATAATTTCAACTTGGAAACCGTCAAATAGAACTCTACCCATACTGTAGCAGAAAACAAATCAAAAAAGGCTGCCCTTTCCAAAGAGCAGCCTTTTTTATAATCATTCATTTGTTCTAATATAGTTCTTAGTCCTACAACTGCTTTGAAAGCTGCAGTTGAACAAACTCGGCCAGTGTTACATCGCCGGTCCATGTTATAGCCATACCATATTTCTCCATAACAACCGCTGTCGAGTCATCCAGACTATACCCAAGGTCCGTGCTTAGAATACTAACATACTCCGCCAGAGCATTAATCCATTCTCCCGCTGCTGCATAATACGTCTCGTTTTCGCGCTGTTCCGCCAACGCTGCACTAATCAAAGCCATTTGCTCTTCCGATAATGGTGCTGGCGTCGTCACGAACTCGTTAATCACACGTTCAAGTGCTGCAATTCGAATGCTGTTGCGGTCAGTCAGTACTTTGGCTGCGTTCTTAAGTCTCGCCGTTATATTACATGGTTGGATGTCTGCCGAATGAGAGAAAGCATTTTCAACAAATACTTGAATGTCTTCTTCGATGCCGAGTTCACCTGCAAGCCATTCCATCAGAGCAGGACAGCCGCCTTCATCAAATTCTTTTTCCTTAGCCTCGGCAAACACTGCCTCAGGCAGTGGTGCTGGTTCCGGTTCAGGACCCGGGTTAGGATTTGGATCCAGGCTTGGGTCTGGTTTAGGATCTGGGTCAGGATCTGGGTCAGGGTCTGGATCAGGGTCTGGATCAGGACCTGGATCTGGATCAGGGCCTTTCCGCTGACGCCACCTGTGACGCCATCGCCACCTGTTAGGTTCCCGCCGATGCCTGTGGCGATTACCGTAGGTGTTTTGGTTGGTGGACGACTCGGAAGATAAATCGCTCTTTGCAAGGGCCCGTGAAAAGACATCTCCAGCAGCCATGATAAATCTATTATCTGATGACTGCGATTGGTTTTCCGCTTTGCCGTCAGTTGATTTTCCCTGTGGTGGCGAATCTATTTTAACAACGATGTTGCTGCCGGGTTGGCTAAGCAAAAGCTTGTCTTTGAAGGTTCGCGTGACAACACCGTTTTGATTTGTAGCTGATAATGACCCGTTTGTATTTGTCAGTCCGCTATTTGATATGCCGCCACCTGTGGCCTGACCGGATACTCTGATACCGCCTGTGCCAGGTATTATTCCCGCCGGGTTTACCCCGCCAAAAACCTCTGCGCCATGCAACATGCCATTAGGATTAGTGTGAGGATTGGCATTTACAGAGCCCTTACCATTTGGCCACGCTGCCGTGGGCGAAATCGCCGCGGCCACAATAATAAGGCAGCAGGCCGGAAGGCAGACTGCGATTTTTCTGTAAAAACGTGTTCTTAATTTTGTTCCTAATTGTCTCATAGTTCTAATCCCCCTCCTGAAGGGTTAATAATCGGTTTTGTTCATAAAGAAGGATAGCTGTAGCAAGCCCCCTTTAATTAGTTTTCTCTCCAAACAAAGATTGCTCATTTTATGTATTTTACCTATTTTAACCCTCGATGTCAAGCCCCAATTTTGCTAATAGTGCAATAATTGGCTTTTTCCTGCCATTTCGCGGCAAATAATGGTTTTACAGCACTCCGTGGAGAAGTGGAGAATTTGCTTATAATGCGCTAACGAAGATGACTTTAAGCAGGAATAAAAAAAGCCTGCTCCCTTGGCGGGAGCAGGCTTACTGATTCGAATCGCAGAACGGCCTGATACCTGTTCTGCTGACTGTTTTTATCAGCCGCCGGTTGCTTCCAGACGGGTTGCAATAAATGTCCCAATATTCGGGTTATCGCTTGCTGTCACAGCATCGCCATATTTGCCCATAACAAAGGCAACAGAATCACCTACCGGTGAGTTCAATCCTTCATCCAGAGCAAGGACATACCCTACGAAAGCGTCGACATATTCCATTGCTGTAGCATATTGTGGCATCGTATCGTCATTGATGCGTTCTGAAAAAGCCATGGCTATCGAGGTTCCCATTTCCGGCGTAAATGGTGCATCTACTGGTGCGATTTCATTGAATATCTGAAGCATCGCTGCCATCCGGGTCCCGTCGACGTCCTGCAGAACTCTGGCGTAGTTTACAATGTTGGCACATGCGTCGCACGGCTGTATATTCGGGGTCATTGCAAGGCCCCTCGCCATCGCCACCTGGATAGTTTCCGAGCCGATTCCAAGTTCTAAAGCTGCCGCCTGCATCAAAACGGGGCAGCCTTCAATAACCGGAAACTCTTCAAGTGGCAGCGGTGCCGCCGGCCCATCCGGGTTTTCAAGAACCCAGGCCCTGCCGTCTGTGATACCGGGATTGTCAAGGCCGGCGCCGCGAAGAACGTAATTATAGCCAGCCGGGAAAGGCCCGCCGCCGCCTGCGTATGGTAGACGACCGACAGCCTGGAACAGCCATTCGGTTATGCGAGAGACAACCTCCAGCCTGTCACCGACCTGACCAGCTGCCAAAGATGCTTCAAACAAACCACCAGGTACACCACCGTCAAAGGTTACCGTGTCATAAGCATCTATAACCATTGCACCTTTAGGTACACATACATACCTGACGTCGTTTTCAGTTGTTGTAGTTCCGTTTAACACGGGAAATGCGGGCTCGCGGGACATAATGCTGACCGGCGAGCTGACATCGACATCTCCTTCGATGCTGGCTAGATAAATTGCCGCATCGAATGGGTCACCTTCGTCTCTCAGAGCTCCGCCGATAGTTGCAGGAACATCCAGGAAATCAATGCTTCCCCGGTCGTCAACATCGTCGTAGTATCTTCCATAAGCCCGTAGTTCGGCATCCGAACCTATTTTCAGGTCCTCTGCACTTGCAATCGCAATTGCCAGCTTGTTGTCAGGAGTTGATGGGCCGTAAACGCCAAGGCCTTCATGATGGTCGGAATTACCTGTTATTGAGACGTTGAGTGTGTCGTCATTCACGCCGTCCCTTGTATATATCTTACCCGCGTTTGAAAGAATCGCTACTCCACCTGTTTCCCAACCAGTACAGGGGGTACCACCAGGAGCACAAAGACCCGGCCCAAATGTTGTTACATCATCGCTGATTTGTATGTCACCTTGACCCAAAATCCACAGGTTGCCCATATAAGTACTTGTACCCGGGCCACAACCATCATAGTTGAGGTCTACGGCTAATTCGTCAGAACCGCCAATAAGCCACATATCACCGGAGGTCACTTTTCTCACATAGCCATTGGCTGTAAGGGTGCCGGTCTCAGCTTCTACAGTCTGGTCCCCACTTCCGAAAAGTTTTGTATTGTTATTCAACAAAACATTTTCATAAGCGGTAACATCGCCGCCAAGATAAGTTGTATCATCGGAGGAATAAATCTCGACATTTCCGCCGTACGACTGGATGTCGCCTAAGACAACCACATCGCCACTGAGCAGAGACAAATCACCGTAGTAATCACCCGACAAGATCTTGGGTCCGCCTTGTGCGGTTATGATCGTATCGTCCTGGGACTCGATCGAGCCAGCCACAAAGATGCTTCCGTTCATCAGGTCAAGGTCAAGCCCATCATACGTCAGGACTTCGCTAGTCCCTTCAGCAGTCAGAGTCACACCACCGGACCACGATTCAACATCGCCGCCGATTTTGATGCTGCCGTTCATCAGGTCGAGGTCAAGACCGTCAGCAGTCAAAAATTCGCTGCCGCCTTTAGCAGTCAGCTCCAAATCATATTTGGACTTAACATGGCCGCCGATTTTGATACTGCCGTTCATAAGGTCAATATCAACGAGGTCGGCAGAGAGGATTTCTTTGCCGCCTTCAGCGGTCATAGTCATGCCACCGAGCCACGATTCAGCGTCGCCGCCGATTTTGATGCTGCCGTTCATACCGTCAATATCAAATGCATCAAGAGTTCCAAACTCGCTGCCGCCTTTGGCTGACAGGTTCATACTAAACATAGACGTAACATCGTCGCCGATTTTGATACTGCCGTTCATGCCGTCAATATTAACACAATTACCAGCCAAAAGCTCGCTGCCGCCTTCAGCACTCATAGTCATGCTACCCAACAACGCTCTAGCGTCGCCGCCGATTTCGATGCTGCCGTTCATACCGTCAATATCATATTTATCGACAGTTAAGATATCGCTGCCGCCTTTGGCCGACAGGTCCATACTAAGCGTAGACATAACATCGCCGCCGATTTTGATACTGCCGTTCATGCCGTCAATATCCCATTCATCATAGGTCAGGATTTCGCTGCCGCCTTCAGCGGTCATGGTCACGCCATCTAAGTAAGATTGAGCATCGCCTTCAATCCAGATGCTGCCGTTCATGCCGTCAATATCATATTTATCAACAGTTCCAATCTCGCTGCCGCCTTTGGCCGACAGGTCCAAATGGAACATAGACGTAACATCGCCGCCGATTTTGATACTGCCGCTCATGCCGGTAATATCAACACAATCACTAGCCAAAATCTCGCTGCCGCCTTCAGCGGTCATGGTCACGCCACCCCACGACGATTTAGCGTCGCCTCCTATCAAGATGCTTCCATTCATGCCATCAACATCGAGTCCGTCTACCGTCAATAATTCGTGACCGCCTTTAGCCGTCAGCAGCATATCTCTTTTGCTTGTAGCATCGCCGCCTATGTAAATGCTGCCGTTCATAAGGTCAATGTCTGTCTCATCATTAGTCAAATATTCACTGCCGCCTTCAGCGGTCATGGTCATCGTACCGTACCTTGATTTAGCGTTGTTTTCAATGAAGATACTGCCGTTCATACCATCAAAATCAAGAACATCATAAAGGTCAATACCTTCGCTGCCGCCAGTCGCGGTCATTAGCATATCATATTTAGATTCAGCATAGTCACCTATGTAAATGCTGCCATTCATGAGAACAATGTCAGGACCAAAAAGCGACAAAGTTTCCGATACGTCACCGCCATTAGCGCTCATTGTCATGTTACCTCTTGTGGATTTAGCATACTCTCCTATGGAAATACTGCCATTCATCACATCAGTAGCAAAGTCAAAAAGAATTAAAGATTTGTTGCCGCCGATCGCGGTCATTTCCATATCATATTTAGATTTGGCATAGCCTTCTATCTTGATGCTGCCATTCATAACATCAGTGCCAATAATAAATTCGTCATCGCCAGTGGCCGTCATAGTCATGGTTCCGTCAGAATCGGCATTTCCACCGACGTAGATATTGTCGGCATTAACCGTCATATTCCCAGCACCGTAATTGCCCGTTGTGATGAGGTTATTATAAGCGGTCACATCACCACCGGCATTCAAGGTCATTACATTGCCGTGTGATGTCGTATCTCCGCCATCTTCATTGAGCGTAATGTTCTTGCCGGCATCCATCGTCATATCGCCATCAGATACAACATTCTTCTTGAGCCTGATGTCATCATCGGCATCGACATCTAATGTTCCAAATGATGTGACCGTTCCATCGACGGTAACATCTGTACCGGAAAGATACATATTACCCTCAACATTACCTTTAACAAGCAAGTTACCGCCGCCGGAACCGTTTCCGGAAGTATTGGCTATCATTGTCAGTGTTCCGTCAGCATCAACACTTTCATACTCGGCATACTGTGTTCCATCAATGGTGATATCATCACCTGCCCGGACATCAATATTGCCGCCATTGGTTGTAGTAAGCTTACCGTAGGCTGTAACATCATCTTTCCTGCCGTCACCGGCCCAGATTTTCATATCGCCGTTGGCAGTTACATTGCCATAGTTATCACCGTATTTGCCGATAGTGATGTCATCACCAGCAATTAATGCAATTGTGCTTTCGGACGAGGTGTTTCCAGAACTTCTATTGAGCTCAATGTTCTTGCCGGCATCCATCGTCATGGCACCAACAGATGAAACGTTTGCTTTGAGCTTGATGTCATCATCTGCGTCAACATCCAATGTGCCGTAAGAAGTGACATTGCCTGAAACGGTAACATCGTAACCGGAAAGAGTCATATTGCCAAAGAGGTCGCCATCGACGATTAAATCACCGTTGAAAGTGTTATCACTGTCGGCAATCAACTGAAGTTCTCCAGCCGCATCTGCTGAAGTCGGCGTAGCCTTGAGGAAGATGTTATCCTTTGCTTCAACAGTCAGGTCCCCAGCACCGATAGTACCGGCGGTACCTGTCGTCATGAGTTTGCCATAGGCATAGACGCTATCACCAGCTGTCATATCCAGGTTGCCGGCCGTTGTTACCGCGCCGCCGCTGCCACCGATAACATGATCTGTCTCAGTAGTTTGACCAAGCTCAATGTTATCACCGGCTATGATGTACAAATCACCGTTGCCTGTCATCGTCTTATCACTCTTTAAGTATACATCATCGTATGCATCCAGTGTTACATTGTCAGCAATTACTGTATTACTTAACAGTTGAATATCATCACCATGGTCACTGCCATTGGCTGTTACATCACCTTCCAGATAGATCGTTCCGGAAGCTGAATAAGCTATATCACCGGGGCTTGCAAATGTCGGCCCGACAGTTGCACCGCCGGAACCGAAGTCGTCGGCTGCCTCAATTATGATATGACCATCAGTGGTTGTCAGCGCTCCATGGACACGCACGTCACCACTGGCTATAAGCGGCTCATCAGGTGGAGCAGTTTTGTCGTAAAGGCCGTGAGCGTAAATATCCATATCACAGGCCGAATGAGCACTCTGAATATCAACATTTGTACCTTCAATATTCAGCTTGCCGCCGGAATCGATATCGCCTGCTACAACTACATCCCAGCCGTATCTTTTGTCCGTATCAGCAAGTAACTCCATATCTCCGCTGTGGGTAGTTACATCTCCGCCGAGTTTAATTCCGTGAACAACGTTGATAGAAAGTGTTGTTCCAGCTTCTAAGTTCCAGTCAGCAAAATCATCTGAATTCTCAACATTGAAACCGTCAATATCGATGTAACCATTCTCGGCCCACAGAGATTTCCCCGTCGTACCACTATCGCCAAGTGTAATCTCATTTTTGCCGTCACTTCTTGCAAGTGTAATATTCTGGTTCGCATGCGCCCCGATGGATTTCCACTTATTAGCTGCATTATCGCCGGATGTCGAGGTCACAGAGCCCGTATCGCTTATCAGCGTAAGGTCTGTAGTACCTTGATTGAAGAAGGTGTAACTGGCGGTATCGACAGATGGGCCCTGCTGCATTAGCAGCGAACTGCCGGTTACTCCTATAGCAGCGTCTGAGGAAATGGTACCACCGGCTATGATTGACAGAGAATCATGACCTGTTAGAGTCATCATAGGCTCAGTAATCGGCTCTGAATAGTCGATTATGTCAACGTCGCCGCTGGCATAGAGGGTCCCGCCCGATGCAACATCAATATTGCCCCAGCCATTATCATCACCCCAGCCGCCGGCAAGGTCTTCGGCTGTACGGGCCGTTAGTGTCAAATTGCCGCCGTTTGCCCTTACATCACCACCGCCTACATCATCACCAAATCTCAGATTGTTGCCCGTAACATTTACGGATCCGCCGGCAGTAAGATTACCCTTGGCCCAGACATCGGTGCCCTCGGTTAGCCCGCTTTCTCCCAATACGCCATTGTTCCACCAGCCGTGAGCGATGATGTCCATATTGCCCGTTGCTTCCGCATCACCTCCAAGTGTGATATCCAAACTTTCAACGTGCATATTACCACCGCTTGTCAGCGTGCCCTCCACGGTAAGGTTTTCGCCGCCCCAGAAATCAACGTCGGATATCAAGGTCATATCCCCGCCGGATTCTGCGCTGCCGTTAATAGTAAGCCTGTGATTTGTTACAACGCTTAAATCTCCACCAGCACTGACATTTTGAAGGTCGGCGCTGCCGGCGTAAGGCCAGGGGTCGATAGGTGGATCGTCAGAGGCTGCTGCCGTTATCTCCACATCGCCTGTAGCCTGTATATCGCCGGTAAACTTAACATTCGAATATGATTCGGCCCTCAGGGACTCGACGCCCTCGATGGCCGTCGAATAAATATCGCCTGCCGCAAGAATTACTCTTCCGCCCGGCGCATCGATTGTGCCAGACCCTGTACCCATGCCTCCGCCATTATCGACTATGTAAGCAGCTGGGTTAATCATATCAACCTCAACTACAACATCGCTGGTCGCAGCATTTTTGAGGTACACGGTTTCCCCCGCGGCCATTACCACGCAGCCGCCCGGGCTTGTTACTATTGCGCCCTTATTGGTGACCGTTTTACCGACAAGGTAAACCATCTCTGTGGGAATAAGATCATCTGTAATGTTCTCCATGCCTATAGTGCCTTCGTTGATTACTCCAAGAGTACCGGCCTCATAGCCGTCAAACTCCAAATCAGTGTCGATAGCGTCGGCGAAGTTTTTAAAGTTAACTATTTCCATGGCCGATGCTATGAAACCGCGTGCATCGACAAAGGCCTGGTCACCGAAGACAATACCTCGAGGATTGACAATTATAAGTCCGCCGTTGGCAAGGAGCGTACCGTTAATACCGGTTGCCATCAGGTCAAGAGCGTTGACCCGGTTCAGTACCCAGGAACCGCTTGAATCCTGATGAAACTGTGTCGTCGCGCCAGCTCCAATATCGAAATTGTCCCAGTTAATCACCGTGCCGTTGGTCACATCATATATGTCAAGTCTTCCCACTACGGAGTCGTCAATTAAGCTGACACTACCGTCTACAACGACACCGCCGGTTGGCAGAGTACCCGGAACCGGAGCCGGGTTGGCCATCGCTACCTGGACCGGTATCCCGAACATCATATAGAACACCAGCCAGCATGCGATAATCTGCCTTAAGTAATACTTTCTCATGATTTTTCTTAGGTTTTTCATTTTTCTGCCCCTTTATGCATAAACCCTTAATTTTTCAGTTCCCTCTATTACACTTATATGTCCTTGACCGACTACGCCGTCGGTTCTTTTTTCCTACCATCTAAGCAAAAAGCCCGCATTCACTCTGCCTTTGCCTGTGTGGGTATCATCTGTGGGCCTCAGCGGATAGCCGTAATAAATCGCACTGCTGAAGTTCTCTCCCAGCTCCAGTAGCAGGCCGACACCCGCCGAGAACATCTCCGTACGCCCGTGCTCGGAAGCTATTGGATGAATGTTTTTTGCCCGGCCGTAATCGAAGAATACCAGCGGCGCAAGCTTCCTGACATCAAGCTCGTCTTTTGTTGCTGCGATCTGCTGCTGCTGGCCACGCTGCTTCGATTCTTCGTACTTGATAGTGTCGAACTCGTACTGGGCCGATGCCAGAATACCTCCGTCGGCAACAGCCTCATACTCGTCATAGCCTCGGACCGTATACATCCCGCCGAAACTCGTCATCTGGGCCGGTACCAGTCTCTCATTGGAGCCTATCCACCTGAGAGAAGTGCTGATACGTTGAACCTCGTTCGGATCCAGATACTGTCTGTGTGC
>Ga0307378_10009584_pt1 | contig 12721 bp, 4 predicted proteins | sample UN1MG_FD_202238 | JGI IMG/M metagenome (GOLD analysis project Ga0307378, IMG submission 202238) | Soil microbial communities from Risofladan, Vaasa, Finland - UN-1 | ecosystem: Environmental > Terrestrial > Soil > Coastal area > Acid sulfate soil | place: Finland: Risofladan, Vaasa | collected...
CGCAGTATTGCCGTAAGTCCTTTGCTAAAAAGAACATCCTTTCCGGACAGCCTCTCAGCGACGGCGACCGGCTGCCTCGCTTTGTCCGCAACCGCCCAATCTCGCCATTCCCCCCAAGATCCCGCTGCCTTCCCCACGGCTCGGCAGCCTAGGAACTACAAACGTGTTCCTACGCCCCGCTGACATCACGCCAACTTGCCCGAGGCTTCGATGGGCCAGATGGCTTGGACTCGGCCGGCTTCGTGGACGTAGATCTCGCGGTAGAGGTTCGAGGTGGTGCAGGCGTGGCTGGGGATGAGGTGGAGGGTTTGGTCGACGTGCCAGTCGGGGGCCCGGTGGACGGTGCAGTGTTCTTCGGAGAGGGGTGAGGGGATTTCGACTTCCGGGTGGTCCTTGATCCGCGGGGGGCCGAACTCGCTGCCCACGCCCTTGCAGCCGACGTCGAGGACCGCGGCGCCGGGGCGCTTGCTGATCACCCGGGTGAGGATCGACAGGGCGATCTCGAACTCGGGGGCGAGCTGGTGGTAGCGCCAGTCCATGGTGGGGTAGGTGCCGGCCTGAATCTCGTCGACGCCGTCGATTTCGCCCGTCACGCGGTAAGTCGACGTGGCCCCGCCGCTGATGACGCCGACCGGGACGCCGTGGTCTTCGAGCAGCCGGCGGGTCTGGACGGCCAGGTCCATGGCCTGGCGGGTGCGCTTGGCCCGTTGGTTGAAGTCGGTCGTGTAGACGACGTGCCCCTCGTAGGCCTGAATACCCCGAAAATCCAGCCCGGGGTGTTTGAGGACCTGCTGGGCCAGCTCGAGCGCCGGCTCTCCGGGCGGAACGCCGCAGCGGCCCATGCCGACGTCGACCTCGACCAGCACGCCCACGGTGACGCCGGCTGCGGTGGCCGCCTCGGAGATCGCGGCGGCTTGGCGGTCTTCGTCGACGGCGACGGTCACCTCGATCTTGCCGGCCAGCTCGATCAGCCGGGCGATCTTGGGCCGGCCGACGACCTGGTTGGCGATGAGGATATTGTGGATGCCGGCTTGGGCCAGGGCCTCGGCCTCGCCCAGCTTGGCGCAGGTGAATCCGACGGTGTGGCCGGCCGCCTGTTGGCGCAGGGCGAGCGTGGTGCACTTGTGGTTTTTGAAGTGAGGGCGGAGCCGGCATTGGCGCCCGGCGAAGAAATCGGCCATCTTGCGGATGTTGCGGTCGGAGGCCGGGCCGTCCAGGAGGAGGGCCGGCGTGTCGAGGTCTTCGATGGGCGAGCCGATGAGCTGGCGGTTCATGGTGAGGGGTCAGGGTTCAGGGTTCAGGAATTGGGGCCGGACCTGGACAGCCACCAAATTGTACGGGCGATCCCCTGGGCCGTCGTGAGATCCGGACGCGAGACCATCAGGCTACCGCAACCGGCCGGGATGTCAAGCGCGCTTGCCGGGGGCCATCGGCCATATCGAGCCGGGACCATCAAACTCGACACGGGCCGCGCGCCGGGGATCGGATTGTCACGCAGTCGTGCGCACGCGTAAGAAGCTCGTGGCCGACGTGGCGCAAGGCCGCGACGCCGTTCTCGCCTGCCTGCATGTGCGCGAGGCCGTCTACACCAGCGGAGTCGCCCGGCTGGACAATCTCATGGGCTGACCGCCGGCAGGACGTCGACTCCCCATCGCGGAGGCTTGAGGGTATACTCTGCCGAGAGAGTCTGGGTCGACGATCCCCGACCGCACGGGCGTGTTATCCGGAACGTATCCCCAAGGCATCGCAGCAAAGGAGTTCCCATGACGCGACACCTGACGGCGGCATTTGTCTTGGTTGCCTTAGTTCCAGTTTTGCACTTTTGGGGGGTGTGTTTTTGGTAAAGGAATATCGGCCTCCGAGCCGGTTTGGGGTAGCTTGTGGGATTCGTCCAACCAGGAGTTTCCCCTTTCGGCAGGGAGGCCGAGCCATGGAGCTTACCCGAGGATTTGTGGATTTGCTAGCGAGGCGGGGCCTCAGACCGAACCGAGAGTCCAGTGGTCAGGGTTCGGGGTTCAGGGGTCAGGACCTGGAGTTCCACATATACACGCAAGTCCTGACCCCTGAACCCCGAACCCTGAACCCCACAAACTTGACTCATCTGCAACAACTTTCGGAAACCAAGTACCCTAGACCTGTTGGCCGACGAGATGTCGCTTTCACGTGCGACCGCGCCGGCGTTTTCTGATGGTGTCCTGGTCCAGCGATTCTTTACAACCCAATCGGGTGTGCTGGCCCAGCGGATCTCACCTCCCTTGCGAGATGGAGGTATGCACCGCCAAGAAGAGCGATATAGTCAATCATTCGCCTGGCATTCGAGTGCCGGGAGATGAACGGCTCTTTGCCAAATGAGAACAAGAAGCAGTTCTACTGACTGTCGGCGCGCAGGGCTATCGTGAGTGCCCCGGCAAGAACGTGCTAGGCGGCACGCCGTAGCTTAACGATGGGCAGATGCGTTTGTTCGGCGTGGCAGGCCACGTCCAGCTTGAGCCGAACGCCCGATTTGCCTCCGACCGGGACGCGCGGCGCAGTGCATGGTGCCCCGCGTGGCCAACGCGACCGAGGTTCGAATCGCGGATATCGGCAAGCAGGATGCTGGTGGTGGTAGGCTTCGTTCGGCGTCCTGCAATTCAGGAAGGTATGAGGCCGCCACTGGTTGTACCATTCCATGAAGCGAGCCCGCTCGTTGCTGCTGTCGGCCGCCCGACTGCGACTGTACGTCAAGGCATACTGGGCCAAAGCGACGACGTGGAGGATAGCGGATTTGACGTGTGTGCCCCAGCTCTTCGGGAGTGGTATCTGCGGCTGCTTGCTCTTGCCGGGCATCTTGGCCTCCAAGGGACAGCTTGTCTCTGAATCCCTTGAAGATCGGCATAACCTCCGCGTGATATGGAGGTTACGATCGGAGGTCGGCGACCCAAACAATCGCCGGACCAGCGCACCAAGCTGGACGCTCGCTGACAGGGCGATCGCAAACCGATGTCTGACCGCCAGCCGACTACGGCCAGTAGGCGGTGAAGATCTCGTCGACCGCCTCGGTTGAGGTGTCCTCCTCGGTCTCGGTGTCGTGCTGGTTGATCTGGTCGAACTGGTACAGCCAGAGGATCGCGTCCACGTTCGCGTAGTGGACCAGGCCGGCTTCCAGCGCGGCGTCGTACAGAATGGCCACGTCTTGGCCACCACCGGCGTGGGCGTGCACTTGATCGAACGACACCGCCCGATTGAAGTACTCCGGACCGTACAGCCGAGTGTATTCCGGCGTGGCCACCAGCGTGTCCTTGGCCGCGGAGCCGTAGAGGTGGGCGACGTCGGTCCCGCCCGTGGCAAAGGCGTGCACCCACCGGAATCCCTTCGCCCGGTTGAAGAAGCCGTCGCCGTAGAGCTTCGCTTGCTCGGGCCAGGCTTTGAAGGTCTCGTCCCCCTGGGGGTCGTCGTAGAGCACGGCCACGTCGTCGTTGCCGGGGGTGCTGAACGCGTGCACCCAGCGGAACGCCTTCGCCCGGTTGTAGAACCCGTCGCCGTAGAGCTTGGCCTCGCCGGGCCAGAACTTGAACGTGTCCTTCCCGTCGGGGTTGTCGTAGAGCACCGCCACGTCATCGTTGTCGGGCGTGCTGAACGCGTGCACTTGGCGGAACGCCTTTGCGCGCGTGTAGAACCCATCGCCATAAAGCTTCGCTTCCTCGGGCCAGAATTTGAAGGTATCGACTCCGGTGGGGTCGTCGTGGAGCACCGCCATATCTTTGCCGCCGGTGCTGAACGCGTGCACCCAGCGGAACGACCGGACCCGGTTGAAAAACCCGTCGCCATAAAGCTTGGCTTGCTCGGGCCACGATTGGAAGGTGTCGTCCCCGTCGGGGTCGTCGTGGAGCACGGCCACGTCGGGGCCGCCCCCGCCCAAGACAGTGATCGACTCGGCGTCGGCAATGTGGACCGTGTACCCCTCGCCGGAGAGCGTGCCGCGGCCGGGCCAGAGCTCGACGGTGTCCTTGCCGGCCGAGCCGGTGAGGAGGACCGTGTCGTCGCCGCCAAGGCCGTCGAGCTCGACGGTGATCGTCTCGGCGCTGAACTGGTGTGTCACGCCGTTCACCTTCACGGTCCAGTGGCCGGGCGCGGGCCCCGGACGGAACTCGAACACGTCGTTCTGCTCTGTACCGGAAATGACCTCATGGTTGCTTTCTTGCCCGACGGTGTTCGTCAGTCGAAGGTCGGCATCGGACCCGGCACCGGCGACGTGCAGCACGTAGCTTTCTCCTTCGGCCACCTCGGCCTCCAGCCAGGGAGTGCCCGCACCGATGGCCACCGGCATCCAGTCGCTGCCGTAAAGCTCGATCGCCGGGGGCTCGCCCTGGTAGCCGCTCAGCTCGGCGTGAAGGATCGTGTCTTCGGTGGCCTGGAACCCGAGCCACACGTCGTCGTCCACCAGGGTCAAGCCCAGCAGAAGCTCCTCCAAAGGCGGCGTGGAGGCCAGGAACAGCCGTTTCGAGATCAGCTCGGGTATCAAGCCGCGTTCACCGAAGTTGTAGTCGAGGGCGTCGGTGCCCGGAGCCAGGCCGATGCCGACGAAACAGTCGTTCTGCACCCGGGAGCACGGAGGCGTGCCCTGGGTATCGAGGCCGTCGACAAATGCCCCGGGCTGGGTTTCGGTCAACGTGTAGACGCCGGGCGGCAACAGTTCAAATCGGTAGCAGCCATCGGCTTGGGTGAAGACCGTCGCCCGGAGCGAACCGCCTAGCTCGATCGGCACGTTGGGAAGCCCCGGCTCCGTTGGGTCTTTCACCCCGTCGTTGTCGGTGTCGACGTAGACGTACCCGCAGATGCTGCACGGCAACTCCTCGCTGCGATAGTTCCCGAAGTCGACGTTCGTAGCCGGCGTCGTGAGGCCCACGGTGACGACGTGCGTTCCCAGGGCGAGGTCGCTGAGCGGGGGACGGATGCCTTGGTCGGGCGGATGGCTCTGCGCCCAGCCCGGCACGGCTTCCTCGGCCAGGACGTACGTCCCGGGGGCCAGGCCGTCGAAGCGGTATCGGCCGGCTTCGTCGTCGGGGGTGCCGGGGTCGTCCGCCCGGGTTTGGGCCGTGGCGACGAGCTGGCCCTGGGCGTCGAACAGATGGACGGTGAAACCGTCCAGGCCCGGCCCGTCCAGCTCCGGCCCGCTCCCGTCCAAGTCCTCGAACTTGCGGCCCTGGATGGACGTGGCGGGCACCTCCCGGATCGTGATCTGAACGGTTGCCTCGTTGGACGTGGCGCCTTGGTCGTCTTGCACCATGTAGGTGAAGCTGTCGCTCCCTAGAAACCCCGGAAGCGGCGTGTAAAGGACCAGCCCGCTCTCACCCACGACTGCCGAGCCCTTGCCCGGCGCGTGTTCGATCGTCAGCGTGCCGGGGTCGATACCGCCTTCGGGGTCGACGTCGTTGCGGAGCACGTCGAGCACGGCCGCCGTGTCCTTATCGATGGTCGCCGTATCGTCGACCGCCAAGGGGGGATCGTTGACCGGACGAATCACGACGCTCACCACGGCGACGGCCCACTCATCGGCGGTGTCGCGGATCTCATACGCGAACAACTCCGCGCCGTCGAAGTCGTCTCCCGGCGTGTACGTGATTTCGCCCGACGTCGGGTCGACCTCCGCCGAACCGTTTCTCGGATCGACGAGGATCCTCACCGAGCCGGGGTCGAGGTTCCCGTCGGGGTCCGAGTCGTTGGCGACCACGTCGATCGAGACCGAACTTCCCTCGTCGGTGACCGCCATGTCGTCGGCAGCAACGGGCGGGCTGTTGAGCGGGAGGACCTGGACCGTGACCTCCGCCTCGTCGAACTCTCCCTCCGTATCGAAGATCCGGTAGGTGAACGTGTCGATGCCGGTGAAAGCGGCGAAGGGGGTGTACGTGAGTTCGCCACTCCCTGGGCCGGGGTCGACGCGTCCACCGCTCGGGCCGTCGATCACCATGAGGCTGTCCGGATCGAGGTTTCCGTCGATATCGCTGTCGTTGGCCGCCACGTCGATCACCACCGGCTGGGTCTCCAACGTCGTGTCGCGGTCGTCCCGGGCCGTGGGTGGGTCGTTGACGGACTCCACCGTCACGAAGACCGCGGCCATGTCGATCGCCCCGTGCACGTCGGCGATCTCATACAGGAACACGTCCGATCCGTGGAAGTCCGCCTCGGGCACGTAGGATGCCACGCCCGTGGCCGGATCGATCTGAATCGATCCATGAGAAGGCCACGTCAACAGGCGTACCGACGTGGGGTCGAGCTCTCCTTCCGGATCACTGTCGTTGTCGACCAGATCGATCGTGACCGGCTCGTCCTCGTCCGTCGTTGCGTCGTCATCTTCGGCGACGGGCGGCTCGTTGGCCGGGAGTATCTCGATCGAGACCACGGCCGTGTCTGAGACGCCCTCGGCGTCGGAAACCTCGTAGGTGAACTGGTCCGACCCGGTGACACCAGGACCCGGTGTGTAGGTCACGATGCCCGTCAGCCGGTCGACCGTGGCAGAGCCGCCGGCCGGGGGGACCGTGATTCTTACGGTGGTCGGGTCAAGATTTCCGTCAGGGTCCGTGTCGTTGGCCGTGACCTCGATGGTCACAGGGATTCCGAAGGGCGTCTCCGCCTCGTCGTCGTCGGCGACCGGCGGCGCGTTCGACCTGACGACGGCGACCGCATAGTCCTCGACCTCGCCGTCGGCCGCCACCCCGTGCGGCAACAGCCCGCCGTCGCTGCTGAAACGGAACCGGGCAAACGTACGCTCGGTGACCAGCGCGGTCTCAGGGACCGGGAAGAACAGGAGATTCTGTCCCGGCGACAAGAGCACGCCGGCGAAAACCTGCTCCTGATCGTCGAGCCATTCTCCGTCGCCGCTGAAGTCGAGCCAGCCGTCCAGCACACCGCTCGCGGAGGCGGTCACTTCGACGGCGGCAAGATGCCCGGGCACGAGCGGCGTGAGGAACTTCACGCCGTCCTCGTCGTCCGCGTCGGCCGCGTCGTCCCCGTCGGCAAGCTCGCCGGGCTGGCCGTCGGTCTCCGGATCGACGCCCGCGCCCAGGTGGAATCCGGCGACTACCACGTGCCGCGCTCCGTCCGAGGCCAAGAGCGTGGGAAACGCCGGGTCGGGCGCGTCGCCGAAGTCGAGCGACTCGGCCGTCACCTCGACGGCCGCGGAGAACTCCGACGTGTTGCCCTCCGGGTCGGTGGCCGTGGCGGTGATGAAGTGGCCGAGGGGCACGCGCTGGGTGAAAGCCGCGCTGAAGTCGGCGATCCCGCTGGTGTCGGTCGTCACGTCGACGCTGCCCAAGAAAGTCTCGCCTTCGCCGTAGCCCGAGCCGTCGGCTTCGGCGTTGGAGAAGAACTCCAGGCGAAACGTGGTTTCGGGCGTGCTGTCCAGCATTCCTTCGACGGTGGTGCCTTCGGCGAGGACGGCTGAGTTGAGCACCGGGTAGTTCTGAAACCCGTTCGCCAAGTTAAGGGTTTCCCAGTCCCGTACCACGACGTTCACCAGGTCGTGCGGTCCCTGCAACCAGTCCACCTGCAACTCTCCGACCCCGCTCTCGTCGGTGTACAGCCCCCAGAAGATGATGGGCGGGGACGGACCATTCACGTAGAGCCACACTACCGCATACGTGTCGGGAGGGCCGGTGACGGTTGCGCTGATCGTGGTGTGCTCCCCGTCAAATTCCACCGTCAAGTCGTGGATCTCCCACTCCGGCTGCACGCCACCGTCCGCAGGATCGTTCTCGGTCACGCCGTCCTCGCCGAGATCGATTCCCAGATCGCCGTTGGAGTGGATCTGGTTGTTCCACACGGCATTTCCCAAGCCGCTTATCACCGAGACGCCCCGTCCGCCGTTGTGGGCGATGAGGTTGGCTGCCCCCGGCTCAGTCCCTCCAATCATGTTGTCGCACGCCCCGTAGATCGTGATTCCGTCGCCGGCGTTGCCCAAGGGGGCGCTCCCCGTGACGTCCGTGCCGATCAGGTTGCCTTGGACCACGTTTCCAATGGAGACAGCCTCGATACGCGAGATCACGATTCCGGGGCCGTTGTTGCCCGAGATCACGTTGCGGGCCTCGGGGACGGTGCCGCCGATCAGGTTGTTGAACCCCGCAGCGATTGCGATGCCCGTCCCATTGCCAAGGGCGGTTGTTCCGGTGACATCGGTCCCGATCAGGTTCCCTTGCACTCGATTTTCCCAAAGACCCATTCCCCCAGAGGCAAGAACGACGGCTGCGTCCCAGTTTCCGGAGATCAGGTTGCCTGCCCCGATTTCGGTTCCCCCGATGACGCATTGAGTCGAGTAGGTGTCGAGACTGATCCCGCGGTCATTTCCGAGGGCTTGGGTCCCGGTGGCATCGGTGCCGATGTAGTTGCCCTGGATCCGGTTCCCCGTTCCCGAGCCATCGATGGCAGCGCCCGAAAAGCCGGAAACGACGTTGCGTGCCGCGGGCGTGGTACCGCCGATCACGTTGTCATCCGAGTAGACACAAACTCCGTGGGCTTGGGAGTAGTCATATTGCCCCAGTTCCCAATAGGCGACGGTCCCGCTGGGGTCCACGCCGATGTAGTTGCCTTCGACCACAGAGCCGCTACTTCCCCCGATGCCGATTTGTACGCCGCCGTACCAACCGTATCGGTCGGACTGGAACCGATTGATGCACAGCCCTCGTACGGCGCAATTGCCGGCGCTGATGCCCAGCCCGTCGACCGCCGTGCCCGCCAGGCTGCCGTCCAGCTCGATCATGATCACGGCGGGCTCCTCGTCGGTGGCGGGAGAAGCGCCGGGTTGCGTGTAGCCGTCGATGATCACCGGATCGGTGACCGTCGGCAGGGCCGAAGTCGGCTGAATCGTGTGGGGCCCGTCGCCGGGGATATCGAAGACGATCCGGTCCTTGCCCGGCAGATAGTCGGCCAGGTTGATCGCCTCGCGGAGCGTCGTGTGCACGCCGTCGGGCACCCCGTCGTCCACGTCGTCGGTCGCGTTCACCACGATCGTGGTGCCCGCGCCCGGCAGGATCACCGCCGGACCAATCGGCGTGACGCCGACCGAATGGACGTCCAGGTGGTCCGGATGGACCTCCACGTTGCCGCTGGGGGCCTGGTACCAGTGGTCGAAGGGACGGCTCAGCGTGGGCCCGTAGTAGTAGGCCGTGGCGAGGTCGACTCCCGAAGGTGGAAAGAAGCTCACGGTGCTTGACCCGGTGGCCAGCAGCGTGAACTCGAAGAACCCGATCGGGAACTCAACCGCGGGCGGCCCGTCGTGGGGCGACGGATTGGGCACCGCCCGCACGTCGCGGAACTCGCCGCCCGACGCCACCAGCACCACGTAACTCCCGTCGACCGCGTTGGGGAGCGACACCACGTCGCCCTGGAGGCGGTCGAGAATGCCGTCTCCGTTGCCGTCGCCACCTCCCGGGGCAGCGTCTTCCACCGCGTCCAGCACGCTGTCGCCATCGGCATCCGGCTGCACTTCGATACTGAAGGCGAACTCCGAAGTATCGTCCTCTCTGGTCGAGGTGGCCGTGATCAGGTGCCCCGGCGCAGCTTCCACTGGAAAGGTCGTCGAGAATGGGGCCTCGCCCCTGGGGGATACGGTAATGGACCCCAGGTACGTCGTGCCCTCGCCGTGCCCGGAAGGATCTGCGATCGGGGTGGAATAGAAGTCGACGACGCACGGCTGGACAATCCCTTGCGCAGGACTCGCCGGCCCGGTGATCGTTCCCTCAATCGTCGTGCTGCCGGCACCGGAGAACGCCCGCGTGAGCACCGGGTAATTGGAACCGTAGAAGAACCCGGCAGCGCTGGGGGGGCGGTTCTGGTAGACTCCGTCGACGCCCCAATCGATCCCCAACCCGGTGTTCGAGAAGATGGCGTTTCCGCGGATGACGTGGTTCGCGCTCCGCTTGACGTACACGCCGTCGCCGCCGTTGAAGGCGATCGTGTTGGACTCGCCGCCGTCGATCCCGCCGATGGCGAGGTTCCCCCCCCAGTCGACGAAAATCCCGTGCGACGCGTTGCCCAGAGGGCTGGTTCCGTCGGCCGCGAGCCCCACCGAATTGCCGAGGATTTGGTTGGCTTCAGAGAACATGGGGGGAAGCCCGATTCCACCCAGAATCCCATAGCCGAAGACCTGGATCCCGACGCCGTTTCCGGAGACGACGTTGCCCGCGCCGGCGACGGCTCCGCCAACGACGTTCAGATCGGCGTCGACGATGCTCACGCCGATGCCGTTTGCGATGGCGGCATCTCCGGCGGCATTGGTGCCGATGTAGTTGCCCTCGATGCGATTCGCCGTGGGGACGACCATCCCGTGAGTGCCCCGGATCGTCACACCGACGGCGTTCCCGGAGATGACGTTCCGCGTCCCGGGATCGGTGCCGCCGACGAGGTTCTCGCGGGCATCGACGATCTCTACGCCGCTCAGCAGGTTTCCCAGCGGCGTGCCGCCCGTGGCGTCGGTGCCGAGGTAGTTGCCGATCACCAGGTTGCCATGGGCCTGGAAAGCGAGGAGAATACCCTGCCGTTGATTGCCGGAAATCACGTTGCGGGCCCCAGGCGTGGTTCCGCCGATGGTGTTTCCAATCGACTCCAGCACCAGGATGCCCGCACCCCCGTTGCCGAGCGCGGCACTACCGGTGACGTCGATCCCCACGTAACAGGCCTCGACAAGGTTCCCTTCGCCGCCATCCAGGACGATTCCGTGGCCTGATTTCAACACGTCGGGCTGGGCGGCGAACTGGTTGATCGCCAGGCCGCGGATCGTGCTTCCGCCCGCGGTCACGTGCAGCCCGTTGGCCGGGCCGGCCAGGCTGCCGTCGAGCTGGACGACGGGCGCGCCGGCGTAGTCGGGCTCCGTGGTGGCGTCGATGACCACGGGATCGGTGATCACCGGCAAGGGCGAAGCCGGCTGGATCGTGTGCGGTCCCGGCCCGGGGACGTCGAAATGGATCGTGTCCAACCCCGGGCCCGCGTTGGCCAACTCGATCGCCTCGCGAAGGCTGAGGTGGGCCGGGTCGTAGACGCCGTCGGCGGCGTCGTCGGTCGTGTTGACCACGAGCGTCGGCAGGGGGACGACCGTTGCGACCAGAACCGACGTATTGTCGGCCGGGTCGTCCTCGATCCCGTCACTGGTGACGGTCACCTCGTTGGTCAAGTCGCCGACGGCAAGGGGCCTCACCGTGACCGTGGCGGTCGCCTGGGCCCCGGCCGCCAGGCCGCCCAGAAGGATGACGGCCGAGTCGTCCGTGGCCGTGTACGTTCCCTGACTGCACGTGACGTCGACGAGCGACGCGCCGGCGGGCAGCACGTCGGTGAGGGTGACGCCCGTCACGTCGTCCGGGCCACGGTTCTCGACCGTCAACGTGTAGACCATCGCCGCGCCCGCCAAGGCCGGATCGGGCGAAGTGGCCTGCGAGACCTCCAGATCGACGTGGGGGGCGGGTGGTCCCACGGTCAGCTCGGAAGAGAGGAAGTCGTCGCCGTAGACGGCGTAGATCGTCACCGACGCGTTCTCTTGCAGGAGCGACGACGTGGCAACGGGGACTCGGGCGACCTTTTCCCCGGCAGGGATGGTAACGCGTATCGGCAGGTCGGCGACGGTTGTGTCGCTGGGGTAGAAAGAGATCGTTGCACCCTCCGGCGGAGCGGCCAGAAGGAGGCGGACGATCGCGTTGACCGGTTCACCGCCGGGGACGCTCGGCAGGTCGAAGGAGAAGTCGGCCAGCTCGCCCGCGTCGCCAATGCCGTCGCCGTCGCTGTCGGTCTGATCCGGGTTGTAGACGAACGGCACGTTGTCATCGGCGTTGGAGAGCCCGTCGCCGTCAAAGTCAATGTGCTTTGCGTCCTCCAGAACTTGCTCGATCGGCATCTCCGGCTCAGCGCTGGGCATGGTGGTGTGGGCGCCGCGGGCCGCATAGGGTGAAACGCGGAAATTGTAGAACAGTTGCGACCAGTCCTCGGCCCCGACTAGCACGTCGTTCTTCGGAATCGGCGGAGTAGGCGTGGGAACCGTTCCACTCCAGTAATCGTTGATTCCGGCTTGCTCGATGGTTTCCAAGTGTCCGTCGTCGTTCCAGTCGATCGGCCCTACCGTTGGCTTTGCGTGGAAGTCCTTCCAGTTGTCGTGAACCGTGTAGGCCGTGCGGGGCCAAAGTGTTGCCAAGTCGGGGTTGGCAGGGTGAAGCCCGAGCGTCTCGTCGAGGAAGGCCTCGTAGAGCGTGGGCAGCTTCCAGCGGGAGAAGTCCAATGGACGCGTAGGCACCCGGTTGGTCCATTGGAACGTGTAGTTCATGATGCTCAAGTAGTTGGGCTTGTAGTTCGTGTTGGCCTGGATGGTCAGCGAGTCCCAGTCGGTCCATGTCGACCGCGGCCACGGGCCGCCGTGGCCCAGCCCCAGGTTATGCCCCAGTTCGTGCATGCAGACAGCGACCTCATTCATGAGCGCGCCGGTGACGGTCGGCGGTCCGGGCGTCTTGGTCGCCCAATGCTCCCCCGTGACCGCGACGAAGTCGTTGCCGAACGGCTCGGCGATTCCTCCCGCCTTCATATCCACCAGTGCCCCTGAGCCGTCCTTCTTCCAGAGATCGTGGACAAGGAGGCAGTAGTGGTAGACGAGCGACTTAGGGGCGGCCGATAAATAACTTTCCGGAATTCAGTAGTCGGTTGGGACGACGGTATAGTTCCAGTCGGGCAAGAGCTTGTCGAACCGGATCGGATAGGATTCGAGGAACCGCTC
>Ga0307378_10009586_pt1 | contig 12719 bp, 8 predicted proteins | sample UN1MG_FD_202238 | JGI IMG/M metagenome (GOLD analysis project Ga0307378, IMG submission 202238) | Soil microbial communities from Risofladan, Vaasa, Finland - UN-1 | ecosystem: Environmental > Terrestrial > Soil > Coastal area > Acid sulfate soil | place: Finland: Risofladan, Vaasa | collected...
TGACGAAATAGCGGGGCATGTGGCAGGTGTTAGAGGGCGGACAAGGCGGACATGGCGCGCGCAGGGCCGCCGGGTCAAGGCGGTGCGGCGATGGGACGTGAATAACACATGGTGAAATCAACGAAAGACGGCGCTTCGAAGGGCCCTGGGGGCCGGCGCGGGCTCACCGTCCGGGTCAAGACGGCCAAGGGACGGAAGCTTGCCTCGACGCGCTGGCTGCAACGGCAATTGAACGATCCTTACGTGGAGGAGGCCAAGCGCCAGGGCTATCGCAGCCGTGCCGCCTTCAAGCTCATCGAGATCGACGACAAGCATCACTTGCTGAAGCCCGGCAAAATGGTGATCGATCTTGGCGCCGCGCCCGGCGGCTGGAGCCAGGTGGCGGCCGATCGCGTCGGCGCGGTGGCAGGCAAGGGCACGGTCATCGCCGCCGATCTCACCGACATCGAACCGATCGCCGGCGTCACCTTCATGGTGCTCGACATCAGCGACGCCGAGGCGGAGGCGCGCATCAGGGATGCGCTTCACGGGGATCGCGCCGATGTGGTGCTGTCCGACATGGCGGCCTCGTCCACGGGCCACCGGTCGACCGATCATTTGCGCGTCATCGCGCTCGCCGAAGCCGCCCTCGATGTCGCCGAGGATACGCTGAAGCCCGGCGGCGCCTATCTCGCCAAGGTGCTGCAAGGCGGCGCCGGCCAGGACCTAGTCACCCGCCTCAAGCAGGGTTTCGCCAAGGTGGCCCATATCAAGCCCAAGGCGAGCCGCGCCGATTCTTCGGAGGTCTATGTGCTCGCCACCGGGTTTCGGGGCGGCGGCGATGCGGACTGACTGCCGCGCGCCTCAATCCGCATATTCCACATCGTCTTTGTAGAGATCGTAAGCGGCGGCGTATTCCATGACGCGGGCGACGTCGGCGATCAGCTTCTCGTCGTAGCCGGCGCGGCGGAGCAGATGAAAGCCCATCTCCATGCCCGAGGCGATGCCGCCCGCGGTGACGATGCGGCCTGCATCGACCACGCGGGCGCGGGAGATGCGGGCCTTGGGCGCGATCTCGGCCAGCCGGTCGATGGGCACCTTGCCGGCGCCGGAGGCCTCGACCCGGTCGGGCTCTTTGCGGTTGGTGGCGGGCTTGCCGTCGAGCAGGCCCATCACGCCATAGATCCACGAGCCGGTGCACACGCTTGTTATCAGAGTCTTTTCCGGCAGCGCCCTTATGAAGTCGTGCAGCCGCCCGTTATGCATCTCCTGGCGCGTGCCGAAGCCGCCGGGGATCAGAAACGCGTCCATGTCCGGCGCGTCGGCGAAGCTGTAATTCGGCAGCACGGTGAAGCCGGCTTGCGTCTGCACGGGACGCATCGCGTCGGCGATGAGAAAGGCGTCGAGCTCCGGGTCGAAGCGCCGCGCCACCGAGAACACGCCGTAGGGCGCGGCATAGTCGACGATCTCGGCATCCTTGAACACATAGATGCCGAGACGGAAGCCTGGGGTCTTGGGATAGCTGCGATGGGGACGGTCGGTCATGGTCTTGGTCCTTCGTCTGAGCCTGCGCGGAGCCGCGCGTTCTCGGCCTCAAGGTGAGCGATGCGCTCTTTCAGCGCGCCGACGGCGCCGGCGACATCCTCGGCGAACAGCATTTGCGGGATGTGCTGCGGGCAATTGGTGTCCCACGCCTCAACGGTGAAGACGATCGCGGCTTCGGCGCGCGCTTTGTAGCCATCGGGGAAGAGCCGCGCGAGCAGCGCGGGATCGTCCTCGACCACGCGGGCGGTCCCCCAGATCTTCACCCGCCGGCGATTGGCGTAGTCCATGAGAAAGATCATGGCATACGGGTTCTCTTGCAGATTGCCCGTCGAGATATATTGCCGGTTTCCGGCGAAATCGGCGAAGGCGAGCGTGTTTTCGTCGAGGACGCGGAGGACGCCGGGTGGCCCGCCGCGATGCTGGATGTAGGGCCGGCCGTCCTTGCTGGCGGTGGCGAGGTAGAACGAGCGCATTCCTGAGATGAAGCCCGCAAGATCGGCGTCGATCTTTGTCGCCCAGCCGCCTTTGGCTTCGAGACGCGTGTAAGCGTCGCGCGAGCCGCGCCGCGCCTGCACGGATTTGACCGCGGGCGAGAAGGCGACATCGGTGGAGGGCGCGGGCATCGGGGTTAAAGCGCCGGCATGGAGACAAAGCCGGGCAGCGCCTTGATGCGTCCGATCCAAGCCTGAATGGAAGGGTAGGGCGCCAGCGTCACGCCGCCTTCGTGGCCGAGCGCGATATAGGGCATGCAGGCGAGGTCGGCGATGGTCGGCCGGTCGAGCGCCAACCAGTCCTGCGTTTTCAGATGGCTCTCGATGAGGCCGAGAATGCGCGCCGCGTTGGCGCGCGCGCGGTCCACATCGAGCTTGAAACCGAATTTGTCGTGGAGGCGGGCATCGCCCGGCCCGCGCGCGATCTCGTTCTCGGCGACCATGAGCCAGGTGACGATCTGGGCCATGCTGCCTGCGTCGGTCGGCAGCCAATCCTCGCCGCCATATTTGCGGGCGAGATAGACCAGGATCGCTTGCGAATCCCGCAGCTTGAGGCCGCCGTCTTCGAGAACCGGAATTTCACCGAAGGCATTGAGGTCGATGAAGGGGCTCTTCTTGTGGGCGCCGCCCATGAGATCCACCGGCACGACGTCCAGTTCCAGGCTGAGAAGGGCACAGAACAGGCGGACCTTGTAGCAATTGCCGGATAGTTCGAGGTCGTGGAGTTTCAGCGCGGCCATGGGGCTCTCCGTTGGTTCGAGGCCCCTCGGGTGGAGCCGTGCGGAGGCCTTCGTGCCATGTTTCGCAAGGTGAGAGTATCGGCTATAACTGCAAGTCATCATTCCATAATACGGAATAATCAGAATGGACCGCTTTGCCGCCATGCGGGTCTTCGCCGCCGTCGCCGACGCCGGCAGCCTGTCGGCGGCGGGACGCGTTCTCGCCATGCCGCTGGCGACGGTCAGCCGGCATTTGTCGGCGCTCGAGGAGCAACTCGGCGTGCGTCTCATCACCCGCACCACGCGGCGTTTGGTGCTGACCGAGCCCGGTCTCCATTACCTCGAATCCTGCCGCTGCATCCTGGCCGAGCTGGAGGCGGCGGAGCTGCGGCTGGCCGGCGAACAGGCCGAGCCGCAAGGTGAACTCGCCTTCACGGCACCTGTGGTGTTCGGCAGGCTGCACGTGCTGCCGGTCGTGGTCGCGTTCTTGGCAGCCTATCCCCGCGTTAGCGCCCGCATGCTCCTGGTCGATCGCGTGGTCGACCTCGTGGAGGAGGGGCTCGACCTCAGCGTGCGGGTCGGGCCGCTGCTCGATTCCTCGCTGATCGCCACGCGGGTCGGCGCCACGCGCTACGTTGCCTGCGCCAGTCCCGCTTACCTGGCCGGACGCGGCACGCCGGGCAGCCCGCAAGACCTCGCGGGCCACGACTGCATCAGTTTCAATACGCTGTCGCATGCGGAACGCTGGAGCTTCGCGGGGCAGAAGCGGCAGCTGGTGACGGTCCGGTCCCGCCTCAGCGTCAACACGGCGGAGGCCGCCATCGACGCCGCGGTGGCCGGGCTCGGCATCACGCGCGTGATGTCCTATCAGGCGGCTTCCCGCCTGGCGGACGGCTCGCTGCGCCTGATCCTGGAGGATTTCGAGCCGGAAGCGGCGCCGGTCAGCCTGCTGCATCGGGAGGACCGCCTGCCACAAGCCAAAGTGCGAAGCTTTGTCGCCTTCGCCGCGCCGCTGTTACGAAAAGCGCTCAAGCTGGGCGCCCCTGGCGCGGAGCCTGGCGGGGGCTGATCGCGCGGGGTTCACGGCTTTGTTTCCTGACAAATCGCGGCCGCCACTGCTATCTATGTGCCAACGCGATATGCGCCTGGCCCGGAGGGGAATGAAGCCATGAATGTCGAGGTGGTGAAGGAATATTACGGGAAGGTCCTCAAAGGCTCGAAGGATCTGAAGACCTCGGCCTGTTGTGACGGCGGCGGCGTGCCGGGCCATCTCGATGCGCTGATCGCCAATGTGCATGAAGAGGTACGCTCCAAATATTACGGCTGCGGCATCGTCATCCCCGCTGCGCTCCAGGGCTGCAACGTGCTCGACCTCGGCTCGGGCTCCGGCCGCGACGTCTATCTGATCTCGCAGCTCGTGGGCGAGGGCGGCGACGTGGTCGGTGTCGACATGACCGACGAGCAGCTGGCCACCGCTCAGACGCACAAGGATTGGCACATGCAGCAGTTCGGCTATGCGCGGCCGAATGTGCGCTTCCTGAAAGGCTATCTGGAAAAGCTCGACGAACTCGATCTGGAGCCGTCGACCTTCGACGTAGTGGTGTCGAACTGCGTCATCAATCTCTGCGTTGACAAGCTCGCGGTGCTGCGCGGCGCGCATCGCCTGTTGAAGCCGGGCGGCGAGCTCTATTTCGCCGACGTCTATTGCGACCGGCGGCTGCCCGACGCGGTGCGCGCCGATCCTCTGCTCTATGGCGAATGCCTCGGCGGCGCGCTCTATTGGAACGACTTTCTCCCCATGGCGAAGCAGGCGGGCTTCCTCGATCCGCGTCTCGTCACCAGCCGGCCCATCGAGGTGGAGAACGAGGCCATGCGCCAGAAGCTCGGCCATGCGCGGTTCTTCTCCGCCACCTACCGGCTGTTCAAGCTCGATGGGCTGGAGCCGGCCTGCGAGGATTACGGCCAGGCTGTGGTCTATCGCGGCGGCGTGGCGGAGCAAGAGCAAGCGTTTGCGCTGGACGAACACCATCTCATCGAGCGCGGCAAGGTGTTCCCCATATGCGGCAATTCCTGGCGCATGTTGGCGGACACGCGGTTCGCCCCTTACTTTGATTTCGTCGGCGACTTCTCGACTCATTACGGGATCTTCGCCGGCTGTGCGAGCCCGGGAACGTCGCTTCCCTTCGACCAGGCGGCGCCGGCGCAAGGCACCAAGGCGAAGTCGAGCTGCTGCTAGGGATTCGTGGGGGGCGTGTCGCAAAAATGTCATGCCCCGCGAAGGCGGGCATCGAGTAAGCACTGACGCTCGATGACAGCAGCGGGGTAGGGGGATAATGACATTCGATCTGACGCGGCGGCTCGCGGCCGAAGCACTCGGCACGTTCTTTCTCGTCATGGCCGTGGTCGGCTCCGGCATCATGGCGCAGACCCTGGCCGGCGGGAACGTGGCGCTGGCGCTGCTGTGCAACACGATCGCCACCGGCGCGGTGCTGTTCGTCATCATCACCATCTTCGTGTCGCTGTCGGGCGCGCATTTCAATCCGGCGGTGAGCCTCGTCATGTGGCTGCGTCACGAGCTCGGCCGCGGCGACGCGCTCGCCTATATCGCGGTGCAGATCGTTGGCGGTTGCCTCGGCGCCATCGTCGCCCATCTGATGTTCGGTCTGGAGCCGGTGCAATTCTCGCAGACGGCGCGCACGGGCGCCGGCCAATGGATCGGCGAGTTCGTGGCCACGTTCGGGCTGATCGCCACCATTCTCGGCTGCGTGCGCTTCCGCATGGATGCGATCGCGCCCGCCGTCGCCCTCTACATCACCGCCGCCTATTGGTTCACCTCGTCCACCTCCTTCGCCAACCCGGCCGTCACCATTGCCCGGGCGCTGAGCGACACGTTCGCCGGCATCGCGCCGCACGACGTGCCGGCATTTCTGGTGGCGGAAATCTTGGGCGCCCTTGCCGCCGCGGCCCTGTTCGGCTGGCTGCTCAAGCCCGGAAACGCCGCAAAACCAGGCGAGTGACGGATCGGACGCAATCAAGGGTAGTCTGACAAAGGTCAGGCTGTTAGGCTTGCCGTAGCTGAGCCATACGGGCGCGCCGAGGCGTCCAAAGGCCGCTGGGTAGGCTGTTGGAGGACGCACGGAAAACGGCGTGGTTGGTCCGCCGTCTCGGGGCTGCCGCGGTGCTCTTCACCCTCGCGCTCGTGCTGGGGGGCGTGTCCACGCGCGAGGTGCCCCCGGGTCCATCCCCCGCCGCTGAGGCGCAAGCCGACGCTCTTCCGGCCAAGCGCTACGGTCCCAATCCCGCCCGCCGCCTGACACCGCAAATCAATCGCATCATCCGCGTGGCCGCGGACCGCAAGAAGCTCGACGACGAGAAGAGCGGCTCCGGCGGCACGCAGTTCAAGTCCGCGCCGGCGCAGAAGAAGGCCGCGCCGCCCGCGAAGAAGACGGCTCCCGCGGTCAAGAAGGCTCCCGCCCAAAAGAAGGCGACGCCCAAGAAGGCGCCGGTGCAGAAGAAGACGGCTCCCGTGGTGAAGAAGAAGGCGCCGGTCACCAAGACCGCGCCTGCCAAGAAGAAGGCTTTGCCCAAGAAGGAGCAGGCACCGGTCAAGAAGGAGCCGGCGCCGGTGACGAAGAAGGAGCCGCCCAAAGAGACGGCGCCAAAGACCGGCCCGACCCAAGAGCAAGAGAACGAGGCCTACTGCACCAAGAATCCGACCAGCCCGAAATGCGCGAGCACGGCAGAGCAACCGCCGCCGGCGACCGAGAAGATCTGCACGGCCAATCCGAAATATCCCGGCTGCGACAAGCTCGATCAGCCCGACCTCGGCGGGGCAGGCGAGGACGCCGGCGGCGTCGGCAGCATCTGCGAGCAGAACCCGCAATTGCCGCAATGCCAGTTGCAGCGTCCCGACGAGAAGGTCCCGCCGCCGCCTGGGCCTGACGGTGCCGACACGCCGCCGCCGGACTTCACGCCGCCGCCGGGTGGCGCGCCGATCCCACCAGGGCCGCCGCCACCGCCGCCGTCAGATGACGGCGATACGCCGCCGCCTGGGCCGACGATACAAACGGTGACCGAATGTCCGGAAGGGCAGCTGACCTACGCGGGAACGTGTGTGGAGTCTTGCCCCGAAGGAACGGGCATCCGCACCGACGGGACGTGTGGCCCCTGTCCTGCAGGAAACGCGGAAGATCCCGCGGTGGGGTCGGATGGGTCCTGTCTTCCTGCCTGTCCCGATGGAACGATCCGTGAGGGCGACCAATGCGTCGCGGGCTGTTCGGATGGGCAGGTCTTGTTCGCTGGGCGCTGCCAATATCCCAGCCAATGTCCAGAGGGTGAGTTCGAGGTTGGCCTGAATGAACCCGGCACGCAGTGCGACGACGAATGCTCCGACGAACAAGTTGTCCTTCTCGGCACGTGTGTCGCGAGCGGGACGTGCGGTCTCGTAGGCGGCGCGGCCTACAATGGCCAATGCGTCGAACAGTGCCCGGAAGGGGCGCTCACCATGGACGACGGCGCCTTCTGCTACGATGAGTGTCCGCCGTACCACTATGCCAGTGGAAATGAGTGCGTCCGGGAATGCCCGTCCGGTCAGTTGTATTCCGACCAGGGTTGCGTGGATCAGTGTCCGGAGGGGACCGCCCGGTACCTCGAGCGATGCTACGAGACCTGTCCGTGGGAGAGCCAGGTCGTTTTCGCCGGTAATTGCATCGTGAGGGGCAACTGTCCCGACGGGCAAGTCAGCTATGGCGAGTCTCCACCACAGTGTGTCGACCGTTGCCCGATCGGCGTGGCGGTTGAAGGCACCTGTATCGGTACATCGAACTGCAGCCAGATCGGCGGCGTGGTCGTCGGCGACGAGTGCCGCGAGGAATGCCCCAGCGGTCTCGATCTTGGCGGCGGCGCTTGCGGGTGTCCCGAAGGACAATTCATCAGCGACGAGCAATGCTTGGCGCAATGCCCCGAAGGCCAGGTCATCTTTGGAAACATCTGCGCCAGCGAATGTCCGGATGGTTTCTTGTCCGAGGGCGGGCAATGTGTCTCCGACGGTGTTTGCCCCGAAGGCCAGGTTTTCAACGGTGGCCAGTGCCAGGACGACCTCTCCTATGACGACGCCATCCAACAGTGTGTTGAAGCGTCGACTTCTGGGGCAGAGGGGCTGGAAGGCCTTACGCCGGATGAATGCGCGGTTGTGATCGGCCAGGTTTGCGAAGCGGGACAAGTTGGAACGTTGCCGGCAAGTGCGGCTTCTGCGTGCGCCGAGCGGCCTTGCGGGGAGGGGCAGGACAATGTCGCCGGACAATGCGTCGCCGCCTGTGCGGCTGGCGAGGAGCGCGGCCCGGATGGCCAATGCGCCATGCCGGCTTGTCCGGACGGTCAGCTGAGGCAGCAAGAAGGAAGCTGTGCGGATAGCTGTCCGGAAGGACAATACGAGGAGACCGGGAGCTGCAATCCGGCAGTTTGCCCGGACGGGACCTATCGCACGGCAGACGGATCGTGTGCGGCGCAGTGCCCCGAAGGATCGGCCGCGAGCACGGGCGCCAACGAGCCCTACTGCGCGCCTCAATGTTCGGAAGGGCAACTGGTCGAGTTCACGCGGTGCGTCAGTGAGTGCAATTCAGGATATCCAATCCAGCAGGACGGCGTCTGCCTGAGCAATTGTCCGGAAGGGCAGGTGCAATCGGGGAGCCAGTGCCTCGCCGCGTGTCCGGACGGGCAACTGCGCAACGACGCGACGAACCGCTGTGTTGCCACCTGTCCGGAGGGGACCGCCGAGCTCGACGGCGAATGCCAGCTTGTTCAGGAAACGGGCTGCGTGGGCGGCCAGGTTCTGCTCGACGACCAGTGCGTGTCGGCGGAGGAGTGCTACCAGGGCGGTGCGGCCGGCCGCGTCATGCACGAAGGCATCTGCCGCGAGAACTGCCCCGGTGGCCGGGAGCAGCTCGGCAGCATGTGCCTGGAGGAATGTCCGGAAGGTTTCTTCGAGGAGGGCGGGAGCTGTCGCATTCATTGCGCCCCGGATCAGGTCGGATCCGAATACTTCTTCGGCGCCTGCGCGGCGTGTCCGTCGGGCTCCATTTTCAGTTCCGGTGACTGTGTGGATGACTGTCCGCTTGGCACGGCCAATGTGAATGGCAGCTGCGAGTATTCCGGGCCGCCATGTCCTGAAGGACAAGATCTCATCAACGGCGAATGCCGCGTTTGGGGTGAGATTCCTTATGACGAGTTTATCAATTTTTGCCTGTCGTCCCTGGAATCGGGCGCCGCGAGTGTGACGCCTGACCTCCAGGGCTCATCGCCTAAGGAATTTTGTGAGGCGGCTGTCGAAACCGCCTGCACCAATGAGTCCGGCAACAGCACCATCTCTCCGGACTCGCAAATGTGCAGCGAGCGCCCCTGTGGTGCGGGACTAGAGAATGTCGGTGGCGCTTGCCGGTGTCCTGGCGGGCAGGCCCCGCTCGAAGACGGGAGCTGCGCTGCCGCGCCCCCTGGCGACGAAGCACCGCCACCGGCCGACGATGAAGCAACGCCGCCGCCGGCCGATGGAGAGACGCCGCCCGCCGAAGATGGTGCGCCGCCGCCCGATGACGACGCAGCACCTCCGCCTGTCGAGGATGGTGGAGCGCCGCCGCCGCCCGCCGATGAAGGTGCGCCTCCGCCTGCGGAGGAAGCACCGCCACCGGCTGAGGACGAGGCACCGCCGCCTGCTGAAGAAGCACCGCCACCGCCGGAGGACGAGGCACCGCCGCCTGCGGAAGAAGCACCGCCACCCCCTGAGGATGAGCCGCCGCCTGCGGAGGAAGCGTCACCGCCGGCTGACGAGGCACAGCCGCCTGCGGAGGAGGTTCCCCCACCGCCCGCAGAGGAGGCGCCACCTCCAGGCGAGGAGGCCCCGCCACCTGATTGCCCGGCGCCTTATCACGTTCTCACCAACACGGGGAATTGCGTGTGGTCGTGCGGCGCGGGGACACAGCCAGATCAGACAACGGGCGAATGCGTGTGCCAGCCGGGCCTTGTGGAGACGGGTAACGACCAGTTCGGCCGCAGGAAATGTGAGGCCCCGCCGCCGCCAGATTGCCCGCCGCCATATCATGTTCTCAACGGCGCGGGGAATTGCGTGTGGTCGTGCGGCGCCGGGACACAGCCAGATCAGGCAACGGGCGAATGCGTGTGCCAGCCGGGCATTGTGGAGACGGGTAACGACCAGTTCGGCCGCAGGAAATGTGAGGCCCCGCCGCCGCCAGATTGCCCGCCGCCATATCATGTTCTCAACGGGGTGGGGAATTGCGTGTGGTCGTGCGGCGCCGGGACACAGCCAGATCAGGCAACGGGCGAATGCGTGTGCCAGCCGGGCCTTGTGGAGGCGGGTAACGACCAGTTCAACCGCAGGAAATGTGAGGCTCCGCCGCCAGCCGAGGATGGTGCCCCTCCGCCACCGCCTGCCGACGACGAAGTGCCCCCGCCGCCCTTGGACGGGACGCCGCCCGTGCCCCCGCCGTCCGGCGGCACGCCACCGAAGGCGCCACCTGCAGAGGAGGGCAAGCCCGTGCCGCCGGCGCCGAAGGACGAGGCCGCTGCCGAGGTTGGCTCAACGGAGCCTGTCGCTGTGATCATCGGCATTGGCGACTACGACAACGACGCGATCGCCGACCGGCCGCAGGCGATCGACAACGCCGCGCATGTGGTGCGCTTCCTAAGGACTGATGTCGGCATCGAGGGCGACCGCATCCTCACCGGCCGCAATGCCACGCTGTCCGATTTCGCCGACATTTTCGGCAAGCCTGGCGAGGCCAAGGGCGAGTTGCGCGACGTCTTGAAGAACACGAAGACGCCGGAGGTGATCGTCTACTACGCCGGACGCGCCAAGGCGCTCGACGGCGGGAGCGACGTGCTGCTCCTGCCGGCCGATGCCGATCCGGGCAAGCCCGAGACCGGTGTCCGCCTCTCGGCTCTCTACGACCAGCTCGCCGCCATGGGCATTTCCAAGCTCCGCGTCTATCTCGACCCAGCCTTCGTGCCGGGCGAGGAGGTGGTCGAGGTTGCCGCTGGCCCGCGGATCGGTCTCTTCGGCTTGTTCACGCCTGGCGACTGGGTCACGCTGTCGGCGGCGAGCGATGACGCGCAGTGCCGGACGACAAGGACCGGCCGCGCAGCCGCTTCACCGAGTCGCTGGTGGCCGGCTTGCGCGGCATCGCCGACACGACGGGCGAGGGCGATGGTGACGGCACGATCAGCGCCAAGGAGCTCCATGAGTTCACCCGGGATCAGGCCGCGGCCGCGGCCAAGCGTGGCGAAAAGGTGCCCGTGCCGTCCTTCTACGGCCCGCCCGGCGAGGCGCTCCGGGCCTACTGACCGGGGCGTGAGCCTTGCCCTTCCTGTGCACAGTGAGGGCAAACGGCCGGACCAGCTTCCCAAGCCCGGCACAAGCTGCTAAAGGAAGCCGCCAACCGGGCACCGCTTATTGCACCGCGCAAGACCGCGAGCTGCCCCGCGAAAAGAGGTTGGCCAATGCCCGACGGGCAGTCTTCTAACGACAATACCCGCTTCCTCGACAGCGCCATGGCGCTGACCTTCGACGACGTCTTGATCCGTCCTGGACCGTCGAACGTGCTCCCCAACGAGGTGGACGTCGCCTCCCGGGTCACGCGGTCGATCTCCATCAACGTTCCGATCCTGTCCTCGGCCATGGATACGGTCACCGAGGCGCGGCTCGCCATCGCCATGGCGCAGGCCGGCGGCATCGGCGTCATCCACCGCAACATGGACGTGGCGGCGCAAGCCGCCGAGGTGGCGCAGGTGAAGAAGTTCGAGTCCGGCATGGTGGTGAACCCGGTCATCATCTACCCCGACGCCAATCTCGCCGACGCGCTCAAGCTCATGGCCGACTACAAGATCTCCGGCATCCCGGTGGTCGAGCCCGCGGCCAATGGCGGCCGCGACGGGAAGCTGGTCGGCATTCTCACCAACCGCGACGTGCGCTTCGCCACCAATCCGAACCAGCGCGTGGCCGAGCTGATGACCAAAGAGAAGCTCGTCACGGTCACGGATACCAATGTCGACATGGAGGAGGCCAAGCGGCTGCTCCATCAACACCGCATCGAGAAGCTGCTGGTGGTCGACGAGGACTATCGCTGCGTCGGGCTCATCACCGTGAAGGACATCGAGAAGGCCCGCGCCCATCCCCATGCGTGCAAGGACGAGCAGGGGCGCTTGCGCGTGGCGGCGGCGACATCCGTTGGCGATTCAGGTTTTGCCCGGGCAGAACAGCTGATCGACGCCGGTGTCGACTTGGTCGTGGTGGACACGGCCCATGGGCATTCGCAACTCGTGCTCGATCAGGTCGGGCGCATCAAGCGGCATTCGAACGCGGTGCAGGTGGTCGCGGGCAACGTCGCCACGGCCGACGGCACGCGCGCGCTGATCGATGCGGGCGCCGACGCCATCAAGGTCGGTATCGGCCCGGGCTCCATCTGCACCACGCGTATCGTGGCGGGCGTCGGCGTGCCGCAATTCACCGCTCTGCTTGAGTCCGTCGAGGTGGCGAGGAAGGCGGACGTGCCGGTGATCTCCGATGGCGGCATCCGCTATTCGGGCGATCTCGCCAAGGCGCTGGCGGCCGGCGCCGATTGCGTGATGCTCGGCTCGCTGCTTGCCGGCACCGACGAGAGCCCGGGCGAGGTGTTCCTCTACCAGGGGCGCTCCTACAAATCCTATCGCGGCATGGGCTCGATCAGCGCCATGGCGCGCGGTTCCGCCGACCGCTATTTCCAGCAGGAGATCAAGGACACGCTCAAGCTCGTGCCGGAAGGGATCGAGGGGCAGGTGCCGTATAAGGGGCCGGCTGGCAGCGTGTTGCATCAGTTGATCGGCGGCTTGCGCGCGTCCATGGGCTACACCGGCTCACGTACGATCCGCGACTTCCAGGCGCGCGCGGCGTTCATCCGCATCTCGACCGCGAGCTTCCGCGAGAGCCACGTGCATGACG
>Ga0307378_10009589_pt1 | contig 12717 bp, 11 predicted proteins | sample UN1MG_FD_202238 | JGI IMG/M metagenome (GOLD analysis project Ga0307378, IMG submission 202238) | Soil microbial communities from Risofladan, Vaasa, Finland - UN-1 | ecosystem: Environmental > Terrestrial > Soil > Coastal area > Acid sulfate soil | place: Finland: Risofladan, Vaasa | collected...
ATACCCTTGTTTACGCGGAACAAGGAGATGAAAACGGCAGCTAATGTTGGGGGAGAGAAATTTCAGGTGAGTGAGTTTGAGATAAGCTGCAATCTGGCGAATTATCGGCAGGAGGGACCTTATTTTGTAGAAGAAGCGCAAAAGGGAAAGGCAAAAAGGCAGTAGGTCTGTGATGCTGTTTCGAGAAAGACGACAAATAGCGATATGTGTTGTAGCCGCAGCAATGGTTTGCGGGTTTGTGGTGTTTAGATATCTGCCTTTGCAAAGAAGAATGAAGTCTCTGAGGCAGGCCCATGCAGCGCAGATGCTTGCTATTTCAAAGGCCTCGGCCGAGAGCCAGCAGATACCGACAATCAGAGAGCAACTGCTGCAACTGCAAACAGCGGTTGGAAACTATGAGCGACAAATACCTGCGCAAAGAGAGCTCGGTGAGTTTCTGCAAAGAATCGCTAATTTGATGAATGAGCATAATCTTCGGGGACAGATGATTCAGCCTGGTAAGGAAATGAAAGCAGGGGAGTTGAACTGCATATCAGTAAATATGCAGTGTAAAGGCAAACTGTCGCAGATATTCGAATTTTATAGACGTGTGCAAGGATTGAATAGGCTGGTTCGCATTGAGCATGTAAAGCTTGTGAATGATGGTGGTTTCAGCGGCGAAGTGATTATGCAGACAGAGGCGGTTATTTATTACAGGGCGGAGGTTGGACAAGGATAAAAAAAAGGGAAAAATCAACTGCAAACAGCGCAAGGAAGAAACTAAACTCAAAAAGAGAGATAAGAAGGTATGAAGCAAAACCTGAAGAACAGCGGTAATAGAAGCAACAAGCTTTTTGGTCGATTGGCAGCGGAGAAGAAAAAGACCGTCATAGCGGTGTGTTTAATCACAGTAATGGTCTTCATGTGGGTCAGAGTGCTTGGGAGAAAAGGGCCGCAGAGCGCCAACGCGGCAGTAATGACACAAGAGGCAGCTGAGGGTCAGACGAATCCGGAATTAAAGATATCTTTTATAGAATTGCCGAAAGTCGAGGGCCGCAATGATGTGCTTACCAGAGACTTTTTTGCTGTGGGCAGCTGGCGGGATTTTATGAGAGGCGGAGAGGGAAAACTGATTGACGATGGACGAGGAATGATGGACGACAGAGGAGACGGCAGTGAAGAAACAGTCAGGTGGGTTGCAGAAAAACTAAAGCTGGAAGCAATAGTGCTGGGCGAAAATCCCCGGGCTTTTATTAATGATAAGCTGCTGTCAGTGGGGGATAAACTGTTCGTCAAAGACGGGAACGATATGTATGAATGCGAAGTAGCTAAAATTGAAGAAAACATGGTGTTTATAAGATGTGGAGAAACAGAAGTGACATTAAGACTTACGCAGACGTCAATAATTGATTATTGAAAAAACATCAAAAAAGGAGAGCTAAATTATGTATCGCAATAAAAGTTTAAAGAGCAGAATCAAGAACAAAGGGGAGTTGTTCATATTGGGCTTTGTATTGGTTGTAACGGCAGTGATAGTGTTTGGCGATGTTAAGCAAGTTCCAAAGGCAGCCGGGGCCAAAGAAAACATTAACGCAAGGGACGTTAATGTAAGCAGCAGTGAAGCTATACCGGTAGGCGGAACGATACAGTCAATTACCTTCGATAAAGATACTGCAATCAAAGACGGACTTCGTGTTTTGTCGGCTATGTATAAGAAGAATATAGTGCCGTCGGCGAAGGTTGATGGGGTATTGGGATTTACCCGGCTGTACAACGTAACCTTTGAAGAGGCCATGGATGCGATTTTAGGTGCAAACCTCAAGTATGAGCAAGAAGGTCAGCTAATCAAGGTATATACCAGAGAAGAATACAAAAAGATTAAAGAAGACAAGGACCGAATGGTACACAAGGTTTTTACCTTGTACTACATCAGCGCTGCCGAAGCGGTGAAGCTGGTCTCTCCTGTACTAAGTAGTGCCGGCCGGATGACAGCGAGCTCTCCTGCGGAGACGGGGATATCTACAGGCAGAGAAGGTATAAGCGGCGAGGTCGGTGGAGACAGTATGGCACTGAACGATGCTGTTGTGGTCTATGACTATCCGGAAAACGTCGCAAAGGCTGAAAAGGTGATAGCCTCGATTGATGTCAGACCCAAACAGGTTCTAATTGAGGCGACTATTCTAAGCGCCACTTTGACCGAGAACATGAAGGTTGGTATCGACTGGAACCTGCTTCGCGGCGTTAATCTGGACGGGACCGATGCAAAGGCCGCTGTTTACAGTGAAACGACCGGTGACATTATTGAGGCTGCTGTTGCAGAAACGAACCCTCTCGAACAAATAGCTGCAAAAGTAGTTGGGGAGGCAATTGAAACCGCCGGCTTTGCAAGTACGGCGTATGGAGGACTGAGGATTGGTATCAGGACCGGCGATTTGGCGTCATTGATAACAGCGCTGGAGACTGTTACGGATGTTACTGTTCTTGCCAATCCCAAGATTCTCGCTTTGAATAAACAGCTCGGCACAGTGTTTATCGGCACAAAGATTGGGTACAAATCTCAAACCACGCAAACAGATACTTCGACGACTCAAAAGGTTGAGTTTCTCGATACAGGAACGAAACTGTCTTTCAGGCCATATATAGCCGACGACGGCTACATCCGTATGGACATTTATCCGAAAGACAGCTCCGGCGAGCTTAGCGCAGAGGGTATCCCGACGGAGACAACAGCTGAATTGACGACCAACATAATGGTTAAAGACGGCCAAACGATAGTCATTGGAGGCCTATTCAGAGACGCCATAACCTCAAGCAAGTCGCAGGTTCCATTCTTCGGAGACCTTCCGTTTATAGGTGCGGCGTTCAGAGGGGTCAGTGACACAAGCAAACGGCAGGAGGTAATAGTTTTGCTTACTCCGCATATTATAAAGGAGCCGGAAGATACTAATGGTGAGGCCAGGGCGGCTGATGTCAGCCGGAAGAGAATAGGAGCGCGAGAATCGCTGCAGTGGGCCACCAGGTCAAGATTGGCGGAAGACAGTTATGCAAAAGCTGTGGAATACTACCTTGCAGGCAAAAAGAAAGCCGCACTGAATAAATTGAACTGGGCACTTACAGCTCGGCCGACATATATGGAGGCATTACGTCTGAAAGAAAGGATTATTCGCGAAACCGCTCCTGATGACACAGCAACAATAGAAAGAATCATGCTGGATGTTATCGAACGGGAAGAGTCAAGCAAGTGGCTGAGAAAATAACGGATGTTGGATGAAAGATGACAGATGACAGACGACAGATGACAGATAACGAATAATGGATGATAGGAGACGGATAGCAGAGAAAATTGTGAGGAAATTTAAGATGCTACGGAAAATAACAATCGTGGCGATAACACTCGTGCTGGCAGTCTGTGCGGGTTGTGAATCATATTCAGAAAGCAAGAAATTGGCACAGAAGCGATGGGAGAAAGCTTCGGCGGGGATAAAGCTAAATCTTGCTCAGCAGGAGTGTGAGAAAGGCCGTTTTAATGAGGCCAGGAAGATTGTCTCTGAATGCGTAATAGCCGACCCTGATAATGCTCAGGCTCATTTGCTGTATGGCAAACTGCTTTTGGCCGAGGACAAGCGGGCAGATGCGGTAAGGGAATTGCGATTGGCAGTTGAATTGGATGAAGAACTTGGGGAAGGATGGTATTGGCTGGGCCTGGCCACGCAAGGGCTGGAGCAAACTCAGCAGAGCTGGGGGGAAAATCAGCAGACGCTGTTTTACTACAATAAGGCGTTGGCGCTTAACCCTACCAGCGTTGATTATGTTCTTGCCGTTGCCGAAACATACACTGAACAGGAAAAGCTCGAAGAGGCAATAAAGTTACTCGAAGAGAAAATAGCGGCTATGCCGAGACAGGTTTCGCTAAAGGCTGCGGCAGCGGATTTGATGTGGCGAGTGGGAAAAAATGAGCGAGCTATCGAGCTTTACAAACAGGCGATGCTAATGACAGGCGATGACAGCAGCATAGCTGAAGCACTTGGGTACTGTTATGTATTTAGCGGTCGGTGGAGCGAAGGGGCAGAGATTTTTAATAAACTGATCGGACAATGCCAAGATGAACAGAAAAAGAAGTTATATCTACAAGCGGCGGCATTTTGCAGTGTGAACTGTGCTCAATATGACAGAGCCGTTAGTTGCTACAACGAATTAAGCGTCGAGGAAAGAGATGACGCTGAGATTTGGGTGAAAATGGGTCAGGCGGCGTTGGGCGCGGGCGCGGCAGAGAGAGCGTTTATGTGTGGAGAGGGGGCGTTGGCTCTGCAGCCGGGCTATGCAGATGCGATTGTTCTTGTGGGGTGCGCCCAATATTCGATGGGGGACTATACCGCAGCAATCAAAAGCTTTGAAAAGATAACCGAGGATAAGAAAAACGGGGGTATTTCGTGGCTTATGAGAGCAAGATGTTATGAACAACTTGGCCAGAAGGACAAGGCTGGACGAGCATATAAAAAGGCATTGGAAATAGAACCCCACAGCGAATTGGGCGATTTCCTGGCTAAAGGGAAAGATGTCGAGGATTGGGGATTACCGGCTGGAGATTAAATCGCAAGTTATCTGCAAAAGATTAAAGAAAAATCGGAGCTGTGATTTTGAAATCAGTAAGAAACTTATATGTTATAGTTACAAGTGTTGTTGCGGGTAGTTTATTCGCGGAGGGCCTCGCCAGGTGGTATTACTCCGGCACCGGAGAAGGTCTGCGTTTTGCAGGTTATGTTTTTGTTTGGCCGGTGTGCTACTTTGTTGCGGCTGTGGGTGTGATTCTGCTTGGCTGGTATTGGCTAAGGCTGGTTAGAGGTGTCACGTCCGTAGCCCAACAGCTCAGAGAAAAGCAATCAAGCTGTATCAAACCAAGCAGTAACAAAATAGTGAACGAACTAAGTGAAGCGATTAATAAACATTTTGGTGGTAACGGAAGTTATATAGAGGAACTCGAAAAGCAAATCAAGGATTCGCAACTTAAGATTCAACTGCTGCGAAGACAAAAAAGAAACACTGATGCGATTATATACAGTATCCGCGATGCCGTTATCGTTATTGATGAGTTTGACAAGCTGTTGATGGCAAATGAGGCGGCCGGCAAACTTTTTAATTTTGATTATAAAAGTTCGCAGCACAAACCTATCAATGAGCTTGTCAGCAGTGAAGAAACAAAGGCAGGCGAAAATGAATTTGTAAATTTTTTATGTCAAAGCAGACAAAATAAGGTGCGACATACGAGACGCGAAATTGATTTTTCAAACGAGAACAGGTCAAAAACTTTCGACTGCATTGTTTCGTGCGTCTACGGCGAGGAAGAGCGGGTTTGCGGGGTCGTTGCGGTGCTGCACGATATTACACGCGAGAAAGAAATATCGCAGATGAAAAACGATTTTGTAAATCACGTTTCGCACGAATTAAAAACTCCCCTTGCTTCCATCAGCGCCTATTCCGAAATGCTGGTCGACGGCGAGGCAGACGACGAACAGACAAGAAAAGAATTTTATTCAGTGATTCAAAGTCAAGCGAAAAGACTGAATCGGCTGATTGAAGACATACTGAATACTTCGCGGATAGAATCAGGTCTGATAAAGGTAGAAAAGAGACCTGTCAGCCTGACAATACTAATGGAAGAACAATTGCAAATGATAAGAAGCTACGCTGAAGAGAAGAACATTAAGCTTATAGGACAAAAGCCGATTGTTTTCGACCAAGTGTATGCGGATAAGGATATGATTTCAGAGGTTATTATTAATCTGCTCAGTAACGCAGTTAAGTATACTCCGTGCGGAGGCTCGATAAAAATTGAGATGGAAGTTGACGAAATCGCAGGTCTGGCACGGGTCAGTGTAACTGATACGGGAGTCGGGATTCCTAAAGATGAAATCGAACATGTCTTTGATAAATTTTACAGGGTCGGTGCAAATAAGAAACAAGCAGAAGGGACAGGGTTGGGACTTAACCTTGTTAAACAAATAGTCGAAAAAGTTCACAATGGCCGGGTATTCGTTACAAGCGAACCCGGTGCGGGCAGTACCTTTGGCTTTGAGCTGCCTTTGGCGACTGCAGAGGCAGTAAAAACGTGAAACATATCTTGTTTGAGATACGAGGAACTTTTTGGAGACAGGGTAATGGCAGAAAGAAAAGTTTTAGTTGCGGACGATGAGATACATATTATTCATGTGGTAACGATAAAGCTTCGTAATAACGGCTATGAGGTGATATCGGCGGAGAACGGCGCTGAGGCCTTTGCGCTGGCTTGTGAAGAGAAGCCGGATATTATCGTTACGGATTATCAGATGCCTGGTATGACAGGACTGGAACTTGTGCGGAAACTTCGGCAGAACGAAACGACAAAAGATATACCGGTGATTATGTTGACGGCAAGAGGCTTCGCTGTTGAAGATAAGGAAAAGGAAGAGCTGGAGATATCAGAGCTTCTCAGTAAGCCATTCAGTCCCAAGGAGCTGTTAAGAAGCATCGAGGACATTCTATATCAGAAGGCGGTAATGCGAAATAAATGATGATGTGTTTTTTGGATGAAGCTATGTTGGATACAATTGAAAGAGATTTAAGCCCGTTACAGTTACGTGGATTGAAAAGATTTAGCAGCAAGGTGAACAAGTTCGGCGTCAATTTTGCAGTTTGTGATGCTGACAGTAAAGTAATCTTGCAGTGCGAGGGCGGCAAATTCAAAAGCGACGAGGAACAGTTAATAAAGTTGAGCCGGCGAATTTTAAATCAAAACGACAAGGAAAGTGACGCCGAGATAGAGGCGCAAGTTTGCCGATTTGACGAAGGCAATCAGGTTTTAGCTGCTGTTCTGAAATCGGATGGCGAAGCTGTTGGAGTGGCTTTGATTGACTCGGGCGAAAAGACAGCAGACAGTAACAGCACAGAGCAGGCAGAAAAATATACACTAAATGAGATTTTTAGCGAGATACTTGGGCTTTTGGCAGAGAATTTTAAAGCAGCGGCAGAAACCGAGAAACAAATTGAAATGGTCAGCAATGAGCTGGCGCAAACCTACGAGGAACTGGTGCTGCTTCACAAACTCAGCATAAATATGAAAATTACTGAACCAGATGCCAATTTTCTTCAAATGGCCTGTGACAGCTTATCTGATATTGTCAGTGTCGAGGGTATGGCAATACTGCTGGAAAAAACCATAGAGAGCGAGAAGCAGTTGGTTTTGTCTGCGGGGTTAGGGTTGATAGATGTGAATGAACAAATGGCTGGTATTTTAAAAAACCGATTAGTTGAGGAAATAAACAGCGGGCAAGAGGCATTGCTGGACAGCGAAGTAGATTCGCCTTTCAAATATGATTGGCCGAAGAACATAAAAAGTATTATTGCGGTGCCTTTTTGGGGCAAAGGGAAAACGGGAGCACATTTTGCGGAGGAAGCACAAAATGGCAACTCCATAATAGGCCTGATGGTTGCGATAAATAGAATCGATAAGCCGGATTTCGACAGCACGGATGTGAAACTGTTTAATTCGGTGGCTAACGGATGTGCCATTTTTATCGATAACGGCAGACTATTCAAGGACCTCGAAGAATTATTTATAGGTTCGTTAAAAGCATTAACAAGCAGTATTGATGCGAAGGACCAATATACTCGCGGCCATTCTGAAAGGGTTGCGTTTATCTCCCGATGGGTTGCCGAAAGAATGGGCGGAGAAGAACCGTTAAAAGGAGAAGAGATACACAAGATTTATTTGGCTGGATTACTGCACGATATAGGAAAAATGGGAATAGACGAATCGGTGTTGCGTAAGAAAGGCAAGCTGACTGAGGGCGAGCTGAACGACATGAGAAAACATCCATCAATAGGGGCAGGTATTTTAAGTGAAATAAAACAGATGCGGGATATTGTGCCGGCTGTATTGTGTCACCACGAGCGACCAGACGGCAAGGGTTATCCCAACGGTTTAGTTGGCGAGCAGATACCCCTGGTGGGCAAAATTGTCGGACTGGCGGACAGTTTTGATGCAATGACATCGAAGCGCACTTACAGGGACGCGATGACTGTAGAAGAAGCACGAGCGGAAATAGAAAAGGGATTGGGCACACAGTTTGACGAGAAAGTAGGGAGGGTATTTAACAACAGCGATGTTCATCAACTCTGGGATATTATGCAAGACGGACTTGCTGAAATTTATGGGAGCGATAATTTATCAGAATACGGCACTGCTGCTGTAGGGACATTAGTCAGATGAAGATTAGAATACAAGACTATAACGATGTTGCGGTTGTGGAACTGCAAGGTGAGATGGACATCGACTCTATCGAACTGTTCCAAAAAGCGATTACCGACATAATTGCCGCACACAAGGCCGGCATTGTACTTGATATGAGCGATTTAGGATTTATTGACAGTGTGGGATTGGAACAATTGTTGTGTGTGCGGGAGCACTGCAATGAGAACGACTGCCAGCTTAGATTAGCGGGACTTGATGAAACTCTTATGAAAATTCTGGAAGTTACCCGACTCGAAAATGAATTCGAGTGCTACGAAGAACTTGCCAAGGCAGTAAAGAGTTTTGCGTAAAGAACAGATATCGATTGATTGTTGATAATTGAAATACGAGACGCTAAGGAAAGATTATGGGTCAGATAGCAGCGGAAAACAAGATGCAGCTTGGTCAATTGCTGTTAGGGCGTGGTGTTGTTACACAAGAGCAGATTGAAAAGGCCCTTGCTGATCAGAAAGAGAAGGGGCATCGCAAGCTGCTTGGCGAGCTTTTGGTCGAGATGAATTACTGCACGGAGAATCAGATAGCCTCTGCGCTTGCTGAGGCGTATGATGTGCCTTATGCCCAAGTTAGTCCGAAGATATGCGATGCAAAGGTGATTGAGACTTTGCCGAGGGAATTTCTCGAAGAACATATTATCCTGCCACTGTTTAAGGTCAGAGATGAGCTTACGGTGGCGGTGAGCGAGCCGACAAACGTATTTTTGATAGATGAAATAGAGCGTATAAGCGGCTGTAAGGTGCAGATAGTCTGCGCGACGACGAAGGATATCAAAGCCACGCTGGGGACATATTTGCCGGCGGCGAATGTCTTTGTCATTGATGATATTATCGATGAGGAAGGACTGGAAGACTTTTCACTAATAGACAAGTATAAAGCGGATATAGGCGATCTCGAAGAAATAGCAGGCCAATCGCCGGTTGTTAAATTAGTTAATTACCTTCTTTACAACGCTGTGCGGGAAAATGCCAGTGACATTCATGTAGAGCCAGATGATAAGAAACTACGTGTCCGATACAGAGTCGACGGCAGGCTTTATGAAAAGATGCGTCCACCTTGTCAGATGCATTCTGCGATTGTTTCACGTATCAAGATAATGGCTGAGCTGGATATAGCTCAGCGCCGACTGCCTCAAGACGGCGGTATTCATGTCTTAATGGAAGGCAGACCGATTGATTTACGTGTGTCAGTTATGCCGGGCAACTTTGGCGAAAAAGTGGTTGTCAGAATTATTGACCCACAGAAGATTCTCTTTAATTTTGAATCTCTTGGATTTACCTACGAGAACCTGCGGTTATTGAGGAAAGTGATACAATCTCCAAATGGTATAGTTTTGGTAACAGGGCCAACCGGTTCAGGGAAAAATACTACCCTTTACGCTGCTCTGGCTGAATTAAACAGCGAGGAGGTTAATATCTGCACGGTTGAAGACCCGGTAGAGTGCAATATGGCAGGTATAAATCAGTTTCAGGTTAACGAAGGTGCGGGTTTTCAATTTTCGACAGCGTTGCGGAGTTTGTTAAGACAAGACCCTGATATCATAATGATTGGCGAGATTCGAGATAAGGCCACAGCAAATATTGCTGTGCAGGCAGCACTAACGGGTCATTTGGTTCTGTCGACTTTGCATACAAACGATGCGCCCGGCGCCGTGACGCGTTTGCTGGACCTTGACGTTGCCCCTTACCTTGTAAGCGCTTCGCTGATAGCTGTTTTGGCACAACGGCTGGTACGTAAGATATGCCCGGCTTGTAAGACGGAGTATGAGCCTGCCAGCAGTATTAGAAAGGCGGTGGAGAATTTATATGGTGAGGTTGAGAAATTTTACCGTGGTGTAGGTTGCAGGAAGTGCAGGAACACCGGCTGTGCCGGCCGAATTGCCGTACATGAGCTGTTTGTGCCTAACGAGGAAATCAAGGAAATGATTAATGACCGGGCGAGTCTTAAGAAACTGCGAACCGAAGCACTGCAAAACGGAATGATTCCTCTTCAATTAGATGGTATCGAAAAGGTAAAGGCTGGAATAATATCAATCGAAGAGGTGTTGAGAACAACCCAAACAACAGACAACGAAAATGACGAGCAGCAAACGAAAGGCAATAAGAAGTCGGTAACCAAATAAATGAGTGTATCCGCAACAAATACAGCAGAAAAACTCGATTCTGTAAAAGAAAAGAAGGGACAAAATCCTGTCGATTCCCAAACGCAACAGGAATACATCGAGGCCGGTGCAGGAAACAGGGTTCAACAGTTCCATACGGTAAAGGTAAAACAAGCGGAGCTGATACTGTTCACAACGCAGTTAGCGGTAATGCTTGACAGCGGGGTGGTGCTCAGTGACGCTCTTGATGCTATTGCAGAGCAATCCGAAGAAGGTACACTCAAAATGATACTTATGGAGATGGCAGAGGCGATCAAGAGCGGTGAGAATTTTTCGAAAGCGCTGAGTGCATATCCAAAAGCTTTCAGTTCGATGTTTATCAGTATGGTCAGGGCCTCAGAAGCATCGGGTAAAATGGTGGAAATGCTCATGGTGCTTAGCAGTTATCTAAACTTTGAATTCGAAACCCGCAAACGCATCAAAGGAGCCCTTACGTATCCAATTATAATGGCGGTTATGGCTGTGGCGGCGACAGGGACGCTGATGTTCTTTGTTTTGCCGAGATTCACGAAAATCTATGAAGCCAGAGGTGCTGCCCTTCCCAAAATCACTCAAATACTTGTGAATTTCAGCAAGATATTGGGGGATTTCCAAGCAATGACGATTATTCTGACGACGGTTGTATTTGCATCGATGGGATTATATTACTGGGCTGGGACGCTAATGGGCCGACGGGTGATAGATTTTCTAAAAATCCACATACCTGTATTGAGCACGATGTTTATCGACACGCTCGTAACTCGCAGCATGCGTATTATGGCAACAATGGTCAATACGGGCGTGAGCCTGCTGGATACGATAGAAGTGATACAGGGCTCGTGTGAGAATTACTACTTCCAGCAGCTGTGGGCAGGGACGGACGAGAAGATTCGGAACGGCTATCAATTATCGGAGTCGATACTGATTTCGCTGGATAGCGGAGGAAGCAAAAAACAACTAATTGCACCTGGGATTATCCAAATGCTCCGCGCAGGCGAAAAGAGCGGTAAGCTTGGTGAAGTCTGCGACAAGATATCGGTCTTTTACGAAAAAAAACTCGAAGCTTCCATAAGAACCGTTACGGCTCTTATAGAGCCAATAATGATAACAATTTTAGGCAGTATTATCGGAACTATTGCGATAGCCCTACTGTTACCCGTGTTTAGAATATCAACCGTAATCAGCCACTAACTTTACTTGTGAGATACACACTTTCTTGCTGGAAGAAGCCGCCCCCTTTCAATATTCTTAAGGTTCGCCCTCTTGGTTTTTTTAAGAAAAGCATCATTTTTTGAAGAAATCGGAATCGAGCCGTTCTTTTTTATTGGTTATGGCAAATCTTGTCTCAATTAAACTTTGCTGCGGAAAAGGCTTGCAAATATAATAATAGCTGGCTATAATGCCCCGTTTGTGTCTTATAATGTTCTGTGAGGTTATTTGAAGGGCACACAGGTGCTCTAAATAATTATTGAATTATCAATTAAGTATTCAGGAAAGGATTTGTCCAATAAGATGCTAATGGTGCAGGAAAAAGAGAAAATTATCGGCGATTTTAAGACCCACGACGGAGATACCGGCTCACCCGAGGTTCAGATTGCGCTGTTGACGAAAAGGATTAATGACCTTGTCGAGCATTTGAAGATTCATCGCAAAGACCACGCATCCAGGCGTGGTTTGTTGAAAATGGTCGGGACGAGGTCGGCATTGCTGAAGTATGTAAGCAAAAAAGACGTCAAGCGTTATCGAGAAATTATGTCCCGGCTCGGCCTGCGAAAATGAAAGAGTATGAGAGCCCAAATGCACAAGTAACTTGTGACTTTTGCACCCATAATTGAGGTTAGTATATGTTTGATATATTTAGAGTGGAAAGACAAATCGGGGGAAGACTATTATCCATCGAAACCGGCAAAGTTGCTAAACAAGCAGACGGGGCAGTTGTAGTTCAATACGGTGATACCGTTGTTCTTGTTGCTGTGGTAACAGCACCTCCGAGGTCTGAGGACATTGATTTTTTCCCGCTGAGCGTTGAGTATCGGGAGAAGCACTGTGCGGCAGGCAAATTTCCGGGTGGTTTTATTAAGCGCGAGGGCAGGCCAAGCACGAAAGAAATTCTGACGGCAAGAATGATTGACAGGCCGATTCGGCCATTGTTTCCCGAGGGCTATTTCCAAGAAGTGCAGATTGTGGCAAACGTTTTGAGCGCAGACAATGTAAACGACCCTGATGTTCTGGCAATGGTAGGTGCCAGTGCAGCGCTTACGATAAGCAAAATTCCGTTCTTAGGGCCGACCGGTGCCTGCAGATTAGGTAGAGTCGA
>Ga0307378_10009590_pt1 | contig 12717 bp, 5 predicted proteins | sample UN1MG_FD_202238 | JGI IMG/M metagenome (GOLD analysis project Ga0307378, IMG submission 202238) | Soil microbial communities from Risofladan, Vaasa, Finland - UN-1 | ecosystem: Environmental > Terrestrial > Soil > Coastal area > Acid sulfate soil | place: Finland: Risofladan, Vaasa | collected...
CCACCTCGAGGAGGGCGGGGTTCCCGTCGGGCAGGCTGAACCAGGCCCCTTCCAGACCCTCGGACGGCTCTCCGGGGAAGAGCCGGAGGGCGAGAACGCCCCCGGGCAGCGTGGGTTCCTGCCGGTGGCTCCAGCGGACGCTGCCCAGCTCGACCCTCACCCCGGCGGCGGCCAGCTTCGGGTCGAGGTACTCGGGGTGCAACCGGTAAACCAGCGCGCCCTCCGCCACCGGCTCGTCCCCGAGGTAGACGTCCAGCCGCACCGCCGGATTCGCCTCGGGATTGGCGTTCGCATCCGCCCCCGTCTCCGGTTCGAGAAGGTGATTCGGGTAGTAGCCGCGCACCGCCACGGACCAGGGCGTGCCGGGGCAGGGGGACGGCTCGTCGGAGAGGTCCAGCGTGACGAAGCCGGTCCCTTGAGCGGCTTCCTCCCCCTCCAGGGGCGTCAGGCGGAGCTCCAGCGATTCGATGACGAGGCGCGCGCCGTCGTAAGTCGCCCGACTCCGTGCGTAGGAAGCGATGTCCCCACGATCGCCGATGAGAAGGAGCGCCGGTTCCAGCTCGTCCACGAAGCTCTGGTAGAAGGTCACGCCGACCCTGGTGTAAGGCTCGTTGACCTCGATGCGGGGGGTCTCCCGCCCTCCGGGGCCGTCAACCGACAGCTCGGTGTAGTAGGTGAGCACCCGGGAGGAGTTGGGGTCCACCACGGTGTCGAAGCCGGTGGCGGTGACCTCGAGTTCGGCCGCGAGCGGCTCGCCGAAGCGCGGGGGGAGGAGCTGGGTCTGGCCCTCGAAGAGGACCAGGTAGGTACTCTGGCCGGAGACGAGTTTCACCAGCCCGGCCGCGAGGAAAAGGACGAGCCCGAGGTGCAGCGTCGGCGAGGCCCACCAGGCCCACCTCCCCTGGTCGGCGTAGAGGGCCCCCCCATCGAAGTTCTTCACCCGCCAGCGGGCGCGTTTCAGACGTCCACCGATTCCCGGAAGGTACTGCCGCGGCTCGCCGGGGAGGTTCAGTGTCCGCTGGGCGGTGAAGCCGGGACCGTCCTCGGACCTGCGTCCGCCGAGGGTGCGAAAACGGTTTACCGCGCAGACGCACAGAGCAAGGGCCGCCCAGGCTTCCAGGGCGATGAACGAGAAGGTGTGGAAGAGGTCGTTTAAGCCCAGGGCGAAGATGAAGCCGGCGCCGCCCTCGCCGTAGAGGGTCGTGTAGGCCCAGGGCGGGCCGTCCTGGAGGATGAAGGCCCCCGAAAGGCTCAACAGGGCCAGCGCCACGACCAGCCAAAAGAAAACGCGCACCGACCCCAGAAAATTCCAGATAGAACGGCCGATGGCGCGCATGTTCACGCGGGATTTTTCGCTCATGCCATCCCCGGTGGATCCCCCTCCCCCAAAAACTATACCACCTCTTCCGGACTGGGGCAAGCTACCAGGCGAGCGTCAACCCCAGCCCCAGCGCCGGCGGATCCCTCGGGGCGTCGGCGTAGGTGAAGAGCGGCTGGTCCAGAAGGTTCGTCCCGGTCAGGGTCAGACGGGCCACCTCGCTCACGCTGCAGGCGATCTCCAGGCCGAGGTCCACCGCCCCGGGCAGCTCCCCGCCGAGACCGTCCCGGCGCCGACTCGTGTACCCGAGGGCGATCGAGCCCGTCAGCCAGTCCAGCGGGAAGAACTCCAGACCGAGGCCCAGGCTGTGCAGGGCGAAGTGGGGCGGCGGCGCCGCATCCGCCGGTCCCCAGGGCGGCGTGGCGTCGGCCAGCTCGTAGTCCACACGCAGCCTACCCCGGCAGAAATCGGCGGGAAGCCGATAATCGCAGTAAGCATCGAAGACGAGCAGCTCCCGCACCGGTCCGTTGGCGAAGGCGATGCCGCCCTCCGGGTCGAGGGCGTACTCGGGGGGGTTGACGACCCGGCGGTACCCGCCCCGCACGCCGGCCACCGAGGATTCGGACAGGTGCAGGGAATACTCGAGGTAGTAGTCCTCGGTAACGCGTTCTTCCATCGGTTCCGGCCGGTTCAGCCCCTCGATGCGCAGCCACCACCGGTCGGGCTCGGGGGTTTCGGCCCTCCGCCGTCCGACCAGGCTGACGAGGGAGAGGGGGCCGAAGAGGAGACGCACCGCGCCGCCGTACTCTAAAATCGGCTCCCCGGCGAAGGTCATCCCCACCCCGGTGGAGACGAAGAGGACCCTGTCGGCGGTGAAGGTGTTGGATATGTAGAGGCGCGCACTGTGCCGCGAGTTGGCGGCATCGGAGTAGCGGTAGGCGAGATCGGCGGCGATGAAATCGCTGGAGCCGATTAAGAGCCTGGCGCCCATGGCGGTGTGCGCGTCCAGGACATCGAACCCCTCCGGGCCGCGCTGTTCGAGGGAGCCCACCCCGGCCTCGGCGAAGGCCGTTATCTCATCCTCGGGCCGCCAGACGCCGAGGAGGGACGTCGTCCAGGCGTTCTGCTCCTGGTAGCCCTCCCCCAGGGCGTGACTCCAGCGGTCGTAGTCCGATCGGAGGATCAGCCGGTGACCCCGGGGGTCCAACCAACCGGCGGACAGCCGGCCCTCTATCGCCTCCCTCATCCCCGCCCGGCGGTCCCGGACGTCGTATGCCCCGGCGAGGGAGTAGGCGAAACGCCCCAGCTCCAGGGCGTGGAGGACGCCCGCCTTGCCGTTGGCGTTCCAGTCCATGGAGCCGTCGAAGCGGAAGAACTGGGTGCGCGGCTCGGGGTGGAGCGCCTCCCCGACGGGATCGGTCTCGAGGGCGCCGGGACTGTCGGTGAACCGCTCCCCGGCGATGAGCACCCGACGCGCCAGGGCTTCGGTGCGGGGGTCCGGGGAACCCTGCTCGCCCAGAAGCTCCTCGGTCTCCGCGAGGGCCGCCTCCTCGGAACGTGTGAGGGCGACGGCGGGGAGCGTCAGGAGGATGCACAGAGCGATAAGATGGCGGGTCACCGCAGCCGCGCGAGGCGGGTCTCGGCTTCCTGGCGGTAGCTCAGGGGGAAATCGCCGCGTGTCAAAAGAACGTACTGCCGCCGGGCGGCGACCGGCTGGTGCCGGCGCTCGTAGATCTGCCCCCGGCGGAGCAGGGCGCGCGCGGCGTAGGAGGGGTAACGGTCCGAGTAGTCGTCTATGACCCGCTGGAAGGTGGAGAGCGCGTCATCGAGCTGCCCGACCCCGAAGTAGCACTCGCCCAGCCAGAATGAGGCCTGGACGGAAACCTCGGGGTTGGAGCTCACCGCGGCCAACCGGTAGTACTCGATGGCCCTTGCCTCGCGGCCGTCCATCTGCTCGACGAATGCGCGCAGGAGGTAGGCCCGGTCCCGGTATCCGTCAGCCGAATCGAGGGCCAGTAGCCGGTCCAGAATGTCGCGGGCCGATGAGAGGAAGCGTATCTCCTTGTAGCAGGAGGCCAGCTCGTAGAGGGCCGGGACGTAGCTCGAGCTCCCGGGGTAGCCGTTGACGACGCTCGAGTAGTGGAGGATGGCGCGGTCGTAGTCGCCGAGCTCCCGGGCGATCTGGGCGATCTCGAAGTGGAGCCCGGCGCGGACCGAGTCGGAAGTGACGTCGGACAGCGCCTCGAGCAGGAGGGCGAGGGCCTCGTCCAGCTCGCCGGTCTTGCGGTAACACCGGGCCAGCTCCCGCGTGGCCCCGGTCACCTCGGGGGATTCGCCGTAGTCCGAGAGGATGCTCCCGTAGAATCCGATGGCGCCCTCGATGTCCCCCGAATCCCGGCGGTGCCGGGCCAGCATCAGTGTGAGCTCCGGGGCCAGGTAGCTCTGGGGTCGGTGGGCCAGGTAGGCCTCCGTCGCCGCCGCCACGTCGGGATACCTCCCCCTCCGCCAGGCGGCCAGCTCCACGCCGTATACCGCGTCGTCCACCACCTCGGTTATCCGGCTCTCCGCTGCGAGGTTGGAGTAGAGGATGTAGGCCCGGTCGTATTCCCCCAGACCGTAGCGGCAGTCGGCGATGCGCAGGCGGGCGTAGTCGTAGTAGCCCGAGTCGGGGTAGTCCGCGAGGAGGCGGTCGAACTCGGGGAGCGCCTCGGCGTAGCGGCCGATCTCGAAGTAGGCGTGGGCCACCAGATACAGGGCGTCGTCGGCCAGCTCGTCGTCGGGGTAGAGCCGGACGAGCTGGGCGTAGTCCCGCTGCCCCCGTTCGTGCTCACCCGACCTGACGTAAGCCTGCGCCCGCCCGTACAGGGCCAGCGGGGCGAGGTCGTTGTCGGGGAAGCGCTCGAGGAACTCACCGAACCGCTCGATGGTCCGGGCGTCGTCACCCGAGCGGAAATCCATCCGGGCCAGCTCCAACAGGGCGTCGTCGGCCAGACCGCCGTCACCGGAGGCGACGGTCTCCAGGAGAAGGGCGGCCTCCGCGGCGCGTCCCTGACGCAGCACCGCCATCCCGTGCCAGTACGCGGACATCCCGGCGAGCTCCGTCCCGCCCAGGGCGGCGAAGCACCCCTCGGCGGCGGCGTAGTCCCGCTGGCGGTAGAGGCACAGACCGGCCTTGAACCGGGCGGTGTCGGCCCCCTCCCCGCCGTTCCCGGCGATGCGGGCGAAGGTGTCGGCCCCCACCGTGTAATCCCCCCCGGCGTATGCGGCCTCGGCCAGAAGCCACCTGGCCGCCTCACCCCAGCGGGGGTCGCCCGCGAGACCGGCGGCCACGGCCTCCGCGGCGGCGTACTCGCCGGCCTCGTACGAGGCGTAGCCCAGGTAGTAGCGGGCGACGGCGTCTCTCTCAGGCTCGAACTCCTTCCAGCCCAGGGCGTCGTGGAGGTTGTCAGCGGCCTCGGCGTACTCGCCCAGGGCGCAGAGGACCAGCCCGCGCTCGTAGAGAACCTCCGCCTCCAGGCCGTGGGGCGAATCGGCGAGGGACCGGTTGAAAGCCGCCGCCGCCCCGGCGTAGTCTCCGAGAGCGACGAGGGTGCGGCCCTGCCAGTAGCGAATCTGTCCCCGCCAGGCGGGTTCGTCGCAGAGCTCGCCGGCTCGATCCAGACTCACATCGGCCCCGACCGTATCCTCCAGTTGGAGCTGGGTCTGGGCCAGGGCGAAGTAGAGCCTCCACGACGGCTCGTACTCGCGTTCGATTTCCCGGTAGGCCCGGAGCGCCGCTGGGTAGTCACCCAGGGCGTAGAGGCTGTCACCCAGATAGTAGAGGGAGAGCCGGTGCGTCTTTGCGTCGGTGGTGACGCGCGTGACACCGCGGAAGCTCGCCGCGGCCCGCGCGTGACGGCCCGTGGCGCGGTAGCCCTGCCCCACCGAAAAGAGCGACTGCTCCAGGTGGCGATCGGTGGGGTCGTTGAGAATCAACAGCTCGAGGTGGTGTGTGGCCAGCTCGGGGGAGCCCTCGGCCAGCTCCGCCGAACCCAGGAGGAAGAGCGCCTCGGAGTCGGTGTCTAAAAGCGCCTCGGGGGTGGCTAAAAGCTCGGTGACGCCGAAGAGCCCCCGGTCGTAGAACTCCTCCGTTTCGACGCGCGCGGACGCCGGCACCGTGAAAACGGTACACAAAAACAGTGCCCACCCGGCTGTCGCGGATAGCTTCATTTTGAACACATCGGAGGGACTCACATCAGCCCAGCAACTTGTACATATTATAACACGTTCGGGGCCAGAAGTCCGACGGGAAGCCAAGTCGCGCAATTTTAACCAGATGCGGTCGGAGTCAATCCACCCTTGCCCCGCCGGGGGCTTCGTGGTAGGATAATGCGGTTTTGCGCCCAACACCCAACCGGGTGTAATAGGGCGGGCAAAAAACGGACCAACGACCGGTCACCGAGGTGAACATGTCCACTATCGTAGTCGTAGGCGCCCAGTGGGGCGACGAGGGCAAGGGGAAGGTGGTGGACTGCCTGTCGGCCCGGGCCGACATGGTGGTCCGCTTCAACGGCGGGGCCAACGCCGGCCACACCATCGTCGTCGCCCGGGAGGAGTACGTGCTGCACCTCGTCCCCTCGGGGGCGGTGCGGGAGGGGGCGGCCTGCGTCATCGGCAACGGCTGCGTGGTGGACGCCGGATTGCTCCTGGAAGAGTACGACGACCTCAGGCGGCGGGGGATAGACCTCGCCGACCGGCTCTTCGTCTCCGGCTTCGCCCATCTGGTGCTGCCCCACCACAAGGCGGCCGACGGCGCCCTCGAGGATTCCACCGCCACACCCATCGGCACCACCCGCCGCGGCATCGGCCCCGCCTACTGCGACAAGTACGCCCGCTACGGCGTCCGCGTCGAGGACCTCCTGGACGCCCGCGACCTCCGGGCGAAGCTCGAGGCGGCCTACGCCTACCGCGCCCGCTGGACCGGCTCCGGCGACTACCCGGCGATAGACGAGGTTTACGCACAACTGACCGAAGAGGGGAAGCGCCTGACCCCCTTCATCGTGGACACGTCGCTCCTGATCAACGGCTACATCGCCCGTGGGAAGAACGTCCTCTTCGAGGGCGCCCAGGGGAGTCTTTTGGACGTGGACTTCGGCACCTACCCCTTCGTCACCAGCTCCAACCCGGTGGCCCCCTTCGCCGCCATCGGCTCCGGCGTGGGTCTGGACAAGCTCGGCTACGCCCTGGGCGTGGTCAAGGCCTACCTAACCCGCGTGGGCGAGGGCCCCTTCCCCACCGAGCTGGTCAACGCCACCGGCGATTACCTGCGCGAGCGGGGCTACGAGTACGGCCGCTCCACGGGCCGACCCCGGCGCTGCGGCTGGCTGGACCTCGTCCCGCTGCGCCTGGCCGCCCGGGTCAACGGCCTACATGGCGCCGTGGTCTCCAAGCTCGACGTTCTGGACGAGCTCGAAGAAATACCGGTCTGCACGGCGTACGAGCTCCGCGGCAAAGTTTTCCGGGAGATGCCGCTCCCCGTATCGCTCCTGGCCGAGGCGGAGCCGGTTTACGAGACCCTCCCCGGCTGGAAAACCGACACCTCGGGTATCACCTCCTGGGACGATCTGCCGAAAAAAGCCCAGGAGTACCTGCGCTTCATCGAGGAGGGTTGCGGGGTGCCCGTGGTGGCGATAAGTGTGGGCCAGCGCCGCGACCAGATAATCTGGCTCGAGGAGGTGTTCTAGCCTCCCGCCTGGACCCCATAGACGCCCTGCGGTACGAGTGAAGCGTGAACAGCGTTAATACGAAGGCGGGGTCAACCCCGCCTTTTTTGATCGTCGTCCTGATTCGCGGCTGTCAAGACCCGGGTTAAATGTGACTTTCTTGCAAAAATATTCTACTAGCCCTTGACACCCGGTTATTTTCGGGCTAAATTAGCTACGTCAAGGAAGAGTAAGAAGGGTGGTTGTGTCATGAAAGCGCTCCGCTCAACGGTAATCCTCCTGTTCCTGGCGTCCGCCTCCTCGGCCGGCGTGTGGCACACGGAGTTTGTGGACTCCGAAAGCCAGGTCAACCTCGAAACTACCATCGCTTTGGATAGCGGGGACAGGCCCCGTATTTTATACTTTGACGACTATGATAACGCTTTAAAATATGCTTCATGGGATAATTATATGTGGAATATTGAAACTATAATATCCGGTAAACTGTGTTATTCTAATAATTCACTTGCATTGGACCGGGAAGGCAACCCGCATATTATATTCACCGATGACAATGATTCTATTATATACGCATACCTGGTGGATACGAGCTGGCATTTTGAGACGATTGCTTCCGAAGAAGGCATGGGCGCATATCTTTCTCTTGCCCTGGATTCGCATGATAAACCTTATATATCTTACCGTAACTACATTGAGCGCGACCTGAAGTGTATCTTCTGGGACGGTTATCAATGGAGAATTGAAACGGTGGACTCCGAGGGGGACGTAGGCAAAGAGCTTTCGCTCGAGCTCGACGGTTACGACCGTCCCCACATCTCTTATTACGATTTCGATAATAAAGACCTCAAATACGCATACTTCAACGGTTCCGAGTGGCGCATAGAAACCGTGGATGCGGAGGGTCAGGTAGGTCCCTATTCTTCTATCGCAATTGATTCCCAAGACAGGCCGCATATATCCTATAGATACTTTGACGGTTCGACCACGGACTTGAAGTACGCCCGTTGGGACGGCGTCCAGTGGAGGATTGAAACAGCCGACGCCGAAGGTGATGCGGGGGGGTATACCTCTATCGCTTTGGACACCCTCGATAGACCCTACATTTCCAATCTGGCGTATGATATTTCGCGATTGAAATGCGCCCATTGGAATGGCGTTGAGTGGCAAACTGATATCGTTGATACGAATTACGGTTGCGGCAAATATTCTTCAATTGCGGTTGATTCCCTAAACCAGCCTCACATCAGCTACTTATACGAAATACAAAATGATTTAAAGTACGCCTGGTACGAGATCTTCTTCCTCCTGTTAAGCCCGGAGCGGGGGGAGGTCGTCACCACGCTCACCCCAACCCTGGACTGGTCCGACGACGACAACCCCGACCTCACCGGTTACACTTTGTGGTGGGGGACCGACCCCGACTTCAACAGCTATAATGAAGTGACCGGCCTCCACGAATCGAAGTATACGATACCGAGCGGCATCGAGGACGGGGATACCATCTACTGGCGCGTGAAATCTATTGATGGCGAAGATGAGGAGTACTGGGCCGAGGAGATGGACTGGTACTTCAACGTGGACCTGGACTACGACCCCGTCTATCACCTGATGAGCCCCGAGAAGGGCGAAGTAGTATATGCATTCCCCTTCACGTTCGACTGGGAGGACCAACAGATACCCAACCTGGAATCCTACACACTCTGGTGGGGGACAGACCCGGACTTCATCACCTATAACGAAATTACGGACATTGACGAGTCGGAGTATACGATATCCGGCGGCATCGAGGACGGGGCGCGCGTCTACTGGCGGGTGAAATCAATAGACGACGAGGATGAGGAGTACTGGGCCGAGGAGCTGGACTGGTACTTCGACATTGACCTGGGCGGCGGGGTGGACCTCGCCGACTTCGGCGCGGGCGCGACCGACGAGGGCGTTTTGGTCAACTGGCGCTTCTCGGGCGAGGAACCGGCCGGGGTGCGCGTCCTGCGGGGCGAGGGTGAGCCGGAGGTCATATCAGGAAATTTAACCGGCGATTCATCGAGATACCTCGACCGGGACGTGGAGCCAGGCGAGAGTTTCCGCTACTGGCTGGAGGTCATTGACGCGGAAGGCGTGGTCAGCCGCTTCGGGCCGACAGAGGCGGTCTCGGTCCCCGAGGAAACGTTTGCTCTCGTCCTCTACGCCGCCTATCCCAGCCCGTCGGCGGACACCGTCAACTTCGTCTACTCCCTGCCCGATGACGGCCGCGTCGTGCTATCGGTTTACGATTTATCGGGTCGGCGCGTGGCGACGCTGGTCAACGACGAATTGACCGCGGGCCGCCACGATGTCGCCTGGTCCTGTGCCGACGTGCCCAGCGGTGTTTACCTCTACCGACTGGAAACGTCCGCCGGGTCGCTGACGCAGCGGCTGGTCGTCAGCCGGTAATCTTCACCCCTCCCCTCGGTTGTGATGATGTAGGGCGGCCCCGTAGGACGAGTCCTCTGCGGGCCGCCGTGGCGGGGATGGAATCCCCGCCCTACATTTACGCGTGGCGGTGGATAAACAAACGGGCGGGTGTGAACCCCGCCCCTACGTCGAATCGGAAAACAGGTCCGTCTACTTCCCTCCGATGGCCTCTTTTCCCACGTAGCCCCGCAACGGCTCGGGGATTGCGATGGACCCGTCGGCGCGCTGGTGCGTCTCGAAGATGGCGGGCACCAGACGGCTGGTGGCCACGGCGGAGCCGTTGAGCGTGTGGCAGAGCGCACTCTTGCCTCCGGCGGGCTTGTAGCGGATGGCCCCGCGCCGCGCCTGATAGTCCGTGCAGTTCGACACCGAGCTCACCTCCCACCACCGCTTCATCCCCGGGCACCAGACCTCCACGTCCACCGTCACCGACGCCTGCTGGGCCATGTCGCCGGTCACCAGCATCACCGTGCGCCAGCGCAGCCCCAGCCGCTCGGGGACGCCCTCGGCGATGGAAATCATTTCTTGGAAAACGCCCTCGGCCTGCTCCGGGGTTGCAAAGGCCACCAGCTCCACCTTGTTGAACTGGTGGGTGCGGACGAGGCCGCGGGTGTCGCGCCCGTAGGTGCCGGCCTCGCGGCGGAAGTTGGCCGTGACCGCCGTGTAGCGCCGCGGCAGCTCACCCTCGGCGAAGGTCTCGTCCCGGCCCAGGTTCACCAGCGTCACCTCGCTGGTGGGAATCAGATACAAATCGTCGTCGGCCAGCTTGTACACGTCGCCCATGAACTTGGGGAGTTGGGAGCTGGTGTAGAGGGACTGGGCGTTGACGAGGTAAGGGGGAAGGATCGGCTCGTAGCCGTGCTCCACGGCGTTGGCGAACATCCAGGTGAGGAGCGCCCATTCGATGAGGGCGGCCTCTTTTTTGTAAACGGCGAACCCGGTGCCGGAGAGCTTCGACGCCGCCTGGAAATCCAGCAGCCCCAGGCGTTCCGCCAACTCCACGTGGTCCTTGGGCTCGAAGCCTAAGTCGGGCGACTCTCCGCCCGCGCGCAGCTCCCGCGCGTCCCCGGCGTCACGGGACACCGGCACCCGCGGGTCGGGCAGGTTGGGCAGGCCGAGGAGCTCATCGTCGAGCTCGGCCTTGAACTCCTTCTCCTGGACCTCCAGCCCCGCGAGCTCTTCCTTCAAGATACCCATGCGCTCGACGGCCTCGGTGACGCTCTCGCCGGCCTTCTTGGCCCGGGCGATGGCCTCGCCGATTTCGTTGCGCTCGGCGCGGATTTCCTCCACACGCACCAGGACATTGCGCCAGGCCAAGTCCATCGCCAACAGGCGCGCGAGGGAGATTTCCGGGTCGCGGGTTTTCAGGCGCTCCTCGGCCTCGTTGGGGCTGGTGCGCAGGTAGCGTAAATCGAGCATGGGACCCCTAGTCGGGGAATGTTGAACGCCTCGCCAGTGTTACCAAGATGCTAACACAGAAAAGATTCAGTAGGCACTGGAACTAATTGTTGGTTTACATGTTTCGGGAAAAAGAAATGGATGAGCCGGGAGAATCCCGGCACCTGTCATTGTGTTGATAGTTCGTTGATTCAGCTAATAGCTACCTACATTTATAACCCCGCTTTGGCCAGTGTCATCATTATCCGAGCAATTTTAATCCCAAATGTTGAATCTGCCGGTGTCCACTCGTTGCCAACCATGCCAAGTTTGTACGTAAGCAGTCCATTTAACTGTATAAGATTCGTAGCCCCAATTTGGGGCATCGGGTAAATCAAAATATACAGGGACTTCTTGGTTAGGTTGCACGAATGCAGTGGAAGTACGTTCTTTAGCATCAATTCTAACTGTAGCGCCGAAACTCCCTGTATTTGGTGATATTTCGTAAACAACCTTGACCGGAACCCTTTGTGTATCTCCAAGCAGACCGGTATATCCCACCGTTACGCAAATCCTGTTGTTTCGGTAGTCATAATAAGCATTGTAAGCACTTCCGGCTGAAACGCTGCCAGCAAACAGCAGTACTGCGAAGACGAGCATAGTTAGCCTTTTCATCGTATTTTCCTCTCTTGGTTTTGTTATCTGACGATCTGCTCCGCTTTCCTATCGAATTGGCTGCGTGTTATCCAACCCAGTCGCCAGGATGTAACAAGTGCCCAGATGCTCGATTTTCGTTCATTTGCTTCATCCAGGCTTATTCTTCCCATGTAGTATTGTTCATCAATTTTCTTCAGATATATTGCGGCCGCCGCTTCTATGCCTACTTGATCAGAAGTGCTTCCACTTCTTGCACTTGTCACAGTCTCTATGGCATGACCAATAGGTACACTGGTTGGAAAGGCAAAACAACTGAGAAACGTCAACAAAGATACGCACAATAACAGTAAACTTATAGTAGCGGTTTTCATCTCACCAACTCCTTTCAACTTCTTTTACAACAGATTACCCCCCCCCCTGTTGTCAAGTAAAATTTTCAACAAAAAGCACCGGGTTTAAGCCCGGTGAAATCAGGTTCATATGGTGTATTATTCGGTGCTGTTCACGCTACATGCGTAATTTTTTCCTAAACATCCCACCGCCTCAGCGGTACTTCGGCGGCGTGGCCGGGCCGCGGCATTTGAAGGCGCAACGCTTCACTATCTCCAGCAGGTGGTCCACCACCGCCGGGTCGTGGCCCGCGGCGACCAGGGCCTCGGAGTCCATCCCCCGCTCCGCGAAATCGAAAAGGACCCCATCCGCCTGGAGGTAGCGCATCCCCAGCTCCCCCTCGTCGGTCTGCTCGGGCCAGAGGTCGGCGGAGGGCGCCTTGGCGATGACCCGCTCCGGCAGGGCGAGCACTTTGGCCAGCTCCCATACCTCGGTCTTGTAGAGTTCGGCCAGGGGGTTGAGGCCGCAGGCGTCGTCGCCGTGGAGGGTGGTGTAGCCGAGGAGCCCCTCGGTCTTGTTCCCGGTGCCCAGGACCAGGGCGGGAATCGCCGAGGAGCGGTCGAAGAGGAGAATCATCCGCACGCGGGCCTTGACGTTGCCCCGGCGGATGCGGGCGTCGGGCGGGATTTTTTCACAGATCGGCGCGCAGAAGGGGGTGATGTCCACCCGCTCGCACTTTATACCCAATTGGTCGCAGACCAGCCGGCCGTCGGTCTCGGAGTCCGGGTCGCTCTCGGCGTGGGGCAACAGGAGCGCGTGGACGCCCCCCGCGCCGAGGGCCTTGGCGGCCAGAGCGGCGCTGGTGGCGGAATCCACCCCGCC
>Ga0307378_10009591_pt1 | contig 12712 bp, 7 predicted proteins | sample UN1MG_FD_202238 | JGI IMG/M metagenome (GOLD analysis project Ga0307378, IMG submission 202238) | Soil microbial communities from Risofladan, Vaasa, Finland - UN-1 | ecosystem: Environmental > Terrestrial > Soil > Coastal area > Acid sulfate soil | place: Finland: Risofladan, Vaasa | collected...
CATACTCACCCAGCGCTGGACGAATCGTCGTTGGAACGAATCGGGATTTGGGAGAGCGCCGGGGATATCGCAGCGGTCGTCCATTACGAGAGTTCTTTGGGTGAAGCCTTTTTTCAGATGCGTCCTGGCTACATTGAATTGAAGCCGGCAATGCTTGAACATGCTGAGAACTATCTCCGGGCTGAGACAGAGAGAGGGAAGAGGCGTCTCCAAGTATACGTCAACGACTATGATCAAGAGTTTGAAGCTCTGGTCAAGTCGCGGGGTTATGAGATCTGCAGGCACTGCGCTCGTCCCATTTCGCGGTTTACAACCACAGATCCAATCTCCGTTATCGATCTACCCGAGGGGTTTCGCGTCAAGAGCCTTGCCGACGACAATAACTTGAGGAAGATTCACCGTGTATTGTGGCGAGGTTTCGATCATGATGGAGAGCCTCCGGAAGAGGGGATCGCAGACCGGGTCAAGATGCAGTCGGGTCCGAACTATAGAAAAGATATTACGATTGTAGTTGAGGAGCCAGCCGGGGATTTCGTTTCGTTCTGTGGCATGTGGTACGAGCCAGTGAACAGAACAGCGTATGTGGAGCCAGTAGCCACCGATCCAGATTTCCGCCGAATGGGGTTGGGTAGGGCGGCCGTGGAGGAAGGGATCCGACGTTGTCTGAAGTTGGGCGCCAGGGAGGTATTCGTCGGATCAGATATGGCGTTCTACCAGGCGATCGGCTTCACAAAGTTATTCGATGCCAATTGTTGGGTGAAAGAATTCTGATTTGACTGGGGCGGTTGGGGCGTACATCGTTCGTCTGGAATCGCCCTCAGAAACTATTGCTTTGATCTTGGGAGTTTAGGGAGAGATGGGAGGATCCGCCGACAGAGCCAAGAGGACGGCCGACGGAACGTCAAGTTCCAGGCTTTTGTCCATGGCAGTTAGCACTGCTTCGTTCGAAAGCGAAGCGGCAGCCTCCTCAACCACCTATTAGGCTAATTCTGCGGTCTCAAGCCAGATTGTCTTGAGATTGGCGGTAAAATTCCCCAGGAGAATGGCCCGTTCGGGAACCCCTGAAGCGGCATGCCATCGAGCAAGCGCCCTTATTAGGCGCAACAGACTAGAAGTACGAGTTTCTCAGACTGTACAACCCCCTGGTTGGACTTACCGAACACGGACGTTCGGTCTATGCTGGTTCTGGGTTCTGGCTGGCAGACTTTCAGGGTTTTCTATCTCTTCGCTCGAATAGTTTCATGGGGTTGTGCATCTTCACAATCCCTTCTTGACTGTAGGTTAGCGGCTGGGCGGGTTCTCCAAAAGTATTTTGCCAAATCTCAATACTTCTTTTGCAGATCGTACTCGCCGCTACCCTAGCAGCTGATTTTCCGTATCGTGAGTATTGGATCAGTGAATATGAAGCGCGAATGGAGGGCAAACATGCGCAGTCGATGGGTTAGATTGCCGATCCTGCTGGTAGTATTATTGCTCCTGGGAGCAGCCGCTGCGATTTTTGTGGGAGGCAGCAAGGGGCCAAAGAAGCCGGAGCCAATCCCAATTGGGGATCAGTCCTATACCATAGCACTGGCTGAGCATCGTGTTGAGGAGGTAATGGATAAGTACCACATGCCTGGCGCGGCCATAGCTCTAATCGTCGACCAAGAGATTATCTGGCAAGGTTCCTTTGGGCGGGCGACCATAGATCCGGAGAGTCCTGTTGCTGATGATACGGTCTTCAAAATGTGGTCCCTGGCTAAGCCGTTTACGGCCATTGAGATCATGCGCTTGGTCGAGGAAGGAACTATCGACCTAGATACCCCTATTGAAATGTACGTGCCCGATTATGCTATCCAGAGTCGCTTTCCCGATGGCAAACCCACAACCATTCGCCACATTCTAGCTCACAGATCTGGACTGCCTAGAAGCAGATGTCTTCATGAGACCAGATGGCCAGCCGGATTAGATGCGACCAAGAGTCTGGCCGATTCGCTAGAAGAATGCTTCCTGACTTTCCCAACCGGCACGCGATACAAGTACAGCAATGCCGGCTATGACGTGTTAGGCGCCATTATCCAGGATAAAAGGGGGCAGGATTTTCGCGCTTACATGAAGAAGCAACTGCTGGTTCCGATAGGCATGTCAAACAGCGCCTTTTGGTCGACCGATCTCCCTAAAGGGAGCGCCCCGGGCGAAGACCGGCTGGCCTCGGGCTACGAGTTCTTCGAGGGAGAGCACTACGCTTATGAACAATACGATATCGCCAGCGTCCCCTCGGGTAATCTATACGCGACCGCCGGCGACCTAGCCAACTTGATACGGTTCATTTTTCGCGACGGGGAAGTTAACGGCGACCATATCATAGGTGCCGAAACGCTGGCCTCGATGTTTGAAGACCAATACGGCAGGCCGGCAGATCCCCAACGCATGGGGCTCGGCTGGAAGATCGGCCTGGTATCGGAATCGGAGAAAATGGTATGGCACGATGGCGGCCCCAGCGAAGGAATCGGATCGCTGATAGCCTTCCTCCCAGACAGGAAGCTGGGCCTGGTACTGATGGCCAACTCGACCAGCTTCGATGGCAGTGTATCGGCTCCGTTGGCTATCGAGTTGCTGGAAGCAATGCTGGAGACGGAGTATGGGCTTGTAGGGACTGAGGGGGATCCGCCTGACCATTACCCGGTTGAGCCGGTGGTTCTCCAGGATTACCAGGGCAGCTATGCGGCGTTTGGAGAAATCATGGAAGTTGTCTCAGACGGCGATCGGCTGAAAGCGAGTATCCAGGGTATGTCGTTTGACCTGGAGCCGGTAGCAGAGAACCGGTTTAGGCCGAACCATTGGTTGTACAAGCTGGGATTGGTGGATTTGCTTCAACTCCCCATTGATCTTAGGGAATTGGAAATCGAATTCCAGATCGGAGAGAAGACTGTTCAGGATATCATGGTCATTAATATAGGTGGCATCTCTTATGAGATGTGCCCCCGCTATCCGGATCTGACGGTGGACCAGGCGTCCTGGGAAGCGCTTGCGGGTAAGTACGAACGGTATGGTCGGTTGCCTTCAGGGAGTTCCGGTCTAGAGAAGCTGGGAGAGATCGATCTAACGATCATTGACGGCCGGCTGCATATGTCGGGGGCCATCGGACCGGTCTTTCCCATCGACGACGAGACGATCATTATTCTCAGCGGCCCATTTAATGGAGAGACGATCGCCTACGACCGGGTATCGGGTTTCCTCTACCATCAGGGATTTGTGTACAAACCGGTCTAGAGTGGAGATGAGGTTGGGCTGACTAGTATAAGATAGAAACTACTGGGCTATACATATTTGGCTTATCCAGCAACTTGCGGAGGTCCATGTCGAGGAAGAAGTAGCGGTGATCCTCACGTTTGAATTATCGGACAGGATGGGAAGGGTAGACTTGCCGAACGAGGTTCGGCTTTGGGGCTATACCTAGCGCGGAGAATAATTGCTTAAAATCCGTTATCGACATTCAGAGCAGGTTGTGATTGTTATGCCGAGCGTGGTCGCGTCATCGCTGGGGCCTTGTTAATTAGAAGGCTTCTGTTGTAGCAAGGAGCAAGGGATCTCTCCATTTCGCTTCGCTCCAGTCGAGATGACAAAAATGGGGTTTGCAATTGGAGAGGGCAGACACGGAGGTCTGACCAAAGGACTGGTCTGACCGGAGGACTGATGAGAGGATTCATCTTGGGCGAACTTCGTTCGCCATGCTTTGATCGAGTTGACCGACGGACCCGCATTTTGCAGCTGAGAGGGATTCATATCGGGGGTGGTTTGGACTGCGCCGGCACTGCTCATTGGCACAACTGTTGTAGGGGCAAGGCAGCGAAGAATTCGCCAATGGTTTCTGACTCAACGATCCCTCCAGCTGCCTTGCCCGTTATCCGTGCACGGGTTTGATTCATTATTGGGCGAGGCTCCCAGATTAGGGAACGAATTTCGATCCCAGTATCGCTTTCTTGGTCGCCTCGCCCCATGTATGTTTAATAGAGGGGGTCTAGTAAATGGCGAAAGGCCAGAAGAATCGTGAACCTGACTAGCCCCTTTGGTTGAAAGATGAAGAATGTGACAGTCACCTCCAAGGTGACTGTCACTTGGCTTTTGCCAGGCAGGATGGACGAGGAAGGGTAGGCATGGCAGGCATGTGGGTCTGTCTCTAGAAGGATCATGTCGAGGGAAGTTCGGACTGGATCGGCACTGCTCATTGGCATAATTGCCCGTTATCCGAGCACGGGTTTGATTCATTATTGGTTGCCTCGCCCCTTGTCACCCATATTCCATGCCCTGACGAGAGGACTCGTCTTGGGCGAACTGCGTTCGCCTCGGGCAGCCACGGGGGTCTTCCCCTACTATAAGTTGAGAGTTTTGGGAAGTTGAAGAGATGGGTCACGGCCGTGCACAGGGTGGGTGATTAAAAAGCCAGATCTCCTGATGGGCCCTGGGTAATGGGGCAGTGCCAGGCGGAGCTGAGATCTGAGGGATAAGAGGCTTGCCGAAGTAAGGGTAGGCTATCCGAACAAAGTTCGGCTTTGGGGCTGCCCCTACTGTATTTGGGAGTTTTGGAAAGTCGCACTAACTAAGGAGATTACCGGTCTGGACTAGAGTATCGAGCGCCCGATCGGCGATCTCGACGGTGGCTGGGCCTAGGCCGCAGCTGGTGGTGATGAGGCTGCGTTCGGCCAGTTCGCCGGTGGAGATTTCCACACCGCGGGCTTGGGCTTTGGTTTGGATAAGCTGATGGCCCTCGCGCAGCTGATTTGACAGCGCTTCAGGTGTGGTGTGGTATATATCGTCGTTGTTGGGCACGATACCCCACAGAACAGAGCCTCCGCGGTCGAGAAATCGGCGCAGTTCAACCGGGTAGAGGGCTAGATTCTCCAGGTAACCGTAAGCGTCCAGGTTTAAGATGTCCACCGTCGTGGCCAGCAGCACGGACCAGTCGGTGTTGGCGCAGCAGTGGACGCTGGCCAGGGCCCCCTCCTGGTGGATGGCTTCGAAGACTTCATCAAGCATGGTGATGACCTGGTGGCGTTCCAAGCTGATGAAAGCCGAGCCGAAGGCGGCCATATAGGGCTCGTCGACGGAGATGACCACATTCGGCCGGATTTCCCTGAGTTTCTGGATCTGCCAGCGGGCATTCATGGCCGCGTTTTTGACGAGAGCATCGGCCAGAAGCTCGTTGTAGAGGCTAGCCCGCAGATCCTGGTCGGTGACGGTGAGTCCGACGCTAATGGGTCCGGTAACCTGGCCTTTCACCCATTCTCCAGGTGTATCCTTGAGGGCGGCCAACATATCGAAGAAACCGGCCGCGTATTCGGGCGTGAGAGCAAAGGCCTCTAGATCCTCAGCCAGGTAGTGGGTGTAGAACTCTTCAAGAGGCTGGCTCAGGTCGCCAGTGGTGTCGAAGGTGATTTTCTCGGCTTCTTCGTCAACCCGGACGGCCGGCAAGCTGGCGCTGTATTGGATGTACATATTCTCGCGGAAAGACCGCCTGGAAAGCTGGGGCCAGGAGGGAATGTCGAGCGACTCAGCGAGTCGCCGGCTCAGACGCAGTCCTTCCGGATGAGGGAAGCTGCCGACGGCCGTGGTTGCGAAGGGGGGGAGGGTGAGTTCGTTTGTCATGGGTGTTAGAGTGACAGCGCCAGAGTACTGGCGGGTGGATGGATTCCCGCGTGCGCGAGAATGACATGGTAATAGTGCCGGAGGACCGGCGGGTGGATGGATTCCCGCTTCTGCGGGAATGACAAGGTGTGGGAGGACCGGCGGGTGACTGGGTGAAAAAGATCGTCATATTTAGCTGGGCGAATTAGATACCAATGAGCTCGTTGAATCTCTCCTGTGACTTGGCTTCGACTTGATCGTGGATGCTCTGCATATGGCTGTCCATGGTGACGACAACGGGGAAATCTTCCACCCGAATCACCCACATCGCCTCGGGCACGCCGAACTCCATCTTGTGGACGGTGACTACCTCTTTGACCGATTGGGCGATCAACGTCGCCGCTCCACCGATGGCGTGTAAATAGACGGCCGGTTGATCGTGGCAAGCCTTGAGGGTATATGGACCCATTCCACCCTTTCCAATGACCCCTTTCAAGTTGAAATGCTCGATCACATCGGGCTCGTACACCTCTTCGCGGATGCTGGTTGTCGGTCCGGCGGCCACAAAGGACCAGGTCCCGTCGTCGTCTTGTTTCACTACTGGGCCGCAGTGGTAGATGACGCCACCATCGAGCAGCTGTTTTAGTTCATCATAGAGCTCTCGATTCTCTTCGGAGGCGGGTTGTTTAATGTATTCTTCGACCATGAACTTGTGGGCCGCGTCCCGACCGGTGACGATGATGCCGTTAAGAAAGACGGTATCGCCCACATTCAGGGCTCGTATCTCTTCATCTGAAATGGGTATGCTTAGCCTAGTCATAAGTCACCTCAATGTCGCCTTCTTCTAGAGACACATCCATGCTTGCCCGGCGGTTTGCCCAGCACATATAGGCGATCGAAACAAAATAAGAAGCTGGCAGCCGGTGCTGGGTCCCAACTTTCACTCCCAGAACTGTCGTCTTTCCACCAAATCCCATGGGACCGATACCCAAGGAGTTGGTTTCCTCGTACAGTTGACGCTCCAAAGCGGCTAGTTGTTCATTGGGATTTTCGTCGTCAAGTTTCCTGAACAGAAGCTGCTTCGACTTTGCGTAGGAGGATCCCCTATCTCCGCCGATGGCCACGCCCAGCACACCGGGTGCACAGCCCTTGCCTTGGGCTTGCTGCACGGCGTCCAAAACAACCCGGCGAACACCATCCAGATCGCGTCCAGCTTTCAGGCGGGCGTCGGGCAGCTTGTACTGGGTGGAGACGTTCTCGCAGCCACCGCCCTTGAGAAGCAGCTCGACGTGAACCCCGTTTTCACCCCACTCGTGAAAATGCATGGTGGGGAAGTCCTCTCCGGTGTTGTCGCCGCTGTTTTTGCCAGTCAGGCTGTCCACCGCGTTCGGTCGAAGATAGGATTGATCAGTAGCAACACCTACCGCGAATCGAATCTGCCCGGCCATCAGGCGGGTGGAGACGCCCAAGGGGTGATAGACCTCAAAAATGGGTGTGCCTGTATCCTGGCAGATGGGCGTAGAATGATCGCGGGCCATCTTGACGTTGAGAAGGATTGCGTCGAAGGCTCCTTCCGCGGCCGAACCTGGCTCTTCGATCTGCTGAGCGTCGTTCAGCGCTTTTTCCATGTCGGCTGGTAGTTTTGTTGCCGCCCGACGCACCAGCTCGACAAAGGCGTCGGTTAGCTCGAGCTCCTTAAGATTTACCATCACTTTCTCCCAAGACCAATACCCTGTTTATAGCCAAAAAATATTGGCCAAATACCTTATACGACCAACATTACATTATGGCAGAAAGTGTCTTCCCGTTAGTGCTACAAGTCACCTATTTAAGATGACAAAGCTAACAGGTCCACACTCCAATTGGACGAACCAATAAATTGGACGAACCAATAAAACACCTCACTGTCCCAGTCTTATCCGGGGATTGAGCCAGGCGTAGAGGAGGTCGGCGGTCAGATTTGCTAAGGCGAAAACGAGCACGGTGACCATGGTGATGGCTTGAAGGGTGGGGAGATCTCGCCGGTCGATGGCGAAGACCATCAGGCGACCGAGGCCCGGATAGTTAAAGACGTTCTCGATGACGATCAGACCGCTGATAAGCCAGCCGATGCTGATGGCGATGACGGTTATGGTCGGTAAAAGGGCGTTTCGAAGGACATGCTTGGATACCACGACCCGCCTGGGCAGCCCTTTTAGGGTGGCCGTGCGTACATAGGATTGTTTTAGTTCTTCCAATACGCCGGCCCGAGTCAGACGGGCGATATAGGCCAGCAGCACCAACGTGGCGGTGATAGCCGGTAAAATCAGGGCCGGGAGGGCTTCCCCAAAAGAGGCGCCCGGCCGGATGGATGAATTGGCCAGAAAGGGCCGGATGCCAAAGGCATCGTCCAGCCAATCGTTGATGGTGAAGGCAAAGAGCTGGATGAGCACCAATCCGGTAACAAACTCGGGTAAACCTACGAAGGATAGAGAACCGACGTTGATGGCGTTGTCGACGAACCGGTCCCGGTTTAGGCCGGCGATGACGCCAAGGCCGATAGCTAGCGGCACGGCGAACAGCAGGGTCAAGGCACCCAGACGCATTGAGTTTCGCAGGCGTTCCATGACCACTGGTCGGACCGCGGTTTGGTCTGTGAATGATTCGCCCCAGTCGCCTTGGACGAAGCTGGCCAGCCAGCGAACGTATTGGACAGGGGCAGGATCGTTCAGTCCCCTCTCTTCCCGGCAATTCTCGAGGGCGCTTTCGGCGGCTTCCCGTCCCATGATGATGCGGCATACGTCGCCGGGCAAGAATTGGGTGATGACGAAAATGAGTATTGACGTCAAGAGCAAGGTCAGTAAAAGAAATCCGAAGCGGCGAGAGATGAATCGTATCATTGGACGGAAGGTTGAAACATGGGGATTGGCCAGCGGATCAGAAATATCTCCTGGGGCATGGAGAACGGGAAACAGTGATTTCTCATGATGACACCTGGAGGTGTTCGAGCTCGCCGGCTGGGATGTGGCAGAATATCCGCTTACCCGTCTCCGTTTCCTGCCACGGCGGCCGCTGGGTGGGGCAGAGATTGCTTAAGCGGCTTTCCAACTGCCGATAACGCGGGCACCGGGGATGAAAGGGGCAGCCTTCGGGGACGCTCACCTGATCGGGGACTTCTCCCTCGAGTCGAATTCGGTCCCGAGTATCGTCAGGATCAATCTGTGGGATAGCGGATAAGAGAGCCTCGGTATATGGGTGGTGGGGTGGGTTGAATAAATCTTCGGATTTGGCCAGTTCCATCAAGAAACCGGCATAAATGACCGCAATCTCATCTGCCAGGTAGCCGACGACCGCCAGATCATGGGAAATGAACAAGGTCCCGATGCCATGCTCGGTTTGGAGTTCGTTCAGCAGGTTTAAGATGGAGGCTTGGACCGAGACGTCCAGGGCCGATACAGGCTCGTCGGCGATCAATAAATCAGGATTGGCCGCAAAAGCCCGAGCGATGGCCACCCTCTGTTTCTCGCCGCCGCTCAACTGGTCAGGACGTCGTTGAGCGTAGGAGGCTGGTAGGCGAACGCTTGCCAGCAGCCGGATGACCTCTCTGTCCGCTTCATCTCCGGACATCTTTCTGAGCTTCACCAGGGGCCGGCGCAAGGTGTCGCCGACGCTGCGGTATGGATTCAAGGCCTCATCAGGATTCTGAAAGATTATCTGGAGCTGGCCCATCATCTCCTTTGTTCGGCCAGAAAGGCCAGAAGGAAGGTCCAGCTCAAGGGATCTCATTTTGCTTGAATCGGAAGCTTCTAAACCTATCACAGCCCGGGCGAGGCTGGTCTTCCCGCTGCCGCTCTCGCCTACCAAGCCTAGTGTCTTGCCTTTTGGGATCGTGATGTCCACCCCGCTAACAGCTCTGACTTGTTCGGCCGGGGTGCGGGATAACAGCTGGGAGAGGGATCGCCTCAAATCAAAGGTGACATTGAGATCCACCAGGTCCAACACCAGCCCACCATCCGGTTCTTGCCCGTGACTGTCACCTTCCAGGTGACTGTCACGTTTGAATAGAGGTTCACCTTCCAGGTGACTGTCACGTTTAGATGAACTATCACCTATGGGCAAAGGCAGCGCCATTGAACCGGATAATATTTCAGGCCAGCGGTGGCAGCGGATGCGACGGGAACCCGCGTCAAGATCACTGGCGATTGATTCAAGAGGAGGTCGTTCCTGGTGGCAAATATCGATGGCCAGCGCACATCGGGGGGCGAAAACGCAGCCTGGCGGCCGATCAGTTAAGGACGGGATCTGGCCGGGAATAGCCTGCAATGAGGTCGTTTTCTTGTTGACTCCCGGTTTGGGAATGCTGTCTAGAAGCCCCATGGTATAGGGATGCAATGGCCGGTGGAACAGATCGCCAATGGCCGCGTCCTCCACCAACTCGCTGGCATAGAGAATCGCCACACGGTCGCAGATGCGGGCCACGACGCCCAGATTATGGGTGACATAGAGGGCCGCCGTCTCCCGTTCTTGGATGAGATCTCGAAAGAGATCGAGGATCACGGCCTGGGTGGTGACATCCAGGGCGGTGGTAGGCTCATCGAGAACGAGAAGCGCCGGTTCTGTGCTCAGGGCCATGGCGATCAGGACCCGCTGCTGCATGCCACCACTCATCTGGTGAGGGTAGCTCTTATACACACGTTCTGGATCAGAAACTCGAACCGCTGCAAGCAAATCCAGCGCCTTTTCTTCTGCCTGTGTTCGACTCAGGCCCAGATGATGGCGCAGCGGTTCGGCCAGCTGCTCTCCGATGGGGATGGAGGGATTTAGGGACGAGAGCGGATCTTGGGGCACCAGGGTCAGCTGCCTTCCCCAAATATCCTCCAAGTCTGATTTCGCAAGGGTCAGCAGATCCTGCCCGGCGAATTCGATCTTCCCGCTCTGGACCTGACCAGCCTCGCCCAAGTGGCGCATGATGCCCAGGGCGACAGTCGTTTTGCCCGACCCACTTTCTCCAACCAGCCCGTAGGTCTGCCCTGACTCAAGGGTCAGCGAGAATTCGCGAACGGCGTCGATCCAGGAATCACCATGCCGGTAGGCGATGGTTAAATCATCGATGACTAGGATATTGTTCTTGTCACTATCGGACATGATGTTTGCCTGGAGACAGCACGCTGAGGACCAGAAAGTCAGATTCCCAAAATGGGTACGCAATCACGATGTATCCTCTGACCTTTATTGAAACTCTTCTGTTAATCATTGGAGCCTTGAATGACCCTCTTCAGGCCATCGGCCATCAGGTTTACGCTGATCACCAATATGGCGATGGCCGCAGCAGGAAAGTACATCGCCCAAGGGGTCTGGCTGACGTTGTGGCGAGCCTCGCTGACCATCAGACCCCAATCTGGCGTGGGCGGCTGGGCGCCAACACCCAGGAAACCCAGCGAGGCTACCAAAAAGATGGCGTAGGAGAATCGCAAAGCGGCTTCGACAGTAAGGGCGGGCGAAACCGAGGGCAATATCTCGCGGAACAAGATGTAACTCGTCGATTCGCCTTGGGTACGGGCCGCCTCGACGTAGCCAAGTGACTTCACCGGCAGGACGACGCTGCGCACGACGCGGGCCACAATCGGTGTGTAGACGATGACGATGACGATGAGGACGCTGTTCCGGGACGAGCCAACTGTGCCGATCAGTAAAAGGGCAAACAGCAAGGCCGGTATGGCAAGCAAGCCATCGAAGAAACGCATCACCCCCTCGTCGAAAAGTCCGCCCAAATAGCCGCTAAGAAGGCCAAAGATCGTGCCGCATATGACAGCCAGCAGAGTGCCCAGACCCGCCAGGGCAAGTATGTCCCGGGTTCCTAGAATAACCCTGCTGAAAACATCCCGGCCGAGGCGATCGGTCCCGAACAGATGGGTCGTCGAGGGCGCTTGGCGGGCATCGGCGGCTATCTGCTCGTTTTCTCCATAGGGAGCGATTAGAGGGCCGAAAAGGGCAAGCCCAAGAAAGATCAAAACGATGGTCGTGCCGATAGCTGAAGACGGACGGCGATAGAGGAGTCTGAGATTTCGTAAGCCGCGCCAGCTTCTCCCAGCGGCGGGTTGATCAACTAACGGAGGATCAGAGGGAACAGTCGCTGGCACGTCTTGTCGATAACCTCCCGGAGCTTTGGATTTGATCCCCGGGAGGTTCTATTCGATGGTCTCTGAGAAAAGTCTACTCAGATAAATAGATGTCGCGGAAGTCAGTACGACCCGCGAAGGCCTTGAGCTCAAAGCCTTGGAAGGCATCGTTGATTGCCGCAACCTGTGAGAAGTGGTAGGGGATTATGATCGGGCCTTGGCTGATTAGGATCTCCTGTATCTGGTGGTAGGCTTCAATCCGCTCTGTCTCGTCCATGGTCGATCCAGCCTTGGATACCAGGGCATCGAATTCTTCATCGCAGAAACGGGATTCATTCCACTGGGCGTCGCAGACTAACATGAGGTCGAGGTAGACCTGTGGGTGGGGCCTGTGTCCCCAACCGGTGATGCCCAAGGTAGCATCCAGCCAATTTCCTGGTGCTTCGCTGTAGTAAACGCTTTCCGGCATGACTTCGATGTTGGCGTTGATGCCAGCCTCAGACCATTGGGCCTTAAGGACGGCGGCTAGATCGGGCCGGCCGCCGGTATCGGGCACATTCAGAACGATGTCCAATCCATCTTCATACCCGGCCTCTGCTAATAGAGCTCTAGCTGCTTCAACATCGCGAGCCGGCGGTTTGATGTCTGCGGCGAAATAGTTGGCGTTCAGGGGGCTTATCGGCGAATCGTTGCCGACGGATCCATACCCCTGTTGGACCAGTTGAAAGGCTTCCTCGCGATCGGTGGCCAGCTTCAAGGCTTGGATGACCCGTGGATCATCTCCGGGCGGTTGGTCTGCGCGGAAACGGACAAGGTCGAAGCCGTTGGTTGGTATATCAAGGGTGACGATACCAGGCTCGTCTTGCAGGCTCTCAAACAGCGATGTGGACATGCGCATAACCAGGTCGATTTGTCCGCCCCGCAGCGCGTCCACGGAGGCTGTCTCGTCGTTGAAGAAAATGACTTCAACGCCTGCCAGTTTTGGTTTCCCCTCATCGAAATAGGCCTCA
>Ga0307378_10009594_pt1 | contig 12705 bp, 10 predicted proteins | sample UN1MG_FD_202238 | JGI IMG/M metagenome (GOLD analysis project Ga0307378, IMG submission 202238) | Soil microbial communities from Risofladan, Vaasa, Finland - UN-1 | ecosystem: Environmental > Terrestrial > Soil > Coastal area > Acid sulfate soil | place: Finland: Risofladan, Vaasa | collected...
CGCCGCGCATGGCGCGCGGAACTTGGGGGCAGCATCACCGCGCCGACCGTTGCTGAGGGCAAGGTGTTCGTGGCCTCCGTGGATGAGCACAAGGTCTTGGCGATAGACGCCGATTCCGGGCAAGTCGCCTGGCACTTCACGGGCGGCGCCCGCATCGACTCGCCGCCAAGCATAGGCCAGGGGCGCGTGCTCTTCGGGTGTCGCGACGGGTACGTCTATAGCGTGCGAGCCTCGGATGGGCAATTGGCGTGGCGCCTGCAGGCCGCTCGCGAAGGACGTCTCATCGCCGCCTGCGGCCAGCTCGAATCCGCGTCGCCGGTTATCGGAAGCGTGTTGCTCGACGACGGCGTCGTATATGCCACGGCGGGCAGGTCCTCTTACGCCGATGGCGGGATCGATCTTTACCGGCTCAAATCCGAAACCGGCGGCGTCCTGTCGAGAACAACGATTTACAGCCCCGACCCCAAGACGGGAAAACAGCCCGACCACATCGCCCCGGCGGTCATGCCCGGCGCTCGTGCGGATATTCTCACGGCCGACGACAGTTGCATCTATCTGCGGGACACGGCGTTCGAGAAGAGCGGCACTGAGCGGCCGGACGGAAAGGCCCATTTGTTTACGCTGACCGATTTTCTGGATGACACGTGGCCTCACCGCTCCTATTGGATCTTCGGCACACAGTGTTCGCTCGCAACCGGCTGCAGCGGGCGCGACAAGAACCTCGTTTACGGCCGATTGCTTGTTTTCGATGAGTCGAAGATCTACGGCTACGGGCGCTCACAGGTACACTGGTCCAACCAACTGCAGGACGGACCCTATCGGATGTTCTGCGTCAGCAGGGACGAGGGGACGGCGTTGTGGCAGAAGCCCTTGAAGATTCAGGTCCGAGCGATGGTCCTGACCGACAAGGTATTATTCGTGGCTGGCCCGGCCCTCGACATGGACGGCGAGCCGGAAGCTCGAAGCGGCAATGAAAAAGCCCTGCTTATGGCCATTTCGGCCTCCGATGGAACCGAGTTGGCGAAGTATGAGCTTGATGCGGCGCCGATCTTTGACGGCATGGCCGCCGCTTATGGGCGACTTTACATCTCAATGACGGACGGGAGCCTGGTTTGTATGGCGCAAGAGTAGTCGATGGGACGATTATGAGGATCTCACTAAAGGCAAAGCTGATCGTAAGCTTCCTGGCCGTGATTGTTATAGGCGGCCTGGTCACCACGCTTGTGGGAACGCGGCTGATCGGCACCGGCATAATCCGTCAGGCTCAGGACAAGGTGCGAAATGACCTGAACGCGGCGAGGGAAATATATCGGCAGGAGAGTGAGAAACTGAAGGATACGGTACGGTTCACCGCGTTGAGACGATTTTTCATTGGAGAGGCCCTGCTGAATAACGACATCACGGCCCTGACGAAGGAGCTGGAGAGAATACGAAAGGCCGAATCGCTGGACATATTGACCCTGACGGACGACGTCGGTCGGGTTGTCGTCCGATTCCGAAATCCCTCTATCTCGGGTGACAGTCAAGCGGACGATGTCCTCGTGAGCCGGGTGCTGGCCGGCCGGGAAGCCGTCGCCGCGACAGTGATCGTGCCGGAGGAGGAACTGAGAAAAGAAGGTCCGGACCTTGCGGAGCAGGCGCGCATCGAATACATTCCCACGCCTAAGGCAAAGCCAACGCTGGAAACGAAGCAGACATCGGCAATGTGCATAAAAGCCGCTGCGCCTATCCTCGGGGATAATGGGCAACTGCTCGGCGTCCTGTACGGAGGGAACCTGCTTAATCGGAACTATGAAATTGTGGACAAGGTCAAGGAGACGGTGTATCAGGCCGTTAAATACGAGGGAAAAGACATCGGCACGGCCACCATCTTTCAAGGCGACCTTCGCATTTCAACGAATGTGCTCAGAGCAGATGGAACACGTGCCATCGGAACGCGTATCTCGGAAGAAGTGTACGAACGGGTGCTCGTCGAGGGCTTGCCGTGGATCGACCGGGCCTTTGTTGTCAACAACTGGTACATCTCTGCCTACGAGCCCATACGAGACGTCAAAGACGAAATCATCGGCATTCTCTACGTCGGGATTCTGGAGGAGAAATTCACAGATATGCGAAACAGGGCGATTGCCATATTTCTTGGTATCGCACTTACCGGGATGGTTATTGCCCTGATCGTATCGAATTTCCTGGCGAAGGGCGTGCTTCAGCCGATCAAACGTTTGATATTTGCATCCCACCAGTGGGCGGTCGGCAACCTTGACTACAGGGCCGAAACGACGGCAAAAGATGAAATCGCCGAGCTGACGGAAACATTCAACACGATGGCCTCCTCGCTGAAAGAGAGAGACGACCGGCTGAAAGAATACGCCCACCAGCAGATCATGAAATCGGACAGGCTTGCGACTTTAGGTCAATTGGCCGCCGGAGTCGCCCACGAGATCAACAATCCGCTGGGCGCCGTTCTAATGTACGCGCATCTGTCCCTGGAGGAGATGGAGGCTGAGGACGCTCGTCGCAAGAACCTGGAAAAAGCCGTTACTGAGGCTACCCGGTGCAAGAATATAGTACGAGGCCTGCTCGACTTCGCCCGGCAGAGTGAGCCGAACATCGAAGAGTCGGACGTCGATGAGATACTGAAACGAACGCTGTCCCTGCTTGAGAACCAGGCGCTGTTCCAAAATATTAAGATCACCACAACGCTGTCGGCCTCTTTGCCCAGGGCGATGATGGACAGCGGTCAGATACAGCAGGTTTTCACCAACATTATCTTTAACGCGGCCGAGGCCATGGCCGGAGAGGGAGAGCTCGCCGTCGTTTCCAGGACGACGCCTGGCGATGAATGGGTCGAAATCGAATTCACCGACACCGGCTGTGGCATCCCCCGGGAGAACCTCGAAAAGATATTCGATCCGTTCTTCACAACGAAAGAAGTGGGTCGCGGCACCGGGCTCGGCCTGGCCGTCAGTTATGGCATCATCGCCAGACACAAGGGGACCATAGAAGTTGAAAGCGAACCGGGCAAAGGAACCACTTTCATCGTAAGACTGCCTCTGAGGATAGAGACTTAAATGTCCAGTCAGGCTCACATTCTGGTGATCGACGACGAGGAATCCATGCGGGACTCGTGCCAGCAGACGCTTTCTCGGGCCGCAAATAAGGTAAAAGTGGCTCAGGATGGTGCGACGGGACTGGCGATGCTGGAAAAGGAATCCTTCGACTTGGTCATCCTCGATTTGAAGATGCCCGGCTTGAGCGGCATGGCCGTGCTGGACAGAATCAGACACGATTATCCGGGTGTCGTCGTGATCGTAATTACCGGCTATGCGACGATAGAATCCGCCGTCGAGGCCATAAGAAGCGGAGCCTACGATTTTCTTCCCAAGCCTTTCACGCCCGACGCTCTGCGAGCGATAGTCGCGCGGGCTTTGGACAGAAGGACGCTGGCCCTTGAGAATATTCTGCTGCGAGATGAGCTGAAGGCAAGCTTCGGACCCGAAGTGATCATCGGCCAAAGTGAGGCGATGAAAAAGGTCGAGGGTCTGGTCCGAAAGGTAAGTCCTACCGATACGACGGTTCTGATCTGCGGTGAAAGCGGTACGGGCAAGGAGCTGGTCGCCAGGGCCATACACCGCCACAGCAGCAGAAGCGACAAACCCTTTGTTGTTGTGGACTGCGGGAGCCTGGTGGAGAACCTCTTTGAGAGCGAGCTCTTCGGACACGTGAAGGGGTCGTTCACGGGCGCCACAGCGACCAAATACGGCCGTCTGGAGCTGGCAAACGGGGGCACCGTCTTCTTCGATGAGATTGGAAATATTAGTCTGAACATCCAGACAAAACTGCTTCGAGTCCTGCAGGAAAGACAGATTACGAAAGTGGGTAGTTCGCAGGTCATCAAGGTGGATGTGCGAGTCGTCGCCGCGACCAATAAAGACCTGCACCAGGCTACACAGATGGGAACGTTTCGGGATGATCTGTTCTATCGCCTGAGTGTTGTTCCGATTACCCTCCCGTCCCTGCGTGAGAGAAGAGGTGACATTTCGCTTCTGGGCGACTATTTCCTGAGGAAATACAACCAGAAGAGAAAGAAGACCGTCCGAGCCATTTCGGACCGAGCCATGAGGGCCCTCGTTGAATACGATTGGCCCGGAAACGTCAGAGAGCTTGAGAACGCCATCGAGCGCGCGGTCGTCTTGACCGAGAACGACGTTATTGAACCCTCGGATCTATTGTACTACGGGTTGAGCGTTGAGACGCCTTCAAAGTCGGATACCGGCAGCTCCGAGCGTCTGGCTGATGTGGAAAAGGAGCACATCGCCCGGACGCTCAAGAAGTACACCGGCCACAGGGGCAAGACAGCCGACGCACTGGGAATAGACCGTAAAACGCTCCGCTCCAAGCTCAGGCGATACGGACTGGAATAGGCCCAGTGGGGCAATCCTCCTCATCAAGTGGAACGATATGCCCCATTTCCGTAGTCGTTCCGGAAGGCGAGTAGAACACCGCTCATCCATTCGAGAACATGCGCAACCCCTCCATTATCAACCACTTAGGAGAAATCCTCAGCGGCTTTGCTGCTATTTGGCACACCAATTGCACAATGACATTAGTAGAGTCGAGTCCACTCGTGTGACAATGAGATTTTACATTGCATGGTGATCGGACAGATGAAGCTTGGAAGCAAGAGAATTCTGATCGTAGATCCCGACAGCGAAGCGGCCCGAGCGTTGGTGTTGCTCTTTATCGAAGAAGGCTATGACGTTGAAGCAAGTGACAGTATTGGCGCGATGGCCGAACGGATCAGGGATGCACAGTTTGATTGCGTCATTATGGATGTCGATTTGCCTGAGATGCCCGGCCATAAAGCTGTCTCAATAGTGAAAACGATTGATCCAAAGATTCAGGTCATCATGACCGCCGCGAAGAACACCGCGGAATTGGAGGCCGAAGTACGCAAGCAGAATATCTTCTATTACTACATAAAGTCTTTCGACCGGGAAGAGTTGAAGGCCGCCGTCCGAGACGTGTTCAAAAAAGTGGGAAAGATTAAGGAGGCAAAACGGATGAACGAACCGCCGAATATTTTGGTTATCGACGATGACGTCAATTTTGTCGCGGTCATGAAACCCATGCTCCAGAGCAAAGGCTACAATGTCGATGCCGCCCACAACAAGGCCGAGGCGATGCAGAAGCTGAAAAGGTTCACCCCTGATTTGATTCTCCTGGATATCATGATGGAGAAATTGACCGACGGCTTCGATATCTGCTACATGCTCAAGCATGACCCGGAGACCAAAAAGATCCCCGTTTTGGCCGTCTCGAGCATTATAGCCGAGACGGGATTCAAGTTCTCCCCCGCCACAGACGGAGAATATTTTGAAGCAGACGACTTTCTGCAAAAGCCGGTCGAGCCGGCCACGCTCCTGGGGCGGATCGAGAAGCTATTAAGGGGATAGGAGCCATTGGTGAGTGACGTCCAGACAAAAGTTGAGGAGCGCCCGAAGGTGTCCGAGAACGCCATCATTCTGGTCATCGATGATGAGGAAGCCATTCGCGATTCCTGCTGTCAGGTACTGACCAAAGCCGGATACAGAACGCAGACCGCCGAGGATGGGGACGTTGGCCTGCAGAAGATAACCGAGATGAAACCCGACCTGGTTCTGGTTGACCTTAAGATGCCCGGGATGAGCGGCATGGAGCTGCTGGAGAAAATCGCCGAGATAGACCCGAGCATCATTTCCGTGGTCATCACGGGCTACGCGACCATCGAGTCGGCGGTCGCGGCGATAAAACGCAATGCGTACGACTTTCTCCCCAAGCCGTTCACGCCGGACCAGTTGAGGATTGTCATCAAGAGGGGCCTGGAACGAAGAAGACTTGCCATCGAGTCGGAACGGTTGCGCCGGGAAAAGCAGATGATGCGAGACAACTTCATCACGCTTGTCTCTCATCAACTGCGCTCGCCGCTTGCCTCGGCCAGACAATACTTCGGAGTCATCAGAGAAGGATTCGCCGGGGACGTGACGGACAAACAGAAGCAGATTATAGAGAAAGCAGGCAAGTATCTCGACGATCTCATGCAGCTCATCAACGATTGGCTCGACATGTCGCGTATCGACTCAGGCCGTATGACGGAGAAATTCGAGCCGGTGGCTATGGAGCCGGTCCTTTCGGAAATCCTGGAGCTTGTAAAACCACTGGCGGAGGCCGGCAAAGTAACGTTCGATCTGCACCTGGGTCATAACGGGCCCGCAGTCCACGGCGATCGAGAAAGCCTGAAACAGGCCATTACGAACCTCGTGAGCAATGCGATACACTACAATCGCGAGGGCGGTACGGTGGTAATCAGCACAAGAGAGCAAGGCAGCGATTTGGTGGTGGAGATCTCCGATACGGGAATAGGGATTTCCCGCGACAACCTGCCCTTTGTCTTCGATGAGTTTTTCAGGGTCAAGAGCCCCCAGACGCGGCACGTCGCCGGCAGCGGATTGGGGCTGCCGATAGCCAAGAGAATAATAGAAGCACATAACGGACGCATACAAGTCGATAGCGAACTCGGCAAGGGAACGACCTTTAGTATTCTTCTGCCAAAGGCACAACAATGAAAATCGTAAAACTACCCAAAGAGAACTTTGCAGAATTCATTACTCGGTTAGGCGCTTTCGGAGAAATCCACGCTCCCACAAAAAGGGGAGACGGAAGCTTTGTCTTCGCACCCGTGACGAACCTCTCCGAGATGGCCCTCGACGGCAACAGAACCATCCTGCCGCCGAAGAAATACTTATTCAAGCCCGTAGAAGTCATGTTCGATTTCTGTGCCCGAAAAGGCTACGAAGTACCTGCCGAAGAGACAGATAAGAAGCTTATCATTTTCGGCGCTCACCCCTGTGATATCCACGGGCTTAACATACTCGATATCGTCCTGAGCGGCAGATACGCCGACAGCTACTTTGCCGCCAGGAAAAAACGAGTAGCCGTTATCGGCCTGGACTGCATTCCCGATGAGTACTGCTTCTGCCGCTCGACCGGCACGGACTTCGTGGACAGCGGCTTCGATTTGTTCTTGTCCGACATCGATGGGTGCTACCTCGTCCGAATCGGAACGAGCCAGGGGGATGACATGGTCATGGCGGCGCAGTCACTGTTTCGCGAGGTCGAGCAGCACGATCGGGAGGCGTACAAGAGCAGATCCATCTTGAGAAGAGAGAGCTTTCAGACGGAAATTCAGTTTCAGGATTTGCCCGAGATCATGGACCTGGAATACGAGAATGAGGTCTGGCAGGAAGTGGCGGAGAAATGTCTGAGCTGCGGCACGTGCTCGATGGTTTGTCCGACGTGCTATTGTTATGCCGTCTTTGATGAGCTCAATTTGGATGCGAGCAGCGGACAGAGAAAGAGGAGGTGGGATTCCTGCCTTTTCAAGGACTACGCTCTTGTGGCCGGCGGCCATAACTTCAGGGCCAAGCGTTCGTCACGAGTGAAGAATCGATACTTCCATAAACAGAGAGGTTTTGTAAGCCAATATGGGAGACCCAGTTGTGTCGGATGCGGACGGTGTAAAGCGTACTGCCCGGCGGGCGTCGACATCCTCGAGGTTGTGCAAAAGCTAAGGAGTGAGACCCATGTCTGATCATCAAAGCTGCCCTGAGTGCCCCAACGCGTACCTGCCCTATCCGGCCAGGATCATTCGTACGCTCCCGCAGATATCAGACCACCAGCTCTTTCAAATCAGATTCGACGACGAACAGAGGGCGAAAGATTTCACGTATCGTCCCGGTCAGTTTGTCATGCTCAGCGTTGTCGGGACGGGTGAGGCGCCGTTCTCGATATCATCTTCCCCGACGCGCCCCGGAATCATCGAACTCTGTGTCAGGCGAATCGGCCATGTCACCGATGCGCTTTTCAGACAGCCTCCGAATGCCCTGGTCGGTGTCAGAGGGCCCTACGGCAATGGCTTTCCCATCGAAAAGCTGGAAGGAAACGATCTGCTGCTTGTCGCCGGGGGGCTGGGCATGGCGCCTTTGAGATCTCTGCTGTGGTACGCCCTGGACAACCGCGCGAAGTTCAAGACGGTCACTTTGATGTACGGGGCAAGGAATCCGGATGAAATGCTCTTTAAGTATGAGCTGTTGAGTCTTGTCGACCGCGCGGACGTGAAGTGCCTTTTGACCGTCGATAAAGACGCATCCAAGATGTGGAAGGCGCGAGTCGGCGTCGTCACCGGGCTCTTCGACGACCTGGAGATTGACCCCACTCACACGTACGCCGCGATCTGCGGTCCGGACGTGATGTTCAGGTTCGTCCTCGAGAAACTGCTGGAACGCAACTTTTCCAAAGACAGGATACTCATGTCCCTGGAGAGGAACATGCAATGCGGAGTCGGCAAGTGCGGCCACTGCATGATAGGCTACAAGTACACCTGCCTGGATGGGCCGATTTTCACCTATTGGGATGCTATCAACCTTCCGGAGATGATCTGAGGAGACAAGTTCATGGATAAACCGAGCGTAGGCATATACGGACTGACCGGCTGTGCCGGAGACCAACTGGCTCTCTTAAACTGTGAGGACGAGCTTCTCGATATAGTAGGCGCGGTGAACCTCAAGTCCTTCCCGATGGCCATGACCTCCAACGACGAGGAAGGTCCGCTGGACATCGTCTTTGTTGAAGGCGGCGTCGTTCAAGCCGAGGATGAGCAGATGCTCAGGAAACTGCGAGACAGAGCGAAATTGCTCATTGCTCTGGGGACCTGTGCGGTGTGGGGCGGCGTGCAGGCCATGAAGAATGAAATCCCGCGCGAGGAACTTAATCGGCAAGTCTATGGATCGCAAGGGGAAAGATTTGAAACGATCACCGCTCAGCCTCTCAGTCATTTTGTCAAGGTCGATCTGGCCCTATCGGGCTGCCCCGTTGAAAAGGGGCAGTTGCTGCAAGCCGTAGCGGCGCTGTTGCATGGGGATTTGCCCCGCCTGCCGAATTATGCCGTCTGCACCGAGTGCAAAATGGCGGAGAATCCTTGTGTCCTTATTGAAGCCGGACGGCTTTGCCTGGGTCCGATTACGGTTGCGGGCTGCAACGCTCGCTGCCCGAGCCATAATCAGCCCTGCATCGGATGCCGGGGCCCTGTCGAAGAGGCGAATGTTTCGTCTGAGATCAAGGTGCTTAAAGAAAAGGGATTCACATCGGTGGATATCCGGAACCGGCTGTGCACCTTTGCGGGAGAGGCGGATTCATTGAAGATCGATTCCCTTAAGGAAGCTTCGAATGCATAAATCAGTAGTCATTGACCGTATTTGTCGCGTAGAAGGACACGGCGGCATCACCGTGAATATTGAGGACGGCCAGGTTACAGAAGTGAACATGGATATCTTCGAGGGGCCGCGTTTCTTTGAGCCGCTGGTGATTGGCAGGACCTACGATGAAGTAGCACCGATACTGATGCGGATATGTGCGATCTGTTCCGGGACTCACACGGTCGCCTCTCTGATGGCCGTCGAAAATGCTTTCGGCGTCACAGTGAGCGAGCAGACACGGCTGTTGAGAGAACTCCTGGTGCAGGGGGGCAATATTGAAAGCCACGCTTTGCATCTGTTTTGTCTTGTTATCCCCGACTTTCTCAACTATCCGAGCGCTGTGGCCCTGGCCTCCGACCACCCTGGGGAGGTGAAGATGGGCCTGGAGCTAAAGCGATTGGGAAATGCCATCCAGGAGACGATAGGGGGCCGGGCGATTCATCCCGTCAACGCCGTTGTCGGGGGTTTCGGGAGACTGCCGACGTCCGAACAGTTGCTTGATCTGAGGGGGCAGCTCGAGCGGGGATTGGAACAGAGCCGGGTGACCTTTGATCTGGTGTCCTCTCTGGAGATGCCGGATTTCTGCACCTCGCCAAACACATACGCCGCGCTGTCAGGCAACGGCGACGGATACAGCTTGTTCGGAAACAAGATAGCGCTGTCCACGGGAGATAGCAAAGAGGTTGGCGCCTATAAGGACCTCTGCAACGAGCAGGTTGTCCCGCACTCTCATGCCAAACACAGCCGCTTCAAAGATCGCCCCTTCATGGTTGGGTCATTGGCGAGGGTCGTATTGAACGGCAAAATGTTGTCGGGCCAGGCCAGGAAGGCGGCGGAGAAGCTGGACTCGGAATTGCTCTCCGGTAATTCACTTCACAACAACACCGCTCAGGCCATTGAGCTGATTTATTCCATCGAGCGGTCGATAGAGATTATTAACGAGCTGCTGACCGGAGGGATCAAGGAAGAAAAGCCGTTGCGCGTCACGGCCGGGGCCGGCACGGGGACAGGAGCCGTTGAGGCGCCGCGAGGTACCCTCTATCACAGCTACAGCTTTGACAAATCGGGACGGCTGACGGAAGCCGACGTCATCACGCCGACGGCGCAGAATCTGGCAAACATCGAGAAGGACCTGCGCGTCTCGGTTAAAAATCTGATCAACGAACCCAAGGAATCGATTGCTCCGAAGTTGGAAATGGTTGTCCGAGCCTACGATCCGTGCATATCGTGTGCGGTCCATCTCGTGGAGGTAAACTTCAAGTGAGCATCTCGGCGTCCGAGACAGAAGAGGTAGGGGCCACCCTGCGTGGCGGCCCGGGCAGGCACGCGGGCCTGCCCCTACAGCAGACCCTGATTGTGGGAGTGGGCAATCCGCTGCTGGGTGACGAAGGCATAGGGCTGCATGCTTTACGCAACTTGTCGCAATTGCCGATGCCTCCGGACGTTGACATTCTTGATTGTGGATGCGATCTCTTGAATCTCGTCTCTTATATCGACAAACCAAAGAAGATCATCATTCTCGATGCCATCCGGGCCGGGGGAAAGCCGGGCCAGGTCTACAGATTCGATTTCGACGAACTCGAAACCATACAGACTAAAACATGCTCTGCCCATCAGCTGCAAACGGTAGATGCTCTGCGGTTGCTAAGAAAAGTCTGTCCTTGCCTGAGTCGTTGTGAGATTACCGTGATCGGTATAGAGCCAAAGGTCATGGAATTGAGCGGCGATTTATCAGAAGAGGTCAGGGAAAGCATCGCTGATCTGACCCGATTGGTGCTTGAAGAACTGTAAGCGGTACGCTGGTTTGCATATTGTGAGGTGAGCCATGGAGAATGCAAAAATCATGGTGGTGGATGATGATCCGGGTATCCGAGACTCATTGCAGACTATTCTGGAGAGCCGTCATTACACGGTGATTACCGCCGCCGACAGAACGGAGGGTATGGACAAAATCAGGACGGAGAGGCCCGACTTGCTCATATTGGACATCATGATGTCCTCGTGGCTGGACGGCCTGGACATGTCCAAGAAGCTAAAGAAGGACCCGGAGTTTAGCGACATGCCCATCGTGATGCTGACAGGGGTCAAGGAGAGAACCGCCTTTGATTTCAGACCCAAAGACGGCGGTCCTGATTGGTGCTCGGTGGATGCTTACCTTGACAAACCTGTGGGGCTCACCGCCTTACTGGCCGAGGTTGAGAGACTTCTGCCGAAGAAAGCCTGAACGTCCAGCGGGCGTATCGAAATCAGCTTTCGCCCCGGCAGCCGGACCTTCGGACGAACGAGACAGTCTGCGACAATTCCGGAGGCCTTGCCTCTGTTCCGCTGCGTTCCGAGGGACTACTTCGGACGGGAAATTCATAACCCGCTGAGCCCGGCAGACCCGCCTGAACGAAGACGGCTCCGTGATAGACTAATAGCCCCGGCTTGGTGAATGGTAATCGTTTGTAGTGACGCCGTAAGGCGTTACCTTCAAATGCCCTTACGGGCACACTACAAACAGCCACAATTCACCAATCACCAATCTAAACTTTCTCGGGCGTCGGGCACACGAACGGTTTGCGGTATTCGCGATTCAGTATCGCGTTGGCCTCAGTGCTGTTGGTGAATACTTCCTTTTCAGGGTCAAACGTCAGCAGCGGGCCCATTGACATCGGGTATTTGTCCAAATCGACGCCGTTATCTTTGAAATGCTGCACCGTCCGATTTAGTGTCTCGATGTTGTCGTCCCGGCTCTTGACCTTTTCCAGCACGGCTTTGGCCTGCGCAACAGAGACCTTGTTCTTCTCGCCCACATAGTAGCTGATATTGGCCAGGTGCGCCAGGGCCGCGGAAAGATGCCCCTGGAACGCATCGGAATTGAGGTCTTCAGCCCGACGGCTGCGCACGGCCTGGACGAAATTGTCGAAATGGTCGCCGCCGCCCTTGAACTCCTTGATAATGTTGCCTTTGAGATCAAACGCAATGCAATGGGTATAGGATTTCTGCACCATGTAGCCTTCGGTCCCGTGGAAAACGACGCCGATCTTGTTGCCCTTGGTGCTGTCGAACATTTTGTTGATCTGCTCGTCCGCCGAGTTATCGACCGAAAGCCCCCGGGTTTCGAAGACCATGCACTTGTCACCGTAATCGTAGATGGCTACTTCGGTATTCGCCGTGTCCCCTGCATCGATGTAATTGGGGTCTTTTCGTTCCGCCTGATAGCCTAAGCGGCCCCCGTAGGTGATAACGCTGTTGGGATGGCGGTTGATGCCCAATCCCCATCGGGCGATGTCGGTTTGGTGAGGGCCCTGGTTGCCTGAGTCCCCGTTGCCGTACAGGCGCTGCCAGTGCCAATCGTAATGCAGACGCTCGCGAGTCAGTTTCGGCGCGGTGTACGCCGCCGGGCCGCTCCACAAATTGAAATCAATCTCCG
>Ga0307378_10009596_pt1 | contig 12705 bp, 2 predicted proteins | sample UN1MG_FD_202238 | JGI IMG/M metagenome (GOLD analysis project Ga0307378, IMG submission 202238) | Soil microbial communities from Risofladan, Vaasa, Finland - UN-1 | ecosystem: Environmental > Terrestrial > Soil > Coastal area > Acid sulfate soil | place: Finland: Risofladan, Vaasa | collected...
ATTCCAGATAAATTTAATTCAAAATCTAATTTTAAGTCATTATTTAAATTAGAAGGTTTTTTATCTATTACTACTTCTTTTCTAAAACTATTATTTCCTATTATTACTTCTAAATGTATTCCTTCTCCAAATACATCTGGATATCTAACAGTATTTTCATTAATCAATATTCCGTCTTTTGTATCTCCTACTGGCTTAAAACCAATTTCCTGACTATTATTTTTAAATAATATTTCTCCATCAGATTTTTTAGGAATTTGAACCTTATACGGTGCTTTTATCATTTCCCAATTATTCAAACCAGAAGATACTAATTTAGTATTTATATCTTTCCATTTATTTTCATAATACTGAACATTTCCAGTAGAAAAATCTTGAGTAAAAGATCTTTTAAATAGTTTAACTGGTTCTTTATAATTTCTATAATTTTTCATAATTATATCCTAATAGCAGAAGGCATTATTTGGTATTCATCATTATCTACCATTTCCCACACAACAAAATTTTCTTCATTAATTCCACTAGCAGATAATACTAAAGCTGCTTTCTCACTATAATCAATATTAATAAGAGTAGGATTTCCATCTATAACATTAATATTAAAATTATACCAATCATCAATAAAAATTTCATCTATACTATTTTTATAATCATAAATATCAAATGCTTCATAAATATTAAAACTATTATCTACCCTATACACTTGCATATGGACTGTAAAGTAAGGACTTATGCTATGATCCGGACCATCTCCAGTTGGAATAGTAGAAGTTATATCTCTACAACTAATATATATCTTATCTATTAAATTATCAGCATTAACAGATTCTATACCTAAAACATGCTCATTAGTATCGGGCAAAACAAAACTATTGTTAAACCAAGTCCATGTGTTTTCTTCTATTACTTCATTAATAGAACTAACCACTTTTCCATCTATTAAAATATTTATAGCAAAAGAACGATTTTCTGGTAATCCTCTTATCCATATGTAATACAAACCAGCAACATTTGCCTTAATAGGATAGTTAGCAACAGGATAAAGATTTCCAGAAGTAGCAGAAGATATTTCTAAATAACCATTTCCAGTAAAATCTTGTTTAGTATCCCCCAATACATATTTATAATCATTTTGAGTCAAAGTTAAAAAATTAGTTGCATCAATAGTACACCCTTCCTCGTCTATGTTAGATAAAGAAAAATAATTAACCGTATTTTTACCCACTCTCTTTAAATAAACCGAGGTTTTAGTAGGAGTGAATTGCCCACTTATATCAAATATCTGAGCTAATCTTATTTTGTCATTCATAAAATTTCCATTTATAAAGGAGTTCCAGTTGTTATTTTTATCGGCCAATCTATTGTAGATATCTTTAATAAATCATAACCAAATGTCCAAATTTGATTATTAACCACTTCTATTTTGTGTATAGTATCTAACAAAGAATCAACAGAAACAAAAACATCATTATTTAAATTATAATAATTTCCATCATTAGATCCTGCAACTAAAATAGTATCACTACTACTAACATCATTAAAAACTAAAGAAGCAGATTCAGTGGGATCCTCGGCAACATCAACCAAACTCAAATAAGCTTTAGCCCCATAAAAACTACCACCATCTGTATATAGTCCTCCATTTGTAGCTAAAATTACTCCTGTTTTATGTCTTGCTATAGCATTAATTTTAGGAATAGTAGCATATTCTGTTTTTATAAAATTAGAACCATTACTAGAAATATAAATTTTTTCATCAATAATAGCAAACATCAAATTAAGATTAACAATAATCTCAACAGGAGAAGATGAAGATATTGCTTTTTCCCATCCAATTTGATTAAAAAATTTATAATAAATTCCATCGCTTCCTCCTATAACCAAATTTTCCTTAATAATACCTAATGTATATAAGTTATTAGGTAATCCAGTTCTGTCTAACTTAGTCCATGTATTTCCTAAGTTACTACTATAATATATATTTTTTTCAGTAACGACATATAAAACATCACTATAAAATAAAATTTTCTTAATAACAGGACTTAAAACATTAGTAATAGGTATATCTTGTATTTCCTGATTTAAAATATTTATTGATAAAAGACCCCCATCTCCTCCTGCAAATACCAAATTTGCACTTTCTACAACACAAACAGTAGAACAATAAGAAAGAGATAAAGTTGTGTTTAATTCTGATACTTCTTCTTCATAATCAATAGTAGAATTTAAAACATCATAAAAAGTATGATTTCTAGGAATAATATATTTAGATTGTAAATTACTAATATAATTAGTCATTTGGTTAGGAAATTTCTTCTCATTAAAAATTCCAAGTTTAGTTATATTAGATTGTTGAACCTGTGACAAAGAAGAAAATAAACCTGAATTTGCTAATTCAAAACTATCTTCTAATTCTCTATGAGTTAAATCTCCTATGTTTTTTAAAGTTGATTTTAAAATATCAATAGTCAATATATCATATCTATCAAATCTTTTTTCAAAAGTAAAAATTCCATTAGTAATATCAACAGTAACAGGATTATCTGGATTTTGATATATAATATCCCCTTGACTATCTTTTATACCTGAATCTTTAGATAAAGTAGTTGTAATAACTGGTAAAACAACAGGAATTCCATTTATAAACCTTGCTTCTGGATATAATTGAGACAAAAAAGATTCTATCCCATTCATAATATTAGACACATCACTTATTGTAACAGAAGAATTTGTAAAATTATCAATCAAAATTTGAGTACTATCTTTATATGCCTGAGCAGTTGATAAATTCGAATTAAGAGTATTAAATGATGGAAAAACAAAATCAGAAAAAAGGGTTTCTCCTATAATGATATCAGTTGATTCAGATATAATATTGTTATTTTGTCTGAGATTAATTTGTGAATTATATCTTTGTATAGCCCAACCATTATTTTTAGCCGTATATTTATTATACTCATTTGCTACTCCTACTTCTGCATTAAAAGACATTTTCTCATCAAAAGAAATATTTTGAAAACCAGATTCATAATTATTATAATAAAACCCTAATTTTTGTAATACTTTATCTACATATACAGAAGGAATAACTGTGTCTTTCTCATCATATTGAATCCATATATTATTATTTTTTTCTAAAATAAAAAGTCTTCTATCTGTTCCTATATATAATAAAGAATCTATTTCATCTAAAGAAGTTACGACAACATTATTATTTTTTACATTTATTTCAGGTAAAACTCTTGAAGTCTCTAAAGAAACATCTTTAAATATATTTGCATAAGATCTAGTCATTACAATTCCATCACTAGTAGAAATATACAAAATATTATTAAAAATAATCATTTTTCTACATATGTCAACATCTAAATCTATTATTTTTTCAAAATCTTTCCCTGCTTCTTTCCTCCAAACTTCATCATTAGTTAAAGCAAATATATAATTTTCTATTTGAATAAATTGAAAAATCTTTTTCAATTCACTAAATTCAGAAGTAAAACTCCAACTTTCTCCTTTATTAATAGATTCTAAAATTCCTAATTCGTTACTTGCTATTAATCTTTTTTCGTTAATATCATATAATAATGCATATGCTTCTGTACTTCTAGGACCAAAAATACTTAATTGTTCCCATTGAAAAAAAATATATGCATTTTCTTGTTTTAATATATATACTCCTAGATCAGTACTTATATAAACATTATTAGAAGTATCTTCAATTATATCTCTTACAACTTTTACATATTCTGTTCCTTTCATTAATTGCCAATCAGAAAAACCAGAACCTTTTCTATAATAAACTCCTTGATTTGTGAGAGCAAAATAAATACCTAAACTTTTAGAATAAAATAATTTAGAAACAGCAGTGGGAAATGAAAACCTATGTTGCCATCTATTCCCATTGTCAGAACTATATAAAATACCATTACTTGTCGCTGCTATTAATTCTGTTTCTCTATACATAACTTTTAAAACATCATAAAAAGCAATAGATGTTCCCATCTTATTTTGATCAGAAGAAACAGAAAAATCTGTAAAATAATACACAAAATTATCAGAAGTAATAGTTTCTCGTTTAAAAGGAATAAGAAACTCATTTATTCTTCCCTCATGCCTAATATCTGGTAATTGTAACTTATTTATTTCCCCACTTATTATTTGAGTAGCACTTAAATTCCCCATTTGTTCCTCAGATAATTCATTTTCAACTTCTGAAACACCAATTAATTTTAAAGAAACTAATGGAGGACTTAAGTAAGGGAATATTTTATCTTCTAAAGAAGAATATAATGGTTGAGAAAAAAGAATTGTCCCAAGAGAAACATTTACATCATACGAAATAGGAGAAGAACCACTTTTTGCTTTTGATAATGATGCATTATTAATTGTTCCATTAGAATTTTTAAAAAAATTATCATTTATAACCCCATCAATAATTACAACATATTGTGTGGCTCCAGAAATATCATCTTCAGTTATATATTTTTGAAAATTTGGAGTAATCCAATCAGTAACAATAATATCTGCATCCAAATCAACCCTACTATCATATCTATTAGTATATTCATGAACATGAGTTTTTAGTTGTTTATCTACAGATTCTTTAATTGGATCTTCTAAATTCTTTATATTTCTTTTTACTGTTGTATCAATATTTATTATTTGTTGTCCATCGTTAATTCTAGTGTATGTATTTACCTCTGCCAACAATATAGAATTAAAAGGAGTTATAAGTGATTCTGTTGTAAAAACATCTGCCTCATTACGAAATTTTCTTACTAAATAATAATAAACCCCATCATCTACTAATGCATTTCTATCAATAAAATCATTTTCTAAAGAAGATACGCTACCTACAATTTTAAATGTATATTTATTTAAATCAGAACGTAATATTTGATACCCATCAAAATCTCCACCTGTATCGTCCCATATTAAATAAACATCATGTTCCCCTAAATTAGCAGAAGTATTTCCCAAATCAATAACTAAATTTTGAGGACTAGGTAAAGATATAAAACTACGTGGAGACCCAATCAACAAAGAATAAGAAGCATAATTATCAATAATAGGATTTAAAGATTCCTCACCAAATATGTCAACAGCAGTTATGAAATAAGAATAAGTAATATCACTATTAACATCATAATCTTGATATTCATTTTGATCTGAAGAAATAATATCTATAACAGAAAAATTATTAGGAGATAAAAATACACTATATCTTGCTCTATAAATTTTATAATATTTAATTACATTTGTATCCATTAATTCCCATGTTAATTTTATTTCTCCTTCTACACAAGATATTTCTTGATTTTCGGGAATATTTGGTTTTTGAAATATCATCTCATTATTAATCAAAAAAAATGTCATTCTAACATCACTTTCGTTACCATAAAGATCAACTGCTTTTATTAAAAATTCATATCTAGCATCAGATACAATTAAATTATTAGGAATAACATAAGTATTAGATTTAGATATGTTATCCCAATTCAAAAGTATCCTATCAGGAATACTTGGATCCATAAAATAAGATATTTTACAAAATGCAACATTATAAGAAAAAAATTCAGAAACACTATTATCCCAAAAAACTAACAAAGAAAAATCTGTTTGTTGTTCTATTCTTAAATTCATTACTGGCAAAGGTCTACGAAGAATAGGAGAAAAACTTCTTACTATAATTCCATCACTTGTTTCTCCATTTTCATCTGAAGTTTGTACAATAATAGAGTAATTAGTATATTCTTTAACAGATTCATAAAAAATATTATTATCTTTATCTCTAAAAGGAAGTAATTTTACATTAAGATTTCTTGAATCAGATCCTAAAACTATTATAGGCTCAGATTCTTTATCTCCATTCTCTATAATAGTAATCAAAAATCGATCTGGAATATCCAAATAAACATCTGCCTCAAACCCCCAATTTATTAACATTTCAATATTAACATCATCTGTAACTCCATCTCTATACCCAATATCAATACTGTTCACTTCTCCATATTGAGAAGTATCTCTTGGTGTTTTTATTAATGACAACCCTTCAGATAAAACACCATTAAGATTAACAGCATACAATGTTATCTTATAGGAAACATTATTTGATAAATTGTCTACAATAACATAATTATCATTAGAATCTACAAATCTTTCAATAGTAATAGAATCAATTGGAATTTCATAATTACTATCTAATGATTGTAAAACAACTTTATAACCATTAGTTGATCTTATATTATTAGAAGGAGAGAAAGACCAAATAGCTTGTATTAAATTATTACAAGCAAAGGCTTGGTAAAAAATTGGATTAAGAGGGACACTTACATCTTTTAAAGTTTCGGAAAAAAAACTAGAAGAATTTTGAAAATTCCCATTCACATCAACTGCATTAATTCTGTAATAATAAAAAGTGTCTTGTTCTACTGTATCGTCCGTATATGAATTATCAAAAGTTGTTCCTATTTCCGTAAAATTAATATCATCAGTACTTCTCATAATAGAATAATAATTAAAATCTACTTCTGTATTCAAATCCCATTCTAAAGAAATTTGATATGCGTCTTGAAAAGATATATTAATATTTTGAGGAACATCAGGAGAAGTTTTATCATTATAATTTAAAGTAGAAATATTAGAAACCCTGCTAAAACCTCCTACTAACCCTTCTTTTCTTTTCATATAAATATAAGTTGTAACATCATTAGAAATAATATTAGATAAACTTCCATATGTTCTTGTTGAAAATCTATCAATAAGTCCCCAACCAGATAATATACTAATTTCTCTTGCATCTAAATCAGAAACAATAACATCCCATCCGCTTATACATCCATCTCCTATAACATCAGCCAAAAGACCCAATTGACTATCAATAATAGTAAATCTTTTTTTATCAGCAGATGCAGAATAGACATCTCCCCACGAAAATACTGTTAGATTATAATTTGGGGTTAATAAAGGCATACTTTATCTCTATTAAGAAATTTCCAGAGCAGATACAGAATTCAAAGTAACAAACTCATTATCTTCTAATTCAAACATTAATCCAAAATTCTTTACAATAGGAACATCTGAATATTCTCCACAATAAACTAAACTGGTAACATCTCTAACCTGAAATGTATAAGAATTGGAAGCAAATATAAATTCAGACCCATTAAAAGCATCAATTGTTAAATAATATATTATTGAAGATTCAAATAAAGAGTTATCTGCGTTATATACAACATTTTTAGAATCATTAGAAGAAATTAAAACCCCTCCTTCTGGAAAAGAGGATCCATTTACCGACCACCCTGAAAGATTGTTTCCACTATATACAGTTAAAAACTCATTCGTTCTTTCAGGATCTTCAAAAAATTTAATTCTAAAATCATAATTATGAGAAATGGTATCACTATTAGTAAAATCAAATTCTATATCATCAACAAAAGTAGTGGAACAATTAGAAATAAATGAATAATTATCAGAAACTATTTCAAAAATTTCATTGTCTCCGCTTTTATAAAAAGATTCAATTTTAACAAAATAAAATGTATTACATCTCGTATTAGCAGATCCAGGAACAACAAAAAAAACATTTGCTGTTTCATTATTATCTAATAAAACCCCATCAACAGAAGCAACTTCATTATTAATATTAAAACCATTTTGAGAATTATCTGAAGATATACTATACACTAAATCATTCAACCAAACATCACTATATAAAGAAATTCTAAAATAATAATTTCTTGAAGAATCACTAGTATTTATAAAATCAAAATCTATAGTATTTAAATATAATTCTGATCCATACGGTCCATATTCTGGAATATCTTCTGGAGAAATAATAGAACGACTTGGACTTATGAATTTTATTCCAACTCTTAAATTTTCTCCATTTTGATTCATATTAAAAACTCTATTTTCGTCAATTACTTGATAATCAGAAAAATCAACAGAATTAGTTGTTCCAATACCAAAAATAATATCAGCAGAAACAGGGACAACCTTTTCGCTTGTTAAAATTCCTTTTGTTAACTTACTTGGTAAAACAAAATTTGTTGTAAAAAAATGAACTGCTTCAGAAGTTACAACTCTTATACTTGCTTTATTAAACAATGGACTAATACCCTTTTGATAACTAATTAAATCAACCTTAAATTGTATAAATTGTCCTTCTATAAAACTAATATCTATACCATTACTTTGAGATAAATCAAAAGGACCAACCCAATCTTCTAATAAAATATCAGTTTGAGAAGTAGAGGATCTTAAGTACGTTAAAACCGTAGTATTTTCTAACTCTGTTGCTTTCCAAGAAAAATTATCCCATTTTACTAAATCATTAGTCCCATCAAATATTTCACTTTCATAAACCCCTTTTTCTTGTTCTATTCTTTGCCCAGAATAAAATTTTTCATCTCCTTCAAAAGTAAAAACAATATTTCCTACACTATCTAGTTCTAGAATTTTATTTTCATTAACAAAATCATTAAGTTCAGTAATAGAAATACTAGCAGACAAATCAGTACTTAAATTCCCTTCTGAATCAAATAATTCAGATTTATTTCCAGCTTTATCAATAATTTGTAAGTATATAGTTTTCTCTTGAGTTAATGGTTCAATTTTCGTAATTATAGTATCAGAAATAACATAAATATTATCCATATTATCAAAAGTCATATCGTTTATTTGTTCGCTATGAGTATATTTCCATGTCCATGAACCAGACTCAGACAAATAGTAAAGAATATTCCCAACAGCAATATATAAAATATTACTTTCATCTCTTTTTATAAAAGATTTAATTTTGCTAACTCTATTTGGAATAGTTTGAAAAGAAACAAAAAAAGAAATACTATCTGTATCTGATCTTAATACTCTAGCATCAATACCTGTTCCTGCAAAAATATAATTTTTTTCGTTAAAAATAAAAGAATCAACAGAAACCAAAGAACCATTATTAGTAAATGTTATTAGTGCTGTTTTGTTTATTGGATCTATTTCATACACATAACCATCATTACCTGTTACTGCAATTATTTTATCATCAACAGCAACAATACTATTTATATTAGAATCAAGATTATTTACTATAGAAACTAGAGAATCACCATCAAAAGACCATAATCTACCACCAATTCCTAAGCCTTCTCCATACTCGTTTCCATTTCCTTTTCCTGTTCCTATATATAAAATATTATTTAATTCTTGATAACAAAAAGCTCTTGATTCCTCAAAAGTAAAAATTACAAAATTATCAAAATTTACTTCTCCATTAATAATATTAAAAACATATAACTTAGATTCTAATAAATCAGAACCTACACTTACAACTAATCTATTATTATATTTAGTTATAAAATCAACATATTGATCTTCATCAAATGTATAAACTACTTGCCATTCTTCATCAGACGGACTATATTTATACACCCTACCTATTTTAGAAGTAGATGAATATAAAGTATTATTATCATAAAAATAAACAATAGAACTACCCTCTCCCCCTAATATATTTAATTGATTTACTATATTCCCTAAAACAAAACCCAAAGAATGTGTAGTATTAGTAATAAAATCTACTGAAGATTGTGCTGCACTTCCGTCTGTTGTAAAGTTAGAATAATTAGAAATAATCATTTTATCAACCCCAGACCCAATAATTCCATCATCTCCAGATAAAGATACTCTCAATAAATTTTTATAAATTTGTTCTGTTATATTAATTGTTCCAGTAGGAGGGGTTTGATCAAAATTAACTTTGCAAAATGGGATATCAATTCCATCTCCATCACTAACTTTTATTTCATTCTCATCTCCATTAACAATTGTATAAATATCATTATCTATAATATTAATTTCTTTAATTCTTATAATATTAGAACCTAACTCTTTTTTTTCTTTATCACTTTGCAAAAATGAAGATAAGATTTTTATATCATTTCTAACTATTATATCAATAGTATCTGTAGATTTTAATTTGCTATAAAATCTAATAATGTTATTAGGAGAATAAGAAATATCAAACCCATGACTTATTTTATTTCCATTCAAAAATACTTCCACATAAGAGTCTTCATCAATAGAAACTCCATCAGTAATAATATAAAACGTTTGAAAATCATCAAAAGTCTCATTAAAAGACGAATACTGATTTTGAGAAAATACATATGTTGAATAAGAATTTTCCTCATCATTAACTGTTATCTGATTAATTGAAGATAATGTTCCAGCCCATAAAATATTAGGATCTTTCCAGGCTATGCTTTTCACATTGTCATTCCATATATTTCCATTCATAGAGTTAATTTTTTCAAAATTCATCCCTAACATTTTAGAAATTCCATTAGATGTCGCAATATACCTAATAGCATTATTTCTAATTGTGATATCATTAATTATATTAGAAGTCAATCCATTATTAATATTAAAAGTTAAAACATTTCCATTTTGATATCTAATTAACCCATTTTTAGTCCCTATCCACGCAACGTTATTTTCATCTATTGCAATACATGTAACAAATAAACTAGGTAACTCTGTATTAATAATAATTGTTTTTGTATCATCTATCGCTAATATTTGCTCTTCTGTAGAAGATTCACTAAAAGTAAATATCTTAATCCCATCATTAGAAGTTCCAACAAACAACCTGTTGTTTCTATCAAAACTCAAAGAAGTAATATCTCCATTTACTCCAGATAAAATATTAAAACCATCAAAATGATTTATACTGTAATAAATAGAATTTTTAATTCCAACAAATAAAACATTATTTTTATCAAAAACAATTGTACGGATAGGTCCATCAGGTCCTGAAATAACAGCATCATCAGAGGACTTTACTACATAAAAAGTATTTTCATTATTTAAATATAATAACATCCCACAAGGTCCGACTACCCAAACATCTTTGTAATTACTTATAGAGACATCTGTAGCAGAAGTATTGTTAATAGCCATACTATTTTTACTTATTTCAGTAACTGTTAAAGGTTTTACAGCATCCCCTGTATAAAATTTAAAATCACCAAAAATAGCATGAACATTTAATGTATCAGAAAAATCTCCAAATCTTATCTCTTTGCGATTATCTTTCCCATTTATTTTTAAATCCACATATATATAAGGATTGAAATTATAATCCAAATATGGGTCTGTTAAATTATCATCAATATCTAAAAAAGTATTTCTTATTTCTGTAAATAATTTATTATTATTTAAAAATTCATCATCATTTCTTAACAAAGATTCATATATTATTGGCAATTCACTGGTAAAAAAATTAGGAACAGAAGGGAAAGACATGTTTCTTTGATCTTCAAATTTTACTTCTATATCATAATAACCTGTTCCACTCCCAAAAAACGTATCATATAACAAATTGTAATACGCAATAAAAATACATTTTCTATAAAATGATGGAAAAATATCTGGGACATAGGGACTATATGGATCTGGACCAGGAGTAAAACCTGAATAAAAATCAGTCCAGATATAAAAAATATCACCAGTAATAGAATTTTCAGATAAAACAGGGAACTTAGATCCCCCATGACTTATTGTTAAAGAAATAACATTGGTTAAAAAATCAAAACTATATGACAGTTTTCTGGTATAAATATTATAATTTTCTTTAATATGATCATGCCATGCTATAAAAATATTTCCTGCTACATTAACTAAAATATCAGAATAATCTGGTTGATTTCCATTAGATGAAATAGTTTTTTCACTTGACACCTCTCCTGTATTAGCATTATAATACAAAGATTTAATTATAGATGAATTATCTACTTGTTTTTCCGTCCATGATACAAATATATTATCCAAATAAGAACTAGCAGATGGGTGTAAAGAACCAAATAAACTATTTGTTAACTGAATAGGATTTCCCCATTTTAATAATGTTTTATCCCATTTACTACAAAATATTTCTGGCAATTCTAACCTATAATCCTCCCATATCACATGAACATTATTTTGACTATCTAATACAATTCTAGGAAATATAGAATCTTTGTTCTCAACACTAACTAAAATTTCTTCACTCCATCCTAATTCATTTTTATAAATGAAACTTATATTCGTAAAATCTATTTTTTTTGTTTGATACACAACATAAATATTGCTATTAGAGTCTACTACAATATCAGGATTAAGAACTCCATAATTAGAGTCTACTATTAATTCTGGATAAGACCATTCTCCATTACTAAATTTCGAATAATATATTATCCCTGCCTGATTTCCATCATCATACCAAACAACATGAATATTATTATTTAAATCTATAGCAACAGAAGGTCTTACTCCATTTCCTTCTTTTGTTGCTTCTGTAAAAAACTTTGTATCAACCAATAAAGAATATGTAGATGTGTTACTTGTTTTAGCATATAATTTTATATTATCTTCTTTTCCTATTAATCTATAATCAACTTCTTGAGTAGTATCAAAAATAAATTTTTCTTCTGCCTTACTAAAATCAATTTCCTGAGATAAAAAATAAATAGTCTCATAAAAAGAACCATCATTAACATAAATACCCAAACCACTAGGAACCTCTGTATCTGATAATATATCATCATTATTTTCTACATCTACTATTCTCATATTGAAATCTACTGTCCAACCCTTTTTGTTATCAACAGTATCAAACCATTTAGTTCCTGGTTTATTTTGTGTATAAAACCACTTCCCACCAAATCC
>Ga0307378_10009597_pt1 | contig 12703 bp, 12 predicted proteins | sample UN1MG_FD_202238 | JGI IMG/M metagenome (GOLD analysis project Ga0307378, IMG submission 202238) | Soil microbial communities from Risofladan, Vaasa, Finland - UN-1 | ecosystem: Environmental > Terrestrial > Soil > Coastal area > Acid sulfate soil | place: Finland: Risofladan, Vaasa | collected...
TGACTCGGACGCTTCGTATATTTCAATCACTTGTTCTGACATCCCAGCTTTACTGAAAGCTAGAAGGGCATCCATGTAAACAAAAGGATCTTCCCTGATACGATGCAGGATCGGATTCAAATTCTCCACGGCGGTGGATGCGTTACCGGTAGATAACGCAACCCGCGCATAACTCCAATGTATTAGCTCATTCCCTCGATCAATGTCCAGTGCTAATTCAAACAGCTCACTTTGATAATCAGCATCGCGATAATAGGTCATTGTGCGACCATTACTGGCAATGTGTTGTTGACTGTTTCGGGGAGATTCAGGGTGAATTAACCGTAACATACCAATATTGCTTAGAATGCGTCCCGCTAAGCTGGGCATCACTGAGATAGCCCCAATCACTAAGAGCAGAAATAAGAGCGCTCTTGAAGAACGTGTTATTTGCTCAGGCATAATTCGCCGGTTTGCCACTCTGCAGAAACAAGGCCCGAAGATATACGCGGTGCTTACCCATCGCGATCAGCCCACATTCAGAATACACAGATCACTTAGCCAGTCATTAGTCAGCCGGCGGCTTGCTTGGTAACTCGCCAGGGTCAACAAGCATTGACTATTCAGTTGCGCCATCCAGCTCCAAAGAACCTTCCTCTGCATTCACGCCTCCCCACCAAGCATGAGCCAGAATAACAAATACGGATATCATCGCAACCAGAACTACAGCTAGTACCGTATTAATCAGTCTAGAGCGTCCCACCGGCTGCTCCGGTACGGCCGCCGTACTGGCTCGCCTTACTCCACTACCGATCTCGTCCGTCGAAATTCGCACCTCGTCAACCTTCCGGGCCAGAGCCAGGTACGTTTCCTCAGCCACATTCTTGTCTCGTCCAAGACGTTCGGCTTCGGTCCCAGTCTGTTGTAGCTCCTGCTGTAAAGTCAGAATCTGCGGCTCCAATGCCGCCACTTCCTCATCAGGCTCGGCCAGCCGCCCTTCTAGCGTAAGGTACAAGGCATCAAGCGCGGCAATCTGCTCGCCCCGCATTGTATTGGCGAAGCCATCCGTAGACCCGAATTGCAGTTGAAGCGGCATCGAATCCCCGGCGTCGAAGGCGGCGTTAAAGGCCTTCAGCTGTAAGGATAAAACGGTGAGTTGGTCAGCCAGTGTGGCCGGCGCGTCGCCAGATTGCTCCGACAACTGGTCCCGCAGCCCCTGAACGTCCTGCAGCAGCAGCGTCAGCGACTGCCTGCCATGCAGATAGTCAGCCTGCATTTCCAGCAGGGCTTCGAGCTCATTGCCAATAATCAACGTGCGGTTTCGGCCTTCGAAGTCGATTAGCGCCTCATCGGCCGCCTCTAGCTCATCCCGGGCCTTTTCCAACTCTTCCTCAAAGAACTGCACCTGGGTGCTGTTCTGGTCGTCAAAGACAGCGTTGGCCCGGGTAACAAATAGCCCAGCCCAGATATTGGCGATATCCGCTGCACTTCTCGGATCGCCATGCCGGACCTTTAGTCGCACCAGCGAGGGATTACTTCCCGGCACCGCTTCAACGATCTGCCGCAGTTCCGCAGTGCTATTGACATCCGATGGCGTAGAGTTCAGCTCCTCCAGCAATTCAGTTATCAATCCGTCGCTCATCGCTAGCTCCGGGTAGGCACTCAAGGGTGTGTTTCCTTCTTCAACCGTGCGAATCCGGGGCTCGAATTGCACCGACTCCCGTGATTGGGTCACAGCCACCAGGGCCGTGGCCTCATAAGTGGGCGGCATGAGGGAACTAGCGACGAAGGCAATCACTCCGGCCAAGGCAGCAACACCGACGATCCAGTACCAACGCTTCAATAATAATTCAATGTACGGGCGGAGGTCGATTTCATCATCCATAATTTACCATCATCGGATTCTATGGTTGTCTCGGCGCGAGCCAGATGCACAATAAGCTGGTCCGCGATAAGGGCGAAGTTCTATTCCGCTAATTCCACCATTGTGCAAGCAAATATGCAAACATACCTCGCCGGACCGTTTTGCAGCGGGATGGACGGTTTCTCTTGTGCTCATCAGACCAGCCGGGTAACTGTCCGCCCGGCCCATCACTCTGAGGAATCGGGCCTCTCAACAATCGCACTCTCCGAAACTGGCATCGCGTACTCGGGCACGAGGAACTGCAAATGAGCTGTGATCGCGGCCTGGTTGCCGGAGAGAGCGGCGTCGACCAGCTGGTCCACGCCAGTGATGAGGCTGGCGTTGGCGCCGTCAGCGCCGTTTTTTGCGGTCAGGATCTTCTCATGGGCGGTGGACCGTTGGTGTTCGCCGCTGCTAAACATCTCCTCAAACAACTTCTCACCCGGCCGCAAACCGACATATTCGATGCTAATGTCCTGGCCAGGCTCGAAGCCATAGAGGCGGATCATCCGCCGAGCGAGGTCGTCGATGTTTATAGGCTCGCCCATGTCCAGCACCAGGACCTCGCCGCCTCGACCAATCACGACCGATTGTAAGACTAGCTGCACAGACTCGGGGATGGTCATGAAATAGCGCTGCGCTCGCGGGTCGGTCACTGTCACCGGGCCGCCACCGCTGATCTGCTTTCTGAAAGTGAGAACGACGCTGCCACGACTGCCTAACACGTTTCCAAAGCGCACGGATACGTAGGGCCGGCCAAACCGATGCGCCGCGTCGCTGACTAACAACTCGGCCACACGCTTGGCGGCTCCCATGACGCTGGTAGGGTTCACAGCCTTATCGGTGGAGATTAGCACAAAGCGGTCCACATTGTGCCGGCCGGCCGCCTCCAATACGATCTTCGTCCCGAGAACATTGTTGGTGATGGCCTCACCCGGATACCATTCCATTAAAGGCACATGCTTATGGGCGGCGGCATGAAACACCACTTGCGGCCGGTGCTGGGCGAATATCTCCTCCACTCGTTCAGCGAAGCGTATATCAGCGATAACCGGAGTAATCTTGGTCTCGGCGATGCCAAAGCGATCCAACTCGGCGCAGATCTCGAAAACCGAATTCTCGCCATGACCCAGGACCACCAACTCTTCCGGCCGGCAGAACAATACCTGACGGCACAATTCACTGCCAATAGAGCCACCGCCACCTGTCACCATGACCCGCATGCCGGCCAGCGCCTGATGCACTGCATCGACATCCGTGCGCACTGGCTCGCGGCGCAACAAATCCTGGATATCCACATCACGCAGTTGAGTCACCTGTACCTTACTGCCCAGGATCTCAGAGATGCCAGGCACAATCATCGTTTCGATTTGCATCAAGTCACAAGTGCTGCTGATCTCCTGGATTGTGTTGCCTGGTGCCGCAGGCATGGCGATGATCACACAATCGGGTTTGTACGTTCGTATATTCCGATTCAACGATTCCAGGCCACCCAAAACCGGAAGCCCGTGAAGTTGCATGCCCTGCTTCTGCGGATCATCATCCATAAAAGCCACAGGCCGGAGCCTCAGCTGCGGTTTGCTCTGCATTTCCCGGACGATCATCGAGCCAGCATCGCCGGCGCCAAAGACCAGAGCTCGGCGGAACCGGCCAGCTAGATGGACCGGCCGGCTATGGCTGTAGCGAACCAAAAAACGTATGCCGCCAATCAACAACAGGATGAGTATGCCGTTGAATATCGGCACAGAACGGGCAAATGTAATAGGGGTTAGCCATAATATCGGTATCAGTAGTCCCGTCAGGATTGCGGTTCCGGTCGCTGTAGACAGGGCAAACTGTATGAGGTCGTCAACGCTCGCGTATTTCCAGTAGCGGCGATAGAGACCGAAGAAGTGGAAAGTGACCAAATAGACGATTAAGCCCATGAATGTGAAAACAAGAAGGCCTGGGCGAATCTGGTTCGGAATATCGACCGTATCCAGCCGGATGACCAGGGCTAATGTTGGGGTGAATAACAAGATCAGGGCGTCTAGCAAGAAGAAATGGCGGTTGCGTAATCGGGAGAAGCTGCTCGGAATTGTCATACTTTGGATCTAGGGTCGGCGATTTGCTGCCATGATATTACGGTCTCGCGACATGTGGCTCCTCTCTTTTATTTCCGGGCTCCCAATGACATCCCACTCTGGGATCCAAACCGATTTCACAATATTGCACAGCAGAAGCCCTTCACGCAAACGATACTATATCACATCGATTGGGCTACTTAAAATTGACCGGCAAAAACACTCGACTTGGATTGACCAGGACAAAGCTCTGGCCAATATTGTCCGTTTCATTGCCCGGACCTTCGGGAATATCGTCGCCACTGTCCACCAATACCCAGAAGTTATGGCGACCCGGGCTCAAGTTCGGCCAAGGCGTATTCACCGTGACGTATCGAGCGGCGCAACCGGTCATTCCCGGAAAATCCTCACTTGGCGTGGGCACCACGGCCGATCCAATCACCTGGGTCAAGCCGCTATTGGAGTAGAATGTGATTGTAAATGGTGAGCCGGCACGAATGTTGCCATTGTTCCGCACATCGACCGATAGCGTCGCCGTTAGGGTACTACCGCCCGGCGGAATCACGCCAACCACCGGTGGAGGTTGGTCAGGCTGCAGGTTGATCTTGGCTGGTCGGCTGGCCATCCAATCTTGGTGAGCCTGGCCAACAGCAGTCAATAAATTCCCGTCGACCAGGTTGCTAGCGCTACCCACTCCATCATGCTCGATACCGAACCACAACCATTGTTGGACCAAGCGGTGGTTATCAGCGGCAAAGCCTAACGAAGCGTCAGCGGCCGTTTCCAGGTAGTCATAAGTGGCTTGCAGGAAGGCACTGACCCTTTGAGGAGCGAAGGGCTTTGAAAACTCATCCGTGAAAAGATCGCCTTCAGGGTATCGATAAGGGAGTAGGATTGAGAATTCAGAAAGGATGAGGGGTTTTTGTTGCTGGTTATGATCCTTCATCCACGCGCGCATAGCCATCACTTGCTGACTGAAAATATCGATGTTGTCATGTTCGGCAAAGCAGTAAATGTCATCATTTGCATCTTTACATTGGGAGGGACCCGTACCCGGTCCGCGTATACCCAGGGGCACATCCGTGCCTACGGCCACGTTTGCAATACCGTTGGGTTTTCCGTTAAGTTCCCTTTCTGGCAGGATATAGATATGCATATTCCAGATATCTACCGGCATAGCAGTGCCATAATGAGACTGGTAAGCATCCCAGGCTTTATCGAGGTATTGAAGCCGCCCAGGCGTCACTTCGACAAGGCCGGCATTAGCCACCAATGCGTTAACGTCACGGGCTTTAATGAAGTTGTAGATTTGGTGATAGGCAAGGGCGTAAATATGAGGACGCGTATCATCCTGGCCACCCTGGATTTGCCCCGGATCCGGACCCCGGTCCGGTTCATTGCCAACGATCCAGATAGAATTAGGACGCTGGGCGATCGACCAACCTAATCCACCAGGGTAATCGGACAGCGGCGGATCTACCATGTAGGTGCCCAGGTAGTTGCCAGACACGTCCTTATCCTCCTTAATACGAATGATCGGCAAATATTCGGCGAAACCCGGCCGAAGGGGGTTATTCACAGAGAAATCGACGAACCAGCCAAAGCCAAAATCATCCAGCCAGTCACGCTGAGTCGAGTAGGCTGAGACTCCATATCGGCAATTACCTGCTGGATCTACTTCCATCGGAGCAATCACCGTCTTCGATGCATCTTTTGTTTCAGGTTGATAAAACCAGCCAATAACCTGCTCATCGGTGGTTAAGGTTAAGGCGATAGCTAGCAATAGCAGCAGGAGCAACAAGCTGTACGCATTTACTCGATATTTCATGAGACCTCAATTTTTTGGGTAAGCTCCGCCCTTCCAACATAGGGGATGACGGCACCTATCCCTTAGCATACCAAACACCCTCTCGCGCAATTGATAGACAGACAAACTACGTTTAGTCAAAAAAGGCCCTCGAGCGCACTCTACTTGTGTCCGCTCTACCTGCCACTGGCTGGCTTGGTTTAAGACCGAGGAAATTGTCAGTATTGCCCATTTTCGTAAAACCCGCTTGAATTCGGGTCTAAAGATGCCTACCCAAAGTTGTTTCCTGAAAAGGCAATGCCCGTTCCATCGCCTTTGGATCAACCTTTCATTTCAGCATTAAATCGGTCAACAGCGGCGGTACGGCAATGATTAATTTTCCCTTGCACTTAACATTCTATCGTATTAGCTGGCGAGCGTCGAAACAGCTTATATTCCCCCAAACTCGACATCCTTATGAGTGAACTCCCCCCTATTTCCTTAAAGGGATGACAGATTCGTAAACGAAATCGTACAACCTAGGCAATGCTGAGCAGATAGAATCTGTTATAATGTGGACATCGATACAAATACCAGAGCGCCACTCGGCATCGCACAAAGCGAACGGTGGCCCACAAGCCCCGATAGAAAGGCAGAAATGACTTTGTGGGAGCAGAACTTTGCTGAGTCTCTCGAATGTAACTAATGATCACAGAAGGCAGTGAGTCCAGAAGGGGATTTGTTAAAGACAGCGTCGTAGGATGGAGGCAATGCCAAAACGTTTCATTTTGAATCATGCTGTCTTGGCGCTGGTTCTGGATATGGGCCTTACATTTATGGCCTTGTTCATCGCCGTGACCCTCAGGCCAAACCTGACTTCTCTCCCGTTCTTGATAGCGATTACGGATGTCCGTCTGCCGATCATCATCTTTCTTCTGGTTCCTTTCCTGTGGGGCTCTGTTTTTCTCCTTTCAACCGTATACGATCCCAGGCGTCATCAGCGGGTGGTAGACGAGTTTCAAGCGGTCGTCCTGGCTGCAGGGTTGGCGACACTAGTATTTGCCGGATTTCTTTATCTGTTCTATCGTGACTTCTCTCGCTGGCTTTTCATCATCTTCGTGATCCTAGACCTGATCTTCTTGTTGAGCTGGCGGGTCCTGGCCCGATTTGCCAATCGGCGATTCGATTGGCCGGCTGACGAACGCCGGGTGCTGATCGTCGGAGCCGGTCAGGTGGGCAAGCAAGTGGGAACCATGATCGAGCGCTATGAATGGGCAGGATTAAAGTTTGTTGGTTACCTGGACGACGATCCGGACCAACAAGAAAGTCAAGAGGCCGTGTTGGGCGGTATCAAAGATATCCGCGCCACGGTCACAACATATCAGGTGGATGACGTGGTCATTGCCCTGCCCCAGCGAGTGAACGGCAAGATAAACGATTTGATCGTCGAATTACACGAATTGCCCGTGCAAATACGTGTCGTTCCTGACTACTACAGCCTGGCCCTTTACCGAGCTTCTGCGGTTGACTTCGGCGGGGTACTGATGATCAATCTGCGAGACCCGGCTTTAAACGAAGCACAGCGAATGATTAAGCGACTGTTCGATTTGGTAATTAGCGGCCTATTAGTAGTGATCACATTACCGCTCATGGGCTTGACTGCCCTGCTGATCAAACTAGACTCGCCTGGCCCGGTCCTGTTCAGACAGCAGCGGGTCGGAGAGACTGGGCGGCTGTTTATTATGTACAAGTTTCGCTCGATGATTGTGGATGCCGAAAGTTTGCAATCCCAGGTCACCGAAGTTAACGAAGAGGGCAAATTCCTCTTCAAGTCAATCGACGATCCTCGCGTCACGCGCCTGGGCAACTTTTTACGGCGCTCCAGCCTGGATGAACTTCCCCAACTCTTCAATGTGATGAAGGGTGAGATGAGCCTGGTGGGCCCGAGGCCAGAACTACCGTGGCTGGTGGCCAATTACGAGCCCTGGCAGCGAAAAAGGTTCACCGTGCCCCAGGGCCTCACCGGCTGGTGGCAGGTGAACGGCCGCGCCGACCGGCCGCAGCACCTGCACACGGAGGATGACCTTTACTATATCCAGAATTATTCACTTTGGTTGGACACTTACATTTTGCTCAAGACAATTCTGGTGGTGCTCAGGGGAACAGGTGCCTACTGAGCAGCAACGGCGACTGGTCCCTCATTCTCTAACTGAGGACCTCGCCTTTATTGCCTTCGTTCCCTAATTATTCTCACCGATTTTAGCGCTGGCTGCTTTTTAAGCAGGCATCTTGGCGGCATTGTGACAACGGGTTATGGTCAGTCCGAAATGTGAGGATAGTGCTCCCGGAAGACATAGCCGACCAGGCATACACCCCTGCCCTCGATACCTTTCTTGAGGCACTGCAGGTTGGCCTAAACGATTGGCAGGCATCAGGACTCGGCTTTGTGGTTGAAGGCGCCACACTTGGCCGCCTGCCGGATGCCGATAATGGCAATTTGGACCATCGAGATAATCTGCCTATGATGGGAGTATCCAATGTTTTCTGCAGACTCCTGATCAAACACCAAAACTCAATCCTATGCTTGAAGCGAATCAGTAGCTGATTAAGCGCCTACAGCCAGTTCGGGATCGACACCGTCCACTTTCTGGTGCTGTGAACCATACTTCAAACAAGGCCACGTCATGACTAGCTTCTGTGCTCCAGGCGCTCAGCAGAGATCCTACAATTCTCGGTTAACGTGGATCCTATATTTGGAATGGCAAATCCTTTCTTGGTTTTTCACCAATTTTGTCCCCAAGGTTTGGACCACCTACAATGTTGTCTCATGGGCTCGGGGCTGTCCGCGTATCAACGCAAAACACCATCTTGGAAGGCCGTTGTTTGGTCGAGAATACTAGCTGCCTAGCTTTGCCCAACTGTTTCCAGGGGCGACAGGTGGCAAAAAGAAGGTCATAAGGTGAAGGGTCCGTATACTTCAACGCTAATATCGACCGCTGGATTGCACAGATTACACTTTCTAATGGCCAGCGCCAAAGCAAATCATCCACCAACCAGAAAGATTTTCGAGACTGGTTAATTGACCAGCGTAGCAAGCTTCGCGAGGGACTCTTCGACTCGGATGACCAGATCAAGCTGGGTGATTCTTTCGATCGTTATATGGAGGATGTGTCCAACCACTCCCTGCGTCCATGCAAGTACGAGAGAAACGACGACATTATCAGCAATCACATCAAGCCTGATCTTGGGAACATCAAACTTAATGCCCTTCGGCCGGATCAGGTTAAGTTCTTATACACCAAGAAGCTCAACGAGGGGCTGCCCAAGCGGACAGTTCAGTACATTCATGCTGTCCTGCCTAAGGCGTTGAATCAAGCGTTAAAGTGGGGACTGGCAACCCGAAATGTTACTGACCTTGTAGAAAACCGCGTCCCAAGAAAACGACTTTCAAAACCTGGTCTGCCAATGAGGCAATTCAGTTCCTAGAGGTCGTTTCCGATCAACGCTGGTATCCAATCTGCACCCTGGCAATCTACACTGGCATGCGCCAGGGCGAAATCCAGGGCCTGCATCGGGAGGACATCAATTTAGAGAAAAGTGTCATCAACGTCAGATATCAGATCAACGTCATCAGGGGGCAAGGATTAACCATAAGCGAGCCTGAAACTGATATGGCGCACCAGCCCGTAACAATACCCGAAAGTGCTTTAAAGGTTCTTATATCACATCTAACGCTAATCGCTAAGCTATTTTGATGAATTAGCCCTTCAAATTACACTCCAAGTGTTTGACCATCACATCATACAAGAGGAGTATAAAATGAAAGGCTTGATAGATTATATTACACAGGCCGCATGGAGCGACATTTTGACGGTGAAATACGTTCTGGTTGATGATAGCTACCAACAAATAGACCCAGCTTTATGGCCGAATCGGAAGTTCGCCCCGCAAGGGATGCCTGAGTTCAGCGATAGCGAAGTCATCATAATCGCTTTGTTCGCTGAAACCATCTTTCATGGAGATGAAGACAAGACATTACATTTCATTCGCCAGTATCATCTAGATATGTTTCCCAACTTGCTGAACAATTCCCGTTTCAATCGTCGCCGTCATCAACTTGCCCAGGTGACGGAGGCGATTCGAGAGCATCTGCGAGACCGTTGGCGAAGCCCATCCATTAGAGGCAGAGGAAGCACATTTGCGTTTGGTAGACAGTGCCCCTGTCTCAATCTGCACCTACACTCGAGGCAGCCGCTGCCGCACGATTCCGCTTGAATGGCGCGACGAGTGGTTTGGTGTCTGCACCAGCAAGAAAAGTAAGTTCTTTGGGCCGCGTTGTCACATGACAGTGACCTTGGACCAGATGATTGATACGTGGCTGCTTGCTCCTGGTTCATATGATGACCGCAAGCCGATGGCCGCCCTCCTGGAAAATCGGCAAGGTCTTGGCGTCATAGGCGACAAGGGCTAGGTGTCTCAAAACTTAGCCGAGCGTCTGTGGGAAGAAGGCGAACATCTGCTTTTGGCACTCAAACGAGACAATCAAAAGAAGCAGTGGCCTGTCGGTATCCAGAAGATATTGGGATATTTGCGTCACCGTGTAGAGACTGCTTTTAGCGTGCTGACAACGGTATTCAATTTTGAACATCCAAAATCACGCTTATTATCTGGGTTAATTAACCGAACTACAACCAAGATTCTTGCACATACAATGAGCTTCTTTTGAGATATAACCATAAGTTGTGGATTGGCGTGACAAGAAAAGCGGCGTATTCTCACGGGTGACAAAGCCCAAATTGGCAAAAAGCCAAAAGGAGAACACGCCATTTCCAAGCCTATCACATCTCATAATGAACTCGAAACGACTTATCCAGAGACAAGCCAAACACTTGATGAAATCGTTTGGCTGAGGTTCTTACCCCTGAGCTTTGCAATTAGAGTATCCAGAGAATATCGGAGACAGTCCAGGACTGATCTTTACAACATCGCCTGGGAGACCTAATTCTCCCGATATGGGCATCTCATTTACCCTTGATGCAAATGAGAATAGGCACCATAACTGTAAGAATATCAATCAATTAGAGAAGGAAATCGAAATATCCCAAGCCGGTTAGAAGGCAGCAAATCCCCTGACGCATCCTGTGAATCGCGATCGCTTCATGATCAAGATGATCGGATATGGTCGAATATTTGGTTCGGCATTCATCGGTACTCTTTTCCGCAGAAGATGCACAATGGTCAGGCGAGTTTCAGTTGGTTACTAGCCAAGATATAGGCATGGTATAATCGAGATTTGTTAATGAAAACTCTGGCTCGTATTCCAAAGCCCCTAATAGTCCTTCTCGCGGCTTTCCTTCTCCTGTGGGCATTGTTATCGAAGGAGTCTTATCCAACCTGGGATGCAGCTTTTTACTATTCCTACGCCAGATCGATCGCCTTCGATGGTGATCTAAAGATAGATAACGACCTCCGGCTTTCATACCCTACTGCAACGGCCGACTTTGTCAATAAAGGTTACGATCGGGTCAAAACGGAAACCGGCCGGGTTGAGAGCCCCTTTGCTATTGGCAGCTCCCTGATATGGCTTCCGGGCCTTGTCTTTTTAAGGGGTACCGTTGCCGTAGGCCAGTTGGCAAACATTCTGGCCGGGCAGATGTCCGGTTATGAATGGTATTTCGCACCCACGATCTCCACGTTTTCTGCTCTATTAGGTTTGCTCGCCTTCTGGTTTGGATACCTGGTCGCTTTCCCTGAAACAACTAAATCCAGTGCTCTCGCTTCAGTGCTGACACTGTTAATTGCTACGCCCCTGATTTATTACCAATTTCTTGAACCGCTATATTCTCATGCCACTTCGGCCTTTGCGAATGGATTGGTCGTCTATTTATGGTGGCGTTCGTATCGACAAAATCCATCTTACATGCAGGCACTATTGATCGGGGGAGCCATCGGTCTGGCCAGCCTGGTGCGTTCCCAGAACGTCATCTATGTTGTTCTTCCGCTCGTCACAACAATTTGGTGGTGGCTTGATTTGCCGGCGTCAGACCGACGTCTTGAGTGGAAAAGAGTGTTCGTTTCCGTTGCGCTTCTTGGTCTTTCGGTGCTGGTCGTACTTTCGCTCCAATTCTCACACTGGCGATTACTTTATAGCAGTTTAATCACAGTCCCCCAGGGCGACGGTTTCATGGATTGGTCTGCCCAATTTTGGATACAGGTATTGTTTTCACCCTTTCGTGGCTTGCTTTCCTGGATGCCGGTGACATTCCTGGCGGTTCTTGGTTTGCTCTTGATGGCCAAGAAGCGTTCCCGATTAGTATTCCCCTTGCTGATACTCCTGCTTGCAACTTTATACGTTAATAGCAGTTCGCAGGACTGGTTTGGCGGTGGTGGTTATGGCCCCCGAAGATTCTCTGGTGAACTTGTAATCTTTATTCTTGGCTACAGCGGGCTCATTCAAGCTATTCCCAGAAAGGTGCGCAAACCCATAGTCGCTATCTTAGGCGTGGGCTTATTATTTCACCAATGGATACTCTTACGTTTCGGATTGGAGGAACGCATCGGCGGCCGAGTGATGAGTATGTCTCCTGAATTTCGTTGGTCTGAAGTTTCGTACGAGGAGTTCCTTAAATCTATTGCCAGTCACTTCTCCGATATTATAGCTTCACCCAGAGATTTTTTTGTCCAGCCCCATTCCCCAATAGCTGAAGTGTTAGACGGCCGCTGGCCTGGATCTCAATTGTTTGCATTGTTAACGGCCGCGACGATGCTTCTGCTCATATGGCTACTTTTCACGTTTATCAGAAGTCGGTATCATGGTTCGAAGCCGTCCTACTATTTGGGGGCCATCATCATCGTGGCTATTTTTTTGATGGCAAATATCTGGATCTTGAATTGGGTCTAGATTCCGAGGAGTTCCCGTAACCGCCGCCAATCCACTCCAGGTCACAGTGGCTCGAAGCTTTCGACAAGCAC
>Ga0307378_10009598_pt1 | contig 12703 bp, 11 predicted proteins | sample UN1MG_FD_202238 | JGI IMG/M metagenome (GOLD analysis project Ga0307378, IMG submission 202238) | Soil microbial communities from Risofladan, Vaasa, Finland - UN-1 | ecosystem: Environmental > Terrestrial > Soil > Coastal area > Acid sulfate soil | place: Finland: Risofladan, Vaasa | collected...
AGACCTGGTGGTCCTCGTGGACTCGCCGGGCCAGTTCGACGCGCTCGACACGGCGCGGGTCCTGAAGAGCCTCCGCGCCGATCGGTATCTGCCGGTCCTGGTGGCCGCCGACGCCGGCACAACCGCCGAGCGGCAGCGGAACCTCCTCGAGGGCGGCGTGGACGAAGTCCTGCCGGAGGGGTTCACCGTCGAGGTCCTCCGATGCCGCCTGAACTCGGCCCTGCGCCTCAAGCACGTTCACGACCAACTCGGCCAGGTCCAGCAGGAACTCTCGAAGACGCTGGCCCGCGAGAACACGCTCCTGGCGCAACTGCGCGAGGACAACCAGAACCTGAAGGTCCGCAGCACCACCGACGGCCTCACGGCCCTCTACAACTACCGATACCTGATGGAGTGGCTGAAGACCGAGTTCAAGATCGGACGCCGCTACGGCCACGACCTCTCGATGATCATCGTGGACCTCGACCATTTCAAGCACATCAACGACGAGTACGGCCATCCGTTCGGCGACTATGTCCTCAAGGAGGTGGCCGTGGTCCTGAAACGGTGTGCCCGCGAATCCGACCTCGTGGCCCGATACGCCGGCGACGAGTTTGCCCTCGTCTGCCCGCGGACCGGCCACAAGGAAGTCCAGACCCTGGCCAAGCGGATCCTCGCCGCCTGCCGCAAGCATCCGTTTCTCTATAAGGAAAAGGCGGTGCCGGTCACCCTCAGCCTGGGCGCCGCCACGTATCCGGAGGACGCCGAGGTCATCTCGCCGGAGATGCTCGTCTTCCTGGCCGACCAGGCGCTCTACCACAGCAAACGCCAGGGACGCAACTGCTCGACATCCTGGCACGAGATTGATCCCGAGACGCGCGCCGGGATTCGGCGCGAACTCCACGGCCCGTCGCATCCCCTGCTGGCAGAGGATCCCAAGAGCCGGCTGGAACTGGCGGCCGCGGCTAAATTGCTCGATCCGGCGGCGGAGACGACCTCCCTCCGCCCCACTCGACCCGACCCACCGTCGGAGGCGTAATGGGGGATGGCCGGCTGGTCAAACCCTCTCGACCGGCTGGCCATCCTCCAGGTGGGTTTCCAGGGGACATCCCCGGCAGAGCGGCGCCGCGCGCTTACAGTGCCGCTTGCCGACCGCCACCAGCAGGGCATGGTACTCCTTGAACATCTCCACGTCTTCCGCCAGGCTCCCCGCCAGGAGCGACTGGAGGTCGTCGTAGGTCGCGTCGGCGTCCACGAGGCCGTGGCGGAAGAGGATTCGGGCCGTGTAGGCGTCCACGACAAAGATGGGTTTGCCGGCCCCGTAGAGGATCATGCTGTCGGCCGTCTCCGGGCCGATCCCCGAGACGCCGAGGACCGTCTCGCGCAGGCTCGCGGTCGAAAGCGAAAAAAGGGCGTCCAGGTCTCCGCCGAAATCGCGTGCGAGCATCTCGATGAAGTTTTTGAGGCGTTTGGCCTTGATATTGAAGTACCCCGCGGGCCGGATTACTTCGGCCAGGCGTTTGATTCCCACCGAATGAAGTGCAGCCGCGCTCAGGAGGTTTTCGCGCTTGAGGTTCTCAATGGCCCGCTCGACGTTCTTCCAATTGGTGTTCTGCGTCAGGATGGCCCCGACGACCACTTCAAAGGGCGTCTCGGCCGGCCACCAGCCCTGCGGCCCGCAGGCCGCCAGCATGGATGAATAGAACGCCTTGATTTTCTCGGCCGTTCGCATGCTCGCCTGCCCACGCGGTCGCCGCGGCGACCGGCTAACCAGGAGCATTGTCGCCCCGCCGCCGCGCCGTGCCAATCGCAAATCGCAAATCGCAAATTGCATTTTGTCTTGGCCCTGATACATTTTCGCCATGCCCCGCGCCAGGCGCAAACGAAAAACCCAGGCCGACGCCGCACGAGAAGGGACCGGCAAAGGCCGCAACAAACCCGGCGATCGCCAAGGGACAGGTCCTCGGCGGTTCCTGACCCAAGGCCGCAGGTTCGGGCACTTGTGTGTCCCTCATTGACAATCCTCCTGTAAATGAAATGCTCCGCAATCTTTCCCAATGACTCGGATGCCACCGGCGGTTAATTGCGTTGCCTATTGTGGGCGCACAGGTTCGGCTATTCAATCCGAAATCCGAAATTGCTTCGGATTTCAGGGCTTCGGAGTTGACACAAGGCCGCCTGCTTCGTAGGCTTTTAGTATGAGCAAGGACGAAAAAGTCCTTCGGCAAGTGCTCTCCGGAAGGAGCGACGCCAACATCCGGTTTGACGACCTCTGCAACCTGTTGCGGCGGCGGGGGTTCGATATGCGAATCGGCGGAAGCCATCACCTGTTTCGAAAGGCCGGCGTTGAGGAAAAAATCAATCTGCAACGGGACGGCAGCAAGGCGAAGCCCTATCAGGTTCGCCAGGTTCGACTGATGTTGCTCAAATATAAACCTGGAGGCTAAGTTTAATGGACAGATATGAGATTATTATATTTTGGAGCCGGGAAGACGACGCCTTTGTCGCCGAGGTGCCGGAACTGCCGGGGTGCATGGCGCACGGGAAGACCCAGGAAGCGGCATTGAGGAACGCAAAGGCGGCGATCCGGCTATGGATCAAAACCGCCATGGAATTCAACGACCCCATTCCGGAACCGAAGGGCCGCCGACTCGTTTATGCCTGACGGCATGTGAATCCGGGCTACGGCAAGGGTGCATTAGCGAATCGCCGCCGCGCCAATCGAAAATCGCAAATCGAAAATTGCATTTTGTCTTGGCCCTGATACAGTTCCGCCATGCCTCGCGCGCGACGCACTCGAAAAACCCAGGCCGCCGACGCGAAACCCGCACGGCGGTCCGGCTTTCTGACCAAGGCCGAAGTCGCCCGGCCGCTGGCGAGCCTCATCTTCCTCTCGCCGCTTCTGGCCTTCTACGCCGTCGGCCTCATCTGGGTCCGGCCGGACCTGGCCGCACGGGCGGACATCCTCCTCAGGCAGGCCCTCGAATGGCTCGGCGTGACCGGCGTCCTTGCGCCGACGTGGCTGGTCGTCGCGATTCTACTCCTCTGGCACCTCCTTCGGCGCGACCCGTGGCGGGTGTCGTGGGGCGTCCTGGCCGAGATGGCCGCCGAGACCGCCCTCCTCGCCGTGCCCCTGTTTGTCCTTTACGCCCTCTTCCAGGCCGGAGCGGGCGGCGCCCTGGCCATGGGCCCGGCGGCGGACCCTCCTCCCGCCTGGCTCGACATCGCCATGACCAGCATCGGCGCCGGCGTCTACGAGGAACTTCTCTTCCGCCTGCTCTTGGTGGGCGGCCCGATCTTCATCCTGCGGCATGTCCTGAAGGACCAGTCGGCCGGGGGCGTCGTCGCGGTGGTGTTCATGGTGGCCGCCATCTTCGCCGGGGCCCACCACCTCGATAACCCCGCGGGCTTCGCCTGGCCGCTGTTCCTGTTCCGTGCGGCGGCAGGCGTTTACCTCGGCTTCATCTTCGTCTACCGCGGCTTCGGCATCGCCACCGGCATCCACATCGTCTTCAACCTCATCGTGAAGGCCGCGCCCTTGTGGGGCGTCGGATTCTGATGCGGCAAGGCCCTTCTTTCTTGCGGAGGGTGCGAACGCTGCGCTATAATCGGAGTCTGCGGTGATTGGGGAGTCGTAAGTGAGGGGACGTTGATGAATCCACCCGCCGCGGGAAGCCTGGCCGAGACCTTCCCGGGGAAAACAACGTATGCCGGCCGGCCGATTCCGCCGCTCGGGCGCGGTCTCCCGAAGACCGTCGAATCCGTCTGTCCGGAGTGCGCCGCCGTCATCCCCGCCCGGCTTTACGAGAGCGGCGGCCAGGTCCGCATGGAGAAAACCTGCCCGGACCACGGACGCTTCGAGGACATCTACTGGGGCGACGCACGGCTGTACCTCAAGGCCGAGGAATATCACTATGGCGACGGCGAGGGGCTCGAAAACCCCCAGGCCGAGGCCACCGCCCGCTGCCCGCACCAGTGCGGACTCTGCCCCGACCACGTCTCCAACACCGCCCTCGGCAATATTGACCTCACGAACCGCTGTAACCTGCGGTGCCCCATCTGTTTCGCGAGCGCCGACGCCACCGGCTACGTTTACGAGCCGACCTACGACGAGGTCCTCGGGATGCTGCGGCTGTACCGCGAGATGCGTCCGTCGCCGGCCCGCGCCGTCCAGTTCTCGGGGGGCGAACCGACGCTGCACCCGCGGTTCCTCGACATCGTCCGGACCGCCCGCCAGATGGGTTTTTCGCACACGCAGATCGCCACAAACGGCCTCCGCTTCGCCCGCGAGGACGACTTCGCCAGGCGATGCGAAGAGGCCGGCCTCCACGATGTCTATCTCCAATTCGACGGCGTGACGGACGACGTTTACGAGCGGACGCGCGGCCGGCCCCTGCTGGCGGAGAAGTTGCGGGCCGTCGAGCGGATCATGGCCACCGACATGAAGATCGTCCTCGTGCCGACCATCGTCCGCGGCCTGAACGACCACGAGGTCGGCGACATCGTCCGTTTTGCCCTCGACCGAATCCAGACGATCGCCGGCATCTCATTTCAGCCCGTCGCCTTTACCGGCCGCATCTCGACCGCCGAACGCCTGGCCCAGCGCTACACGCTGACGGACCTCGCCCACGACGTCGCCCGCCAGACCGGCATCAGCGACCCCTACGAAGACTGGTTCCCCCTATCGTGCGTCCAGCCGTTCACGCGGCTGGTGGCGGCGGTGCGCGGCCAGCCGAACATCGTCATGTCGTGCCACCCGCACTGCTCGCTCGGAACGTATCTTTTCGTCGGCCGCGACGGCCGGGCGGTGCCGATCCCCCAGTTTTTCAACCTGAAGGGCCTTCTGGACGACATGTGGGACCTGGCCCAGAAAACCGAGGGCAGCCGCATCAAGTTCTTCCGAAAGGCCCAGGCTTTCATGGCCCTCAAGCGCCACTGGCGTCCGGACCGGGCCCCCGCCGGAATGACTTTCGAGGGATGGCTCCATGCCCTCAACGGCATGGTGGATAAGGACATCGGCCGCGGCCAGGCCGGGAAAGGCAATTTCCGCAGCCTCCTCGTGGCCGGGATGCACTTCATGGACCGCTACAACTTCGAGACCGACCGCGCCCGGCGGTGCGTCATCCACTACGCCACGCCCGACGGCCGCGTCTATCCGTTCTGCACCTACAATTCCGGCCCGACCTGGCGCTGCGAGGTCGAGCGCAAGTTCGCCATGACCCCCGACGAGTACCGCAAGCGGGAACGGCAATGCTAAATGCCAAATGTCAAATGCCAAATGACCCTGGCCGGCATGAGCCAGCGCCCACGCCGTCATTTAGCATTTATCATTTATCATTTAGCATTGGCTTCTGCCTTGTCTTTCTCGCCTCCGGCTGTTCCCTTTTCGCCCCGCGAAAACCCCTGCTTTATCGCGTTCAGGGCCGCGTCGTGGACGCCGCGACCCGCCAGCCGGCGGCCAACGTCCGCGTTCGCCTGGCCGCCAGCATCCCGACCGACTTCGGGCCGCGGACCCTGACGGCTTACGGCATGACCGACCACACCGGCACGTACGATATCGAACTTTCGGAAGGGTTTGCGGTCCTCCGCTCGGCCCAGGCCATCCGCCTTGAGGCCTCGAAAAGCGGTTACGGGACCACAAGCACCGATCTTCCCATCCCCGGCAAGAAAGAGGACGTTTACAAGGCCCCCGACCTCTACCTGGCGCCGGTCGTCCGAGGTGCCCCCATGGCCCCGCTGCGGACCGGTCCCCCCGAAAAGCCGATCCCCTGGCAATAGCGCCTGCCACCCGCCATCAGCGCACCGGGCAAGCCCGCCGGCTAATTGTTTTTTTGTTGTTCCCTTTTCCCTTATCCCTTTTCCCTTATCCCTATTTTTGATGTAAGTCGCATTTCGGTTTTCTGAAAAACACATTTTTGGCGCGGTTTGGCGCGCTTTTTGGGGCCAAGTTATCCACAAAACGGCCTTGGCGCTAGCGCCAAGAGGGGCATGCAGGACCAATGTTAAACTAGGCAAGACGAAACCGTACTGGTTTTTGACGTTTTTTGATGAAACCGTATCCATTTTGATCACTTTCGTATCGTTTTTTGCACGTTTTGTACGCATATAGATAGACATACGTCCATAACACTTACGTGCGTTTTACATCGCGGTGGCTTGTGCCTCTCGGTCTTGTGAGATACAATACCTAGTGTCCTGTCACGCTTCAATTGAGGGGTGGCATGGTCATCCCGACTCGTGCTTTGCAGAGTAGCAAGGGTGACCATGCGCCGCCGGATGCCTCGGACAACAACAGATCATCCGCAGATGCACACAGATGGACACAGAGGGAAACCGCTTGGTTTGGCTTTCATCCGAGTTCATCTGTGACATCTGCGGATTCGCCGTGGCTGTTGTCGCGGGGACCTGCGATAATAGGCGGAGCGGAAAGGAGAAAAAAATGGGCGAGCGTGGAATCGGGCGGCTGGCGGCGGTGCTCCTCATTCTTTCAGCCTGCGCGCTTGGCGGCTGCGGGGAGGGAACAAGACAGGCCCCGGTGGCGGCCCGCAGTTTCAACTCTAAGATGTCATTTCACGTCTGGATTGTGCGCGAGGAGGGAGGCGGGATGGAGGACCTCGGTAAAACGCCGGCGGAAGAGCCGATCGAGATACCGGCATGCTGGGCATGGGGTGTGATGCCAAAGGGCAAAGCCGATATGCAGGCGGTGGTGCAGGAGATTGCGGCCCAGAACATCCCGGGGTTACGCATATACGATGCCAAGGATGATGACCTGGCGCATCTGGAGGATTTGAAGGGATTGCAGTGTCTCGACATTCACTGCTCGTTTGATGTCTCGGACGCGGGCCTTGCGCACCTCAAGGAGTTGAAGGGGCTGCGGACGCTCGTACTTTACGGCACGAAGGTCACGGACGCCGGCCTCGTGCACCTCAAGGCGTTGAAGGGATTGCATTCGCTCAACCTGGCTTATAACAAGGTCACGGACGCCGGTCTCGTGCACCTCATGGAGTTGCAGGGATTGCGGTCGCTCGTACTTCATGGCACGAAGGTCACAGACTCGGGTCTCGAGCACCTCAAGGAGTTGAAGGGATTGCATTCGCTCAACCTGGCTTATAACAAGGTCACGGACGCCGGTCTCGTGCACCTCAAGGAGTTGAAGGGGTTGCAGACACTCAACCTAAACGGCACACAAGTCACAGACGCGGGCCTTGCCCAACTCAAGGGGTTGAAGGGATTGCAGTCGCTCAACCTAGCGTGGACCAAGGTTACGGATGCGGGTCTCGTGCACCTCAAGGAGTTGAAGGGATTACAGCGGCTCGATCTTAGCGACACGCAGGTCACAGCCGCTGGGGTCGAGGAATTCAAGCGAGCCATGCCCAACGTTCATGTGGAGTATTGAAGCGCGCGGGCGAGAGAATGCAGAAGGCAGAATGCAGAATTCAGGCCAAGGCGGATGCGCAGTTGGTGCAGGGTGCGGAGGCACAAAACTAGCCGCGACCCGCCAGCGAGCGGCAGGCAGGTTCTTCATTCTGCATTCTACATTCTACATTCTGCATTCTGCATTTAATTGACCCCGCCCTGCCCCGCCGGTATCATCGCTTGTGGCCGGACCTTGTGCAGGAGCATCGCCGCCATGCCCAATCCGCCCGACGTGGAAACCCGCCTCCGCGAGTTCGCCGAGACCTACGCCAGCGTCACCCAGGAGGTCCGCCGCGTCATCGTCGGGCACGAGGAGGTCCTCGAGGGCGTCCTCGTGTGTCTCCTCACGGGCGGCCATGCGATCCTCGAGGGCGTCCCCGGCATCGGCAAGACCCTGCTGGTGCGGACGCTGGCCGAGGTGCTGGACCTTGAGTTCCGGCGGATCCAGTTCACACCGGACCTGATGCCGGCCGACATCGTCGGCACGAACGTCATCGTCGAGGCCGACGGGCGGCGCGACTGGGAGTTTCGGCCAGGGCCGATCTTCGGGAACCTCATCCTCGCGGACGAGATCAACCGGGCGACGCCCAAGACGCAATCCGCTCTCCTTGAGGCCATGCAGGAACGGTCCGTCACGGTGGCCCGGACGACGCACCGCCTCGGCGAACCGTTCTTCGTCCTCGCGACGCAGAACCCCCTGGAGATGGAAGGGACGTATCCCCTGCCGGAGGCCCAACTCGACCGGTTCGCGCTGAAACTCCTGATGCGGATGCCCGGCCGCGACGAGATCAGCGAGATCGTCTCGCGGACGACCGGCTCGCAGGTTTCCAAGGCCGGGCGCGCGGCCGACGGCGCGCGCCTGCTTGCGATGCGGGACCTCGCGCGCGAGGTGCCGGTGGCCTCGCACGTCCGCGATTACGCGAGCGACCTTATCCTGGCGACGCATCCGGACCAACCGACGGCCTCGCCGCTGGCGAAGAAGTACGTGCGCTACGGCGCGAGCCCGCGCGGGGCCCAGGCGATGATCCTCGGCGGCAAAGTCCGGGCGCTCGTGGATGGGCGATACAACGTCGCGATGGAGGACCTCGCGCGGATGGCGACGCCGGCCCTCAGGCACCGCCTGATCCTCAACTTCGAGGCCGAGGCCGAACGCATTGACCCCGATGCGATCGTCGAGGACGTGCTGAAAAGCGTGCCCGAGCCCGGCGAGTGAGGCCAGGCGGATTTGCGATTTGCGATTTGCGATTTTCGATTGAACGGCAATACGGCGCGGACGCACGCCGTTGTTTTTTCAAATCGAAAATCGCAAATCGAAAATCGAAAATGGAAGTGCTCCATGGCTGCCCGTGACGACCTCTTCGACTCCGCGTTCCTCCAGCGCCTGGAGTATCTCAGGGTGGTGGCGCGGCGGGTGTTTGCGGGCACCTCGCCAGGCAGCCGCACGGGGCGCGGCGCGGGGCCCGGCCTTGAGTTCGCCGAGCATCGCGAGTATGCCCCCGGCGACGATTTCCGGCAGATAGACTGGGCGGCGCTCGCGCGGCTGGACCGGCTCCTCCTTCGCCTCTGCCAGCAGGAAGAGGACCTCGCGGTTTATTTCCTGGTGGACGCGTCGGCCTCGATGGCGACCGGCGACCCGCCGAAGTTCGACCACGCGCGGCGTCTGGCGGCGGCCCTCGCGTACGTCGCCATGGCGAGCCTGGAGCGCGTCCGCCTGGTGGCGGTGGACGGCGGACTCCGGGGGCACCTGGAGGCCGGGCGCGGAACGACGCATATCGTCGCGGTCCTCGAATTCCTTCGGAACCTCGCGCCAGGCGGCCGGACGGACCTCGGGCGGTCGGTCGAGGAATTTCTGCCACACGCCCGGAAGACGGGCCTCGCGGTCCTCATCTCGGACCTGCTGGACCCGGCGGGATACGAGAAGGCGCTCCTCGCGCTTCAGGGGCGCGGGTTCGACCTCTGGTGCCTGCACGTGACGAGCGCCGCGGACCTCGCGCCGCCGGGCCTCGGCGACCTCGCCCTGGCCGACGCCGAGACGGGCGACGTGCTGGGCGTCCACCTGACGGAGGACGTGCGCCGGCGTCTGGCGGCCGAGGCCGAACGGTTCAAGGCCGATGCGCGGGCGTGGTGCCACGAGCGCCGCATCGGATACGCCGAGGCCCCGACCGAAGTGCCGGTGGATACGCTCGTGCTGGAAGTCCTCCGCCGCGGGGGGCTGTTGAGGTAAGACATTTTCGATTTTTGATTTGCGATTTTCGATTTGAAAGGCGCCCGTGCTCGATGCCTTTTTTGCCGTTGTCCGTTAAATCGAAAATCGAAAATCTAAAATCGCAAATCGAAAACGTATCGGCCTTGAACCCGCCCTGCCCCGCCGGTACACTTACGGCCATGTTCGAAAGCCTGACTGAGAAACTGAACGGCGTGTTCCGGAGCCTGACCGGCCGCGGTCGCCTCACGGAGGCCAACATCCAGGAGGCCTGCGAGGCCGTCCGGACGGCGCTCCTGGAGGCCGACGTCAATTTCCAGGTGGCCCAGGACTTCATCGCCGAGGTCCGCACGAAGGCTATCGGCCAGGAAGTCCTGAAGACCCTCCGCCCCGACCAGGTCTTCGTCAAGGTCCTCCACGACGAGATGGTCCGCCTGATGGGACCGGTGGACCCGAAGATCCCGTATAAGTCGCCCGGCCCGACCGTCCTCATGATGGCCGGGCTCCAGGGGTCGGGCAAGACGACGACGTGCGGGAAACTCGCGCGGCTGATCCTCGCGCACGGGCATCGGCCGATGCTGGTGGCGTGCGACTGCCACAGGCCCGCCGCCGTCGAACAGTTGATGATCGTCGGCTCGCAGGCGGGCGTTCCGGTTTTCAGCGAAGGCATCGGCGACCCGGTCCGGATCGCCAAGCGCGGCGTCCGGGCCGCCACGGAGCAGAACTGCGACCTCGTGATCGTGGACACCGCCGGCCGACTCCACATTGACCTGGCGATGATGCAGGAGGCCAAGGACATCGCCCGCGCGGTCCAGCCCGACCAGATTTACCTCGTCTGCGACGCGATGACCGGCCAGGACGCCGTCACGAGCGCCAAGGAGTTCAACGCCGCGCTGGAACTTTCGGGCGTCATCCTGACGAAACTCGACGGCGACGCGCGCGGCGGGGCGGCGCTCTCGGTCAAAGCCGTCACCGGCAAACCCATCAAGTTCGTCGGCGTCGGCGAGAAGTTGGACCGCCTGGAAGAGTTCCACCCGGAGCGGATGGCCAGCCGCATCCTCGGCATGGGCGACGTCGTGGGCCTCGTCGAGAAGGCCCAGGCGGCCGTCAGCGAGGAAGAGGCCGCGCGGATGCAGGAGAAACTCCGCAAAGCCGAGTTCGGCCTCGACGATTTCCTCACTCAGATCCGCCAGATGCGGAAGATGGGACCCTTGAAGGAAATCCTCTCGATGGTCCCCGGCCTCGGGTCGGCCATGAAAGATATGCCGATTGATGAATCCGAACTGGGCGCGGTCGAGGCCATCGTCTGCTCGATGACCGCCAGGGAACGGTCGAACCCCGACCTGATTGACGCGTCGCGGCGGCGGCGGATCGCGCGCGGCAGCGGCACGGAGCCGCAGGACGTCGCGAGCCTCGTCAAATCGTTCGGCCAGATGAAAGACATGGTCCGCCAGATGCAGGGAGCCGGGATGTTCGGCGGGGCCAAGAAGGCCATCGGCCAGCAAATGGCCCAGATCAACCTTTTCGGCGGCCCGCAGCGGAAGAAACGCGAGCGCTCCGCCCGCAAAAAGAAAGACCGCAAACGAAGGTCCCGGTGAGGCGATTGCGGATTGCGGATTAAGTAGTGGGTGACATGGCAGTCATGGTGTCTCCCGCCCCAGGGTTTCGTTGGACACGCAATTGAGGGATAATGCCCTCGAAAGGAGTCCAACGTATGCCCAAGCAAGAGAAGCCATCGAGTGAGACGCCGCTGGCCGCGCAGCGAGCGCCAGCGAGCGGAGTGGCCGGCGGCGGCGCGAGACCCCCGCCAAGGACGGCGCCGACCATCCCATAGACGCACTTCGATATCTGATGACGGGCCTGTTCCTCTTTCGCGGCCGGGTCCGCGAGCGGCGGTGGTAGGAGCGCCGCGGGTGTCATAGTACGGGACTAATTACTCTGGATTAGGCATCTTAAAAGCAGTCTTGGAGTCCAAGGGGTTGGTTCTGTGACACTGCGGGCACACGCTGCCACAGTTGATTATCTGGGCGGAACTGTTGGCCGCAACACCGGAACCGTACTTGATCTTACAATTCTGGCACTCAACAAACAACTCGGCGGGGTTTGGGTTCAGGATTCTGAAAAAATACTCGCTCTTCGCCATCACATCTTGTCCTTCTTTCAGTGTGAACTCCACCACGTAAACGGCAGGTTGAGGGAAAGCGACCCCGCATAAAACGTAGTTAAAAAGGCTAAGGCCACCTGGCTCAGGAACCTTGTCCAGTCGGCCTTTCAGCTCCCCCAGTTTTAACCCCGTATCGGTCCTGCGTAGAATAAGGCTGTGATCACAGTTGGTGCTTAGCCCCCGGACCCGCACCATGAAGCAAAGCTTAGGGAATAAAACGGGCCAAATCTTGGAATGCAGGACATCGCCGAAAATGCCGACAAGGCTGATCTGGCCGCTTACCTCGTTCCTGATGTCCTCTGCCATCAGGATGCTCTCAACATGGGGAACGGACAAGCCTTGCATCTCAGGCATGGCAGGTTCCTTCACAGGTGGGCCAGTTCTTGGCCGGCTCCAAGCATGGAGCAACCCGGCCTGCCAAAGCATGGCCCAATGCTTGCGGGGCACCTCGACTGGAGGTGCGTAAGTTCCAGGAAGTGGTCCCAGACCAGCGAAAGTGGACTGATGTGGTCTTGGACTGAAATGCAGCGTGATCCAGTAACGCACTTAGGCCGCGAGACAACAGGATTGCATTGACATCTTCTTCATAATATTGAAGTGTGTCATCCGCATAGTGTGCAACAATTGCCACGGAAATGCCGTATTGGCGTCGAAGCCGCCTTCTTTCCTCGAATGTGCAGCGGATAATAGGTTCGGTCGAGTCGGGCGGGGCGAAGAATACCTCGACCACGACGTCGTTGTCTTCGGTCGGCATTCGTGCCAGAGAGAAGCCATGATGGGCGCAGAGGGCTCCCGGATGGGTCTTTTCCACCCTATGTACCGCCCTCGGTTTTTTGGACACTCTGACGGTGGTAATCATGCCGCGACCTCCGCGGCCACGCAAGCATCTTTTCGGGCTTGAGCCGGCGTACGATAGCCCAGGCGCTGGAGGATCCACTGCT
>Ga0307378_10009599_pt1 | contig 12700 bp, 7 predicted proteins | sample UN1MG_FD_202238 | JGI IMG/M metagenome (GOLD analysis project Ga0307378, IMG submission 202238) | Soil microbial communities from Risofladan, Vaasa, Finland - UN-1 | ecosystem: Environmental > Terrestrial > Soil > Coastal area > Acid sulfate soil | place: Finland: Risofladan, Vaasa | collected...
GTTGTCCGGGGTCACGTTTCCGGCCTTCTGGCTGCTGGCAACGAAGTCGCACTACCACCTGCTGCTGGGAGCGGCGGCGGTGATTGGGGGAAGCTTCGGGTCGGCGGTCCAGGCGGCCGACCTGAGCATGATATTTGGCTTGACGCCTAGGAAAAACCGGTCGGCCTTCCTGGCGATGGTGGCGCTGGCGGCGAGCCTGGGCTGGGTGATCGCGCCGAGCATCGGGGGCGCGGTCGCGCAAGTGCTGAAGCCGGTCGAGCTCCATCTCTTGGGTCGCACGTTCGGGAATCTGCATTTCTTGATGGCCATCTCGTTCGGGGTGCGATTTCTGCATATCTTCCTGGTGGTGCCGCTGCTGCCGGAGGAGCCGAAGCAGACGACAGGGGCGTTGGTGCGCTATCTGGTCAGGTGGCCGTTTAGCCGCGCCGCGAGCGTTCTGAGTGGGCCCGATAGCAGAGGGAGAAACCGTGTCAGGGAGGGGAACGCGCGGCACGCAGGGGCCCGGGAGAAGGGCGCGCACGGCACGGAGGAGTGAGGCGAGGGGAACGGGCGGGGGAGGCGCTGGGCAGGGCCTTTAGTGCTTGCGCGTGGCGCGGGCTTCCTGGACGAAGTCCCGGTAGTAGGGGAGGACGTCGTCGAGCTGGTTGACTTTGCAGAGGAGTGCCCGAACTCGACACGTCGCGGCGGATCGGGCTTTGACGTTTGCGCCCACGAGGGCCATGCCGATGGTGCGGTCGGCGCCGTTCACCCAGACGGAGCTGCATTCCTCGGTGAGGCCCATGTAGAGAAGCGCCCACTCGGTGCCGGGCTCCCAGAGGACGAGCATGGGATAGTCGTAGCCGCGGGGCTCCACGGCGAGGCCGATGCCGGCCATGCGCAGGCCGCTCCAGCGGCCGTCAGCGATGAGCTCGGCGGCGCCGAGGTTCCGGGGGTAGAATCGCTTGAGGCGAGGACCTGCGGTGGCGGTGACCCAGCGCCCTCCGGCGTGGACGCAAATGCCGGAGTAGGTCCTCGGGATGATCGTCTCTATGCCGGCCTCGAAGCCCTTCATTTCGCTGTCGAAGGCGAAGGCGAAGGTGGCGTCCAAACCGCCCGCAGGGAGCAGCTCGTAGCGAGCGGTGGCCTCGACCGGCCACTTCGTCAGCTTTCGGTATTGGAACGTGATGCCGCGCTTGTCCGCCTTGCCCTCGCACTCGGCCGCCTCGCGCGGTATGAGCATGCCGCCGTTGCCGCGCCCGAGGTAATGGCGGAGAGAGAGGACTTCTTTGCAGACGGCGGGCAGGGACTTGCCCTGGAGAGCGCGAGAGAACTCGAATCCACGATCCGGATCCGCGAGGCGCACATATCCCGTCAGGTCGCCGGCGACGAACTCGTAGACGGGGAGCGAACGGAGGACGGGTGCCGCAGGGGCGCTCTTGCGCGCTGCCTTCGCGCCGCCTTGGGCGGAGGCGGAAGCCTTGGGGGCGCGCTTCTTAGCGGCCTTCGCGGAGCCCTTCGCGGGGGCTCGCTTTGGGGCCTTCTTAGTGGCTTTCTTTGCCCTCATGCAGCTCGTTTCACAGATGCCCGCAGACCGGGCAGTCTTGCCGTCGGCTGACCGGGAACTTCAGGAACTCCATGGCGTCCGCATCATAGGCGAGCATCTGTCCCTTAAGATTCTCGCCGAAGCCCGTAAGGACCTTCACGACTTCGACAGCCGCGAGGCAGCCGAGCGCGGCGGAGACGGCGCCGAGTACAGGGAATCCGTAGGTCTCCCACCAGACGGGCTTCTCCGGGACGAGGCAGGCGAGGCAGGGGGTCTCGCCGGGAACGATTGTGGTGAGATTTCCCTCCATGCCGTACATGGCGGCCTCGACCATGGGCTTTCCGAGCTCCACGCACGCCCTATTCAGAGCGTATCGCTCCTCGAAGCTCGGGGGACAGTCGCAGACGATGTCGACTTGAGACACGAGTCCCCGCGCAGTGTGCTCGTTCGAGTCCTCGGCTACGGCGACGATGTCGCATTCGGGGTGCAATCGCTCGAACAGCTCCGTGGCGCAATCGATGCGGGGCTTTCCCACGAAGTCGTGGCGCATGAGGATCTGGCGATTGAGGTTCGACCAGGTGAGCTTTCCGGAGTGGGCGATAACCAGCTTGCCAATGCCTGCCATGGCGAGATAGAGGGCGAGGGGTCCGCCCAGCCCGCCGACGCGAGTGACGAGCGCGGAGGAGTTCTTCAGCTTGAGCTGTGCCTCCTCGCCGAAGCCGGGCATTTGGATTTGCCGCTTGTACATCTCGCGGTCGCGGTCGGTAAGCTCAGGCATGATGACCTCCGAGGTCGAAGTTGCAGCGGCAGATAGGCGTGCTCGCTCATTGTCCCCGTCCATCGTGGGGTTTCGACCCGGATGGCCTCGATCCTTGCGACAGAGGTGATTCCACATCGTTAAGAATGAGAGAAGATTGCCCGAGCGACGTGTTATGGAGCGGAGCAGAAGCGATGTCCACGGCGGGGTGGGTGCAGTCAGGCGGAGGTCCGGCGGTCGTGCTGGACAGTGAGCGCGGCAAAATAGGCGCGGCGACGAAGGGCAAGGTCGTCGTCTGTGAGGCCGGCGGTGAGGGAGGCGCTGACGCGCTGCCAGAAGTCGCGTACGGCGCCGGGATCGGGGATGGCGGCATTCTCGCCGCCGTACATGGCGCCGGAGTAGGCCCAGGTCAGGGCGAGAACGGACTCGTGGGCGTCGGGCGCGGAGCGGGAGAGGATGTTTGCATATTCGAAGGGCGTCTGGCCGCGGCCTCGGCCGTGGCCGAGCATCTCTGCGAAGTTGAGGAGGAGGTGATAGGTGTGAATGACGATCTCTCGGGCGGTGAGGCCGGCAAGGGCTTCGGGATGCTCGAAGGGATCGAACAGCGGGTCGGCCGGCGCTCCTGCCTCAGCCTCAGTTCGCGCGGCGTTCTTCGAGACTCCGCGGAGACGGCGGAGCCAGGAGAGGAGACGGTTCCAGGCGCGGGCGGCGAGGGCGATCAGCCAGGCGGTTTGTCGGAGGAGCCACTGGGCGGCGCGGCTGCGGCGGAATCCCCAGATGATGACAACCACGAGGAGCAGGAGAAGCAGTATCAGCAGGAGTGGGAAAAACGCCTTGGGCATGCTCTGAAGCGCGGCGGCCGCTCTGCCGACTGCGCCGGATAGGGGGTTGGGGGGTTGGCTGAAGCTTCCCCCGGGCGACCACACATCCCGTGCGTCGGCGAATGCGCTGCCGGTTCGCGCGTCAGTCGCGCGCTGGCGCGCGTGCTTTGCGGGGATGACGGCCGTGAGGGCCCCAATCAAGGCGAGGGAGACCAGCGCCGTCGCCAGCCAATGGCGGTAGGAGCCGTGTGCCATGATGAGGTTCCCCTCGCGGGCGGAGCGCTCGAAGAAGGCGAGCCGCTCGACGAACATGAAGGCGAGGGTGAAGATGCCCAGGGCGACGATCCAGGCGGTGGGATTGGGGACTTGGACTTCTCCTCTGGACCAGACGGCGCCCAACCCGAGGGAGAGGAGGGCGAGCAGGAGGGCCAGGCCGAGGGCGGCGCGGACGGGTGCGGGCTCCCGCACCCGCCGGGCGAGAAGCTGCACGCTCACTGAGGACGGGATCTCGGGTCGATCGGCGTCGCGGACGAGCCAGGGCAGGAAGTGCCAGACGAAGACGGTCTCGGCGCCGAGGATGAGCCCGGATAGGGCGGCTACTCCGGCCTCGACACGGTCGGCGAGGAGAGCGACGGCGGCGACTGCAACCGCGGCTGCGAGAGATAGCACGGAGGGTAGAAACCAGCGGTCGAGCTCCCGCCTTCCGGAGAAGCCGAGGCTGGCTGCATAGGCGACGAGGATGCCGGCGAGGAGGCCGGCGAGCAGCCCGGCTCTGGGCGCCATCCATATGAGGAGGACGGCGGGGTAGGAGACGATGGCGAGGATAAGCCACGCAGACCAGGACCAGAGTTCGATCCGCAGCCGGTGCCGCGCCGGTTGGCTGTCAGATGCAGAGGCCACTGATATCAGCCTCCGATCTGACGACCGCGGTGGGCATCCCGAACGCCTCCAGCCCAGCCGAGTCGGCGGGGGTCGTGCGGCCGACGAGAATGGCTCTCACCTCGAATCCGGCATTCCTGAGCCCGAGGAGGCTGGTGCCAGCCTCCGGCGGGAGCGTCGGCGTGATCACGACGACCAAGGCTCCCCAGTTGAGGTCGTCCTTCTCCCGTTCGAGAACCGCGGAGAGCGGATCCGCGGGGCCGAGCTCGATGCGGCCCAAGGCAGAGAGTATCTCCGCCAGATGGTTTCGGTCGCGGCCGGGGCGCACCCGGAGAAGACCCTCCTGGGCCTCGCCGGCGGGGTCTCTGCCGAGGGCGAGGAGGCCGATGCGCTGGCGGCGGTCGAGCACGTGTCGGGCGATGGAGGCGGCGGCTGTGACGGCGAGCTCGGCGGCGTCTTCCGCGTCGGAGGGGCCGCCGGGGTAGTCGGCGCGGCGGAGGTTGACGACGAGCGTGTTTTCGACCTGGGCGGAGATCTCGAAGAGCTTGGACTGGAGACGGCCGGTGTGGGCGGTGGCGCGCCAGTGGACCCGCCGCATTCCGTCGCCATGCTGGTAGGGGCGAATACCGACGATCTGGGTGGGGTCCTCGAGCGCTCGCTGCCGGGCTCGGACTTCGCCGGCGGGACGGCGGGAGGGGAGGCGGGCATGGGTGATGGGGACGATCTTGGGGTAGACGGTGAGCGAGGCTACGCCCGCGGCGCGGCGCTCTCTCTGGGCGAGGCCGAAGATGTCTCCGGTGCGGAGGATGGTTGGGCCGAGCTCGTGGTAGCCGCGACGGGCGCCGTGGAGGGTATAGCGGAAGCTGAAGGAGGCGCCGCCGGCGAGCGGGCCGACGCGGCCGCGCAGCCCCGTCATGGGCAGGCCTGCCGGAAGCGACTCGGCGGCGACCATCCAGAGCACGGGAATGCGGCTGCGGTTGGCTACGGTGAGGCCGACGGTGGTCTCTCCGCCGTGGTGAATGCGGTCGACGGAGAGATGGCGCTCGGCGACGAGGCCGCGCTCGGCCATACGGGCGGCGATGGCGCCTACGATCCATGCCAGAAGCATGAGATAGGCGACCCAGGAGAAGGCGGCGGCGCCGGTGGTCCATCCCAGCACCAGCGCGAGCGCCGCCAGCAGCACCCAGAGAAACGGCAGCACCATCTTGGGCTCTCCGAATCTTAGAGCGTCTATCAAAACCGCTTGCGTTCCGCAATCAGAACCGCCCATGTACCACCAGAGGCCGGGGCCGGCGGTTCTGATAGCGGTTCTTAGCCTTCGGACAAGAGACGGCGGGCTCGGTCCGCGATGCCCTCGGGAGTGTAGCCGAGCTTCTCGGCGATGATCTTCCAGGGGGCGGAGAAGCCGTAGCGGTCGATCCCGAGGACGGCGCCATCTGCGCCGACGTATCGCTCCCAGCCAAGGGAGCAGGCGGCCTCGACGGCGAGCCGGCGGGTGACGGATTTGGGAAGCACCTGCTCTCGGTAGGCCGCGGGCTGCCGGTCGAAGACCTCCCAGCAGCCGAGGTTGACCACGCGCACGCGGTGGCCTTCGCCGGTGAGAAGGCGAGCGGCGTCGAGCGTGACGGACACTTCCGAGCCGGTGGCGATGAGGATGATCTCCGGGTCGTCGGCGTCGAGCATGACGTAGCCGCCCTTGCGGAGCATGTCCGCCGGCGGGAGGTGGGTGCGGTCGAAGACGGGGACGTTCTGGCGCGTGAGGAGCAGAGCGGTGGGCCCCTGGGTATTCTCGAGCGCCATCATCCAGGCGACGGCGGTCTCGGCGGCATCGGCGGGACGGATGACGGTCAGGTTCGGCATGGTGCGGAGCGCGGCGAAGTGCTCGATGGGCTCATGGGTGGGGCCGTCCTCGCCCAGGAAGACGGTATCGTGGGACCAGACGTAGATGACTTGCAGGCGCGACAGCGCGGCGAGCCGGACGGAGGGGCGCATGTAGTCGGAGAAGACGAGGAAGGTGCCGCCGTAGGGGATGAAGCCGCCGTGGAGCGCCATGCCGTTGAGTAGGCCGCCCATGCCGTGCTCGCGGACCCCGAAGTGTAGGTTGCGGCCGCCATAGGCGCCTCTGCGGACGGCCTGCTCCTTCTTTATGAGCGTCTTCGTCGAGGGGTGCAGGTCGGCGGAGCCGCCGGCGAGGCCGGGAAGCTCGGCGCTGAGGACCTGGAGGATCTCGCCGGAGGCGTTGCGGGTGGCGACGGCCTTGCCCGCCTCGTAGGTCGGAAGCCGGTCGGCCAGCCCCTCCGGGAGCGCGCCCGACATGCGGGCGTCCCAGAGCTTGGCGAGGTCGGGGTGAGCGCTCCGCCACGTGGCGAAGCGCTGCTCCCACGCCTCCGCCTGGGCCTCCAGCTCCCGCCGGCGCGCGGCGAGGGTCTCCCTGACGACATCGGGGACGAAGAAGAGGGGCGCGGTCGGGAAGCCGAGGGCTTCTTTCGTGAGCTGCACTTCCTCCTCGCCGAGGGGGGCGCCGTGGGATTCAGCCGTGTCCTGCTTGTTGGGGCTGCCCTTGGCGATGTGGGTGCGGCAGATGATGATGCTCGGCTTCTCCGTCTCGGCGCGGGCGGCCTCGATGGCGGCGGCGACGGCATTGCGATCGTGGCCGTCGACGCGCTGGACGTGCCAGCTATATCCCTCGAAGCGGCGGCCGACGTCCTCGCTCATGGCGAGGTCGGTGCTCCCCTCTATGGTGATGCAGTTGTCGTCGTAGAGATAGACGATGCGCCCCAGCCCGAGGTGGCCGGCGATGGCGGCGGCCTCGTGGGAGAGGCCCTCCATGATGTCGCCGTCGCTGCAGATGGCGTAGACGTAGTGGTCGACGATGGGCTCCTCGCCGTCCACGTTGAAGTGCCCGGCGAGCATGCGCTCGGCGAGGGCGAGGCCGACGCCGTTGGCGAACCCCTGCCCGAGAGGGCCGGTGGTGGTCTCGACGCCCGGCACGCACCAATGCTCGGGGTGGCCGGGGGTCCGGCTGCCCCACTGGCGGAACTGCATCAGGTCATCTATCTGCATGTCATAGCCGAAGAGATGGAGGAGGGAGTAGAGGAGCATGGAGCCGTGGCCGGCGGAAAGGACGAAGCGATCGCGGTCGGGCCAATCGGGATGGGCCGGGCTGTGCTTGAGGAAGCGGGCCCACAGAACGCAGGCGGCGTCGGCCATCCCCATGGGCATGCCGGGGTGTCCGGAGTTTGCTTTCTGGACGCCGTCCATGGCGAGAGCGCGGATGGTGTTGGCGATGAGCTGATCGAGATCGTCGCCGGTCAAGTCACGCCCGTAGGTCTTGGGATCGGCCTGGGCGGTATTCTGGTCACTCACGTGATCGACTCCTGAGAGGGGATTGTCGGCGCTATGCTCCGGTCACGCCGCCTATATCTTTCTTCGGCGTGGGCAAGCCCGAAATCCTGCCGCCGGCCTGCTTTTGGGTGGCTGGCGGGCAGGGACGGGTGAAGTCGGTCGGCCGAGGCAGGGAGCGCTCGCACTTCTCTCGAAGCCGTACGCGGCAGAACGAGCGGGACCGTCGTATCGGTCGGCCGCGCTGTTCTGCGGATCTCTTCAGACGGGGGCAAGACCGATGAGGCGTCTGAGTGTATTCCTCAGCATCATGGCTGTCGCGGTGGCTGCATGCCCGGTGGCGGCGAGCGGCAGCTCGACGAATATCGTGCCGAACCCGTCGTTTGAGGCGGGGGTGACGGACCCGAGTGGGTGGGGCTCGTTCGCCGTTGGGGGGGCGGAATGGGCCTATGACGGCGTTGATGGGGAGCGCTGTGTCAGTGTGACGGGCCTGGGCGAAGACACGGCGTGGTGGGCGGTGAAGGGGGGCCTGGCGCTGGAGCAAAACCGGCTCTACTCCATGTCGTACTGGGTGCGCCGCGAGGCTCAGGCGACAGGGGGCACGGCCATCGCCGGCCTGGAGCGGGTGAATAGGGATGCGCAGGCGAGCGCCGAGTGGGAGCGGCGGTCGTTCAACTTCCGAACGCCCGACGTGGCCGTCTCGAACGCTCCCTTTCGCGTGGGGCAGTGGCACATGCGGGGGAAGGTGTTTTTCGATCAGGTGGCGGTGCAGCCGGCGGTGGCGGTGCAGGGCCGCCCCGCGGGGGTGGATATCGAGCTTGGGACGGGGGAGAAGATGGAGGCGGGAAGCTACAGCGCGTCGCACGAGATGAGGGGGCCGGGCTCGACGGACTTCCGGTGCTTGGAGCGGTTCACGGCGCGCTTCGACGCGGAGCGGTGGGCGTTCGAGGGGGCGGGTGAGGTGGTCTACCGGCACGCGGTGGGGCGGCTGCGGCAGAGCGAGCCGGAGGTCGAAGTGGGTGTGAGCCTTCTGGAGAGGGGATCGCTGCTGATCGAGGCGAGCGCGGATGGGAGGAAGTGGGTGGCGGTGGGCGAGATCGGCAAGGTCGGGAGGGCGGCGTTCCCCATTCCCAAAGACGTGCTGCCGGCCAGGGAGATATGGGTGCGGCTGCGGTCGGGGCCGGAAACGTACGCTCAGGTCAACGCCTACACCTATCGGTGTCGTCTTCCGGAGGGCGAGTCGGCCGGCCGGCTGGTCGGCGATACGCAGTATGTGACGGTGGTCCGCGACAGTCCGGAGATCGGCGTGGAGGTGAAGAGCTTGGGCAGCCTTCGGCCGGGGAGGGAGGGCGCGGCGGATGTGGTCGTGAAAAACGAGGGTGCTCGCCGGTCGTTTCGCCTGCGCCTTGTGGTGACGAAGGGCGGGGTGGTGGTGGATGAGTCGGACACGCGCTTCTCGCTCTCGCCGGAGGGCTCTCGTCGAGTCACGGTGCCGTACATCTTGGAAGCGAGCGGGCGCCACAGCTTGACGATGACCTGCGTGGAGCTGCCATCGGAGGAGGTGCTCTGGGAGGGGCAGTCGGAGTTTACGGTATCGCCGCTGTACGACGCCAGGGGAGGCGGCTTGCTCCACGAGGACGGCAAGGGGGCGATCTGGTGGTGCGAGCCGGAGTGGAAGGTCGGGCGCGAGCGGCCGGCGCCAAGAGAGGTGAGCGGGGCCGTGAGGATCGAGGCGGCGTCGAACGAGTACGAGGCGGCGCAACTGGTGGTGAGGCCGCGGGCGCCGCTCGACGGATGCTCCGTTCGAGTGGGGGATCTCGTGTCGGCGTCGGGGAGCCGCATACCGTCGGGTGAGGTGGAGATTCGGACGGTCGAGTACGTTTTCACCGCGGTGGCGACGGACGAGCTGGGGACGGTGGACGAGTGGCCGGACCCGCTGCCGGTTCACGCTTCGCCTGTGGACCTGGCCGCGGGGCGGAACCAGCCCTTCTGGGTGAGCGTTCACGTGCCGCCGGGCACGCCGGGCGGGGACTACCGAGGCGTGCTGACGGTCGAGGGGGCGGGGTGGTCTGTCGAGGTTCCGCTGGAGGTGCACGTCTGGGACTTCGAGCTGCCGAGAGAGACTCACCTGAGGAGCGGGTTCGGGCTCTCGCGGGGGTCGCTCAAGCGGTATCACAATCTGGACACAGATGATGAGGTGCAGCAGGTCTACCGGCTCTATCTGCGGAGCTTCGCCGAGCACCGGGTGGCGCCGTACTCGCTGGGTCGGGATATCGAGGTGGAGTGGACGCGGGATGCCCGGGAGGGTTTGTATCCGAAGCTGGACTTCATCGGCTTCGATGAGGATGCGCGCTTCGGGCTGGACGAGCTTGACTTCAACAGCTTTCGGTTGCGTCTCGATGGACTGGGCGGCGGGATGTATCAGTCTCGGCGGCCGGGTCGGATCGGCCAGTTCCGGAAGGGCTCGCGGGAGCATGAGATCAGCTTCGGCCGGTACGCCGGCACGGTGCAGGAGCATCTGAAGCGGAACGGCTGGCTGGACAAGGCCTACGTGTACTGGTTCGACGAGCCGAGTGAGAAGGACTATGAATTCGTGCAGAAGGGAATGGAGCTGATCGGGGGAGCGGCTCCGAGGCTGAAGCGCCTGCTGACGGAGGCGCCCGTCGCCAGGCTGTACGATTCGGTGGATATCTGGTGCCTGCCGACGTTCATGCTGGACGTGGATGTGTTGGAGAGCCGTAAGACCGCCGGCGACGAGGTCTGGTGGTATCTCTGCACGGTGCCGAGGGCGCCGCATTTTGCGTTGTTCATCGACCACTACGGCACGGAGCTGCGGCTGTGGTCGTGGGAGACGTGGAAGTATGGGCTGGAGGGGCTGCTGGTTTGGCAGACGGTGTATTGGACCTCGGAGAGCGCCTATCCAGGGGAGGTGGTGCAGAACCCATGGGAGGACTCGATGAGCTGGAAGTCGGGGTATGCGCTGCCCGAGGGCGGCCGCGAGCCGTGGGGCAACGGGGACGGGCGATTCCTGTATCCGCCGAATCGGAGGCCGGGCCTCGACAAGACGAAGCGCCTCGAAGGACCGGTTCCGTCGATCCGGTGGGAGCTGCTGCGGGATGGGATCGAGGACTACGAGTATCTGTGGCTGCTGCGGGCGGAGGTGCAGCGGCTGAAGGCGGCGGGCGCGCCGCCGGCGAGCTACGCGGAAGCGGAGCGTCTGCTGGAGGTGCCGGCGGAGGTGTGCACGAGCCTCACCGAGTTCGCCACTACGCCGGAGCCGATATACGCGCACCGGGCGAAGGTGGCGGAGGCGATCGAGGGGCTGCGAGGGATGTGATGATGCGGTCGGGGGGGAGGGGGAAGCTCCGGGAGAGGCGGCTCATTCCCGCGGCAACTGGCCTGACGAGGATCGGCGGCAGGTGGATCTCTTGCTGCTCGAAGCCGTAGGCCTCGGGCCCGCCGAGCTCGTAGAAGCTGCCGATTGCGGTCGAGCCGCCGAAGTAGGGAGAGGCGTCTTCACGAGTCGAGAAAGGCGCGCCGTCGAGTCGCGTCGAAGGCCGGGTCCGAGACACGCCAGCACGTGAGGGAGTCAGGTGAGGATATTGTTTCTCGACCTCGACACGCTTCGAGCAGACCACCTCGGATGCTACGGGTACCACCGCAACACGTCCCCGAACATCGACAGGCTGGCCGGGGGAGGCCTGCTCTTGGAGAACTACTACTGCGCGGACGCGCCCTGCCTGCCGTCTCGCGCGGCGCTGCTGACAGGCCGGTTTGGGATCCATACGGGAGTAGTGGGACATGGAGGGACGGCGGCCGATATGCGGTTGGAGGGGGCGACGCGGGGGTTCCGCGACGGGCTCGTCGCGGACAGCCTGCCGGCGATGCTGAAGGCGGCCGGCCTGCGGACAGTGACGATCAGCCCGTTCGGGGAGCGTCACTCGGCCTGGTGGTTCCACGCGGGGTTCGCGGAGATGTACAACCCCGGCCGGCGCGGGATGGAGTCGGCAGAGGAGATCACGCCGACAGTGTTGGACTGGATCGACCGGAACGCGGCCGCCGATGACTGGTTTCTGCACGTGAACTACTGGGACCCGCACACGCCCTACCGCGCGCCGGAGGAGTTCGGCGATCCCTTTGCGGGCGATCCCCTGCCGGAATGGCTGACGGAGGACGTGCTGGAGCGACACCAGCAGGCAGTCGGGCCGCACACCGCGCGAGAGGTCGCCATGTGGGATACGAGCACGACCCCGCGCTATCCGCGCTATCCCGGCGAGATCAGGAGCATGCACGATCTCCGGCGGATGGTGGACGGATACGACTGCGGGATTCGGTACATGGACGATCACATCGGGCGGCTGTTCGCGGCGCTGGAGCAGCGGGGGGTGCTCGACGACCTGGCGGTCATTGTGAGCTCCGACCACGGTGAGAATATGGGTGAGTTCGGCATCTACGGCGAGCACGCCACCGCGGACCATGCCACCTGCCGGATACCGATGATCGTACGCTGGCCGGGCGGGCGGGCGGGACGGGACGCGGGACTTCACTACAACCTTGACCTGGCGCCGACGCTAGCCGAGATGCTGGGCCGGCCCCGGGCCGAGCGGTGGGACGGCCGCAGCTACGCGCCGGCGGTGCTGAAGGGGGAGGACTGCGGGCGCGAGTACCTCGTGCTGAGCCAGTGCGCGCACGTCTGCCAGCGCTCGGTTAGATGGGGGTCGCGGCTGTACATGCGGACCTACCACGACGGCTTCCGCCTCTTCCCGCAGGAGATGATGTACAACCTCGATCAGGACCCGCACGAGCAAGTGGATGTCGCGCCGGCGAATCGGCAGCTCTGCCGGGAGGCGGTCTACCGGCTGAACCATTGGCACGACGAGATGATGGCATCGATGGAGTCAGACGTCGATCCGCTGTGGACGGTCATCAAGGAAGGCGGGCCGTTGCACGCGCGCGGCATGCTGAAGGAGTACTGCAAGCGCCTGGAGGCGACGGGCCGGGGGTGGGCAGTGGCGGAGCTGAGAAAACGCCATCCGCGGGAGTTCCGGTAGCGCGTCGGATCAGTCGGAGAGGTGCTGGGTGAGTGAGGCGGGGGCGAGGCCGAACGTCTCCTGCATCTGGGCGATGTCGCAGATGTTGTCTTCGAGGAGCATGGTGAGCTGATCGGGGGTGAGGGGGAAGCTTGGGGCGAGGCGGCTCGCTACCGCGGCAACGGTCCTGACGAGGATCGGCGGCAGGTGAATCTTCTGCTTCTCGACGCCGTCGGCCTCTGCGACGAAGTCGATGAGTTGCTCGAAGCCGTAGGTCTCGGGCCCGCCGAGTTGGTAGAAGCGGCCGATTGTCTCGGGCTTCCGAAGCGCCTCCACGAAGCACGACACG
>Ga0307378_10009600_pt1 | contig 12700 bp, 12 predicted proteins | sample UN1MG_FD_202238 | JGI IMG/M metagenome (GOLD analysis project Ga0307378, IMG submission 202238) | Soil microbial communities from Risofladan, Vaasa, Finland - UN-1 | ecosystem: Environmental > Terrestrial > Soil > Coastal area > Acid sulfate soil | place: Finland: Risofladan, Vaasa | collected...
AAGCTGGCGGAGTTGACCGGGGCAACAGTTATTCTGGGCAGCGCCACCCCGGCGATAGAGACTTTTTATCATGCGCAAAGTGGTGACTTTCACCTGCTCCAGCTTCCGGACCGGGTTGTTCCCGTTGAGAAATCACCCCTGCCCCAGGTTGAGATAGTGGACATGAGGCAAGAACTCAAGGCAGGCAACAGGAGCATCTTCAGCCGTTCTCTGGCTGGAGCCACGACCGGAGCCGTGGCTGGTGGCGAGCAGGTCATCCTCTTTCTCAACCGGAGAGGCGGAGCCACCTTTATTCAATGCCGCCGCTGTGGCTTTGTGCTTCGCTGTAAGCGCTGTGAGGTTCCCCTCACCCATCACTACGCCGAGGATGTTCTGGTCTGCCACCAGTGCAACCAAAAAACCCCGGTGCCACAGGCCTGCCCACGCTGCATGAGCCGCCAGATGAAATTTTTGGGCATCGGCACACAGAAGCTGGAGCAAGAATCCGCCTACAGTTTCCCGCAAGCCCGCCTGCTGCGCTGGGATAGTGATATTACCCGGGGCAAGGACTCGCACCAGAAAATTCTGGACAAGTTCCGCTCCCACCAGGCTGATATTCTCATCGGGACGCAAATGGTTGCCAAGGGACTGGATTTACCCTCGGTTACTCTGGTGGGGGTGGTCAGTGCTGATACCAGCCTGAACCTGCCCGACTTCCGCGCCGGTGAGAGGACCTTTCAGCTCCTCAGCCAGGTAGCCGGGAGGGCGGGGCGGGGTATTCTCGGCGGAGAGGTCATCATCCAGACCTTCTCGCCGGAGCACTACGCCATCCAGGCAGCTGCCACGCATGACTACGCATCTTTCTATGCCCAAGAGATTGCCTACCGGCACCAGCTGCACAATCCACCCTTTACTCGGCTAGCCTTGCTTACTTATACCCATACCAACGATGCTCTCTGCCAGAGAGAAGCAGAAAGAATGAGAGACTTACTCAACAGAGAAAAAGACGCCAGGGGCATAGATAACCTCAGCCTGATTGGCCCCGCCCCGGCGTTTATTCACCGACTGCGAGGCAGGTTCCGCTGGCAGCTCATACTCCGCGGCACCGAGCTATCTGCCTTTCTCTCCACAATCCCCTTCCCCCAGGGCTGGGCAATAGACATTGACCCGGTAAGCTTGCTTTGAAGTTTACCTGCCTCATTCCTTTTAGTTTTTATTTGGTAACCCCATCCCCCTTTATCCCCCTTCCCAAGGGGAAGGGGGAGGATTATATAAGAAGGACTTCGTCCCTCTAAAACTCCCTATAAAATATATTTGGAGGCTTTGCCTTTCTTTGACTCTCCCTATCATATTCATGCCTTTAAGTTATACCTTCAAGTATGGGAGTGCTTAATAGAAGCCAATGCCCCTCCTATATTTACTCTTTCCCAAGAGAAGCTTGAGAGGGACTCACGCTCCTTTTTGAATCTCCTTGCTCTAAGTTAATAGCGCGGGGATGTTTAAAAGGAGCACCAACCCTGCTCCGAGTCAATGACGCGGGGGTGTCTAAGAGGGGTGCCAGCCCCTCTTTCAAAATCTTCCCCCTCTCCTTTTAAGGAGAGGGGGACACAGGGGGTGAGGTCACCAAATATCTTAAAGTAAGGGGATACGTGGCTAAACACAACCCAGGTTGAGATTTTACAATTTAGCCTGTTCCAGCTATAATTTTGCGCAGGTAATAAATTAGGTGAGTCAAGATGGCAGTTCTCCCTATTCGAACGTTCCCTGACCCGGCACTGAAGCAGAAGGCAAAAAAGGTCAGGACGATTGATAGCTCAATCAAGGAACTGATAGGCGATATGATTGAGACCATGCAGGCGTCTCCCGGGCGGGTGGGTCTGGCGGCACCACAGGTAGGTATTTCCCTGCGAGTGATTGTTATTGGCCTGCCCGAGGAAGAAGCTGTGGCTCTGGTTAATCCCGAGATAGTACGGAGAAGAGGAGAACGCCTGGTAGACGAGGGCTGTCTCAGTGGTCCCGGTTATTTCGGGCAGATTAAGCGTGCCGAGACAGTTACCGCCAAAGGACGCGACCAGAACGGCAAGGAAATACGCATTAGGGCAGAAGGACTCCTCGCCCAGGCACTGGAGCACGAGATAGACCACCTGAACGGACTATTTTACCTTGACCACCTGGAAAGCACAGATATGCTCCATAAGATTGAACCGGAAGAAACCGAGACTCAAACCTGAGAAACCCCTACAATGCCCGCCTGTGTCCCCACCCCACTGCTATCTATTTCACATACGGGCAAACTCAGGCCAGAATATTGTTGAACAATGTGATTATAGCGTTCAGTGACAGTTGTCACCCCCATACCAACATGTCCCGACTCACCGTCCAGATAAAAAAGTTCATCAAGGTGGTAATTTGGAAAGGCTTTTTTCGCCCCGACAATAAATTTTTGATTTATGCCGCGCTTGCCTTCACGGACCCGGTAAACCTGACTCACCGATAATCCCATAGCCTGGGCCAGCTCGGATAAATTTCTGTATTTCCCGTTGCGCAACTCGAAAATTCTTGTCTTTATTTCCATACTATTCTAAAGTAATATGACATTTGTCCTATATTATAGCCATTTATATGTCTTTTGTCAATACCTTTACCAGTTGACAGCCGTTAAAAAGAGCCCTACAATAACTGATTGTAGTTAAAAATTATGATAGCCTTTAACCATCAATATGCAGAATAGTTGGCATCCAAAGCCCGCTGACAGGATATTTCGTCCCCGTAGAATCAAACGATTCCATTTAAGACGAGTACTTGGAGTCGCCGCAGTATTCAGTGCCGGCTACGGGAATGTTGGTTCTTCTATATACTATGCGCTGGGTATCGTTGCCCTGGTAGCCCTTGGAGCCACTCCCCTGGCACTGGGTATTGCCGGTGTCCTTTTCATCTTTACCGCTCTCACCTATGCTGAAGGCACTGCCGCGCTGCCTGAAGCCGGTGGCTCAGCCAGTTTTGCCCGCCACGGCTTCAACGACCTGGCCGGCTTCACCGCTGGCTGGGCGCTGATGCTGAGTTACATTGTCACTATCGCCATCTCAGCCTTCACCATCCCACCCTATTTAGGCTTCTTCTGGGAACCATTCAAAGACTCCCCTATCATTGGCACCATAGCCTCCATGGGAATTGTCACCTTCCTTATGATTATAAATGTCATCGGCATAAAAGAGACCTCCTTTATAAATGTAAGCGCCGCCGTGCTGGATATCGCCACTCAAGTTTCACTGATAGTTATCGGCTTCATACTGCTGTTCAATCCAGTAGTTCTAATTCATCGCATTTTTGACAACTGGCCGACAGCAGAAAACCTGATTCTCGGCATAGCCCTGGCCTCCATCGCCTATACCGGGATTGAAACCATGTCTCAGATGGCTGAAGAAACCAAGCAACCAGAGAAAAAGGTGCCCAGAGCACTAATCATGATGATAGTTACCGTCCTGGTTATTTTCGCTGGTATTTCCCTGGTATCCTTATCAGCCATGCCACCACAAGAGCTTGCCTCTGAATGGTCCAGGGACCCCGTAGCCGGCATTGCCGCCAGTCTTCCGCTGGAGTTGCTACGCACTATTCTCAAGCCCTTAATCGCCATCCTTGCCGGCACCATTTTACTCATTGCCACCAATGCCGGGCTCATCGGCGTCTCAAGACTTGCCTTTTCGCTGGGCAGTCACCGCCTTTTCCCACCAGCGCTTAGTAAGGTGCACCCCAAGTTCAAGACACCCTACATCTCCATAATTCTGTTCAGCATAATTGCCCTTCTCATCCTCACTCCGGGGTTTTTCGCAGCCAACGTCTTCGCAACCATGGGGGCATTATATGCCGTTGGCTCTTTACTAGCCTTTATGTTCGCCCATGCTTCCATCATTAGCTTAAGAATCAGAAAACCGGAACTACAGCGCCCCTTCAAACTCAGGCTGAATATAAAGATTAAGGGACACGAACTGCCAATAACTGCTATCCTGGGTTTAGCGATACTAATGATAATATGGGTCATCATATTGATTTCCCAGCCTTACAGCCGCTGGGTCGGTCTCGCCTGGATGGCTGTCGGCTTGATTGTTTATTACATTTACCGGCGAAAAGCCAAACTGCCGCTAACCCATACCCCCAAGGACCAAGAGAATAAATTTAATAAATAACATCTTGCCAAAAGGGTATTGTAGATTTTTAATAAGAGGACTATAATAGCCTAAAATAAAGAAAAGACTCTAGAAAACAACGCTAGAAAACAATGGAATTTAAAAAGATACTCCTACCGGTAATTGGCACCGAAGCCGATGAAGAAACCATAAAGCTAGCCTGCGGGCTAGCCAAGAGGTATAAAAGTAAAGTTTTATCAATTTACGTAATCAAAATAAAACGTGCCTTGCCTATAGATGCTGAAATTGAGTCAGAAATTCAGAAGGCTGAGGGTATTCTAGACTTCGCCGAGGGCGTTGCTGAAGAACAAGACTACGAGATAGACACTGACGTGGTCCAGGCCCGCGACGCCGGCCCAGCTATCATTGACGAAGCCGTAGAAAGAGGCTCCAACCTGATCTTGATGGGTATTAAATACAAGACACGCTTTGGGCAGTTTAATCTGGGGCATGTGGTGCCTTATGTGCTGCAAAATGCCCCCTGTCCGGTGATACTGTATCAGCAATAAAATAAATAATTGGGGTTACCTATGAAAGTAGTAATTATGGGCTGCGGACGAGTCGGCGCTCAGCTCGCCGGATTACTGGATAATGATGGGCACGAGGTTACCATCCTGGATACTGACGCTTACAGCTTCCGAAGATTATCACCTAGCTTTGGCGGCAACGCACTAATTGGCAACGGCATTGACCAGGAAGCGTTGAAAAGAGCCGGTATTGAAAAAGCCGATGTCTTTGTGGCATTAACCCAGGGGGACAACCGCAATGTTATGGCGACTCAAATTGCCAAGCATATTTTCAATGTGCCCAGAGCAATCTGTCGTATATATGACCCACTGCGCAACGAGCTATACAATACCATGGACATAGAAACCTTTAGCCCAACCACAATATTTGCCCAGCTGGTGAAAGAAAAGATAGAGAGCTAGGAGAAAAATGTATATCATAATTGTCGGCGGAGGCAGAGTCGGCTACTATCTGGCAAGAGCACTGCTAAATGAGGGGCACGAGGTGCTCATAATAGAGAAGAATGCCACCCTGTGCGAAACCATTAATGAAGAAATGGGCAGCGTCTGCCTCCGTGGTGATGGCTGTGAGGCAGCTACCCTGGCTGACGTCGGCACCGGGCGAGCTGATATGCTGGTGGCGGTAACCGGAGACGATGAAGATAACCTGGTTGCCTGCCAGGTAGCCAAGTATAAATTCAATGTTCCCCGCACCGTAACCCGCATCAGAAATCCACAAAATGAAAAAATCTTCAAGAAACTGGGAGTAGATGTCATCGTAAGTACCACTGATATCATCCTTGAAGCCATTGAGAAAGAGGTGCCCACGCACCCGCTGACCCACCTGCTGACCATCAGCGATAAGGGGCTAGGGATTGTGGAAGTAAGAATCCCGCCGACATCAGCAGCTATAGGCAAACTGGTAAAAGAGATTTCATTACCGGCCGGAAGTAAACTAGCCCTGATTATTCGTAAGAACCGAAAGCCCCGCATACCTGATCCCAATACCATCATTCGTGAAGGCGACCAGATAATAGCCCTTACCACCCCCGAACTGGAAGAGGAACTGCGAACTACCCTGACCAACGCCTGAATCCAGGTCAATTGTCAAGGGAAGCCAGCCACAGATACCGGGCAAAATAGTGGGCATCGGACAAAACCCTGCCCACTAATTATGTCAAGTAGAGCTATCGACAGGAGTCTTTTGTTGACCAAGCTCAGTAAATACTGGACATTGCTTATTTTTCTCCTGATAGCAGTTATTGCGGTCGGCAGCCTGATAACCTGGTCAAAATATAGTCGAAGCCAACCTGTAGAGATTCCCATATCCCCGGCCCAGGAATTACAAGGCGAAATCTATGTCGGTGGTGCGGTTAATAATCCTGGCTTCTATACGCTGAAAGCCGGGGACAGCATAGACGACATTATTCAGGGGGCGGGCGGGACCTCGGCTGATGCCGACCTCAATCAACTCAAACTCTACGTTCCCGAAGCGGGAGAAACCCCACCGCAAAAAATAAACCTCAACCGCGCTGACGTATGGCTACTGCAGGCACTGCCCGAAATCGGTGAAGCCAGAGCTCAAGCCATCATTGACTACCGCCAGCAAAACGGGCAGTTCCGCAACATTAATGAGCTAACTGAGGTAGAAGGCATAGGCACTGCTACCTACGAAAAAATAAAACACCTGATTACTGTCGCTGAGTAGAGGATGAAAGTTCGTGCCACTTATCTGTCTTAGCTGTGCGTGGGTGGCAGGTATCTTCTTGGGCTCGAGTTTAAACCTGCCCTTAGTCCTCATTCTCACCGGAATTATCCCCCTCCCCTTGCTTCTCTTTTTCCGCCAACATCGCAAGATAATAATCCTGACCAGTCTCAGTCTCTTTGCTCTCTTCGCCGCGGCTACCTACTCTTATTCAAGTCTGCACACGATTAACGAGAATAGTCTCCGCTTCTACAACGACCGCGAAATTACCGAAATCAAAGGCATGGTGGCCAGAGACCCCGAGGTCAGAGATAAAAGTACCCACCTCTACCTGTCATCTGCCGAAATAAAACTGGAGGAGGGGTGGCATGAAGTAGAAGGCACAGCACTAATATTTGTACCCAGATACCCTGCCTACGAGTATGGTGACGTCCTCTCGGTAAGTGGCAAGCTGGAGACACCGCCCCAGCTTAATGACTTTGACTACAAGGGTTATCTAGCCCACCAGGGAATCTACACTATTACGTACTATCCTGAGATAGAGATACTGGAGAGGGGGAAAGGCTTCAAGCCACTGGAATGGGTCTACTCACTGAGGAATCACCTGGCACAAACCATGTCGGCGGTACTGCCCGAGCCACAGGCATCACTGGCCCAGGGCATTATCCTGGGTATCAGGGGTAACATCCCGCTATCAGTGAAAACTGACTTCACCCGCACCGGCACCACCCACCTTCTGGCTATATCCGGCCTGCACCTCAGCATCATCGCCGGCATCCTACTCAGCGTCGGTATATGGCTCTTCGGTCGGAGGCACTACATTTATATCTGGCTGGCACTGGGCACAATCTGGCTCTATGCCCTAATCACCGGTCTGCACCCGCCAATAGTCCGCGGCGCCATAATGGCCAGCCTTTTCCTCACCGCCGAGCTTCTGGGCAGGCAGCGCAGCGCTATCACTGCCCTGACCTTCGCCGCGGCGATAATGGTGGGCATCAGCCCCTACATACTGGGGGATGCTGCCTTCCAGCTGAGTTTTCTGGCTATGACCGGTCTGGTTTTCCTTTTCCCCATCTTTCAAGCCCTGGGCAGAAAGGCAGTCAGAGCCACCCTGGGTGAAGACGGGGCACTGGCATCAATAGCCACTATCAGTAGCGACTGCCTCAGTGCCACCATGGGAGCAGTCATCGCCGTCTGGCCGGTGGTCGCCTATTACTTCGGGATTATCTCATTTGCCGGTCCGTTAGCCACATTCCTTGCCCTGCCCGCATTACCGGGCATTATCGTCACCGGAGTTCTGACCGGGGTTCTGGGATTTATTGCCCTGCCCGCTGCCCAGGTCATCGGCTGGCTAACCTGGCTCTTCCTATCTTATATATTATTGGTGGTTGGCGGTCTGGCAGCTTCTTCCCTCTCTTTTATTGAAGTGGGTTCGGTTGATACCATCCTGATATGGATTTACTACCTGGTTCTGGCTGCCGCCGTCTTCTTCAGTCGGAAGACTAACCTGATGACCAAAGCCACCACCCAGCTAAAGTCAGCGGTAAGCAAATCATTTAACCGTGCTTCCGGGCTACCCAAAAAGTGGGTCCTCCTGCCACTACTGCTGATAGCGATACTGGTGTCAGGCACCGCCGCCACCGCGCCCGACGACAATCTTCGTATCAGCTTCCTTGATGTCGGACAGGGGGATGCAATCTTGATTCAGCAGGGAAATCAGCAAATCCTGGTTGACGGCGGACCGAGTCCTCAGGCGATAAGCCTGGAGCTGGGCAACCAGATGCCCTTCTGGGACAGGACTATTGATATGGTGGTGTTAACTCACCCCCACTCCGACCACCTCACCGGACTGGTAGAAGTGCTGCACCGCTTCCGGGTAAAGCAGGTGCTCTGCCCCGACTCCGATTATGAGTCGCCACTATACGATGAGTGGCTCAGACTCATTGAGGCAAAGAACATCCGGCAGACTACCGCCCAAACCGGTCAGCAGATTAATTTCGGCAAAGCGGTCATAAAGGTGCTGAATCCAGGGACAACTCCCTTAACCGGCACCGAATCGGATGCTGACAATAACGGCGTGGTACTGCGGTTGAGTCGGGACGATGTCAGTTTCCTGCTCACCGCCGATATCAGGCAAGAGGTAGAGTTTAAACTCACTGCCGATAGGGCGGAACTGCACAGCACCGTGCTCAAGGTTGCCCACCACGGCTCGGATACCTCCACCACCCCCCAATTCCTGGCAGTTGTCAACCCCCACTTGGCTGTCATCTCGGTAGGTGCCGATAATAAATTCGGCCACCCAAGCGACGAGGTCTTAGACAGGCTGAAGGAGAAACTAAACACAGAAGATATTTACCGCACCGATAAGCACGGCACGATAGAATTCACTACCGATGGGGAGAGTCTGTGGGTGGAGGTGGGGAGGTAAAACCCCCATCACTTACTCAAAAGAATCCTGGCACTGGGTATAACTATCACCACCGCCACACCGATGAATATCCAGCCAGTCCATACCGGCAGCCAGGTAGCCAGCAGCAGCCCCAGGCCCACGCCAAAGAGAGACCGGCTGGTGACGTGCAAAACAAGATAGGTGGTTGGCATCTGTCTGAACTTCTCAATCTTGCTACTAATCCAGCTCATTATCTCCTCCTATTTACGATAGTACCACCTTTTCTTTAAAATAATTGCTCTATACCTATTCCCAACTTGACTTTTTAGTGCTAAAATAACACAAATAACTTTTGCGACTGCGAAAGTTGAGAGGGGGCAAGCGAACAATGTGGACCTGGATTGGTATCGCCATAATTGTTGTCCTGATTATACTATTCTTCGTAATGAAGCGTAAGGCTTAGCTTCTTCTGAATCGCTAAAAACGTCCACCGCCGCACGCTTGGCCAGGACTTTCCCTCGCCAACAGCATGTAAAATGAACTCTTCTTTTTAACATGTTCATTCAAATGCTTATTCTTTTAACCAGCCCCCTTCCCCAGAGCCAGATTCCCCCGCTGCCTTCAGTCGTTTACTATATATAATATGTACACTACCCCCATTTGACTATCTGAATAATACCTCCTTTATATCGCCCTTCAGTCTCAAGATTGGCAGGACGATGGCAAATAGGCTATAATTGGGACTAAACCCTGGAGTGAATTCCGGATGAAAACTTTTTTTCGCGAGTTTTTGATAACGACCATATTAGCCGTGGTCATCTTCCTTCTTTTGCAAGCCTCTTTCCAGACCTTTGTTATATATATGAGCAGTATGGAGCCTAATTTCCAGGAGGGACAGAGACTGGTGGTCAATAAAGCCGTCTATATCCTTGGCGACCCGCAGCGGGGTGACGTGGTCATATTTGATGCGCCCGGCAACCGGACCGGTGACTACATCAAGCGTGCCATTGCCCTGCCCGGTGACACCGTGGAGGTAAAAGAAGGTACCGTATATATTAACGGCTCAAAAGCGGACGAACCTTACATCAAAGACTCGCCCAGCTATACCTTAGAGTCGCAAAAAATCCCGGCCAATATGTACTTTGTTCTCGGTGACAACCGGAACAACAGCGACGACTCCCATAACGGCTGGCTGGTACCACGGCAGAATATCATTGGCAAAGCCTGGTTATCCATCTGGCCGGTGGATGAATGGGGTGTTGTCTCTGCCTACTCCTTACCATGATAAATAGTCGACACTGGGGGTAAGGTTGACAGAAAATATTGAGAAAATCTTTGAGAAGTCGGGAGCTTTACTCAAGGGACACTTCCTGCTTACCTCCGGCTTACATTCTCCAATCTACTGGGAGAAGTTCCGGGTTCTGCAGTTCCCCCACTATACCGGGCAGCTGTGCGGTATGATTGCCGACCACTTCCGGGGGGAGGAAATCCAGGTGGTGGCCGGACCAACCACCGGCGGGATTATCCTGTCTTATGAGGTCGCCAGGCAGTTGGGAGTACGCAGCGTTTTTGCCGAAAAAGAAGGCGAGGAAAGAGCCTTCCGGCGGGGCTTCAGCATTGACGCCGGAGAAAGAGTCCTCATCGTTGATGATATTCTCACCACCGGTGGTTCCATACACGAGGTGATTGCCGCCGTAACCAAGCTGGGCGGCAAACTAATCGGCATCGGAGTGCTGGTTGACCGCTCCGAGCAGAACCAGGAATTCAGCGTACCTCTTTTCAGTTGCCACCACGCCGTCACAACAACCTACAAGCCGGAGGACTGCCCGCTATGCGCTGCCAGAATCCCACTGGTCAAACCCGGCAGCAGCCAGCAACCAACAGGTTAAGTTGGGGATTCTAAAGAGAGGCTTCGCCCCTCTTTTACTTGTGTTCCTGAATTACCTTGGGGAGGTCCATTATGGAGACTATAGTTTTAATTGTAATCATCGTAGCTCTGGCTATTCTGTCCATTTACCTGACCCATCATCTAGCCAGGCTGAAGTTTGAAGGCAAATTCAGACAGTGGCAGGAGACCGAGCTACTGAGGTGGCAGGAAGAAAAAGAAAAGGCCACTAAAGAGGCAATTGCCCAGAGTCGAGCCGTACTGGGCGGTAAATTCGTTGAACAGCTAACCCCTTACCTCCCCGAGTTCAAGTACGACCCCACCGAAGCCCGATTTATCGGCAGTCCCATTGACCTGATAGTCTTCCCCGGCCTGGCCAATGGCGACCCCAGAGAAATAGTCATCATAGAGGTCAAAACCAGCAAAAGCGGCCAGCTTACCCCACAGGAAAGGAAAATTCGCCAGCTAATTGAGGACGGCATGGTAAGATGGGAACTGATTCAAAAGTCTACAGAGGAAATGCAACACAGCTAGCTTCTGCCGAACTCCCGCCGCAACTGCCCGGAACTGAGGTGAATCATGACTGGTCTCCCGTGGGGGCAGGTGTGGGGATTGGCGGTCTGCTCCAGCTGACGCACCAGCTCCCGCATCTCATCATCGGTTAACGCCTGCTCCGCCCGCACCGCACTGTGACAGGCAATAGATATGGCTACCGTCTCCCGCCAGTTACCTTTGTTCTCCCCGGAAAATGAGTCCAGCAACTCCCTCAGCACCCCCATCCAGTCCCTATCATGGAGCAAATGTGGCACCGCCCGGATGAGATAGGTCCGGCTGCCAAAAGGCTCAATGGAGAAACCGAATTCAGCCAGGTCAGCGTGGCGCGACTTCAAGACTTCCTCCTGCCTCGGGCTGACCTCAAATGTTGCCGGTTCCAGCAGACCCTGAACCTCTATTCCCGACTGCGAATGCTGCTGATTAACCTTCTCAAAAAGAATACGCTCATGGGCGGCATGCTGGTCAATGAGATAAAGTCCATCCGGTCCCTCGGCGACAATGTAGCTGTTCATAACCTGACCCACCACCCGCAGCACCGGCAGGGATGCCATCACTGTTTGCGCCGTCTCCAGCGGCAAACCGGCCGGAGGTCTCCGCCTCTCGACTGATTCCCACAGGATCGGCTCCTGCCTGGGGGGAGATACATAGCTGGTGGCTACTTCTTCAATCCTGGGCACCGGCATCTGCTCCACCAGGGCCTGCCGCACCGCCTTCTGGACAGCGATAAAAACCCGGCGCTCATTCTGGAACTTCACCTCGTTTTTGGTGGGATGAATATTGACATCCACCTCCGACGGCGGCAGTGAAACGTTGAGAACGGTTACCGGATGCTTCCCCGTCATCAACAGTCCGTGGTAGGCCTCCTCCACCGCCCAGGCCAGAAGTCGACTGCTCACCCAGCGGCGATTGATAAAGAAGCTTATATAGTCGCGACTGGACCGACTTACCGTCGGCGAGCCCACCATGCCCGCTACCGAGATTGTCCCGACTTCCCACCCGCCTTCCCCAATCTCCAGCATGTTCCGGGCTATCTCCAGGCCATAAACGGCAATAACACTGTCCATCAGCTTGCCCCGCCCCGCCGTTTTCAATGCGGACCTGCCCTCAATAAGCAGGGTAAAAGCAACTTCGGGGAAGGCAAGAGCATACTGACTGACCACACCGGCGATACGGCTGTTCTCCGTGGACACCGACTTGAGGAATTTTAACCTTGCCGGCACTTTGCGGAACAGGTCCTTTACCGTGACGGTGGTACCCTGAGCACGTCCCTGGTTTCCCCGGTCAACTATAACGCCGTCCTCCAGACTCAGACGGGTGCCCGCCGACTCGCCATCGGCACAGGTAACCACTTCTACCTGAGCCACGGCGGCAATACTGGGTAGTGCCTCACCGCGAAAGCCGAGACTGCCAATAGACTGCAGGTCGTCCGGAGTCCCAATCTTGCTGGTGGCATAGCGCTCAAAAGCAAGCTCAACCTCCGCCGAGGGAATGCCGGTA
>Ga0307378_10009601_pt1 | contig 12699 bp, 9 predicted proteins | sample UN1MG_FD_202238 | JGI IMG/M metagenome (GOLD analysis project Ga0307378, IMG submission 202238) | Soil microbial communities from Risofladan, Vaasa, Finland - UN-1 | ecosystem: Environmental > Terrestrial > Soil > Coastal area > Acid sulfate soil | place: Finland: Risofladan, Vaasa | collected...
AAGGTCCACCTCGGCGAAGGCCTCGGGACTGTAGAAGCTCTTCTGGCGAAACAGCTCGTTCAGAGCGGCAGCTATCAGGATGGCCGTGTCCTCGTCCCCCTTCCCCGCGGCGGCCTTCTGGAGGTCCTTCCACAGCCGCTCGCCTGCCAGGGCCTTGATCTGCTTGCCTACTGAGGGCTCCGTAGCCTGGGCCTGTTCGATGATCCTCGTGGCCAGCTTCTGCCAGTCCGCCACGTCGTCGGCGTACAGCGTCATCGACCCGTCGGTGGCCATCATCCAATCCGGAGGGGAAGGGATGTCCGCCGAGCCGATGAACGTGTTACAGACCCAGAGGATATCGTCGGTGGTGTAGGGGTGGCCGTCGGACCAGCGGTGGCCTTTGCGGAGGTAGAAGGTGAATACGCGGTTGTCGGGACTCACCTCCCACTTGTAGGCCAGGCAGGGCTGGATTCGGCCGGAGGGGTCGTGTCGGGTGAAGCTCTCGTAACAGAGCTTGGTTGTGAAGTCAAAAATGCTGGATGTGCAGCGGCGCCAGATGCCGCCGTACTGCCCGATGCCATCGGGGCCCACCACCACCGCCGGGTTCCGTGGCAGGCGCTGCCTCACCGGCGGCAGGTCCTGGGGGTAGTGCTGCCTCCACTGCTCCCAGTTCCTTTTCCATTCCTCCAGCCGATCCGCCGGCAGGTCCTTCGGCAGGGAGCCCGGGGCCCTGAGGTACTTGAACATCAGGGCTTCGTCGAAATCGGTGATAACGATCTCAGGGCCGTCGTTGGCCTCGGGAAAGGCCTGCTTGTAGGAGAACTCCGGGAAGGAGACCTTCGAGCGGGTCGGCATGGGGATGTTGGCTTCCAGCACTTCCTGGATGGTGACCGGCCGAGTGGGCCTGAAATCGCTTGGGGGAGTCGTCTGGGCCCTGAGCCTATGCTCCAGGTCTTTCAGAGAAACCAAGTTGCCCTTCAGTGTGAAACGGCCACCTGCATCCCGGGCAGCGGTCCATGAGACCCCGTTCCCGTCCACGCCCCTCATTCTCAGCGCGCCCTTGGCCGACCGCAGTCGCGCCAGCACGTCCTCGACAGAGGCTGGAGCTTCCCCGATGCGCGCGTTCCAGTGCTCATCCACGACAAACTGCCAGTGGGCTTGCTCACCGTCCGCGTCGGTCTGCGTAACGCTGAGGGTGAACTCGGATCTGAGTACGGTGTCCTCCGTCAGAAGCCACTGGAGAACAAGCAGCATAAGGACGAAACACACCAGAACGGTCAGGACTCTGCGGATAAACGTCACCAATTAAACTCCTTCCGAGTACAGCCTTGACAGGTCATCAGTTGGGCGGCGATTGGGAGAACCGACCGCGCCGACAAAGCATTGCCGCATCGACTCACCGGCAACTGAGGCTGTTTGTTACGTCTTGGAGCAGACCTGTCAAGCCAGTAGCCAGAAGCTTGGCGGAGGCTGGCGACCCCTGGGGCTTTTGTCCGCGGCGCCGGGCCCTACACAAAGTCCGGATTGCCTGTTCATCCGGCGACCGTCGTCCGTTCGCAGTGCCCGGGGCGGTCCAGCCAGATAGGGCTTTTTCCAGTCATCGGCCTTGCTTTGGGGGCCGGCGGGCAGTATCCTACTTGGTCTTTGCTTTTCCGGGCGGCGCCGCTCCCGAACCCATAGGCTGGAGAACGTGATGGCAGAGCACAAGGATCTCGACCGCAAGGCAATCAAGCTGGCCCGGCAGATCGTCAAGATGTGCACGGAGGCCGGCAGCGGGCACCCTTCCAGCGCTTTGTCGCTGCTGCACATAACGATCGCGCTGATGTACCGCGCGATGCGGTACGATCCGAAGAATCCGTGGAACCCGTACTGCGACCGGCTGGTGCTAAGCGAGGGTCACGCCGTGCCGGTGATATACGCCGCCTACTGCGACCTTGGCGGCGTGGTGGGCTCGCAGGAGCAGCCGAGCGAGCTGCGGTTTGACGACGCGCTGACGCTCCGCCAGGCCGACAGCGTGCTCGACGGGCACCCGAACCCGGCGATCGGCTTTCCGTTTTTTGACGCAGCCACCGGCTCGCTCGGGCAGGGCATCTCCACCTCGGCGGGCTTGGCGCTGGCGGCCCGGCTGGAGAAAGTGAACAAGACCATCTACTGCATCTGCGGCGACGGCGAAAGCCGCGAGGGGCAGATATGGGAGGCTATGGACTTCCTGGTCGATCAGAAGCTCACCAGTGTCCGCGTGATCTTCAACTGCAACGGCCAGGCCCAGAGCGACTACGTCTCGCAGCAGCAGTCCGCCGACACCTTGGCACACAAGCTCGCGGCGTTCGGGCTTCAGACCCGCATCATCGACGGACACAACTGGGACGAGATCTTCGCCGCCTTGGGCACGGAGGTGTCTGAGAAGCCGCTGGCGATACTCGCCAAGACAGTCAAGGGCTGGGGCGTCGGCGAGCTTCAGAAGCACACCTGCCACGGCAAGCCGCTGTCGGAGTCGGCCCTGCCGCAGGCGATGGAGGACCTGGACGCCAAGGCGGCCGAACTCGGCGTGGCCGCCGAGGGACCGGATGGCGCTGCCAAGATCACCATGCCGCCGCAGGGCCAGCGATCGCCCCAGTCGGCCGGGCCGGTCAAGGCCGGTTCGTTCTCTGAGGCCATCGAGGCCGTCGGGCTGGGCGCAGCCCTGGAGAAGGGGAAGCTGGCGACCCGCCGCGCCTACGGCGCCGCGCTGGCCGCCATGGGCGCCGACGAGCGCATCGTGGCACTGGACGGCGACGTGAAGAACTCCACCTTCGCCGAGTTCTTCGCCACCAAGTACCCCGAGCGTTTCTTCGATGCCCGCATCGCCGAGCAGAACATGATCTCAACGGCCGTCGGTCTGGCGGCCTGCGGGAAGATCCCGTTCGTGTCGAGCTTCGCCAAGTTCCTGATCCGCGCATTGGACCAGACGGAGATGGCGGCCGTCACCAACGCGAACATCAAGCTCTGCGGCTCGCACGCGGGCGTATCACTGGCGGCGGACGGACCCAGCCAGATGGGCCTGCCCGACCTGGGCTTCATGCGCTCGCTGGCGTACTCGCATCGTCTGGACGGCAAACCGTCCGTGCGCGTGCTGCTGCCTTCCGACGCGGTCAGCGCGTTCAAGCTCACCGAGATGATGGCCAACGTGCCCGGCATGTGCTACATGCGGACCCACCGCCCGGACGTGCCGCTGCTCTACGAGGAAGACGAGACCTTCGAGTTCGGCGGCTTCAAGCACCTCGAGGACGGCGAGGACATGGTCATCGTCGCCAGCGGCTACATGGTTCACGTGGCCAAGCAGGCAATCAAGCTGCTGGAGGAGAAGGCCGGCCTGTCCGCCGGGCTGATCGACGTGTATTCGATCCCGTTGGCGACCGAGGATATCCTCCAGGTCGGCGACGACTGCGAGGGACGCATTCTCGTCGTCGAGGACAACTACCTCGGCGGGGTTGGCGACGAGATCACCGCCGCCGCCGCCAAGTCCGACAAGGGCGTGGTCGTCGAGACGATGTTCGTCCGGAACATCCCCAAGAGCGCCAGGACCCCCGAGCAAACCCTGGCGATGGTGCACCTGGGCGCCGAGGACATCGCCAATATGTGCCAGAAGATGTTCGACACGGTCGAGTGAACCGTCGATTCGTTGATCCGTGAACTCCTGAATCTGTGCGCTTGCGGTTTCACAGACCGCCACTTGCGCCGGCGATCGCGTCAGCGCCGCGGGTGGGCTGACCCCGACAACGCACACCTCTCCTTGAGCATCTCGATCTCGGCCAGCTCCTCGTCCCTGAAGCAGATGGTGCTCACGGGCGGATACCGCCTGCCGAAGCGATGCATGGCATCGTCAATCCTCCGGGCCTCCGCGATCTGCTCCAGGCAGTCGGCGAACATCCCCGCCGCGGCGAGCATCTTCGCATACCCCAGCCGCAGGCGATGATCCATCGGGTCCAGCTCCACGGCCCGGGCCATCTGCCCCATCGCCGCATCGACCGCCCGGCCGGCGGGCGCAGCTTCGGCGGCCTTCCGCCAGTTCATCCGGGCCTGGTCGAGCATCTCCACCCGCCAGAGGGCATTGCCCAGGTTGGCGCGGAGCGTCGGCGAGTTCGGCGACTGCTGCGCCGCCCGCGTGCACAGGTCCACCGCCCGCGCGAACTCACCCCGCAGATACTCCACGTGCGCCATACCCGACAGCAGGACGGGGTTGTCCGGGTCGCCCCGCAGGGCGCGGGCCAACTCGTTGGCATCACCTGGAGGCCGGTGCCATCCGTACAGGCGGCTGTCGGGCACGCACTTGTACCAAGCGACGAAGGCGGCCAGCCGCCGGCACCAGGAGGATGATGGGTTGCGCCTTACGGCCTCGACCGCCCAGCGATCGGCCTCGCCCAGGGCCGACTCGATTCCCGGCTCGAGCCCCCTGGGGGTGGTGCCTAGGATCAGCCTGGCCGCGTCAGCCGCGGCGATGGCGTCGAGCGGGTCGGCCCCGGCGGCCCTCTTGGCGGCGGCGACGGCCGCACCAAGCTCCCGCCGCGACAGGCAGTCCGCCACCTGCTCAGAGCGGATGGTCTTGACGGCGATCGGGCGCCAGATGAAGGCCACCGTGGCGACCAACACGCCGGCGGCCGCCACAGCCGTTGGCCAGCGCAACTGCAACAGCCTCCGCCCGCGCGGCCCGCCGGCCCGCGCCAGCAGCCCGCCTGCCGCCGTCCAGAACACCAGCGCCGTCGCCGGCGTCCACATGCTGAACTCGACCAGGTTGTGCACCACGAAGCCCGCCGCCCCGCAGCCAAGCGCGATCCGCGCCCCGCCGCCCGCCACCGGGCCGCGCCAAGGCAGCACACCCGCTATCCACAGCGACGCCGCCAGGGCCGCCGCGAACACCAGCGCCGGCAGAAGTCCGTCCAGCAGGACCAAGTAGAAGCTCCAGGATATCCCGCCGAACAGCAGCCTCGCCAGCAGGACCGCCGCCACGACCGCCGCCAGCCGCCCGACAGACGGTCCGGTCGTCGAGGCCGGCGCGGAGGTCTCACCCGCCTCGCGCGGGCCGGCCGGAGGCCCCTTCGGGACAATCCCCCACAAGACGCCAAAGACCGCCGCCAGGTACAGCCCGCCGCCGATCAGACCGAACTGCGCCGTCGCGTGCGCGACGAAGTTGTGCGGGGCCTTGACGGCCTCCTCCGCCTCCGCCCGGCGGCGCCGGAGGTAGGCGTCGCCGAAGTTGCCGCCGCCCACGCCGAGCAGCGGTCGATCGCGCACGATCTCGGCCGACGCCGTCCAATAGAACCACCTGAAGGTCATCGACTTGGTCGGCAGCGAATCGTTGCGCACGCCGTATGCCACGACGGCTGCGCACGCCAGCGCGAACACGGCGGCGGCAACCGCGGCCTTTCGCGCGTGCGGGACGAGCCGCCGACGGAAGACCGCAACGACCACGGCGCCGGCCGCCGCCAGGATCCCCGCGGCGATTCCAGCGCGGCTGCCTGTCAGGACCAGCGCCGCCGCGGCAAGCGCCGTACCGCACACCGCCACACCGGCAGCCAGCGTCGGCAGGTGCACCTCGCCCTTGCCCGCCGGGTCGGTCCGGCGCAGGCGCTTCGCGGAGGCGATCGCGTCGGCAGCCAGTCCCGCCGCCGCCGCCAGCAGCACGACCAGCAGCGACGCGAACGTGTTGGTCAGCCCGAAGTAGCCGAACGGCGCGGGATCGGCCAGTCGCGTCTGGAGCATCGCCGCCCGAGGCGCATCGCCGGCCGCCCCCACCGCCGACAGCCTCTCGGCCCGGTACGCGCGGAAGTCGCCCAGCCGCTCCGGGGCCTCGACGAAGAACTGCCACAGGCCCTTGACTGCCAGCGCGATCCCGACCGCCGCCAGCACCGCCACCAGCAGGTTCCACCGCCTGCGGTCGGCGCAAAGCTGCGCCGCCACGAAGGCCGCCAGCAGAATCGCCGCCTGCTCAGCCCAGACCAGCAGCCCCGAGCGCCGGTCGTCCGCCGAGAGCGCCGATGCGAGCGCGACGGCCGCGAAGCCGACTATCACCGCGCCGAACCACGCGCGGCGGATCGGCCGCCGCGACAGCGCCGCCCCGAGAGCCCACAGGGCGAAGGCAGCCATCAGCCCCGCGGCGAACGTCGCCCGCGCCAGCTCCAGCCGACTGGCGGGCGTTGGCGGATCTTCCGCCCGCACAGGCGCGCCGAGCACGCCTTCCAGCGGAGAGAAGCGGAAGAGGTGTTCACCTAGGAACGGCCTGGCCGCCACCAGGCACAACAGCACGACAAAGGCAGCCGCCATCAGGGCCTCGCCCCATCGCGCCACGGCGCCCGGCCGGGCCGGGCCGTGAAGGTGGGCCGCGGTCATGGTTTGGCTTCACCCGTCTCCAGCAGGGCCACGATCAGCAGTATCGCCACCGTCTGCGCGAAGATCAGCACCGCGCCGATGTCGTCCACCCGCAGCAGCAGGGCCGCCCCGATGCTGGTCCCGGCAGTGCACAGGTAGATCGTGAAGACAGCCGTTCGCACGTTCATCCCCCGCCGCACCAGCCGGTGCGAGAAGTGCCTGCGGTCGCCGACCATCGGGTTGCGGTGGTCGCGAATCCGCAGCGTCAGCACGCTGACCATGTCGTACAGCGGGATGGCCATCACCACCAGCGGCACGAAGACGCCGTAGAGGTAGTACGTGCCGCCCGGGGACACGTAGGTCGTCATGCAGCTCAGCGCCCCCAGCAGGTAGCCGACGACCAGCGAGCCGGCGTCGCCCATGAACGAGCTGGCCGGCGAGGAGTTGTACGGCAGGAACCCCGCCAGCGCCCCGACAAGCAGGATCAGCCACGCCGAGACGAAGAGTTGCCCCATGGCCGCCGACGCCCCCAGCAGGGCGGCTGCGCAGATCGCCGCCACCCCCGCCGACAGGCCGTCCATGTTGTCAAGGAAGTTGAACGCGTTAGTGATGATCAGCAGCCAGACGACCGTCAGTATCGAGCTGGCCGGCTCGCCGAGGACGGTCAGCACGCGCACGCGGCGGACCAGCAGCACCAGCCCAATGCAGATCGCCAGCTCGGCCAGCAGCTTCAGCCAGGGCCCCAGGTTCTTCCAGTCGTCGATGATGCCCACGACGTGCAGCAGCAGCGCCCCGGCCAGGATGATCATCGCCTGGGGCGCGACGGCTGCGGCGCCCGACACGTGAGCCGCCAGGCTTTCCGGCACCCAGGGAGGGGTGTGCCCCGCCGCCCAGAACCGCACGACGGCCAGCGCCAGGACCATCGGCACCGCGACGGCCGCGAAGACCGCGGAGCCGCCCAGCAAGGGAACCGGCCGGGCGTGCGTCTTGTGGCGGGCCGGGATGTCCAGAAGACCCACCTTGCCGGCCAGCCGCCGCGTCACGGGCGTCGCCAGCGCGGAGAAGACGAACCCCGTGGCCAGGAGTATCGCCGCTGCCCAAATCATCACGATGGACTCTCCTGTGCCAACTGCCGACGGAGGCGCCGGCGCACCTGGTCCAGAAACGGCCAGTATCGCCCGGAGGCGTAGTCCGGGAACGTCCACTCCAGCGGCTCCCAGCGCCCGCGGCGATACAGCAGCGTGACCTCGGCATAGACCCCGCGGCCGATGTAGATCCGATGCGAGAAGTTCTTCATGCTGGCCAGCACGAGTTTGGACGACTCGACGTATCCCGGGTCGATGTTGATCGGGCGGGCCGGCCCGCCTTGAAGTGACCCGCGGCCGGCTGCGCCGGAGGCGAATTCCCGCTCCAGGGCGTTGGCCCCCAGCTTGGCGTCGGCCAGCACGTCCGGGCAGACCAGCTCGCCGAAGGCAACGAACTGCCGGTACAGCGGGCTGCTCATCTGGCGGTCGTAGTAGTGTGTGAAGTCGAAGTCCATCACCTCGCTGGTCAGCTCCACCTCGCCGTGGGTCTCGCCGAGGGCGCGGCCGGCCTGCTCCATGAGCGCCGGCTGCGACGAGATCATGCCGCAGATCAACTTCACGCGTGGCGGCTGGCAGGCCTTCGCCATACGGCGGATTGTCCTCGCCGCGCGCCGCGGTGTCAACGCCGGCGGGCGCCCCCGCAACGCTGCACCCACCGCCCCGCCGCGGGGCCTGTGCCTGCTCCGTATGCACTACTGGCTGTATGCAATCTGCAACCCAGATCGTGCTTGACACGTGCCGTGCCGTCAGGGCGGCCGGGCCAGCATACGGGTCAGGCCGATGCTGTCCGTCGGGGCACAACTCTGCATGCGGGGGAATTGCGCGCTGAGGCGCCTGCTCGTGCTCTGGCTCATCAAGCCGGGGTCAGCCGACCGCTCATCGTCCACCACTGGTCGTGAGGAGCTGTCCGGCGCGGGTGGTCCGCGCCGCGGATCGTTCAGTGGGTCCTGCTTTGATCGAAAGGGGGGCTTGGGCACCGAAGCCACGCTCTCGGGCGCCGGGGCGCTGGCTTTCAGCACCGGCGGATCGTTCGGCTACAAGGACCAGTTGTTCGTCGTGGAGAAGCGGCAGCCGCATGGGGGTCTGGACATCGACCGGTCCGGCACCTACTTCGGCGGCGATATGTACATGGCCCACCTGGGGCGGGGGGCCATCTATCGGATTGACCCGAACGGTAACCGGACCCTGTTTGCAGACGGGCTGTGTCTGCCCGAGTTCTGGGCGGGCGACCTAGTGTTCGGGCCCGATGGCGCCATGTATGTCGCGGACGGCGGAAACGACACCGTCTGGCGAATCACCCCAGAGCCAGGAACGCTGGCCCTGCTGGGCGGAGGGGCGATGGCCCTGCTGATGAGACGAAGAAGAAGGTGACTGACATCAAGGCCGCGGTCTGACGCACAGGGTGGCCCGAACACTGACGGCTACTTGAGCCGTTTGCCCAGGGTCTCTTCGCAGACGGGCAAGAGGTTCTCCAGCGGCGTGCCGGCCTGGACGCAGTGCGCAGGTGAAAGCACGTATCCTCCGCCGGGCGCGATGACATACAACCGGTGACGTGCCCCGGCGCCGCGGTCAGTTTGCGTGCCGAAAGGCAGGGCCTGCCGCGCGTTGGCCAAGCCGCAGAAGGCAAGCCTGCTCTGGCAGACGGCCCGGATCGACTCGGAATCAATAGCCAGCGGCCCCGGTTGCATAGCATCAAGGGCGTTCGGCCCCATATAATCAGTCGACCGGGAGCCCGGCATTGATTCGAGAACAGGTCAATCTCAAGCAGTGCATCGACGCCGAGGCCAAGCAGAACCTCGTCGAGGTCTTCGACCGCGCCGCCGGCCGGCGGGCGCGATTCCGCGGGTGGAACCGCTACTACTACGACGAGTTGATGCGGATCTTCCGCTTCATTGTCCCTGCGGGCAAGCGGGTGCTCGAGGTCGGCTGCGCAGACGGATACGTGCTGCGAGAGCTGAAGCCATCGTTCGGCCTGGGCGTCGACATCAGCCCGAAGATGATCCAGCGGGCCCGCGCGGGCGCCGCCGACGAGGCGAACCTCCGCTTCGAGATCGCCGATATCGAATCGACCACGTTCACCGAGACGTTCGACTACGTGCTGATGTCGGACCTGCTGGGCAACCTGCTGGACATCCAGCAGGCCCTGGAGAACGTGCGATCTGCATGCCACGACGAGACCCGCCTGATCGTCAACTACCACAGCATCCTCTGGGAGCCTCTGCTGCGCTTGGGCGCCCGCGCGGGAATGAAGATGCCCCAGAGGCACCAGAACTGGATCTCGCCGTCCGACATCGGCCACTTCCTGAACCTGGCGGACTTCGAGGTGGTCTCGCGACAGATGAGGCTGCTGTTCCCGAAGTACATCCCGGGTCTGAGCTGGCTGATGAACCGCCTGCTGGCGCGGATGCCGCTGCTCAACAAGCTTTGCCTGGCGCACGTACTGGTGCTGCGCAAGCGCGCCAGGCCGCAACCCCGCCACCGCTCGGTTACCATCGTCGTCCCCTGCCGCAACGAGAAGGGCAACATCCGCCAGGCCGTCACGCGCACGCCAGCCTTCGGGACCAAACAGGAGTTCATCTACGTGGACGGCCATTCCACCGACGGCACGGTGGCGGAAGTCCAGAAGGTCATTAAGGACTTCCCCGACAAGGACATCAAGCTGTGCGTGCAAGCCGGCCAGGGCAAGGGCGATGCGGTGCGCCTGGGTTTCGCCAAGGCCTCCGGCGAGGTGCTGATGATCCTCGACGCCGACCTGACCATGCCCCCGGAAGACCTGCCGAAGTTCTACGACGCCCTGGCCCGCGGCACCGGCGAGTTCATCAACGGCTCGAGGCTGGTGTACCCCATGGAGAAGCAGGCCATGCGGTTCCTGAACGTGCTCGGCAACAAGTTCTTCTCGGCGGCCCTGTCGGCGCTGCTCGGGCAGAGCCTCAAGGACACGCTTTGCGGAACGAAGGTGCTGCTGAAGGCCGACTACGAGAGGATCGTGGCCAACCGGGCGTTCTTCGGCAACTTCGACCCGTTCGGCGACTTCGACTTGCTGTTCGGGGCGTCCAAGCTCAAACTGCGGATCGTGGAGATACCCGTGTGCTACCGCGAGCGGGCATACGGGCGGACGAACATCAGCCGCTTCAAGCACGGCTGGCTGCTGCTGAAGATGACGGCGTTTGCGCTGCGCAAGTTCGTCTAGGCCCGTCCGGATCGCGTGATCCTGTGGGGGCGCGCCGACCATGTTCACGAATTGGCTCCGACATCCTGCGACGGCCGACCTGGAACCCGACGATCCGCGGACAACGGAGCTGCGCCGGCAGATCATCCGAGACAAGCCGTTCCTCAGGAAGATATACCAGGAGTGGTACCAGGCCATCGCCGAGGAGTTGCCCCAGGGCGCCGGGGAGGTGCTGGAGATCGGCTCGGGCGCGGGCTTCATGGGCGAGTTCATCCCCGGGTTGATAACCTCCGACGTGATGCCGCTGGCCGGCGTGTCGTTGGTGATCGACGGCGCCCGCCTGCCCTTCGACGATGGGGCTCTGAAGGCCGTCGTGATGACCGACGTGCTGCACCACATCCGGGATGTCCGGGGGTTCCTCCGCGAGGCCCAGCGGTGCCTGAGGCCGGGCGGCGCGGTGGTCATGGTCGAGCCGTGGAACACCCCCTTCTCGCGGCTGATCTACCGGCGCCTGCACACCGAGCCTTTCCGCCCGGAGGCTGACACCTGGGAGCTGCCCCCCGGCGGGCCGCTGTCGGGCGCCAACGGGGCCCTGCCGTGGATTCTGTTCGAGCGCGATCGAGAGCAGTTCCGGGGCGAGCTGCCCCTGCTGCGAGTTGACTCCATCCGCCCGTTCATGCCGTTTCGGTACCTGCTGTCCGGCGGCGTTGGCTTCCGCGGAATCATGCCCGACTGGACCTATCGGTTCTGGCTAAGAGTCGAGCAGGCACTGTCCCGATGGATGGACCACCTGGCCATGTTCGCGCGGATCAAGCTGGTGAAGTCCGAGCGCCGCTGCCCCTGAGGTTCCGCGTGACGGCGGCATGCGAAGCCGGCCCTTACAGCCCCCTCCAACCGAACCACTGCCGCCAGTCGTCGGGCAGGTCGTACTGACGCACGTGGTGCGCCATCGTCGCGCCGCAGTCGCAATCCACCCGCTGCTGTCGCTCCGCCGCCTCGGCAACGTTGGAGACGATCCGGCTCATCGCCCCCACCGCGCCGGCGAGCCGGTCGCTGTCCGACTCCTGCGTCAGCCCGCCGAACAGTTCCCCCGCCGCGAACGGCCGATGCCGCGAGCCGGTCTCCGCGTAGTTGACCACGTAGCAGACGGCCGCGTAGCAGAGCTGAAGCTCCTTCGCCAGAAACACCTCCGGCACGAAGCTGTGCGTGACGACCTCGGCGCCCAGCGCCCCGAGCACACGGACCTCGGCGGGGGTCTCCAGTCGCGGCCCCTCGCAGACGGCGGCCGTCCCCGCGCCGTGGTACACCAGCTTCATCTCGTGAAGCACCTCCGAAACCACACGCCGCAGCGACGGGCAGAACACCGGAAACTGCCGCAAGAAGCCCAGGGGTGAATCCTCGAAGAACGTCTTGCTGCGAAGGTACGTCCGGTCGATCAGGTCGTCCAGGACGACGAGGTCGCCGACGGCGATGGTGTGCGTGATGGCCCCGCCGGGCCCCCACGCCAGCACGGCCTGCACGCCGAGGTCCTTCAGTGCGTAGAGGTTGGCCCGGTCGTTGACCCGGCGCGGAGCGGTCTTGCGCAGGCCCGCACCGTATCGCGGCAGGAGGTAGAAGGACCGCCCGTTTTCCGTGACCAGGAATATCTCGCCGCTGTCGCCGAACGGGGTGGGCCGCGGGCCCAGCCGCTCGCCGCCGATCCGCCGCGCGTCCCACTGTCGGTGGACCTCCTCGCCGGCAATACATGCGATTGTCGCCGCCACCGAAGACTCCTTCCGCCGCCGCAATCGATCACAGTCAGGGAAGCCGGGAAATGTCAGGACCAGCGCGACCGATTATCCACCCGGCCTCCTGGCAGTTCAAGCGCCCAGCCCCGATTTCGCCGCCCCGCCGACAACCTATGTAGCCTTACACGGTCCGTGCCAGGAGTGAATTCCCGGGTGGGCCGCGATTCGGAAGTGCCTGAACCGCTCGTGGGTGTTCCGCTGCATGGCCCCTGGTCCCGCCGGGACCGGGGACAGAGGGATTCCGCGTGCGGGTTTGCCACGATCCGCCCGGCCGAAGTCCCGGCCAGGCCGGGTGTTGCGGAATTGTGATATTTTTCTTAAAATGCGCTTGGCA